>Ga0335081_10006364_pt1 | contig 18792 bp, 13 predicted proteins | sample Lox_Sample_35_FD_206713 | JGI IMG/M metagenome (GOLD analysis project Ga0335081, IMG submission 206713) | Soil microbial communities from Loxahatchee National Wildlife Refuge, Florida, United States - Lox_Sample_3.5 | ecosystem: Environmental > Terrestrial > Soil > Wetlands | place: USA...
TCTTCATTTCGCGGGCCCGCGCCGTCTCGCCCAGCACGCGGCCGCCTGCCGTGTAGTAAGCCTCGTCGCGCTTCGATGTTCCGGCGTGAAAAACCTTCACGCCTTCGACCGCGCTGGCATCCTCAAGACCTTCAATGCGCTTGCCCACGGCAAACGTCCCCGGGTATCCTCCCGAAGCCATCACCACGCAAACCGACGCATCCTGCGACCACTTGAAATCGCCCTCGCTGGTGCGGCCCTGAATGGATGCCTCGAGCGCATCCACCAGATCGCTCTCCAGTCGCATCAGGATCGGCTGCGTCTCGGGGTCGCCGAAGCGGCAGTTGAACTCCAGCACCATCGGCCCCCGCGCGGTCATCATCAGGCCACAGTAGAGGACGCCCTTGAACTCGGAGCCCTCGGCCTTCATTCCCCTGACCACGGGCTGCGCGATATGATGCACGAGCCAGTCGCGCATCTGGTCGTCCACGATGTCAGCTGTCGAGTATGCACCCATGCCGCCGGTGTTGGGGCCCGTGTCGCCGTCGCCCACGCGCTTGTGATCCTGCGCTGCCACCAGCGGCGCTACGCGCTCGCCATCGCTGAACACCAGAAACGAGAGTTCGTCGCCTTTCAAGCATTCTTCCAGGACCACGCGCGCGCCGGCTTCGCCGAGCATTTTGCCGCTTAACATTTCAGCCGCAACACTAGCCGCTTCTTCCTTGGCCTTTGCTATGACCACGCCTTTCCCCGCAGCTAACCCGTCGGCTTTGATCACGACTGGAGTGTGGAAGTGCCCCAACGCGGATCGCACCTGCTCGATGGAATCACAAATGGCAAAGGGAGCGGTCGGGATGCGATGACGCTGCAGGAATTCTTTGGCGAAGCTCTTGCTCGACTCCAGCTGGGCGGCGGCTTTTGTCGGTCCAAACACGGGCCAGCCGCGCTGCGTGAACTCATCCACGACTCCCAGAGTCAGCGGCAGTTCGGGGCCGACCACGGTCAGGTCGGGCTGCAAGCGGGCGCCCAGGGCTGCAATGGAATCGAGGTTCTTCACATCCACGGGCAGGCATTCCGCCTCCTCGGCGATGCCGCCGTTCCCGGGCGCACAGTAAAGCTGCTTGACCCCCGGCGACTGCCGCAGCTTCCAGATGAGCGCGTGTTCGCGCCCGCCGCTTCCTAAGACCAGGACTTTCATAGGCCAGAGAAATTAGGGTAGGAGCAGCGAAGGGAAGCTGTCAAACGGCCGATTGTCAAATTTGCGATTTCCGATTGCCGATTTTCGAATGTATCGGATCTTCAATCGACAATTGAAAATTGGGAATCGGCAATTCGCAATTAACTATGCTTAACGCCGTATAATGCTTATCAGTGATCACTGTCTCCAAAGAAGACTACTTGAAGTCGATTCTCGAAGCCGAGGCCGAGGGAGAGACCGTCATTTCTGCGCGCCTCGCGGACTTTCACAAAGTCTCGCCGCCCGCGGTCACCATGGCGCTGCGCCGTCTGAAGAAAGACGGCCTGGTGCGCGTGGAACGCGAAGGGCAAGTAAGACTCACCCCGGCAGGCCGCAAGATCGCCCGCAAGCTCGCTCTGCGTCATCATCTGATCGAACGCATGCTATCAGAAATCTTCGGCCTGGAGTGGTGGAAGGTGCACGACGAGGCTGAGCGCCTGGAGCATGCCGTGTCCCCGGACTTTGAGGCTAAACTTCTGGCGAGGCTGGGCTCTGGCGGCGCATGTCCTCATGGCAATTTGAGTGAAGTGGAGAGCGGAGCCAGCCGGCGCAAGCGCGGGCTGGTTTTGCTTGCCCAGGCGGATTTGGAACAGACCTACAGTGTGAGCGGTATCTACGAGAGGGATCGGCAACTACTCGAATTCCTTGAAGCGCGCGGCATTCGCCCGGGCGCGAAGCTGCGCCTGCTGGAGCGCAATTACGACCAGACTCTGACCCTGTCTACTTCCGCAGGAACGTTTTCCCTGGGGCCGGCCGCTTCCGGCCGCGTCTGGCTTGCCCCTGCCGCACGGGCAAAGCGATAAGAGAACGGTTGTTTCGTGGCCCGAAAAATCATCCTTGCAATCTCCGGCAAAATAGTTAACTATAGTTTATAGTTAGCTATATACTAACGCTAATAGCGCTGGTGGTGCTTAGATTGCGAAGCCACGCCTGATCCGTGCGGGCGCGATTAATCGTTACAGGTCGCAACCGTAGGGGGACTCCTGTTTAACTTTCTCAATCACCGGATGACCAGTCGTGAGGCTGTGGTCATTACGCACGAGGATATTGATCGCGCTCACGACCGCGAGCGCGTGCTCGAAACCCGCACCCGGCGCGGCCTGGGGTCGCGGGCGCGGCTTCTCTGGCTGCTGATCGGCCCCGGCATCCTCGTGATGCTGGGAGAAAATGACGGCCCCAGTATGGTGTCCTATGCGGCCACGGGAGCGCGTTTCGGCATCGGCTTCTTCCTCCCATTCGTCGTACTCACCTTTCTCATGGCATGTGTGGTGCAGGAAATGACCGTGCGCCTGGGCGCGGCCACGCATCGCGGCCACGCCGAACTGATCTTCGACCGCTTTGGTCCGTTCTGGGGATGGTTCTCCATGGTGGACCTGATGTTGGGGAATTTTCTCACGCTGGTCACCGAGTTCATCGCGATCCGCGCCGGCCTGGGATTTTTCGGCGTCCCTCCTGTGGTTGCGGTGCTGGCCGCGTGGCTGGTGTTGTTTGCGGCGCTGATGACCCACCGGTACTGGACCTGGGAGCGCGTCACGCTCGCGGCGGCCATGTTCAACTTGCTTTTCGTACCTGTAGCCCTTTTGAGCCGGCCGCATTGGGCCGCCGTCGGCAGCGCGCTGTTTACGTGGAAACCCCTGCCCGGCGGGCTGACACAAGAAACCGTCCTGCTTCTGCTCGCCGATATCGGGGCGACGGTCACGCCCTGGATGCTGTTTTTTCAGCAAAGCGCCATCGCCGACAAAGGCTTGACTACGCGCGACATCCGTTTTGGCCGCGTGGATACGGTGGTGGGAGCAGCTTTGGCTGCGCTCGCCGCAGTGGCCACGATCATGGCCACTGCCCCTCTGTTCTCTCACGGGATGTCTGCGGGCAACTTCGAAGCGGCCGAGTTTGCCCAGGCGCTCCAGCCTTTTGTGGGACATTTGGGCTCGGCGCTTTTCGCGCTCGGCATGTTCGAGGCGGGGATGGTCGCAGCGATCACCATTTCCACCTCTTCGGCTTATGCGTTCGGAGAAGTCGCCCGCAGGCCGCATAGCTTGAATCTGCCGTTTCAGCAGGGGAAATCTTTCTACCTGGTTCTGCTTCTCGAAGCAGCGGCGGCTGCGGGTTTGGTGCTGATCCCCGGCATTCCTCTGGTCTACATCGTGCTTGTGGTCAATGTGATCGCGGTGCTGGCCATGCCGCCCGCGCTGCTGTTCCTTTATATGCTGGTGAACGACCGTGAAATCATGGGCGAACTGGTGAGCCCATTGCGGGCGAATGTGCTGGCTCTCGGAGTTGTCGTCGTCTTGATTACGGCGGGCGTACTGTTCGGAGTGAGCGTGGTCGCTCCGCACGCGCTCGCCGTCTTTGGAGGCAAATGAATGGAACCGAAATTCAACTCTGCGCCGGCCGATGAAGTCAGCAGCGCAGACCTTGCCTCGGTAGTTGCCGCGCTCGAGCCCGATCAACTCATTTCCGCCAAGCAACGCCACCACTGTCCCCGCCGCGCGCTCACGACGACCGAGAAATTCCTCTTCTGGTTTCTCAGGGCTTATCTTGTCTTTATGCTCGGAGTGGTGATCTACCAGGTGTGGACCGGAGTGCGTTAGCGGCTGTCACTGCGGCAACCCCAGTCGCCGCATCAGGTCGGCAAAGCGTGGATCGGATCGCAGCGGATCCAGCGCGGGATAGCGAATCACAAAACGGATCTCGTCATCTCTATTGGCGTATGCCTTGTCCAGACACTGGAACACCTCGTCGCGATTACCCGCCAGGAAAGCCGCAATAGCCAGAGCCGCCGCTCGATCCGTGCCACCCAGTTCCAGGATCAAGTCGTGATAGCTTTTGGCATCGCTGCCCGACACCGCCGACTTGGGCACGACGATCCGGACCTCGCGTACGGCATCGGCGAAGCGCCCTTGGGTCGCGTACAGTTGGGAAAGTTTGTAGTGCGCCGGCATGAAATTGGGGTCCCGTTCCAAGACCTTCTGGAACTGTGCCAGCGACTCCGGGTACCGATGCAACTCCATAAGGAGCACGGCATAGTTTGTATTGACAATCGAAGAAAGGGGATCCAAACCCAATGCAGTTTGGTATTCCGCAAGCGCCTCGTCCATGCGATTCCAGGGACTCAGACAAGCGATCGAATAGAAATAGTGCGCAGCGGCGTTGTTCGGATTCAACTCGATGGCACGCTTGAATTCGGATTCCGACTCGCTCCATTTGAATTGATTAGCAAGCGCCAGGGCCCGCGCCGCATGGGCCTCGGGGAGGGAATCGTCCAGTTGCACCGCTTTGCGAGCCGCTTCATCCGCCAGCAGTTCCCCTTGTTTCGATGTGATTCCAACGTCATAGCTGGGTGAGATGTTGTAGGTGTCGGCCAGCCCGGCATAGGCCAGGGCATAGTTCGGATCAGCCGCAATCGCCTGCTGGAATAAATCAATGCTCTTCTTCAAACCCTCCGGGGTTCTCCCGTACCAAAGTTGCCGCCCTTCCAAATACAAACGGTAGGCTTCTGGATTCGCCGTTCCCGCGCCCATCCGCTTCTGTTCACTCCCACTGAGCTGAATCCGAAGCCGGCTGGAGATATCGCGGGTAATATCGGCCTGCACCTGCGTGATGTCGGCCATAGTGCGGTCGTAGTGATGGCCCCAAAGTTCGCTGCCGTCGGCGGTACTAACCAGGTCGGCCTCAACCGCCACGTGGTCAGCGTGCTGCAGAACGCGTCCGGTGAGAACGGCGTTCACCTGCAGCGTCTGACCAATCTGCTGCGGATCGTCCTCTTTCCCCTTGAAGCGAAAAACGGTACTGCGCGCCAAGACTTTGAGGTCAGGCAATTGCGAGAGCGAGCTGATCAGGCTTTCGGTCAGGCCATCGCTCAGGTAGTCGTTGCTGGCGTCTGTGGTCGCGTTCACGAAAGGCAGCACAGCGATGGAGTTGATCTTCCTGGCGTCGGGCTTGCCGCGAAGAAAATAGACGCCGGCGGCGACGACGATCACGACAACGGCCGCGGCGACCCCCGCCAGCGCATACTTGTGCGGACGCGGCGGCATCGCAGCGGCCGCCGGAGCAGCCGCTGCACTCGCTGTCACAGCCGCCACGCTGCCCGAAGCCGCGCTCGGCGAGCGTCCGGAGTCGAGGTCGCGCTTCAGGCGCTTCAGATCTGCGCCCAGTTCCGCCGCTGTCTGGCAGCGTATCGCCGTATCCTTCTCCAGCGCCTTGTTGATGATGTCCTCCAGCTTCGGCGGCAGCTCAGGATTCAGCCGCACGGCCGAGGTTGGAACTCGATTCAGAATGGAGTCGAAGGTTGAGCCTGAGGTCTCGCCGCGGAACGGCAGCGTGCCGGTCGCCATCTCGTACAGCACCACACCAAACGAAAACAGGTCGGTGCGGGCGTCGAGTTCCTTTCCGCGGACTTGCTCCGGCGACATGTAAGCAATCGTGCCCAGCGCCGTGCCCGGGCTGGTGAGGTGTTGGTCGTCGACCGTCGCCATGGTGTGCGATGGAGTGGCGTGGCCTGCGGAAGTGGCCGCTGGCATCACCTTGGCCAGCCCGAAGTCCAGAATCTTGGGGTGACCGCGCTTGGTGACAAAGATGTTGGCGGGCTTGATGTCGCGATGGATGATTCCCTGGCTGTGAGCCGCCTCTAACCCTTCGGCGATTTCGACTCCCAGCGTCAGCACGCTTTCCACATCCATGGGCCGGCCTGCGATGCGATGTTTCAGCGTCGCCCCTTCCAGAAACTCCATGGCAATGAACGCCTGGCCATTCTCCTCGCCAATGTCGTAAATCGTGCAGATGTTGGGATGGTTCAGAGCTGATGCCGCCTTAGCTTCGCGCCGGAAACGTTCGAGCGCCTGCGCATCGCGCGCCAGCTCTTCGGGCAGAAATTTCAAGGCGACAAAGCGGTCGAGCCGTGTGTCCCTGGCCTTGTAGACGACGCCCATTCCGCCGCCGCCAAGTTTTTCCAGGATGAGGTAGTGCGAGACCGTCTGCCCGACCATTGGGTGGGAATCTTACGTGGCTGGAAGCGGCGAGTCAATGACGGAGGGGTTTTTCGGTCGATTCCAACCGGAGGTCCCGGTCGATTTCGGAATCACTACGCGGTTTCACATCCCCTGCGCAATTCCCGGCCAAACCCATTACACTGTTAGTTGGGGTCCGCAAGCGCCACGCGTGCACGAAAACTGCCAGGAAGGCCATCATGTCGGTGAACAGCTTTAATTCCCGTTGCACACTCAAAGTCGGCGACAAGGAATACGAAATCTACCGCCTCGACGCGCTCGATCAACAGGACATCTCGACCAGGCATCTGCCTTTCTCGCTGCGCATTCTGCTCGAGAACCTGCTGCGCACCGAGGACGGCCGCAACGTAACTAAAGAAGAAGTCCGCGCCCTGGCGAATTGGAGCAGCAAGTCCAAGCCGGACAAGGAGATTGCCTTCACACCCAGCCGGGTCCTGCTGCAGGACTTTACCGGCGTCCCCTGCGTCGTCGACCTCGCCGCCATGCGCGACGCCATGAAGCAACTCGGTGGCGATCCGGCCCTGATTAATCCCCTGCAGCCCGTAGAGCTGGTGATTGATCACTCTGTCCAGGTGGATGAGTTCGGCACTTCCAACGCATTCGACATGAACGCGCTTCTCGAGTTCCAGCGCAACAAGGAGCGCTATTCGTTTCTACGCTGGGGCCAGACCGCGTTCCGCAACCTCGCGATCGTCCCACCCGATACCGGCATCGTGCACCAGGTCAATCTCGAATATCTCGCGCGCGTTGTCTTCGTTCAGCAAACCAACCGCCAGGCCGTTGCTTATCCCGACACCCTCGTGGGAACCGACAGCCACACCGTCATGATCAACGGTCTGGGCGTGCTGGGATGGGGCGTGGGTGGAATCGAGGCTGAGGCTGCGATGCTGGGGCAGCCGGTTTCGATGCTGATTCCGCTGGTGGTCGGGGTGAAGCTGACCGGACGTCTGCGTGAAGGGGCCACCGCAACCGATCTGGTGCTCACGGTTACGGAAATGCTGCGCAAGCACGGTGTGGTCGGGAAGTTTGTCGAATTCTTCGGGCCGGGGCTGCGCGATCTGCCGTTGGCCGATCGCGCCACCATCGCCAACATGGCTCCCGAGTACGGAGCGACGTGCGGCATCTTTCCGATCGACAAGGAAAGTCTCCGCTATCTGCGCCTTACGGGACGCAGCGAGGAACAGATCGCTCTGGTCGAGGCATACGCCCGCGAGCAGGGACTGTTTCACGACGAAAAAACGCGGGAGGCCGAGTACTCCGAACTGCTCACGCTCGATCTCGACAGCGTGGAGCCGAGTCTGGCGGGTCCCAAGCGTCCGCAGGACCGGGTCGTGCTCTCCCAAGCTGGCGAGTCGTTTCAGAAGGCGCTGCCTTCGCTGATCAAACCAAAGGCAAAGGCTGCGACGCCTGCGGTCGCCAACGGGCCGCGCTGGGAGGCGGAAGGTGGCAGCCCGGCGGGGATCGGCGTCGAAGATCCAAAAGATCACGAACATGTGCCGGCATCGGTCAAAGGGTCGTTGAAGCATGGCAGCGTCGTGATTGCGGCGATCACTTCGTGCACGAACACCTCGAATCCGTCGGTGCTGATTGGCGCCGGGTTGCTGGCGAAGAAAGCCGTCGAGAAAGGCCTGACCGTTCCGCCGTGGGTGAAGACTTCGCTGGCGCCCGGCTCCAAGGTCGTGCGCGATTATCTCGAGAAAGCCGGGCTCATGCCCTACCTTGAGAAGCTGAAATTCCATCTTGTGGGATACGGATGCACCACCTGCATTGGCAACTCCGGACCGCTGCCGGCGGAAGTCTCGCAAGCGATCGATGAGAAAGAGTTGGTGGTCGCCTCGGTGCTTTCGGGGAACCGGAACTTCGAAGGCCGCATCAATTCCGAAGTCCGCGCCAACTACCTGATGTCGCCGCCGCTGGTGGTGGCGTTCGCGCTGGCCGGAAAGATCGACACCGACCTGCGCAAAGACTCGTTGGGCAAAGATCGTGAAGGCAAGCCCGTCTACCTCGCCGACATCTGGCCGGCACAGCGAGAGATCGAAGAGACCATCCGGCAGGCGATCTCGTCCGACATGTTTACCAAGTCCTACGGAGAGGTTTTTCAGGGCGACGAGCGCTGGCGTGGCCTGGCCGTGCCCGAGGGCGAAACCTACGAGTGGGAGCAGGACTCGACTTATATCCGCCAGGCGCCCTACTTCGACGAAATGGAGATCAAGCCCGCTCCGGTCGAGGAGATCAAGAAGGCGCGGGTGCTGGCCGTCCTCGGCGACAGCGTCACGACCGATCACATTTCTCCTGCGGGCTCGATCAAGAAAGACAGCCCGGCCGGAAAATATTTGCAGGAGCTTGGGGTCAAGCCCGCAGACTTCAACTCCTATGGATCGCGGCGCGGCAATCACGAAGTGATGGTGCGGGGCACGTTCGCCAACGTCCGGCTGCGCAACAAGCTGGTTGCGACTGAAGGCGGCTTCACGCGGCATCTGCCGAGCAAAGAGGAGATGACGATTTTCGACGCGTCCGAGAAATATCGCGAGGCAGGCACGCCGCTGGTGATTCTTGCCGGCAAAGAGTACGGCTCGGGTTCCTCGCGCGACTGGGCGGCGAAAGGCCCAGCCTTGCTCGGGGTGCGCGCCGTGATCGCGGAAAGCTACGAACGTATTCACCGCTCCAACCTGGTCGGCATGGGCATTCTGCCGTTGCAGTTTCCCGCAGGACAGAACGCGGAATCTCTCGGACTGACCGGAGAAGAAACCTACGACATCACCGGCATTCGCGACCTGATCGAAGATTTCGCTGCCGGACGCAGCGTGAAGGTCGCCGCCAAGACGAGGGGCGAGGAGCCGATCGAGTTCGATGCCCTGGTTCGCATTGATACGCCGCAGGAATCGCTCTACTACGCGAATGGCGGAATCTTGCAGTACGTGCTGCGGCAGTTGCTGACGACGAAGGCGCAGCCGGTGGGAGCGTGAGGCGCCTACTCCACAGCCGCGGCAAAACTCACGTGGTCCTCCTCGGGAGGAAGCAGCGCGTAGGCCGCGTCCTTGTGGGGGTGCAAGCGGTGACGGCTGAGCCAACGCTTGAGATGCGTGCGAGCCACGGACGAGAGCTGTGAAAAGAACATCCCGGCCCGCCCGTGGTCGCTGGCCCAGATCACCTCGGCGCGGCCCTGCAGCATGAAGTTGGTACCGGGCAGCACACAGCGAACGGCGAGGTCGGAGCTGATCGGTACCGGTTCCGCTGCTTGAACCGCCAGGCCGTGCTCGCTGATGTCAAGGCTGATCGCCGGCAGGCTGCGCGTTTCGAAATCGAGAAATACCAGCGCCTTCATCTGGCAGCGTGCGGTTTTCCGCCGGGTCTTCCGCGTGGCCTTTCGGCTCGATTTCAACGCGTCTTTGATCTGCTTGGCATCGAGCGGCCGGTAGAGGATCCGGTTGGCGCCCGAGTGGAATGCCTCGCCGGTTCCCGGCCAGGCGCCGCTGGCTATCGCGAGCAACACGGGTTTCTGCGCCTTCGGGAGCAGAGCCGCCATGCGAATGACCTCTTCTGCTCCGGGCAGATCGAAATCCACAATCAGCGTGGGACAACGACCGGCCAGCACCAGTTCCAGGGCTTCTTGCCCTGAGGGGCAAGGCACCATCCGGATGCCGACCTCGCAAAGCGCGGCGTTCAACGACTCCAATGATGAAGGATCATGGCAAAGAACAGCTGCAGAGGAGCGCATAGGCAAAAGCTAAGGGTTGCGAAGGATCGGGTAAAGTCACACGAGTAATCGCGAATGCGGTTACTGAAGCCCTCTTGCGGAGCTGGGTTTTCGGTCTATGGGGAGCGCACCGGAGGTTTCCGTCTACCGCTGCTATAATCAAAAATTGCGCTCATGACTGCGAAGCGACTGATTCAATCAACCACCGTTTTGTCGGTACGCCGCGGCGGAAGTGTGGTTCTGGCCGGCGATGGCCAGGTCACGCTGGGCGAGTCGGTGATCAAGCACACAGCGAAGAAGATTCGAAGGCTTTACAACGACAAGATTCTTTCGGGATTCGCTGGTTCGACGGCCGACGCGTTTACGCTGTTCAGCCGCTTCGAGGCCAAGCTGGAGCAATATCACGGCAACCTGGGGCGGGCCGCGGTCGAACTGGCCAAGGATTGGCGAACCGACAAGTACCTGCGCCATTTAGAGGCGCTCCTGCTCGTCTGCGACAAGGAGCAGACATTCTTGTTGAGCGGCCAGGGCGACGTGATCGAGCCCGATGGCGGCATTGCAGCGATCGGCAGCGGCGGGCCCTTTGCCCAGGCTGCGGCGCAGGCGCTGGCCGAGCACACTCAGCTCACCGCCCGTCAGATCGCCGAAGAGGCCATGAAGATTGCCGGCAAGATGTGCATCTATACGAATGACAAGGTGACGATTGAAGAATTGTAGATGTAGGGACAGCCGCCCCCGGCTGTCCGGTCGAGCGAAAGCTCGTCCTCGTTTTGTGACGGTTTCGTGAGCAGCCGGGTCTTCGAACCGGCCGGACGGCCGAGGGCGGCCGTCCCTGCATGATCTGTTATGGCTATCTACCTTCCATCCACCGCCGAAGAAGAACAGCTCGCGCTTGACGAACTGACGCCGCGCGAGATTGTCGCCGAACTCGACAAACACGTCATCGGGCAGAACGACGCCAAGCGCGCCGTGGCCATTGCCCTGCGCAACCGCATGCGGCGGCAGAAGCTCACTCCCGACCTTGCCGAAGAGATCATTCCCAAGAACATCATCATGATCGGGCCGACGGGTGTGGGGAAGACCGAGATCGCGCGGCGGCTGGCGCGGCTGGCGAATTCGCCGTTCTTGAAGGTCGAGGCGTCGAAGTTCACCGAGGTCGGATATGTCGGGCGCGACGTGGAATCCATGGTGCGCGACCTAGTCGAGATCGCTATTGACAACGTGCGCGGTGAGAAGCTGGAAGATGTCGCCGACAAGGCCGAACTCAACGCCGAGGAACGGCTGCTCGACATTCTGCTACCGCCCTCGCCTCCGCCGCGGACGGAACCTTCCAGCGCGGGGGGAGTGGTAATTGACGGCGGGACCGCGCTGGCGGAGTCTTCCAGTCGCACCCGTGAAAAACTCCGTCAGCAGTTGCGGGAGGGCAAACTCGACGACCGCACCGTCGAGATTGACGTGCGCGAACGCAATTTCCCTTCGTTTGAAATCATCTCGAACCAGGGAATCGAAGAGATGGACGTCAACATCAAGGATATGTTGCCGAACATCTTCGGCCAGCGCACCAAGAAGCGGAAGATGAAGGTGAACGAAGCCTTCGAGTATCTGATCCAGGAAGAAGAACAGCGGCTGATTGACATGGATCAGGTGACGCGGATCGCGATTGACCGCGTCGAGAACGCCGGTATCGTGTTTCTCGACGAGATTGACAAGATCGCCGGGCGCGAAGGTGGGCACGGCCCGGACGTTTCGCGCGAGGGAGTGCAGCGCGACATTCTGCCGATCGTGGAAGGGACGACCGTCAACACGCGCTACGGGATGGTGCGCACGGATCACATCTTGTTCATCGCGGCCGGAGCCTTCCACGTTTCGAAACCCAGCGACCTGATTCCCGAGCTGCAGGGGCGGTTTCCCATCCGCGTGGAATTGAAGTCGCTGACCATGGAAGATTTCGTGCGGATTCTGACCGAGCCGAAATCCTCGCTGGTGAAGCAATACACGGCGTTGCTCGAAACCGAGGGCGTGAAGCTGGAATTCACAAACGAGGCGCTGGAGGAAGTCGCGCGCTTTGCGTTTCGGGTAAACGAAAGCACGGAAAACATCGGCGCTCGGCGGCTGCACACGATCATGGAGCGCGTGCTGGATGAATTGAGCTTCGACGCGCCAGAGAAAAAAGGCCAGCAGATCACCGTGGACGCGGACTATGTGCGCAAGATGCTGACCGATATCGTGAAGGATCAGGATCTGTCGCGGTACATTCTGTAGGAAAAACTAACCACAGAGGACACGGAGGGGCACGGAGGAATGAATCACTCTGTGTTCCGCGTGTCCTCTGTGGTTTCAGCTTCTGTTAGTCTGTTTCTCCAGATGAGGCCTTTCTCACGAATCCTCGCTGTGGTGGCTCCGCTGGCGCTCGTGGCATGCGCGACTGTGGGACCGCCTAAGCCTCCATCACTGGAGTTGCCCAGGCCTCCATCGGACTTGCGCGCAGTACGCAAAGGCGACAAGGTTACACTCACGTGGACGATTCCCACACTTACGACCGATCGCGAGACGGCGCGCAATTTAGGACCGACGCGCATATGCCGGGGAGTTGAGTCGGAACTGACGCAATGCGGGACGCCGGTCGGTGAAGTGGCGGCAACTCGGGCAGCGGGCTCCAGGAGCACGAAGCGCACCACAACCTTCACGGATACGCTCAGCTCGAGCCTGCAATCGTCCGGTCCGTTCTTCAGGTACGCGGTTGAGGTTCTCAACCAGGACGGCCACAGCGCCGGACTTTCGAACCGTGTGCGGGTTCTGTCTGCAGGCGCGCTTCCTCCATTCCCTGATTTCGCGGCAGAGGTGACAGGGCAAGGAGTGCGTATCACGTGGACGCCCCCCGCCGTTATCGAGAGCGCGTCTGGCTTCCGGCACCTGTTTCGCATCTACCGCGGGCAAGAAGGCAGCGCGACCGCCGAGAAGATCGCAAACCTCGATCTCGACCGCTGTGGCCGCGCGAATCCGGAAGCATCGACTGCTTCCGCGGAGGGAGAACAACCGGCAGAGGTCTGCCCAGCAAGCTATCTCGATCAGACTTTCGAATGGGAAAAGACGTATTACTATCACGGGACCGTCGTAACAGTGGTCGTGGAAAACGGCAAGCCTGTATCGGAGGTCGAAGGCGACGACACGCCTGAAATCAAGGTCTTCGCTGACGACATTTTCCCGCCGGCCGTGCCTTCCGGACTGCAAGTTGTGTTTTCCGGTCCGGGGCAGGCGCCGTTCATGGATTTGATCTGGGCGCCGGTCGCCGACGTTGATCTCGATGGATACGACGTTTACCGGCATGAAGAGGGCGCCGCGCCGGTGAAGATCAATGCACAACTGGTGAAAGCGCCGGCTTATCGGGATGCCAGCGTGATCTCCGGGAAGACCTATTGGTATTCGGTCTCAGCCGTGGATGTGCGCGGCAACGAGAGCGCGCGATCCGAAGAGTCGAGCGAGAGAGTGCCGTAGCAACGGACCTCGGACTTCAGGCTTTGGACCTCAGACCTGGATTTGACAGTTCCCTGAAAGAATCGAGACAAGGCAAATCCGGAACCTGTCTGCCAGCCGCGAAGGAATTTCCCCTGAATCCTGCATCCGTGGTTAGATAGAAGCCCATGAGATATTGCCGATTTCAATTCAATGGCCAGCCCCAGTACGGACTGGTAGAGCCGGCCGCGGGCCGCGACGCCATCGTCCGCGTTCTCCTCACTGCTCCCGAAGATGCCGGAGGCGACCTGGAAAGCCTGCGCACGCGGCGGATCGAGCCGATTCCGCTCGAAGAAGCTGTGCTGCTGGCGCCGGTGCGTCCTTCGAAGATTGTGTGCATCGGCCGGAACTATCGCGAGCACGCGGCCGAACTGGGTCACGACGTGCCCACCGAGCCGCTGATTTTCTTGAAGGCCACATCCGCGCTGCTGGCTCCCGGCGGGGTTGTGCGGCGGCCGAAGATTTCCGAGCGCGTGGATTACGAAGGCGAACTCGGAGTCGTAATCGGCAAGACCTGCTATCAGCCGCCCGCCGATGCCGACATCCGGCAATACATTCTCGGATACACGTGTGTGAATGACGTAACCGCGCGCGACCTGCAGAACAAAGACGGCCAGTGGAGCCGGGCCAAGGGCTTCGACACGTTCTGCCCGGTAGGACCGCTGGTGACGAATGAAATTGACCCATGGGCCAGCGTGGGCGTAGAAACGCGAGTCAACGGCGCGGTGAAGCAGCAGGGGAACACACGCGATTTCATTTTTGCCCTTGATGTGGTGATCCGGCACATTGCACAGGCCATGACTCTTTTCCCCGGCGATTTGATTCCGACCGGAACACCGTCGGGTGTGGGGCCGTTGGTTGCGGGAGATGTGGTGGAAGTCAGCGTGGAGGGAGTGGGAACGCTGCAGAACAGCGTTGCGGATGAATAGCATTTCAGCATTCAGCACTCAGCCAATGCGACCTGTTTCTTGACTGAATGCTGAGCGCTGAGGGCCAAGTGCTTCTCATTGCAACCGGAACCGTTCGCGGATAAGCCTCTGCAGGCGCGGCTTGTAGAGGAGATCGAAGGCGAGTTCCTTGTCGGGGAACATGGCCAGCGCAGCGCGTTTGGCGCCGGCGGCGAGTTCGGAGGCCTCTTCATAGGTGAGGTTGGGATCCTGCCCGACCACCGACATCACCATGCTAATCATCATCTGCAGGCGGCGGATTTTGCGGGCTTCCTCCTCGCGCGCCTGGCGAGCTTCGTCGTCTGACATGGGAAAGTCCGCTTCCGGTTCTGTCGGCTGAGGAAAAGTCATAGCGCCCTATAATGCCCCCCGATTTAGATGTCCCAACGCACCCCGGCGTCGCGGATCTGGTTGAACTATTGTCGCCGAGAACGGAAGAGATGCAACTACCCGAAGGTGTTGTCTCGCCGGGACCTGCACCTCCGGCAAAGAGTAAAATCAACTCCTATGCGGGGAGTGGGGTGCCGTCCGACTCCCGGAGGTGGAAATCCTATGTCCGATCGTGAGAACCAAGGGGCAGAATCGCAGCCGCGGCCAGATCCCAATGAAAAGCTGGTGAAAGTGTTCGATACCGAACTGGAGCCAGAGGCGATCATAGTCAAGGGGTTGCTCGACTCCGCCGGCATCGACAATGACCTCACGGCGGCGGCCATGATTCAGGATATGTTCCCCGGCCTCGGCGGGACGGTCATCTTAGTGCGCGAAGAAGATGCGGAGCGTGCGCGGCAGTTGATCGCCGAGCAAAGGCGGACCGTGCCGGCGGAGGAAGAAGAAACCGCCGAGCATCCGATTATTGAAGAGCCGTCACCGAAGCCGTGACCGATCGGCCATCCAGATAAAACGAAACCGCTCCCTCGAGATCGGTGCGGTAGACCCGTGTCCCGGCCTCGGCCAGGCGAGCCAGGATTTCGGATCGCGGTAAGCCAAAAGAGTTCCCTGATCCCACTGAAATGACGGCATACGCCGGCTTGGCGGACGCGAGCAGCTCCGGCGTCGTGGCGTTGGCGCTTCCGTGGTGGCCGACTTTGAGCAGGCTTGCGCTGGGATGATGCAACGCAGCGATGCGCCGCTCGACGCGCTTTTCGGCGTCTCCTTCGAGCAACACCGATGTTTCCCGGTAACTCACGCGCAAGACCATCGAGTCGTTGTTCTGCGGCTTGGGGCCGGCGGGCAAGTCGCGCGGGGGGAACAGCACGTTGACCGCGGCTCCTCCGAAGTCGAATTCATCTCCCTCCCAATGCCGTACCACTTTTATGTTCAGGGCTTGTGCAGTGGCGATCACGTTCTCCAGCGCAAGGCTTGGCGGCAGTAGTCCCACCCAGAGCTCCTTAGGCTTGAAATTCTTCAGCACCGTCGCCATGCCGCCGATGTGGTCGGAGTGCCCGTGGGTAATGGCGACGGCATCGAGACGAGAGATGCCGCGCGTCCACAGATACGGAGATACGACGTCTTCACCGAAGTCGAGCTGGGAGCCACCGGGACCGATCGGACCTCCGGCGTCGATGAGGAGAGTGCGGCCCTGGGGCGTAACGAGCAGAATCGAATCGCCCTCGCCGACGTCGATCGAAGTCACTTCCAGTACGCCGGGATGAAACTGCGGCGCAGGGCGAAGAAAAGTGAGTGCGCAGGATGCAGCGAGGATCGCGGCGAGTCCGCCCGCCGCAAGCGCCGCCCGGCGGCGCGCCGCCCACATCGCCAGCACCAGCGCCGCTGCTGCCAGCACGATCATCAGCATTGAAGGCATGGGGACACGCAGGTCTGCGAGTCGCATCGCGCCCAGACCACGAACGGTCCCGGTGATCCCCGCGAGGGCAAACGACGTCAGCATTGCGGGAATCTTAGCCAGCCACGGTGAAACGCATCCCAGCGCCAGTGTCGCCACAGCGGCAGGCATAAGCAGCTGCATTAAGGAAACCACAACGAGATTCGCCGGCCAGCCGATGGTGGTGGCGCGATGGAAGTAATACGCCATCGGCAGAGCCAGCCCAAGCTGCATTACGGCCGATACAAAGAAGAGCTCCGCCGCGGCCAGAGCGCAGCCCGTCACTCCGCGAACCAAACGCTGCGACCACTTCTTGCCCAGGAATGAAGCGACGCGGCCGGCAATCATCTGCAAGTCCATGCGGAACTGGGCCACACGCGGTGGCAGGAACGCCGCATAGTCGGGTGACTCCCAGTTCGCCAAAGCCTGCTTATAAGTCTGCGATGTGCGCTCAAGAATCGGCACTCCAATCGCTGCCACGATGAGGACGCAGACGAAGGTCATCTGGAAGCTGGCGGTAAACAGTTGCCGCGGATCGAACAGCAGCAATCCCAGCCCTGCGGCTCCGAGTGCATTGAGCATGGCTCGGTCGCGATAAAGTAAGCGCGTGCCCAAGTAGACGGCACACATCAGCGTGGCGCGCCAGACAGGCGCTCCCACTTCAGTGATAAAAGCATACGCAACGCAGGACATCACTGTGAGGAGGGTGGCTGGGAAGTCAGCCAGGCGCAGGCGGCGGAGAGTCCAGAAGACCACAAACGCGAGGATGCTGACGTTCATCCCGGAAACGACCAGCACGTGATAAGTGCCTGAGCGCTGAAAATCAATCCGCGTGTCGCGGTCAATGAAGGCCTCTTCACCGATGACCATGGCGTCAATCAGGGCGGCTTCACGCGCAGGCCACAGTTCATGCACCTTGGCAACGACTGCGCGGTGCAGGCGGCTGCGCCAAGCGTCGAACCAGTTTCCGGCGAAGCCGGGCAGCAATTCCACGCTATCGCTCTTGACCGAACCGATTGCCACTATGCCGTGGTCGGCAAGATAGCCCTGATAGTCGAAGGCCCCGGGATTGCGAAAATTGCGCGGCTTCTTGAGCTTCGCTGTGAAACGAAGTCGCTGGCCGTAGTGAAAGATCCGCATCCGGGTCGTGCTGCCAATCGGATCGGCGGCGGAGTCTTCTTCGACAGTGGAATCGTGTGAGCGTGGGCTGTAAATCCCGAGCCGAACGCCGGAGTGAATGAGCAGAATCTCACCCGCATCGGTGGTGATCTGCTCGGTTTCCACATCGAGCGTTTGCCGGAATTCGTCAAACCCGCCCGGCTGCAGGCGGCCATCGCGAGTGACGTGCGCTGTGATGTCGAGTTCCTGTCCGTTCGCGTACGGTTGAATTCCGGTGTTGATGCGATAGGCCGCGCCGCGAAGTTGAACCTGTAGCGCCCCAATCAGGAAGAATGCTCCCAACCCAAGCGCCCAACCCAGGCGGGATCGCCGTCGTGCGAAGTAGGCGGCGGCACAAACGAAGGCAGCGCCAGCGACGACCCACCACATGGCTGGCCGCCAGAGATAAACGCCTGCGATGATTCCAGCTGAGTACGCCACGGCCGCCCACAGTATTGGCTGGCGAGGCGCTTTGAACCGAAAGGCGGGAGGAACTGAGGGCGTAGACATGGGCGGTGGGAACCAAGGTCAAGGTTTCAGAGTTTCAGAGTTTCAAGGTCTCTGGAGTATTGAAGGCAGACCGGTCGAAACCTTGAAACATTGAAACTATGAAACGTGCCTTGAGACTTTGAAACGCTGCCTTGAAACCTTGCCTCTCACTACACCAGGTGGACCACGCTTTCCATGTGGAAGGTTTGCGGAAACAGATCCACCAGGTGCACATGTTCCAGCCGATAACCGGCTGCGAGCAAGGGCACGAGATCGCGCGCCAGCGTTGCCGGATCGCACGAGACATAGGTGATGCGTGGCGCGCCCAAACCCGCGAGCAAACGCGCCACGCGTTCTCCCAGGCCACTCCGGGGCGGGTCCACCACCGCCAGGTCGGGCGTATGAGGAATATGAGGGAAGACTGTGCCCTTCCCGGCCCGCTCCGAGTTTTCTCCGCGGGCCAGGTACTGCTCCGTCGTGGCCTGGACCGCCTCACCATTCGCGGGCAGATTATAGGAAAGATCGGCTGAGGAAAGCTGTGACGACTCAACAGAAAGTACGTGATGAACGTCACAAGCCAGCGCTGTGGAAAACAACCCCACTCCGGCATAGAGGTCGAGGGCCAGTTTGCCGGATGCTCCTTCGGTCACGATTCTGATCAGTTCATCCGTCAGGTGGCGATTGGTTTGAAAAAATGAGCCGGCGCTGACGCGGAACGAAGAGCGCTGCGTGTGGTAGGTCAGGTAGGGCGTGCCTACGGAGAGCACTTTTTCGTGTGGCCCGGCAGAGACGGATTTCGTGTTGCGAAATGCCACAACGCCCGCGATTTCCGGTATCGCGGTCCGTAGCTCTTCGGCCCACGCCCGAACCGCAGCGCGCCGGAATTCAGCCCCGCACCGCAGCTCCACCAACAGTTGCGACTCGTCGGCATTGGCGAAGAACTC
>Ga0335081_10006367_pt1 | contig 18787 bp, 15 predicted proteins | sample Lox_Sample_35_FD_206713 | JGI IMG/M metagenome (GOLD analysis project Ga0335081, IMG submission 206713) | Soil microbial communities from Loxahatchee National Wildlife Refuge, Florida, United States - Lox_Sample_3.5 | ecosystem: Environmental > Terrestrial > Soil > Wetlands | place: USA...
GGCCGCGGCTCCGCTTCCCCAATATGTCCGCTTCGGCGCGGAGTTGAAGGAATACAACGGAAAGCCGGCCAGCGGAGTCGTCGGCATCACCTTTCTGCTCTATGAAGAGGAAAAAGGCGGGTCGCCCCTGTGGCTCGAAACCCAGAACGTCACGCTCGATGAAAAAGGCCGCTTCTCGGTGATGCTCGGTGCGGGCACGCCGGAAGGGCTTCCCGCCGAGTTGTTCACGGCCAAGCAGGCGCGGTGGCTGGCCATGGAGCCGCAGGGGCTGCCGGCTCCGGCGCGCGTCATGCTGCTCAGCGTGCCCTATGCGCTGAAGGCCGGGGACGCGGAGACCTTCGGCGGCATGTCGCCTTCGGCGTTTCTGCGCGCAGCGCAGGGCGGCCTTCGTCCTGCCGATGCGCAGGTATCGCCGGCAAGCGAGGCGCACCCGGCCCTGACCGGCGGAGGCACGGCCGGATTCGTTCCTATGTGGGCGAACAGCAGCGGGAAGCTCGGCAATTCAATGCTCTTCCAGTCGGGTTCGGGAACCACGTCCAAGCTCGGCATCGGAACCGGCACGCCCGCGGCGACACTCGATGTGAAGGGCGGCGTGATTGCGCGCGGAGCGCTGCAACTGCCGAGCAAGGCGACGGCGAGCGCCGCGCAAGGCTCGCTCTCGCAACCGCTGACCCTGCAGGCCTCGGCATTCGACAGCACCTCGCACTCAGCCGTCGCCCCGAAGTTTCAGTGGCAGGCAGAGCCGACCGGCAATAACACCTCCCATCCAGCAGGGACGCTGAACCTGCTGTACAGCAGCACGGGCACGCCGGCGGAGACCGGGTTGAGCATCGCCGGCAACGGTCGCATCACGTTCGCCGCTGGACAGACGTTTCCCGGCACCGGAAACGGCACGGTCACGGGTGTGACGGCGGGGACCGGTCTTACTGGAGGCGGCACGACCGGCAAAGTCACACTGGGCCTCGACACATCGAAGGTTCCGCAGCTGAATACGGCCAATACCTTCACCACCGATCAGTCCGTTCTCGGTAACCTTTCGGCGAGCAAGCTCAATGTAAGCGGAACCGCGAGTTTCACGGGCCTGGTCACCTTCGCGTCCGGTCAGACATTTCCCGGCACCGGCGGTGGAACCATCACGGCGGTATCGCCAGGGACCGGCCTGGCTGGTGGCGGCACCAGCGGCAGCGTCATTCTTGGAATCGACGCCACGAAGGTGCCGCTGCTCGTTGCCGCCAACACTTTCACCGGCGACCAGACCGTGACGGGGAACTTGAAGGCCAGCGCCACGGTGACCGGCGCGACCGTCAACGCGACGAACGGATTCAATCTTGGCGGCAAACCGTTCGGATTCGGCTCGTTTTCTTCCTCGAACTCGTTTCTCGGATTCGCGGGCAATTCGAACGCTGCGGGCCAAAACAATGTGGGCATCGGCGAGAACGCGCTCTTGGACTTCGCCACGGGCAGCGGCAACGCCGTCGTTGGCGCGGGCGCACTCAAGGCGAATGTCAGCGGCTCCAACAACAGCGCCGTTGGCTATCTGGCGCTTGCCAATACGACCGGCTCGAACAACACGGCGGTGGGCGCCAACTCCGGTCCGGATTCGACCCATGGCAATCTCAGCAACGCCACGGCGATCGGGGCCAATGCATTGGTTTCAGCCAGCAATTCGCTGGTGCTGGGCAGCATCAACGGCGTGAACGGCGCGACGGCCGATACGCTGGTCGGCATTGGAACCACCGCGCCGGCGGCCACACTCGATGTGCATGGATCGGCCAATTTCACGGGTTTGGTCACTTTCGCACCGAGTCAGACCTTCTCCGGCGCCGTTACGAGCGTGACTGCGGGGACCGGCCTGACCAGCAGCGGCAACAGTAGCTCACCCACTCTGAGCCTGAACACCACCTATTCCGATGGACGGTATGCCCAGTTGGGCGCCAGCAACACCTACACTGGCACGCAGGTCATCAACGGCAAAGTGGGGGTCGGCATCCTGCCAGCGAAGGCCTATGCCCTTCATGTGAATGGGCAAGTGCGCGCCGAGACCGGGCTCTCGATTGGCGGCGCGGCGGCGCTCTTGGTCGATGCTCCGGGAATCACCGGCGGCCATTTCATCGTTACCACGGATGGGTTCGTCGGCATCCGCAATGCCAATCCGAAGAATACCCTCGACGTGGGCGGAAACATCTCGACCAACAGCGGCGTTGAGGCCGGCAACGCCATTATCAGCGGCCCGCTCACGGCCGGCAGCGTACAGGTCGGAGGCGACACCGCGATGAGCGCCGCCCCGCACATGTACATGACCGGATACGTCCCCGGTCCCATGGGCGCCGGCGCGAATGAGACCCCGATCATTTCGGTCCCATCCAAGAACATCCTGGTTACGCGGATGGTCGCCTTCATCAACAACGGATCCGGATGTCCGTCAACGGGCAAGATCACCTTCGCCGTTGTCTCTGGACCGTCGTTGATCAGCTCCACCACGTTGAACCAGATTTCCATCGATGCCTCGGACTTTTTTGATTCAGGCCCACTGGCCCTCGCGATCCCCGCCGGTGACGTAATCCAGGGCGTAGTTCACGCGCCCAACTGCGGCTCCACCTGGATGTCCCCGCCAAGCCATATCGCCGTCAGCATCGAGTACGTGATGCAGTAAACCGGCTAACATTTTCAGCATTTGCTCATGGTGGCTCGCCTCGGCGAGCCACCTGTTTTCTGTGGCTCTGGGCCAAGCAAACTGTGCAACCGGATGTCCCGTCGGATAATGGATTGAAGTGGCTGGCTCTCCGATCGGCAACGAGCGCTCCGGCTCACGGGACATTCTCTTCATGCGAAATCATCCGGTGGCAGTCCGAAGGCGCGCTCGCATCGGAATCATGGCAGCGTGCCTTCCGCTGCTTGCCTGCGCCATGCTTCCCGCGCAGGAGAACTACGAGATCCAGGTTTATCCCTCCGAGACCATGGCGCCGGGAACGCTGCTGGTCGAACTGCACAGCAACTACACCGTGGAGGGCAGCACGTCGGCGGAGAACGGAGTGCAGCCAACCCAGGGCCAGGAGCATGAGACGGTCGAGTTCACGCAAGGCATCAACAAGTGGTCCGAGGTGGGATTCTACATTTTCACCGAGGAACAGAACGGCACGGGTGTGCAGTGGGTGGGCGATCATATCCGCCCGCGTGTGCGGGTTCCCGAATCGTGGCATTGGCCGGTGGGAGTGAGTCTGTCGAACGAGATCGGCTACGCCCGCGCGGCGTATTCCAACCCCACGTGGTCGTGGCAGATCATGCCCATCGTCGACCAGGCGCTGGGCAAATGGTATTGGTCTGTGAACACCACGATGAACTGGGGGATCCATCCCGTCTCTCTGCCGCCGGGGTCGTCGCAAGCGACCATCGAGGATTATTACCGCAACGTTTCGCCGCACGGCATCACCTTCGGGCCGGCGGCAACGCTGACCTACCAGCCTCGGAGGTTCTACAACGTCGGCATCGAATACTACGCAGACTGGGGCGAATTCGGACACTTCGTGAATCTGCACAATCAGCAGCAGCAGTTTTTTCCCGTGGTGAACCTCTTCGTCTCGCCCAAGTGGGAGATCAACTTCGGCGCGGGCTGGGGCGCGACGGCCTCGACCGATCACCTCATCGTGAAGGGGATTCTGGGCCATTACTTCAATTGGGGGCGGCCGCGCGTTCGTGAACACCGGCCAAAGTAGAGAATTGGCGGCCGGATGCGCTGCTGCGGCGGGGCTGGTTGCACAGCCGCCCTCGATTTACACTGGAAATCCAGGAGCAGGTCGGGTTTCATGGATAAATTTGTGATTCGCGGTGGCAATCCACTGGTGGGAACGGTGCGAATTTCCGGCGCCAAGAATTCGGCGCTGCCCTGCATGGCGGCGGCAATTCTGACCGAAGACGAAGTCACGCTGGAGAACATTCCCCAGGTGCGCGACATCGAGACCGAACGCAAGCTTCTCGAGTCGATGGGCGCGCAGGTGCAACTGGGCTACGGGCGCGCGCAGCACCGGACCATCATCCACTGCAAGAACCTGTCGGATCCAGTCGCCAAGTACGAGATCGTGAAGACCATGCGCGCCAGCTCGCTGGTGCTGGGCCCGCTGGTGGCGCGCATGGGCCTGGCGCGCGTGGCCATGCCCGGCGGCTGCGCTATCGGCGGCCGGCCCATCGATCTGCACATCAAGGGCCTGGAGAAAATGGGCGCGACGATTCTCCAGGAGCACGGATACATCGAGGCCCGCGCCGATCGGCTGAAAGGCGCGCATATTGTCTTCGACAAGATCACGGTGACCGGCACCGAAGACCTGCTGATGGCCGCGGTTCTCGCCGATGGCGAGACGCTGATGGAGAACTGCGCGCGCGAGCCCGAGGTGAGCGATCTGGCCGGGCTGCTGAAGGCCATGGGCGCAAAGATCGAAGGCGCTGGGACTTCGACGATCAAGGTGCACGGCGTGACGCGGCTGCACGGCGCCAAACACCGCATCAATCCGGATCGAATTGAAGCGGGCACGTTTCTGATCGCGGGCGCGATCACCGGCGGCGACCTCATCGTGGCCAACTGCAATGCCTCGAATTTAAGCGCGGTGATCGCCAAGCTCGAAGAGGCCGGCGCGCGCGTCGACATCCTGGGGCACGACACGGTGCGGGTGCGCGCCGACCTCGGTTTGCGCGCGGCCGATGTTTCCACGGAAGAGTATCCCGGCTTTCCCACCGACATGCAGGCCCAGTACATGGCGCTGGCCACGCAGTCGGAAGGGGTGAGCCAGGTGAAGGAAAACATCTTCGAAAACCGGTTCATGCACGTGCAGGAGCTGGTGCGCATGGGCGCCAACATCAAGGTCGAAGGACGGACGGCGATCGTGCGCGGGCCGGCGAAGCTTTCGGCCGCGGCGGTGATGTGCTCGGACCTGCGCGCCTCGGCTTCGCTGGTGCTGGCGGCGCTGATCGCCGACGGCGAGTCGATCCTCGACCGCGTCTACCACATGGATCGCGGCTACGAGCGCATCGAGGAGAAGCTGCGCGGCGTGGGAGCGCAAATCCGGCGCATGGGGAATGTATTTGCCGTGAAGGAAGAGACGGTGATGGCGGAGTGAGGGCGGCTTGAGCATTCGGAGCCGACCGATTCGCCTCAGGGGCTGAAGCCCTGATTTTTGGGGAGGCAGCGATGTACGGGCTGAAGCCCGTACCCTTCACGCTACGACTCCCGCCGAAATTCCGCCCCAAAAGGCAATTCGACGAGTTTCCCGCTAGAATAGGAATGGCAGCTTTCCCCGCTGGAGGCGAAACAGAATGTACCCCGAACTGATGGTGATTCCCATGCGCGAAGAACTGGTGCGCGCCGGGATCGAAGAGACGCGCACCGCTGACGAAGTGGCAGCGGCAATCGGCCGGCCAGGCACGACGATGGTCGTGGTGAACTCGATCTGCGGCTGCGCCGCAGGCCGGATGCGGCCGGGAGTGCGCCTCGCGCTGGCTAACACGGCCAACCCTCCCGACCACAAGATCACTGTTTTTGCCGGGCAGGACCGTGAGGCCACCGAGCACGCGCGCAGCTACTTCGAGGGCAATCCGCCCAGCTCGCCGGCGGTAGCCATTCTGCGCGATGGCAAGCTCGTCTACCTCATGCAGCGTTACGTCATCGAGCAGGCCACCGCTCCGCAGATCGCGCAGGAACTGATGCGGGCGTTCGACGAGCTGTGCGCGAGGACGACCGCGTAGAGGCTTGACGATGGCTATCCCTGGGCGACCCAAGGACCGGGTCAGACCTTACGAATCGGTCCCGGGTATTTGCTTACTTTGACATCGGTCGTCACCAGCGTGAATCCCTCGGTGATTGCTTGGGCGATTAGCAGGCGATCGAATGGATCGCTATGAATCGGAGGCAAGCGGCTGACGGCAAGAACGTGGCGCGAGGCAATCTCAAGTTCAGAATAATCGTTTGCAAGCAGAGCCCACCGGAAGAGAGGGGGATCCATCTTGAATCCGGCCGGTCTCTTCGCGTGCTTGATGGTAACCTCCCAGAGGCTAGCAACGCTGAAATAGACTTCATTCGTGGGATCGTCAATCAGTTTCGCGGTTACGGCGGAAAGGCGCGGCGACTTTTCGGTCGCCCAGAGAAGCAAGTGAGTATCCAGCAGGAGCTTCACTCTTCACCGTAGAACATCTTTTCGATTTCGTCGGCAAACATCGAATCGAAGTCATCGGGAACCGTGATCTGCCCTTTGAGGAAGCCCAAGCGGCTCTTCTTTTTGGGCTTTCCTGCATCGATGGGGACTACCTTGACCTTCGGCTTTCCCGCTTTAGCGATAATGAAGGGCTCACCTTTCTCCGCCTCGTCGACCAGCCGGGAGAGATGAGTCTTTGCTTCGTGAATGTTGTAGGTGCGCATTTTGCCGATACCACAAGTGAACTAAGTTCACTTAGTTTAGTTCATTTCGAAGTCGTGAGCAACTTCAGGAGTCTTCCGCTTTCGGCAGCCGGTCCAGTTCCTCTTTCTCGATGCGCGCCACTTTGATTACCGGCTTACCATCGACCACGATCTCGAACGGCCTTCCCTGCTCGGCGCCTTCGATCAGCTGATCCATCTTGGTTTCCGCCTCGGCGAGTTCGACGGCGCGCGGGGTAGCGCGGCGCCAGCGGCGCAGCAGCCAGCGAACGGGCGTGAAGACCCAATGATCGAGCAGGCGGTGCGCCCGGCGAGGTGAATCGGATTCGCGCCTTGCGATGGGAACGCTCACATCAATCGCCCTCTACAAAAGACGATATAGGAACCCCACAGGACAGGCATGCTCCGCAAGACTATTCAGAGGTTCCTTAACGGGAGATGGTTGCATCCTCGGGCGTCGTCGCCGGGCCGGCGGTGAGCGCGCGCTGCACCTTGCTGTGCCTGCGGCTGTAGCCGAAGTAAATGAACAGCCCGAAGATGAGCCAGCTGCTGAAGCCGATCCAGGCCGGCGCGTCCAACGAGAACATCAGCGCCAGAGAAACGATCATGCCGCAGATGGGCACCAGTGGAACCCACGGCGTGCGGAACGGTCGCGGCATCTCCGGATGGCGCACGCGCATCACCCACACGCCCAGGCTGACGATGGTGAAAGCCAGCAGCGTGCCGAGGCTGACCAACTCACCGAGAAGCGTAATGGGGAACAAGGCTGCGAGCACGGCGGCGAATATGCCGACCACGATCGAGGTCAGGTAGGGCGTGCAGAAGCGCGGATGCAGCTTGCCCACCCAAGGCCAGAGCAGGCCGTCGTGCGACATGGTATAGAGCACGCGCGACTGGCCCAGCAGCATCACGAGCATGACCGAGGCGAGTCCGGCGATGGCGCCCAGGTCGATGAGAATCACGCCCCAGTTGACGCCGATGGCGGCGGCGCCGTCGGCCACAGGAGCGGCCACGTTGAGCGTGGTGTAGGGCTTGATGCCGGTGAGCAGACCGGCGACAAAGATGTACAGAACGGTGCAGACGATCAACGATCCCAGAATGCCGAAGGGCATGTCTTTCTGCGGATTGCGCGCCTCCTGCGCCGCGGTGGAGACGGCGTCGAATCCGATATAGGCAAAGAACACCACTCCCGCGCCGCGCATGATTCCCGACCAGCCGAACTGCCCGAAGTGGCCGGTGTTCTTAGGGATGAAGGGGTGCCAATTGGCCTGCATATGCTGCCAGTGGCCGAAGGCATAGACCGCGGCCAGGCCGATAAAGAAGAGCACGATGGAGACCTTGATCATCACCGCCGTGCTGGTGAAGTTAGCCGATTCGCGCACGCCGATGACCAGGATCGCGGTGATAAGCACGATGGCCAGCATGGCGAAGATGTCGATCTGCGGCGTGAAGGTGTGCCCGAAGAGCGTGAGCGTCGCGGTGGGAGTGGGGTTGAAAGGAAGCTTGGTCCCGAAGAAGCCGAGGAGACTGTTGACAAAGCCGCTCCAGCCCACGGCGACCGTGGCCGCGCCAAAGGCATACTCAAGCACCAGCGCCCAGCCGATGATCCACGCCACCAGTTCGCCCATGGTCGCGTAACCGTAGGTGTAGGCGCTGCCGGCGATGGGCAGCATCGACGCGAACTCGGCGTAGCACAAGCCGGCGAAGACGCAGCCGATGCCGGCAATCATGTAGGAGATGATGATGGCCGGTCCGGCGAACTGCGCCGCGGCGGTGCCGGTGAGAACGAAGATGCCCGCGCCGATGATTCCGCCAATGCCGATGGTGATCAGGTTGATGGGCCCCAGCGCGCGCTTCAACGAGTGTTCATCGCACCGGTCGGCTTCGGCCAGAATGGTCTTGATCGGCTTGGTCGCAAAGAGCTTGCCCGCCATCACTTTCCTCCCCGCTTTCGATATGGGATTGCCGCGCCCCTCGCATCGGCATCTTTCGGTTCGTTTCGCAATGATTCCATGCAGGTCAGGATTCTCCTCGACAACCTGGACGGCTTCACATTCAGATCGCCTGCGTCGGGCCTTCTTGCAACTCGCGCGGGGAGCGGCGCGACCAGAACAGATACACCGGAATGCCGAGCAGAACCAGCACCAGCCCGGGCCATGTGTACTGCGGCTTGTACCGCAATAATACGATACAGATCCATGCGGCCATCGCAATATAGAGCGCGGGAAGCAGTGGATATCCGAGCGCCTTATAAGGCCGCGGCGCGTCCGGCTGTTTGAAGCGCAGCACGAACAAGCCGAGGATGGTGAGAATGTAGAAGACCAGCTCGGCGAAGATGATGTATTCGAGCAACTGGCTGTAGGAGCCGGAGAAGCACAGCAGCGCCGCCCAGCAAGCCTGAAGAAGCAGTCCCGGAACCGGCGTGTGGAACTGCCGGTGCAGCTTTCCTACGGATTTGAAGAACAGCCCGTCTCGGCTCATGGCGTAGTAAACGCGAGCGCCGGCCAGGGAAAGCCCGTTGGCGCAGCCGAAGGTGGAGACGAGAATGGCCGCGGCCATGATGAATGCGCCGGCGGAATGGAAGATCTCGGCCAGCGCCGCCGTGCCCACGCGATCCTCTGCGGCATACTGCACGCCGCGCGCGAGGACAGTGGCTCCGTTGGGATCGCCATGCATGGGCAGCACCAGCAGATAAGCCAGCGAAGCCAGGAAATACGCGGTCAGCACGAATCCGGTTCCCAGCACCAGGGAGAGCGGGATGTTGCGCCGCGGGTTACGCACTTCGCCGGCCGTGAAGGTGATGTTGTTCCAGGAGTCGGCGGAAAACAGCGAGCCCACCTGCACGGCGGCGACAATCACGAAGATGTTGACGAGCACGACGGGACCGCCCACGCCCACCTGGATGGGATGCAGCGAATGCCAGCCGGAGTTCTTCCAGAACTCGCTCCAGCCGGCCCCGAAATTCGCCGCCAACGCGGTCGCGTTGCGGAACAGGAATCCCACCACGATGAGCCCGGCCAGTGAAAGCGCCTTGGCCGAAGTGAAGATGTTCTGGATGAGCGCGCCCAGCCTGAGGCCGAAGATGTTTACGATGCCGAGGATGAAGACTATCGCCACGGCCGTGAGATTGGCCGTATTGATCCCAATGTCCATGTTGCCCAGCACCATAGGCCCGAAGTGAATCGCGGGGACGTGGGCGATGTGCCAGAGCCAGTGCGTCGTCGAGATCGAGGGATAGAAGACGCCGAGAAATTTGCCGAAGGCCACGCAGACCGCGGCGATGGTGCCGGTCTGGATGACGAGAAAAAGCGTCCAGCCGTAGAGAAAGCCCCACAGCGGCCCCAGCGACTCGCGCAGATACACATATTGGCCGCCGGCCCTGGGCATCATGGCGGCAAGCTCGCCGTAGCTGAGCGCGCCGATCATGGTGAGGATCGCGGTCACAACCCAGGCGGCCAGGTAGAGTGCAGGCGAGTCGGTGCCTCGAGCGATATCGGCGTCGACGAGGAAGATGCCGGAGCCGATCATGGAGCCGGCGACAATCGCCGTGGAGCTGAAGAGGCCCAGGCTCTGCACCAGGCGCGGCGCGGCGGCGGATGACGTGGTCTCGAGAGTCGGGGCGCTGCCGGAAGTGGTCACCTGCTGAAGTTGTACCGGAAATCGCGGCGGTTGTCAGGCATTTTCCTCGGCAACTCGCTCGAACGACGAAGAAGTGCTAACGGACGCCGGGAGCCTTTTCGCCCTTCCATCTTGCTCCTGAGTTCAGGGTAGACTGAAGCGTTGCTTCAGGCCGGTTTCTGCACTGCAGCCGCGTTTTCGGCTTCGCGAACGCGATGCGTCGAGAGCCAGACGATGAGCGCAGCGCCGAGAATCGCGGAGCAGCCGGCAGCGATTTGGGCATTGGATAAGCCCCACAGAATCTTGGGATTTCGGCGGATGAATTCCACCAGGAAGCGAGCCAGGCCGGCGAGCAGCAGATACTCACCGAGGATCTCGCCCGTCGGCCGCGGCTTGGCTCCGCGACGCCACAGCCACCACCCAATCAGCAGGCCGGCGGCCAGCTCATAGAGCGGTGTGGGATGAACGCGAGCCAGCGTCGGGTCGACGCCATGGGGAAAGCTCATGCCCCAGGGCAGGCTGGTCTCGATGCCGTAGCATCCGTCGCCAGAGAGAAAGCAGCCAATGCGGCCCAGACCGTAGCCAATCGCCGCCGCCGGGGCGGCCAGGTCGAGGATTCGCACCGGGCCGATCTTCGATCGCCAGCCCTGAAGAACCAGCGCGGAGATGCCGAAGACCAGCCCGCCGAACCAGGCAAAGCCGGCCGAATCCCACAGGACGCGCCAGCCCATTTCCTTGAACTCCCACGGGCTGTCGATCACGTGCCACAGCTTGGCGCCGGCGATCCCGGCGACTACGGCGATAGCGACCATGCCGACGGCGTCGGCGTCGATCTGCCAGCGGCGGAAGTTGCGGTCGACGACAAAAGCGGCGGCGACTGAGGCCACCCAGAGCATGAGGCCGAAGGTAGGGATGCTGAGATGCCAGATGTGGAGATAGGGAAGCATTCCTCACCAAGTATAGACGTGTCAGAGATCCGGATGAGTTGAGCAGAAGCGGGTCGCGCTCCTCAGGGGCTAAAGCCCCGGAATGATCTTATCCGGGAAAGAATGTACGGGCTCAAGAGAGCCGGCGTGCGAACTCTTGCCAAGGCCATAAAGTCGGCCTGTAAACGGCCCGTGGCTGAAGCCACTTCGATATTTCGCGCTGAACTCGGCAGCCTAAAGGCTGCCGCTCCCTCCAATTCGCACACGGAATGTTTCCCGCATTGAGTTCTCACGCACACTCTAAAGCCCACACCCTTCACCGCACCCTCTCTTCGCGTGCTCGGAAAGAAGACCGGATTTTCACAGCTATCGATTTTTCATGAAGCAAGCGATACTGTCTGCATGGCGACAGCAACCCAGCAGGGTCTCGAAGTCCTTTATTCCCGCCACCAGATCGCCACCCGCGTGGCCGAAATGGGCGCGGAGATCACGCGCGACCTGAACGGCGAGAAACTGGTCATGGTCGGCGTGCTCAAGGGCGCAGCAATCTTCCTCTCCGACCTGGCGCGAGCGGTGGAAGTCGATACGACCTTCGATTTTGTCGCGGTTTCGAGCTATGGCAAGGGCCAGCGCTCGTCAGGCGCGGTCAAGCTCATCAAGGACCTGGACGAGCCGATCGAAGGCAAGAACGTGCTGATCGTCGAAGACATCCTCGACACCGGACTGACGCTGGCGTTTCTGCGCAAGATTTTTCTGCAACACCATCCCAAGACGCTGCGCATCGCCGCGCTTCTCGACAAGCCCTCCCGCCGCATCGAACGGATCGAGGCCGACTACCTCGGCTTCTCCATCCCCAATCTTTTCGTGATCGGCTACGGGATGGATTACGCCGAGCGCTATCGCAATCTCCCCGACATCTGCCTGATGCCGGCAGGAGCGGGCGAATAGACGAACTCGCGCGCAAGGAATGAGTCTGTTTTCCGAGGCTAAAGCCCCGGATCATTTATTTGGGTTCAACAACGTACGGGCTGAAGCCCGCACCCTCCCAAAACGCGCCCACGTCCGAATTCCACAGCCGGCTCCTTCAAGGCGACGCGAAGATTCCGTTCACGTCAGCCTCACAATGAAGACGTAGATTGATGACTGATTGCTTTTGTAGTTCGTGTCGGGCTCGTGATTCATCTTGATAAGGACAGTCCGGCCTTGTCATTGGTTGACGAGGGAAGCGGAAGAGAATTCGAATGGAGCCAAGGACGGTGAGCCATGTGCGACGAGCCCGAAATCGACGAGCGGGAACTGCTGCGCGGAGCGTACCGCGACTTCAATGCGCGGCATATCGATGCGGTGCTGGCGCGGATGCATCCCCACGTCGATTGGCCAAACGGAATGGAGGGCGGGCGCGTCCAAGGACACGACGAGGTTCGCGATTACTGGACGCGACAATGGAGCCTTATCAACCCGCACGTCGAGCCGTTGCAGATAGAGCCGGACGACGACGGCCGAATGGTCGTCGAGGTCCACCAGGTGATTCGCGACCTCGAAGGAAAAGTGATCGCTGATTCAATCGTTCACCACGCTTATCGAATTCGGGACGGCCTGATCGAGCGGATGGACATCGAATAGACGGGGCGTCACCGGGCGCCCGGAAACGGGACCGGTAAGGAGAACCCATCCCGCCATACGGTTCACCCAAAGGTGCGATTGGCCATCGATGCCGGGAGCATCTATACTCTTTTTCCGTACTTTGGCCGGGTGCGCCTGAAACCGGCGCTTCCCGGCAGGGAGCAAGTTCGATGTCGGCAGTAACACCCATTCGTGAAGTCGATCTGGAATTTGACCACGGCACATTCGATGCCGCGGGATTTGCATCACAGGCGCTTTCCAACTGGCAAGCTCTGGCGGCTGTGATCGACCACACCCTGTTGAAACCCGAAGCCACGCGCGAGCAGATCGAGAGCCTCTGCGATGAGGCCCTGCGCTACCGCTTTGCCTGCGCCATGGTGAACCCCATGTGGGTATCGACGGCCGTGGGCCTGCTCAATGGCAGCGGCGTGCCGGTGGGAGTGGTGATCGGATTTCCGCTGGGCGCCTCGCTCGTCTCTACGTTGCGCCACGAGGCGGCCGCGCTGCTCAAGCTGGGCGCGCGCGAACTGGACATGGTCATTCCCATCGGCCAGCTCAAGAGCGGCAATCATCCTGCGGTTCAGAACACCATCCACGCCGTAGCCTCGGTGGCGCACCATCACGGCGCTCTGTTGAAAGTGATTCTGGAGACGGCGCTGCTCACGGTGGAAGAGAAGCTGCGCGGGGCCGAGATCGCTATCCAGGCCGGCGCCGATTTCATCAAGACCTCCACCGGCTTTGCTTCGAGTGGAGCCACCGCGGCCGACGTGGCACTGATGCGCGGCGTGGCCGGCGCCCGCGCGGGCGTGAAGGCTTCCGGCGGCATCCGCACGCTGGCCGATGTGAAAACCATGCTCGAAGCCGGCGCCAACCGCATCGGCGCTTCGGCAAGCGTGGCGATTGTGAGAGAACTCGGCGCGGAGTGACGGAGCCTTTAGCTTTTAGCTCCTAGCCTCTAGCCCTGCCGTTCGGCTTTCGAGTTCTTTCGCAAATTCACTTTGCCTCTCTCGGAGCTAGAGGCTAGAAGCTGGCAGCTAGGAGCTTGCCTCTATTCCCTATTCCCTATTCCCTATTCCCTATTCCTGTTCCCTGTTCCCTGTTCCCTGTTCCCACAATCCGCTATCATTCCCTTCTGGAACCATGTCCTCGCAACCCCCACCGCACGCAGACGAACCCGAGATGGAAGGCGACTATCATCTCGTCGATCCAACGCAGCCGGGCGTGCATCTGGACCCTGGTAATATCCGCGTCGAGCCCGTCGACCTGGCCTACCTGGCGCGGATGGCCGACGCGCTGAATACCACGCTCGACCTGCAGACGCTACTGGTGCGCATATCGGAGATGGTGCGCACCATCATTCCCTACCGCATCTTCGCCATCCTGCTGCTCAACGACCGCACCCACGAACTGCGCATGCGCTTCCAGATCGGCCATTCCCCGGAATCTCAGCGGTTGCGCCTTCCCCTGGGCAAGGGCGTCGCCGGCCAGGTGGCGCTGACGCGGCAGCCGATGCTGCTCAACGATGTGTCCAAGTCGCCGCACTACATCGCCGGCAACCCCGATGTTCGCTCCGAGCTCTGCGTGCCGCTGATCGCCAAGAACAAGCTCATCGGCGTGATGGACATCGAGAGCGAAAAGGCCGACTATTTCCGTCCCGAGCATCTGCGGCTGCTTACGCTCACCGCGTCGCGCATTGCCCAGTCGATCGAGAACGCGCGGCTCTACGCGCGTGTCACGCGCCAGGCGCAAGCGTTGACGGTGCTGAACGAGATCGCCACCGAACTGGCATCGATCCTGGATCTCGACGCGTTGTTCGAGCGCATCGGGCAGCTTCTGCGCCGCCTGATCGACTACCAGATGTTCACCATCATGCTGCTCGACAGCAAGGGCGAGACGCTCATCACCCGGTATGCCTGGCGCTTCGGGTACGCGCAGGTTCCATCGCGCCGCATTCCCATCACCGGCGGCCTGGTAGGCGCGGCGGTGCGGGAGTGGCGCACCATCAATGTGCCCGACGTGCGCAAGGACCCGCGTTATCTGGCCATGAATCCCGAGACCCGGTCGGAGCTGATCGTGCCGCTCTTTTACAAGGGGCGCATTATCGGCGTGCTCGATCTGGAACACACACGCGCGGGCTTCTTCAACGAAGAGCATGAACGCATGCTGACCACGCTGGCCGCGCAGATCGCCATTGCCATTGAAAACGCGCGGCTCTACCAGGCCGTGAGCCGGCAGGAGCGGCAACTGGAGCTCGACATCGCCATGGCGCGCGAGGTGCAGCTGCGCCTGCTGCCGACGTCTCCGCCGGAGCTGAAGAATGCCGAGATCGCGGTGCGCTTTCTGCCCGCGCGCACCATCGGCGGCGACCTTTACGACTTTGTCGACTATGGCCCCGGACGAACCGCCATCGTGCTCGGCGACGTCAGCGGCAAGGCCGCGCCCGCCGCGCTCTTTGCGGCGCTGGCCAGCGGCATTATGCGCTCGGCCGCGCTGCAGCGGCCCGAGCCGGCGCAGATGCTGGCCATTCTGAATGACGCCGTGGGCGAGCGGCGGCTCGAATCGCAATACGTGACGATGCTGTTTTCGATATGGAACGACGAGAGCCGCACGCTGCAAGTGGCAAACTCCGGCGCGGTGCAGCCGGTCTTTTGCCGCGGCGGACAATCGAACACCGTTCTTACCGAGGGCTTTCCGCTTGGCCTCTTTCCCAACGTCGCGTACGACGAGTTCACCGAGCACGTGGAGTCGGGAGACGCAATTGTGTTTGTTTCCGACGGCATTCTCGACGCGCAGAACGCGCGCGAGGAAATGTACGGAGCCGAGCGGCTGGGACAGGTGCTGTGCGGGCACAGCGGAAAGCCGGCGACGGAGATTGCCGACGCGATCCTGGCCGATGTGGCCCGCTTTCAAGGCGGGCAGGAACGATTCGACGATGAGACGATCATCGTGCTGCGGGTGAGGTGAGGCGAGGGAATAGGGAATAGGGATTAGGGATTAGAAGATTCTTGAAGCTTTCAGCGAACGGCTCCCGGCGTTCGGGCCTTCACCGGAAACCCTGGACGCTGGACCCTCATCCGAAGCGCCTAATCCCTAATCCCTGTTCCCTGTTCCCTGTTCCCTGCTCCCTGCTCCCTGCTTCGATACACTCGAAGAAGAACTGCTTCGCGGAGCCGCATTTGCCCACCACGACCGAAGAGCGCATCATTCGCCCCGCGCGCAACATTATGGGCAGCCTGCGCCTGCCCGGCGATAAATCGATCAGCCATCGCTACGCTCTGCTGGGCGGATTTGCCGAAGGCACTTCGCGCTTCTCGAACTTCTCCACGGGCGCTGACTGTGCTTCGACGCTGGCCTGCATGGAGGCGCTGGGCGCGAAGGTACGCACGATTGAAAATGGGTTGGTCGAAGTGACCGGCGTGGGCGGCCGCGTCGCGCCCCCTTCCGGGCCGCTCGACTGCGGCAACTCGGGCTCGACGATGCGCATGATCGCCGGGCTGCTGGCCGCGCAGCAGGGCAGCTTTACGCTGACCGGCGACGCGTCGCTTTCGCGGCGGCCGATGGAGCGCATCCGGCAGCCGCTCGAAGCCATGGGCGCGCGGCTCACGCTGACAGAGGGTCATGCGCCCATTCATCTCGATGGAGCGGCACTCAATCCCATCGATTTCACCACGCCCGTCCCCAGCGCCCAGGTGAAAACCTGCGTGCTGCTTGCCGGGGTGCAGACCGCGGGCGAGACCACCGTGCATGAGGCCGTGCGCACGCGCGACCACAGCGAACTGGCGCTGCGCGCTTTCGGAGCCAGGATCACGCGCACGCTGAACTCGGTTTCGATCACCGGGCCGCAGCCTCTGCACGCCATCGAGGCTTTCGTGCCGGGCGATATCTCTTCGGCGGCATTCTTCTTCTGCGCGGCGGCGCTGTTCCCGGGCTCCGGGCTGGTCTTCGACTCGTTAGGCGTCAATCCCACGCGCGCCGCGCTGCTCGACGTTCTTACCGTACTGGGCGCGCACATCAGCGTGGTGCAGCTGGAAGAAAAGCACGCTGAACTAGTCGGCATGGTGCAGGTTGCGGGTGCGGCGGGAGGCCTGCGATCAACCACCATCGACGGCGCGCTGGCGGCGCAGCTGATCGACGAGCTGCCGGTGCTGGCGGCGATCGGGCCCTACACGAGCGGCGGCATCCGCATTCGCGACGCGAAAGAGCTGCGCGTGAAGGAGTCGGACCGCATTGCGCTGGTTGCCAAGAATCTGCGCGCCATGGGCGCCGAGGTCGAGGAATTCGAAGACGGGCTCGACGTGCCCGGCGGACAAACACTGCACGGCGCCGAGATCGATTCCGCCGGAGATCATCGCATCGCGATGGCGTTCAGCGTGGCGGCGCTGAAAGCCGAGGGCGAGACACTGATCCGAGGCGCGGAGGCGGCGGCAATCAGTTTTCCGGAGTTCTTCGATCTGCTGGATCGGGTGGCGGAGAGATAGCTCGCTATTCGATGACCGAACGCAGAACCCGCCCTTCGCCAAAACCGGGCGAAAGGGCGGGGCAACCCATTCTATAGAACGAGTGGTTGCCCCATCCTTGTCGGCCGCGACAGCGGACGACAGGATGGGAGTAGAATCCGTTCATCCTCATGCCCGAACCCAAGCGTTACCAGCGTCAGCGCTGCTTTCATTTCATTACATTCAGCTGTTATCAACGCATGCGGCTTCTGAGTACCGCTTCCGCGTGTCAGATCTTTGAGGAGACATTGGAGCGCGTCCGGCGCTGGTATGGCTTCTCGATCAGCGGATATGTTGTCATGCCTGAGCACGTTCATCTTCTCGTTAGCGAACCTGAACGAAGCGAGCTCTCGGTGGTGCTGCAGATGCTAAAGCAGATCACTTCACGCAAGCTCCGGCCGCGAACCCTGGAAAGGTTCTGGCAAGTTCGTTATTACGACTTCCCTGTGTGGAGCGAGAAGAAGATGATCGAAAAGCTCCGATATATTCATCGAAATCCAGTCAATCGAGGACTGGTGCAGAATCCGCAGGACTGGCCCTGGAGCAGTTTCCTTCATCATGCGGCGGGAAGCGTAGGCGTCGTCGAGGTGGAATCACGCTGGACCGCGGCGAAGCGCGAACGAGTCGCTCAGGCAGATACCGTGAGGACCACCCGCCCTTCGCCAAAACCGGGCGAAAGGGCGGGGCAACCCCTTCTATAGAACGAGTGGTTGCCCCATCCTTGTCGGCCGCGACAGCGGACGACAGGATGGGACGATGACGATTACTGCGTCGGTGGCGGAGGGGCCATCGACGGCTCCTCTGTCTTGGGCGCCGGGCCGACGCCGGGGATGACCGGGTTCGTCTTGACCACGCCTGCGGCGGCATCCGGAAGGTTGATGCCGTAGTGCTGCAAGGTCGTCGCCAGCGTCTGGAAGAGGCCAGCGCGGTCTTTGGCGTAGGCGGCGTGCTCGGCGATGAGGTTATCCTGCGCGATGGCTAGCGACCGCTGCTGAGCCAGCACCAACGCGGTGGTCGAGGCGCCGAGCTTCAGCTTTTTCTCTTCGGCGTCCAGGCTCTGTTGCGCGTAGTTCTGCGCCGCCACGTCGGCCTGCGCCTGGGCGCGGTCGTTGGCGAGCGCAAACCTGGCGTTTACCACCTGCATGCGAATCTGCGTGTAGAGCTGCTCGAGGTGCAGTTCGGCCTGGCGGTATTCCATCAGCGAGCGCGCCTGCACCGACTGCGCTTCGCGGTTGCGCAGCGGAATGGAGAGCGTGAAACCGACACCTTTATCGGGCGCCGAACCGTTGAAGAGGTGCTGAAGCACCGAGCCATAGCTAATCGACGGGTACTGGTTTGGCTCGCATGCCGTTCCTTTGAAGAAATCCTGGCAAGACGGGCTCTGTGCGCCGCCGAGAGCACTGGACCCGTAAAATCCGTAGGCATCCAGCGTGGGCAGCAGAGCATTGCGCGCACCTTTCAGCGAGATCTCGTCGTTGCGCAGCGTCAGCACCGCCTGCTCCAGCTCCGGCCGCTGCTCAAATGCCGTCTGCACCAGTTGCTCCACCGGCTGCGTCTCCTCGGGAAGCTCTTCCAGGGTTACGCGATCCGTGGGAATAACCGGCGCAGCGGACAGAGCCGGATCGTTGAGGTTGCGCGCAATGGCCTGCTTGATGATCTGCTGCTGGTAGTTGAGCGCGTTCTGCGAGCTGATCAATCCCTGCTTGTCGGTGGCGACGGTCGAC
>Ga0335081_10006368_pt1 | contig 18786 bp, 16 predicted proteins | sample Lox_Sample_35_FD_206713 | JGI IMG/M metagenome (GOLD analysis project Ga0335081, IMG submission 206713) | Soil microbial communities from Loxahatchee National Wildlife Refuge, Florida, United States - Lox_Sample_3.5 | ecosystem: Environmental > Terrestrial > Soil > Wetlands | place: USA...
CGCGCTCCGGCCCGACCGCGCGCAGTTTCAGCTTGCGGCAGCGCGCGATCATGTCTTCCAGCACGGCATCGAGCGTGAGCTGATATTCGCCGGTCCATTTGGCGACCAGCTCGCGCACCCGGCTGCGGTTGCGGCGGATGAAAGCGGCCGCCGTCTCCGAGTGGCGATGCTTCGGATCATCGGAAAACAGCCGGCGCAGGTCGCGGTCGTAGGTTCGCGGCGGATCGACCAGATAAATCTCGCGCTTGCGCTTGTAGTATTCGCCGAGCGTCTCGGAGAACGTGCTCAACGGCTCGACGATTTCGCGGTTGGTGAGCTGCGGCCGCTGGCCCGCGATCTCCTTCATCAGCTCGTCGACATAGCGGAGCTTCTTCAGCGCCGGCCAGCCGATATAGCGCCGGCGCCAGTTCGAGCGCGGCCGCAGCCACACCGCAAAGGTCTCGGCGAAATCCTCGTCGGGATGGCTTTGCGCGTACCACAGCCGCAAGTGCTGGACATAATCCCGGCTGGCCGGATTGGGCTTGTAGTAGCGCGGATAGCGCTTCGAAGACGGGCCGAACAGCTGCTGCCAGCGGCGGCGGCGATTGAGCTTATAGGCGTGCTGCACCACGTGGCCGGCCTCGTGGCGCAGGATATCCATGCACGAAGTCCAGGTGCCGCCCTCGACGTCGAGGATCATCTTCTTTTCCAGCCGCATCAGCCGCGGATGGGCGAGAAAGAACGGGATGGCGATGCCGGGCGTGTCGTCCGGGCTGAACCATTCGTTGGAGATCCAGGCGTGCGGCCGCACCCGCAGGCCGCGCTCGGCCAGCTCGTCGTGGAGCGTCAACAGGCAGTCCTCGAGCCAGGTACCCTCCACCTTCACGTGGAGGTTCCGCAGCCGGACTTTCAGCAGCTGTTCGTCGGGCAGCGAGGCCCAGGCAAATTTCCTGCGCATGGCGGTCGAGACCTTGAGCCGAACCGGCGCAGCGCGATGGTGTCATGGCCGGCCGGGGCCGACAACCGGCGAGGCCGGGGCCGGCGGCGGCCAAGCGCGGCGTTTGGGTTGCCCGCCGGGGCCGACTTGCTAGGATGAAATTGGCCGGCAGACGGCGCCAGCGGATGGATGGATCAGCGCATGAATAACATGGTCGAAGAGCCCCAAGTCGGCGAAATGGACCTGACCTTTGAAGTTTCCGACGAGGCACTGGAGGCCGCAGCGGACGTCACGCCTGCCGCCTATAGCTTCCTCGGGACGCCCACCGTCAGCGTCCTGGTCTCCTGCTGCAGCGGCTGACCGCGCCGGCGACGTGCAGCGCAAGATCGAACCGGTTCTGGTGGTCGGCGGCGGCCCGGTCGGGCTGGCGCTGGCCGGCGACCTCGGCTGGCGCGGCATTCGCTGCTTGTTGATCGAGCAGAGCGACGGCTCGATCTACCAGCCGCGCATGGACCTGGTCGGCATCCGCACCATGGAGTTCTGCCGGCGCTGGGGGCTGGTGGGCGCGGTCGAAGCCTCGCCCTACCCGCGCGACTACGCGCAGGACAACATCTACCTGACCGGCATGACCGGCTACGAGCTCGGCCGCGAGCGCTTTCCCGGCATCGGCCAGGCGCCGCCGCCGAAGGAGAGCCCGCAGCGGCGCGAGCGCTGTCCGCAAAACATGTTCGATCCGATCCTGCGCGCGTTCGCCGCGGCGCAACCGACGGTGACGCTGCGCTATCGCACTCGGCTCGTGTCGTTTACGCAAAGCGCCGACGCGGTAACCGCCACGGTCGAGAACGCCGACACCGGCGTGCGCGAGGAAATTCTGGCGCAATACATCGTCGGCTGCGACGGCGCGCGCAGCCTGGTGCGCGAAAGTCTCGGCCTCGCCATGCGAGGCAATCCGGTGCTGACCTACACCACCAACGTGATCTTCCGCTGCCCGCATCTCCTCTCGCTGCACGACAAGGGCGAGGCCTATCGCCACATCTTCATCGGGCCGGAGGGCACCTGGTCGACCATCGTCGCTATCAACGGCCGCAACGAGTGGCGCTTCTCCATCATCGGCGGCGCCGAGCAGCGCGAATATTCAAGACCGGAGATCGAAGCGGCGATCCGCCGCGCCGTCGGCCGCGACTTCGATTTCGAGATTTTGAGCGTGCTGCCCTGGGTGCGGCGCGAGCTCGTCGCCGAGCACTACCGCAACGGCCGCGGGTTTATTGCCGGCGACGCCGCTCACGTCATGTCGCCGACCGGCGGCTTCGGCATGAACACCGGCATCGGCGACGCCGTCGACCTGTCGTGGAAGCTCGCCGCCATGTTCGAAGGCTGGGGCGGCGACGCGTTGCTGGATTCATACAGTACGGAACGCCAGCCGGTCGGCGCCCGCAACGTCACCGAGGCCGCCGGCAATCTGCGCCGCATGCTGTCGGTCGACCCGCACCCCGATATTCTCGACGACACGCCGCAGGGCGCCGCGACGCGCGAAAAGGTCGGCCGCGAATTCTCCGAGACCATGCGCCGCGAATGGTTCACGCTCGGCATCCATCTCGGCTATCGCTACGAAGCCTCGCCGATCTGCCTGCCCGACGGCACCGCGGCACCGGCCGACGATCCGAAGAGCTATGTGCCGACGGCGCGGCCCGGCCACCGCGCCCCGCACGCCTTCCTCGCCGACGGCCGTTCGACCCTCGATCTGTTCGGCCGCGGCTTTGTTTTGCTCGGCTTTGGCGCCGATGCGGCTGAGGCGGCGCCGCTGCTCGAAGCTGCGAGCAAGCGCAAAGTGCCGATAAGTTTCGCCGCCATCGCCGAGCCCCACATTGCCGCCCTGTACGAGCGCCGCTTCGTGCTGGTACGGCCCGACGGCCATGTCGCCTGGCGCGACGATCGCATTCCGGCAGAGCCGCTGCGCGTTATCGACGTGGTGCGCGGCGCGGGTAACCCTTGTAAGATGGATTAGCCAACGCGCCGACAGCAAAGAGGCAGCCGATGCAGGTCCCCTCCCGAGAAGAATTCGCCCGATCCGGAACCCTGGAAGAGCTTTACGGCAAGCTTGACCGCATCGGCATTGCGCCGGGCTGGGCCAAGCCGACACCGTCGCTGTGGGCCGAGCCGCGCAAGACCTTCATGCCGGCGCACTGGAAATACGAGCAGGCGCGCGGCGCGCTCGACGCCGCCGGCCGGCTAATCAACACCGAGCTTGCCGAACGTCGCAACCTCATCCTGTTCAATCCGGCCGCGGAACACAGCTACGGCACCGTGCGCACGCTGGTTGCCGCCTATCAGATGATCATGCCGGGCGAATGGGCGCGCTCGCACCGCCACACGCCGAACGCGTTGCGGCTCATTCTCGATTCCGAGCCCGGCACCTATACCGAGGTCGACGGTATCAAGATCGCCATGGAGCCCGGCGACGTGCTGTTGACGCCGAACTGGTCGAGCCACGGCCACGGCAACGACAGCCGCGCTAACGCCTACTGGCTTGATTTCCTCGACGTGCCGCTGGTGCAGCTCCTCGAGCCGATGTTCTTCGAGCCGGCCGAGGAGGAAGGGCAGGCTCACAAGCCATCCGACGCACCGCCGACCAAGGACTCGCCGTTCGTTTTCCCGTTGAGCGAGACCTTGAAGCGCCTTGACGCCGCCGCGCCGACGCCGGCCGGGCCATTCGGCACCCAGGTCGAGCTCGGCGCTCCGGCCATGGATACGATCGGCCTGCACATGATGCGGCTCGCGCCGCGGGTCAAAACCGCGCCGTATCGCACCACCGCCAACAATATCTACGCCGTGGTCCGCGGCTACGGCACGACCGCCATCGACGGCGAGCGCTTCGAATGGCGCCGCGGCGACGTGATCGCGGCGCCGGCTTGGCGGTCGCACAGCCACGAGGCCGGCGAAGAGGCGCTGCTGCTGCGCGTCACCGACGAGCCGGTGATGCAGCGGCTCGGCTTCCATCGCGTCGAGGGCGAGACGCCAGCGGCGCACTGAGCGCCGTCGCGGTTATGGATCGCAGACAACGCGTTGCCGTGGTCGGCGCCGGCCTCGGCGGCCTGACCATTGCCGGCTTTCTGCAGCGCGCCGGTTTCACGGTCCGCGTGTTTGAGCAGGCGCCGGCGTTCTCGCGCATCGGCGCCGGCATCATCCTGTCCGCCAACGCCACCAAGGTGCTGCGCCGCCTCGGCCTCGAAGAGGCGCTGATCGCCGCCGGCATCAAATCGCGGCAATATATCAGCCGCGCCTGGGACACCGGCGCAACCATGTACGAGATCGCGTTCGACGCCGCGAGCGAACGCCGCTTCGGCGGGCCTTATGTTCATATCCATCGCGGCGACCTGCACAACGTGCTGGAGCGCGGCGTCGCGCCCAGCACCATCGCCTTCGATCATCAGCTCACGGGCCTCGACGAGACCCGCGATACCGTCCGCCTCGCCTTTAGCAACGGCACGACCGCCGAGGCCGATATCGTCATCGGCGCCGACGGCATCCGCTCAAAGGTCCGCGAATTTCTGATCGACGCCGCGCCGCCGCGATTTTCCGGTGCGGCCGCCTATCGCGCGATCTTTCCGGCCGAGCGCCTCAACGGCTTCCAGATCCCCGACTGCACCAAATGGTGGGGCCGCGATCGCCACTGCCTGCCCTATTACCTGACCGGCCGGCGCGACGAGGTTTACGCCATCGGCGTCGTGCCGGTGTCGCACTGGGACGGCGACGAGGCCTCGGTGCCGACGACCCGCGAGCGATATCTCGCATCCTTCGCCGGCTTTCACGGCGATTTGCAGCGCGTCTTGCAGGCGGTCGACAACGTGAGTCTCTGGCCGATCTACGATCGGGAGCGCAACGATTGCTGGAGCGGCGGCCGCGGCGGCCGCATCGTGCTGCTGGGCGACGCCTGTCACCCGGTGCCGCCCTATATGGCGGCGGGCGGCGCCATGGCCGTGGAAGACGCCGCTATCCTGTCGCGCTGCCTGAGCACGTTCGACGATTGCAACGAAGCCTTTGCAACATATACGGCGACGCGGATTCCCCGGGTCGCCGACGTCCAGCGCATCTCGCTCGAGAACAGCTGGATGCGTGGGCCGACCGACACCGATTGGTTTTACTGCTACGATCCCTGCACCGCGCCGCTCACACCGCCCCATTGAAGCGACCATGTCCGAGCTGAAACCCGAGCCCAAACCGGATCCAATGATCGCCCGCGATCTTGCCGGCTACGGCGCGACACCGCCGCATCCGCGTTGGCCGGACGGCGCGCTGATCGCGGTGAACTTCAACCTCAATGTCGAGGGCGGCGGCGAGTCGTCATTGATCAACGGCGACGACGAATCCGAGGGCATGCTCAACGACATCGGCGTTGCCACGCAGCGCGACCGCCGCGTGCCGCTGGTCGAGTCCGTATTCGAATACGGCAGCCGCCGCGGCGCCTGGCGGGTGCTCGAAGTGCTGAGCGATTTCGGCGTCAAAGCGAGCATCCTCGGCGTCGCGAGAGCGCTCGAGCAAAATCCCGCTTTGGCGAAAGCTTTCGTCGCCCAAGGCCACGAGATCGTCAGCCACGGCTACCGCTGGATTGACTATGGCGCCGTCGCCGAAGAGGTGGAGCGCGCCCATATCCGCAGCGCGGTCGAGATTTTGACCAAGCTGACGGGAACGCGACCGGTCGGCTGGATGACCGGGCGGCCCGGACCCAACACGCGGCGGCTCGTGGTCGAGGCCGGCGGCTTCCTCTACGACCGCGATTCGCTTGCCGACGAGCTGCCCTACTGGCTGAACATCGCCGGCCGGCCGCATCTCGTCATCCCATACTCCTATGAAGCCAACGACAATCGCTTCAACGAGAATTCGGGCTTTTCCACCGGCGACGACTTTTTCACCTATATGCGCGACGCATTCGACGTGCTCTACAGCGAAGGCCAGCGCGGCGCGCCGAAGCTGTTGTCGATCGGCCTACACGACCGGCTGATCGGCAGGCCCGGCCGCTGCAAGGGACTGATTAAGCTGCTCGACTACATGCGCAGCTTCGACAAGGTGTGGTTCTGCACCGGCGCCGATGTCGCGCGGCATTGGTACCAGGAATTTCCCCCCGCGGCGCAATAGCGGGTGCACCCACGCATCGACCTCATGCCGCTTTGCCCGCGACACGACCATACCTGCGACGCGCCGCGACCGCCGACGGACTGCCGTGGCAGCCTAAGGGGTGTCCGGTCTTCCCAAATCAATGCCCCCGGGCCATGACGGGGACGGCCAGAATGGGCAAGAACAAACTCAAAGGGCGGCCGAGATGGGTGAAGACAAGCCGGCTGGGGCGCCTTTGGAATTTCGTTCCGGTGGAACGCGGTACCGCCCCTCGACCCCACTTGGTGACCCGGCTAGCATGACAAAGAGAGGATCTGGTCGGGCCGGTCGGTCGGGAGCGATAGTTGCAGGTATCCGAAATTCCACTGCACAAAGTTTTCATGGCGGATTCCGTCGGACCGGCTGTTATCCGCACGCTTTATTCCGGCTACGTTGGTCAGGGTCCGGTTGTCGATGCCTTCGAACATGAGCTCGCCGCGCGCTTCGGCGTATCTCGCGCGGTTACGGTGAATTCCGCAACGTCCGCGCTGCATCTGGCTTGTCACATGGCAGTCGACGGCACTGCCGACGCGGAAATCATTTCGTCGCCGATGACCTGCACCGCCACCAATATGCCGATCGTCTGCAACGGCGCGCGGATCGTCTGGGCCGATATCGATCCGCTTTCGGGCAATATCGACCCGGAGGCCATCGAGCAAGCGATCACGGCCAACACGCGCGCCATCATGATGGTCCACTGGGGTGGCAATCCGTGCGATATCGACAGGATCTGCGCCATCGGCCGCTCCAATGGCATTCCGGTCATCGAAGATGCCGCCCATGCGCTCGGCGCGACGTATCGCGGCCGACCCGTGGGCGCGCACTCCGATTTCGTGGCGTTCTCGTTTCAGGCGATCAAGCATGTCACGGCGGTCGATGGCGGCTGTCTGGTGTGCCGCGACCCCGAAGACGACGCGCGCGCCCGGCTGCTGCGCTGGTACGGCATCGATCGCGAAGCCACCGCGTCCGGCGATGCGCGAACCGAGATCGATGTGCCGGAGGCCGGCTACAAGTTTCATATGAACGATGTCGCGGCCACAATCGGGCGCGAGAATCTTAAGCAACTGGATTGGCTCGTTGCGCGCCATCGCGACAATGCGCGCTTCTACGGTGAGGCCTTTCGCGCCGCCAACAAGATCGCGGTGGCGCCGCAGAATCCTGACGGCGCCTCCGCATACTGGCTTTACACCATTCACCTCGATAATCGCGACGAAGTCATGCGGGGTTTGCGCGAACGCGGCATCGGCGCTTCCAAGGTCCATGGCCGCAATGATACGCTCTCCGCCTTCGCCGCATTTCGACGGCCGCTGCCGCGTTGCGATGCATTCGACCGCACGCATTTGTGCATCCCGGTCGGATGGTGGGTATCGGAGCAGGATCGCGAGCGCGTCGCGGACTGCGTCCTCGCGCTGGCGAAATAGGACGACACATTGGCGTCATGATCGAACGTCCTCTGATTTCGGTGGTGATGCTGTGTTACGATCACGAACGCTACATCGCCGAGGCCTTGGACGGTCTATTGGCCCAATCCTACGCGCCGCTCGACATCGTCGTCGTCGACGATTGTTCGCCCGACCGGTCGGCCGACATCGTCAGGGCGAAACTTACCGGATATCGGGGCGATGCCCGCCTCGTTCGCCGCCCATACAACAAAGGGCTGCTGGGGGCGCGTGAAACCGGCTTCCGCGCAGCGCGCGGGGCATTCGTGGTCGATACCTGCGACGACGACGTAATGAAGCCCGACATGGTCGCTGAAATGGCCGACGCATGGCAGGCCAACAATGTCTCTCTCGTCACCGCCAACGCCGAATATATCGACGCCGAGTCGAGGCCGCTCGGCCGGACGGTTCGGGATTGCAACAATCCCGCCGACGACAGTTTCGAAACCCTGGCGCGCGACGGCGTCAACGCCTGCTGCTTCGGCGCAACCATTGGCGTTGAGCGCGCGGTTTATGAAACGTTCGGAATGCCGCCGGCGCATCTTGCCAATCTGGACATCATGCTGCCGTTCTACGCTTATTTGCTCAAGGGTGCGTGCTTCATCCGCAAGCCGCTCTTGAAATACCGAATCCATGGACGCAATGGCTCACTGAGCCTGATGGCGGAGCGATCCGACGGGTTGGAAAAACTGCGTGTGCTCGAGCGCATCCACTACGGCCACCTCGACCACGCCGTGACCATGCTGCACGAGCTCGAGCGCGCGGCCACGATCGTGCCGGAGCGCTACGCACAACTGGCGCCCACCATCGGCCCGCTGCTGGCGATTCAGACCGTGGAAAGAGCAAAGAAGCTGGTGGCGACCCGGAAGGCGCTGTGGGAAGCCGAGCAATCCGGTACCGGTGCTGGAGATCGACCTTGAGCGTGGTTTTATTCGGCTGCGGCTCAAAGATGATCGTCGACTACGAGGAGACCTGCGCGCGGCTTGGCGTCGAGATCGCCGCGATCGTCAAGAACTTCGAAGGGCCCGACTATGCGCTCTCAGCCAACCGCATCGTCTCCGCCGACCGGCTTGAACCGGCGCTGCTGGCCTCTCCCTATATGGTCCCGTTCTTCACCCCTGGCCATCGGCTGCGCGCCAACGCCGATGCCGCGCAACGCGGCTTTTCCCTGCCTGCGACGCTGGTCGATCCGTCCGCGACGGTGGCGCGTTCGGCCGTCATCGGTGCGGGCAGCTACGTCAACGCTGGCGCGGTGATCGGCGGCGCCGCAACAATCGGCAGCTTCGTCGTTGTCAATCGCAGCGCCAGTGTCGGACACCATGTGGAGATCGCGGATTTCGCATCGGTGGGTCCGGGTGCGATCCTGTGCGGGAGCGTGCGGCTCGAGCGCGGTGCCGTCGTGGCCGCAGGCGCCACCGTGATCGAGAAGGTGCGGATCGGTCGCAATTCCGTGGTAGCGGCCGGCGCCGTGGTGAAGGAATCGGTTGCGGATCATTGTCTGGTTGCCGGCAATCCCGCCGAAGTCGTCAATGCAGATTACGCAGGGTATCGCAACCTTTCGGTCTAGCGCCGCCACCAACCCACCCAGGCGGGCAAGCGGAGAAGGACGTAGCCGGACCCGGCGCCGTATGAGAATATCGGCGCCCCGCAATGAAAATCCGAACCATCGCATCATGAACGCAGGCATCGGAACAACGGTACGCCGTAAGGAAGACGCACGCCTCGTCACCGGCCGCGGCAATTACAGCGACGACTTCAATCTGCCGGGCCAGGCTTACGGCGCCGCGGTGCGCTCGCCCCATGCCCATGCGCGCATCCGGTCGATCGATACGGCGGCGGCGCGCGCCGTGCCCGGCGTGCTGGCGGTGCTGACCGGCGCCGATGCGGCCGCCGACGGGCTTAGCCGCATTCCGCATCTTGCGGCGCCCGGCACGCCGCCCGACATCGTGCTGCACAACCGCGACGGCTCGCCGGTGCCGGTCGCGCCGCACCACGTGCTGCCGACCGACCGGGTGCGCCATGTCGGCGCCTGCGTCGCCTTCGTCATCGCCGACACGGTCGCGGCGGCCAAGGATGCCGCCGAGAAGGTCGCGGTCGATTACGAGCCGCTGCCGGCGGTGACCGACGCCAAGGCCGCGGTCGCGCCCGCCGCGCCGCGGCTCTACGACGATCTGCCGAACGTCATGATCGACGCCGAGGTCGGCGACGCCAAGGCGACCGACGAAGCGTTCGCCCGCGCCGCCCACGTCACGCGGCTCGACACCTGGGTCAACCGCGTCACCGGCGTGCCGATGGAGCCGCGCGCTGCGGTCGGCGTCTACGATGCGGCGACCGGACGCTACACGCTCTATGCCGGCTCCGGCGGCATCGTGCGGCAAAAAAAGGAGATCGCCGGCATCCTCGGCGTGCCGTTCGAATCCGTGCGCGTCGTCGCCCACGAGATCGGCGGCAATTTCGGCACCCGCAACAGCTTCTTTCCCGAATTCGCGCTGGTGGTGTGGGGCTCGCGCAAGGTCGGCCGGCCGGTGAAATGGACCGCCGAGCGCACCGAGGCGTTCATCAGCGATTATATGGGCCGCGATCTCACGGTCTCGGCCGAGCTCGCGCTCGACGCCGACGGCCGTTTCCTCGCGCTGCGCACCTCGAACCTGAGCAATGTCGGCGCGCATTCCGGCTCGTACGTGCCGCTGGTCAAAGGCGTCGGCCTCGCCACTGCCGGCTATCGCATCCCGACCTCGCACATCCGCGCGCGGGCCGTGCTCTCGACCACGATGTGCACCACGCCCTATCGCAGCGCCGGGCGGCCGGAGGTGATCTACGTCATCGAGCGGCTGATCGATAAGGCGGCGCAGGAGCACGGCTTCGATCGCGTGAGCTTGCGCAAGCGCAATCTCATTCCGCCGTCGGCGTTCCCGTACAAGAACCCACAAGGCATCGTCTACGACAACGGCACCTACCGTGCGGTGATGGACCGCGCCATGGAGCTTTCCGACTGGGCCGGCTTCAAGCGCCGCCGCGCCGAGGCGCGTAAAAGGAAGCGCCTGCGCGGCATCGGGCTGTGCTGCTATCTGGAGACCACCGGCGGCTATCCGCGCGAGCGCGCCGACATCACCGTGCACCCGCAAGGCAGGGTCGACGTCGTGGTCGGCACGCTCTCCAGCGGCCAGAGCCACGAGACCACGTTCGCGCAATGCGTCTCGGAATGGCTCGGTGTGCCGTTCGACAACGTGAACGTCATCGAGAGCGACACCGACATCGTGAAAGAGGGCGGCGGCTCGCACTCGGCCCGTTCGATGCGGCTGGCCGGCATCGTCATGGGCAACGCCTCCGACATGATCGTCGAGAAGGGCAAGAAGATCGCCGCCCACATGCTGGAGACCGCCGAGGACGATATTTCCTTCGCCGGGGGCCGCTTCACCGTCACCGGCACCGACCGCTCGGTTGGCATTTTCGACGTGGCGAAAGCTGCGGCCGACGGCAACGCGGTGCCGGCGGATTTGAGCGGGCCGCTCGGTGCCACCTCCGACGAGACCATCCGACAGCTCGGCTTTCCCTACGGTGCCCATGTCTGCGAGGTTGAGATCGATCCGCAGACCGGCGCGCTCGACCTTGTGCGTTACACCGCGGTCGACGACGTCGGCCGCGCCATCAACCCGATGGTGGTCGACGGCCAGACCCACGGCGGCGCCGCGCAAGGCATCGGCCAGGCGCTGTGGGAGTGCTGCACCTACGACGACCAGGGGCAACTGCTCGCCGCGTCGTTCATGGACTACGCCATGCCGCGCGCCGACCTGCTGCCGTCGTTCACCACCGACATCAGCGAGGTGCTGACGCCGACCAACAAGCTCGGCGTCCGCGGCGCCGGCGAAGGCGGCACCACCGGCGCGCTCGGCGCCGTGGTCAATGCCGTGGTCGACGCGCTCGCCGAATTCGGCGTGACCCACATCGAAATGCCGGTGACGCCGGAGCGCATCTGGCGCGCCATTCATTCGTCCAAGGCGTAACCCGCCGCAACGGAGCCACCATGCCCGATATTCTGACCAAGCAAGACGGCGCTATCCTGCACGTCACCTTGAATCGGCCGGAGCGCGGCAATGCCGTGTCCGACGAGATGGTGGCGGAGCTGACCGGCATCATCGAAGGCGCGGACAAGACCGCGAGCGTCGTCGTGCTGCGCGGCGCCGGCGCCGATTTCTGCGTCGGCCGCGCGGTGATGGGATCGACGCCGAAGCAGGATCCCGACGCGCTCGAGCGCCGCAATTTCTCCGACGTGGTGTTCAACTGCTACGGCGCCATGCGCAACGCAAAAATCCCGATCGTCGCCGTGGTGCAGGGCCGCGCGCTCGGCTTCGGCTGCGCCATCGCCGCGGCCTGCGACATCACGCTGGCGGGCGACAAGGCGATGTTCCAGGTGCCGGAGATGGCGCACAACATCCTGCCCACCATGGTGATGTCGTCGTTCGTCGACCGCGTGCCGCGCAAGGCGATGAGTTATCTGGTTTACTCGCAGGCCGAGATCACGCCGGAGCGGGCGCTGTCGTTCGGCATTGTCAGCGACGTGGTGCCGGCCGCCAAGCTCGACGCTGCGGTCGAGACGCTGTGCGCCGCGATCCTGAAGGCGCCGCGGCCGGCGATTCAGGGGGTCAAGGAATACGTCAAGACCGCGCCCGACATGGCGGTGTTCGGCGCCGTCGAATTCGCCCGCAACCTGCACGCCACCGTCAATTCATCGCACGAGATGCGGCGCAAGCATTAAGCCGGCGCCACCGCGGGCGCGGCGGCCTGTGCCTCGAACTGCCGGAACGCCTCGAGCGCGTGATTGGCGTACATCACCGCGGGACCGGCGCCCATATAGATCGCCATGCCCAGCGTCTCGATCACTTCCTGCCGGGTCGCGCCTTGGCGCAGCGCCGCCTTGACGTGAAAGCCGATGCAGTCGTCGCAGCGTACCGCCACCGCGATGCCGAGCGCGATCAGCTCCTTGGTCTTGCTGTCGAGCGCCTTCGGCGCCAGCGCCGCCTGGGCAATGCCGGAAAATGCCTTCATCACTTCGGGCGCGCCGGCATTCAAATTCCGCAGCAGCGCCGACAGCTCTTTGGTCTGTTCCACCCAATCGTGCATGGCCATTGCCCTCCGCAGGGCGCAAGTCTGCCGCTGCTTGGCGGCACTTTGAAAATCATGGCCGAAGCCGGCGCGGTTGCCTTGATGTAAATCAAGGGCTGGGCGGCGCTCGGCCGGGTCGCAGCCCCGGTTTGCGCGCAGCAGCCATCCGGGCGCCATGTTGTATTCGCCGCGAAAACTTATAGTCTGCGCCGCCGTGACGGCCCTCCTTTCAACCTGTGCAGGCGTATTGGCGCCGCGCCACCGCGGGACGCGACGATGATTGTTGTTGCCATCGATATCGGCGGCACATTTACCGACCTGGTCGGGTTCGACGACAAGGCGGGGCGTTTCGTCGAGGCGAAAAGCCTGACCACGCCCCACGAGCTGACCCAGGGCATCCTCGACTGCATCCGCAAGAGCGGGCTTTCTGCCGCGTCGATCGCGGAGCTGATCCACGGCTCGACCATCGCCATCAACACGCTGATCGAAAGAAAGGGCGCCAAGACCGGCCTGATTGTCACCCGCGGCACCCGCGACGTCTACATCATCGGCCGCGGCAACCGCCCCGAAGCCTACAATCTGTTCTTTCACCGCCACCAGCCGCTGGTGGCGCGGCATCTGACGCGCGAGATCGAAGAGCGCGTCACGAGCGCGGGCGACGCCTACCGGCCGCTCAACAAGGCGAGCGTCACCGAGGCGTGCCGGGCGCTCGCCGCCGAGGGCGTCGAGGCGGTCGCGATCTGCTTCCTGCACGCCTATGCCAATCCCGAGCATGAGCGCATCGCCGGCCAAATGGTCGGCGAAGCGCTGCCGAACGCGTATCTCTCGCTGTCGCACGATATCCTGCGCGAGTATCGCGAGTTCGAGCGCATGTCGACGACGGTGGTCAACGCCTATATCGGCCCCAAGGTCGGCGGCTATGTGAAGAGCCTGAGCGCAAGCCTCGGCGGTGTTGGCTTTTGCGGCGATCTCTCGATCATGCGCTCGAACGGCGGCGTGATGACGCCGGAAGTGGCGACGCAGCGCCCGGTGGCGATGATGGAGTCGGGCCCCGTGGGCGGCATCATCGCTTCGGCCCGCGTCGGCGAGAAGCTCGGCTTCGGCAACGTCATCTCCTTCGACATGGGCGGCACGACAGCGAAGGCATCACTCGTGCGCGACGGCGAGCCGACCTTGGCGCCAGGCTATTACGTCGGCGGCTATGCCGGCGGCCATCCGGTGATGCTGCCGATGATCGACGTGGTCGAGGTCGGCGCCGGCGGCGGCAGCATCGCCTGGACCGACGACGTCGGCGCGCTGAAGGTCGGACCGCAAAGCGCCGGCGCCGATCCCGGCCCGATCTGCTATCGCGGCGGCGGCACCGAGCCGACCATCACCGACGCCAATGTGGTGCTCGGCCGCCTCGATCCGCACAATTTCCTCGGCGGCCAGATGGTGCTCGACGCCGAGGGCGCGCGCGACGGCATCGAGCAGAAAGTCGCCAAGCCGCTGAAGATGGGCACGATCGAAGCGGCGCAGGCGATCGTGCAGATCGCGATTTCCAAAATGTCGCTCGCGGTGCGCGAGGTGTCGGTGGAGAAGGGCTACGACCCGCGCGACTTCGCGCTGGTGGCGTCCGGCGGTGCCGGTCCGCTGCACGTTTCGGCCATCGCCCGCGAGCTGCACATCCCGAAGGTGATCGTGCCGCTGTTTCCGTCGCACTTTTCCGCGCTCGGCATGCTGCTCGCCGACGAGCGCCACGACTTCATCCGCACCTTCTATTGCGATCTGCAAAGCCTCGACTTTGCCGCGCTCACCGCGGTGCACGACGAGATGGCGGCCGAGGCGAAGAACAGCCTGCGCCATTCGAAGAATCCGCATTTCCAGATCGAGCTCGACCTGCGCTATGTCGGCCAGGAGTTCACGCTCTCGGTGCCGGTGTCGCGCGATCTCATCAAGCGCGGCGACCGGCAGAAAATCCGCAGCGCGTTCGACGCGCTCTACGAGCACCGCTACGCACACCACTCCCCCGACGAGCCGGTGGAGATGGTCAATATCCGCCTTGCCGCCATCGGCAAGCGGGCGAAGCTGACCTTTCCCAAGCTTGCGGCAAAGACCACGGCAAAGCCGAAGCGCCGCGACGTCTATCTCGACGATCCGCGGAAGCCAGCGTCCTGCCCGATCTATCAGCGTCCCGATCTTGGCGCCGGCGCGCGCATCGCCGGTCCGGCCCTGATCGAGGAGCACGGCACCACCACGGTGCTGTTCAAGGGCGATGTCTGCCGGGTGGCGCGATCCGGCGAACTCTTGATCGATGTGGGAGGCGCGTAATGGCCAAAGCTGGCAAGCAAGCATCCCACGCCAAGGCCAAGCCGCGCGCCCGTAAGAAGCCGCTCGATGCGGTGACGCTGGAAGTCATCCGCAACGCGCTGCCGGCCATCGCCAACGAGATGGCCGCCGACCTGCAGCGCACCTCCTACAACATGATGATCTACGAGGTGCGCGATTTCTGCACCTCGCTGGTCGACACCAAGGGCGAACTGATTTCGCAGAACGTCGGCGGCGTGTCGCACTTCGTCGCCGACCTCGGCGTCATCATCACTGACGCGATGGAACGGTTCGGCGCCAAGGGCTTTGCGCCGGGCGACGTCGTCATCACCAATCACCAGGCGGTGGCCGGCCAGCACCTCAACAACATCGTCATCTATACGCCGTTCTTCTACAAGGGCGAGCTGCTGATGTTCGCCATGGTGCGCGCGCACTGGATCGACGTCGGCGGCATGTCGACCGGCTTCGGCGCCGGCCCGACCGTGAAGGATCCCTGGGAAGAAGGCCTGCAGCTCGATCAATTGAAAATCTACGAGCGCGGCAAGCTCAACGAGACGCTCTACCGCGTGCTCAAGGACAACATCCGCTTTCCGGAATCTTCCCTCGGCGACATGAAATCGCAGATGGCGGCCTGCCGGCTCGCGGTCCGCCACATGGAGGAGCTGTTCGACCGCTACGGCCGCGACACCATCCTCGACGCCATCGAGCAGATCTTCGCCGAGACCGAGCGCAAGTGCCGCAACGTCGTGGAGAAGCTCGCCGACGGCGTCTACGAAGCCTCGTCCTTCATCGACGACGACGGCGTCACCCGCGGCGAGCGGCTGCCGATCCACGCCAAGGTCACCATCGACCGTGGCGCCATGACCATCGACCTTTCCGCCACGTCGGGCACGCGCAAGGCCGCGGTCAACTCGCGCACCTATGCGGGCGCCCGCGTCGCCTATAAGGCGCTGACCGGCCCGATGGAGCCGGTCAACGAAGGCTCGTTCCGCGCGCTGAAAGTGATCATCCCCGAAGGCAACGTGATGATGTCGAAACATCCGGCGCCGATGTCGAGCTGGAGCACCATCGTGCCGACGGTGGTCGACACCATCATCAAGGCGCTGGGCCCGGCGATGCCGGATCGCGTGCCCGCCGGGCATCATGGCCTCCTTGGCGGCTCCATCGTGTTCTTCGGCGTACATCCGAAGAGTGGGCGCCGCTTCGTGGTGCAGAGCATCGAAGGCGGCGGCTGGGGCGGCCGGCCGACTGAGGACGGCGTCTCGGGCACGGTTTCGGTGTGCCAGGGCGACGTGCGCAACGGCTCGATCGAAGGCATCGAGCTGAAATGCCCGGTGCTGGTGGAAGGCCGCGTGCTGCGCACCGATTCCGCCGGCGCCGGCAAGCATCGCGGCGGGCTCGGCCTCGACACCACCGTGCGCAACCTGGTCGAAGGCCGCTGGAATTTCGACCATCCGAAGCGCAGCCAGTGCCCGCCCTGGGGGCTGTGGGGCGGCACTGCCGGCGCCACCGCCGACTTCCTGCTGCGCAAGCCCGGCGAGAACGACTTCCGCTCCATGGACGCGATCCACTATCCCGTTCCGGTCGATTCCGAGGTGGTCGTGCGTACCGGCGGTGGTGGCGGCTGGGGCAATCCCCTGGAGCGCGATCCGGCGGCGGTGCGCGCCGACGTCATCGAGGAATTCGTCTCGCGCCAGTTCGCCGAGGAGATGTATGGCGTCGTGCTCAGGGACGATTTGACGCTCGACGAGGCCGCCACCGAGCGGCGGCGAAATGCGCTAAGATCGAGCCGGGGTTAACGGCCGTCGTCACAGGGGAGGGAAACGATGAAGCCGGCGCTGACGATCGTCGCGGCCGCCGCAATCGGTGCGGCGCTGGCGTCTACCGCCTCCGCCGCCGACCTTCTTCACGTCGGCAATGCCGGGCGCGAGGCGTTCTCGTTCACGCCGGCCAATATCGGCAAGGAGACCGGCATATTCTTAAAGCACGGTCTCGACCTCGACATTTCAGGCTTCGGCGGCGACGCCAAAGTGCAGCAGGCCATGGCCGCGGGCGCCATCGACATCGGGCTCGGCTCCGGCCCCGGCATGGCCTTCATCGCCAAAGGCGCGCCGGTCAAAGGCATCGCCGCCATGGCGGGGCCGCCCTTGATCTTCGCGCTGGTGGTGCGCGGCGACGGTTCGATCAAGACCGTCGACGACCTGAAGGGCCACAAGGTCGGCATTTCCACGGTCGGCTCGGCCACCAGCTGGCTGATGAACGAAGTGTCGCGCCAGCACGGCTGGGGCTTTGACGGCTTCGAGCAGGTGCCGATCGGCGAGAACGCGGCGCGCATCGCGGCGCTGAAATCGGGCGCGATCGACGCCTGCGTGGTCGACATCGGCTCGGCGCTCAAATTCGTCGAGCGCGGCGACGGCCGCATCCTGATGCGCTTCGGCGACGTGGCAAAGCATTTCATCATGCACGTGATCTTCGCCACCGATACGGCGATCGCCCAGAAGCCGGGCGAGCTCAAGGCGTTCCTCACCAGCTGGTTCGAGACTATCGCGTTCATGCGCCAGAACAAAGCGAAGTCGGTCGCCATCGCCATGACCGTGATGGGCACCGACGAGAAGACCGCGAGCGGCATCTACGACGAGTTGATGCCGATGTTCACCGACAACGGCTATTTCGACCCGGCGGCGCTCAAAGTGTTGAGCCGCTCGTTCGTCGAGATGAAAATTCTGCCGGCCGAACCGGACATGAGCAAGCTCTACACCGAGGCGTTTCTGCCGAAACACTGATACTAAGGCGCTCTGGAGAGCACGACCGTGAACCGCATGCACTCGCTTCTCGCCGCCGTGCTCGCAAGCACGCTCGCCTGCGCCGCGGCGCAAGCCGCCGAGCATGTGCGCGCCGCCAAGGCGGTGCCGGAGGCGTTCTCGTTCACGCCGCTCGACATCGGCGTGCGCAAGGGCTTCTTCGCCCAGAACGGCATCGAGGTGGAAGAGACCGCGTTCGCCGGCGACGCCAAGCTGCAGCAGGCGATGACGGCCGATTCCATCGACATCGGCGTCGGCTCCGGCCCGGGCATGGCCTTCATCGTCAAGGGCTCGACGGTCAAGGCGGTCGCCGCCATGGCCGGGCCGCCGCTCCTGCTTTGTATCGCGGTGCGGCCCGACGGGCCGAAATCGGTGGCCGAGCTCAAAGGCAAGAAGATCAGCGTCTCGACCGCGGGCTCGCTGACCTATTGGCTGGTCAGCGAAACCTCGCGCCGCCAGGGCTGGGGCCCGCGCGACATCGACATCGAGCCGATGGGTGCCATGACCGGACAGGTCGCGGCACTCAAGCGCGGCGATATCGACGGCATCGTCATGGATCTGAGCACGGCGTTCGATCTGGAAAACCGCAACGAAGGCCGCATCCTGGTGCGCTTCGGCGACTTGCAGGATTTCATGGTTCACGTCATCTACGCGACCGACAAGCTGATCGCGAGCCGGCCCGACGCCATCCGCGGCTTTCTTAAAGGCTGGTTCGAAACCATCGCCTTCATGCGCAAGAACAAGGCCGAGACCGTAGCCATCGCGAGCCAGGCCATCAATAAAGACCAGGCCGTCGTCGGCCGGACCTACGACGAAGTAATGCCGATGTTCTCCGACGACGGCCGCTTCAAGCCGAGCGCGCTGAAGGTGCTGGCCAAATCGTGGGTCGAGCTCGGTACGTTGCCGGCCGAGCCCGATATGAGCAAACTCTACACGGAAGCGTTTCTGCCGGGAAAGTGAAGCGGAGCAAGGCGGGGATGGCGTCGATGTTCGGACAGCGATGGGTGACGCGGGCGGCGGGCTTGATCGCCGTGGCGCTCTTGGTCTTTGGCGGTGCGGCGCAGGCGCA
>Ga0335081_10006369_pt1 | contig 18784 bp, 15 predicted proteins | sample Lox_Sample_35_FD_206713 | JGI IMG/M metagenome (GOLD analysis project Ga0335081, IMG submission 206713) | Soil microbial communities from Loxahatchee National Wildlife Refuge, Florida, United States - Lox_Sample_3.5 | ecosystem: Environmental > Terrestrial > Soil > Wetlands | place: USA...
GAGGGTCGATGGCGCCGGCGCCTTTTCGTAACGGGGGCCGAGAATGACCGCCGACGCGCGGGTGGCCGCCAGTTCCGTCACGTACCGTGGATTGGACAGAAAGGCGATGTGTCCGGTCGACGCCTCGCGGAGCGGCGCGATGCCGGTGATGACCGTCGACGGGTCGCCGACGACCCGTCCCCCGACGAGGTCGGCGAGGTGGCCCAGGAGGGTCGGTGGTGTGTGCATCGTCTCGTCGTCAGCCCGTTACGGGGATTTGCCCGATGCGCCTTTTTTATCCGGTGTGGAGGCCGGTTTGGGGGCCGCCTCTTCGGCCGCCGCCAACCGATCGAGCTCCTTCACGACTTCATCGGTCAGATTCATCGGTTCCTTGGCAAATAGCACCACGCCGCCTTCCGATTCTTTGTCCAGCACCATGGCATACCCGCCGCGCTCGGCCACGTGTTGCACGGCTTGGACAAGCTTGCGGTTGAAATCCTTCAACACCTCGGTCCGCCGGTCCTGCACTTCCTTGGTCAAATCCTGTGCTCGCTTTTGATAGCTGATATATTTGCGTTGCAGGGCCTCCTGTTTCTCCTTCTGGGCCTCGGCGCTCAGGACGGAGGCCTGCTTCTTCAGGTCGTCCTCCAACTGCCGGATCTCCTCCTCGTCGGTATCGATCAGCTGTTGGCGGCTTTTGACGTACTGCTCCAGCAACTCCTTCGAGGCCTGGCCGGGTTTGGAACGATCCAACACGGCCTGCGCGTCGACGTACCCGATCTTGATCTCCTCCGCCAGCGCGCCGCCGCCCCATCCCAGCACCGCGATCACCACACCCCATAGCATGTATCGTCGTCTCATGTCGTGCCCAACCTCCGTGTGACTGGATCAAAACTGGGTGCCGATCGTGAATTCGATCGGCCGCCAATGATCATCCGGTTTGCGATTGATAATATATCCGTACTCGATCCGGACTGGCCCGACGGGCAGATAGAGTCGAAGACCGGCCCCGACGCTTGTGCGCAAGGTATCCAGGCTGATCGGATCGCCAAAATCGTACCCTTTCCCCGCGTCAAAAAACACCACCCCCCGCACCTTGGCCGCGGGCACGATGGGAAAGACATATTCAAGATTAAAGATCAGCTCCTTGTTGCCTCCAATGACGTCATACCCCGACCTGGGACCGGCGTACCCGTAATCAAATCCGCGCACCGTGTCGATGCCGCCGACAAAAAACCGTTCCGAGACCGGCAGCGTGCTGTTGACCGTCGTCGGATGCGCGAAGCCGAGCCGGCCGTGCACGGAAAAAACCGTGTCCCACCAGAGCGGCATGTAGAAGGACGAATCGGCCAGGATCTTGTAAAAATCATGGTCGCCGCCGAGAAACGTGCCCGCGTAATTGAACATCAGTTGTTGGCGGTTGCCGCGGGTGGGCGCGATGTAGACATCACGGCTGTCCCAGGTCAGCGACGTGCTCAGCTGGCTCGTGCTGCTGGTCCCCCGCTGCTCCTGGATGAGCGTCGGCGTCAGACCGGCCTGAATGTCGTAGATGTTCTGCTTCTGGAGGAGATAACCCCATGACCCGCTGATGTAATCCGTGAACATTCTTGCAAACGTCAGCCCCCCGCCCTGGGTCTTTTCCCGATACGTGTCAAAGATCCGCTGCTGATTGAACAGGCTCACCGAGGCGGAGACGGGGTAATCCAGGAGGTACGGCTCCCGGAACGTCAGAGAGTAGCTGCGGGTGATCCCCCCGAGTTGCCCCTGCAGCCTGAGCAGCTCGCCGCGGCCGAAGAGATTGCCCTGAGTGATATCCACGGTCCCGATCACTTTGTCGACCGAGCTGTAGCCGCCGCCGATGCTGAAGGTGCCGGTCGGTTTCTCCTTGACCTTCACGTCCAAATTGACCAAATCGTCGCCGAGCCGCTCCGGAACGATTTCGACCGACTCGAAGAAATTCAAATTATTCAGCCGTTCAAAGCTCCGTCTCAGCTCCTGGGTGTTGAGCACCTCCTGTTCATTGACCCGCAGTTCCCGGCGGATGACCTTGTCACGGGTCTTCACGTTGCCCGAGATGTTGATCCGCTGCACCTTGACCTTCTTGCCCTCCTGGATTTGAAACTCGATGGCCACCTGCTGGGTCGTTTGATTCGGCGACAACTGCGGAGTCACCTGGGCAAAGGCGTAGCCGCGCTCGCCGTACGCATCGGTGACGGCCAAGATGTCTTTCCGAATCAGACCGCGGTTGAAGATGGATCCCGGCGTCGTGGCAATCACCGACCGAATCTGGCTCTCACTGAGCACATGGGCGCCGCTGATGGCCACCGAGGCGATCGTGTACAACTGGCCCTCCTCGATCGGATAGACCAGATCAAACCATCGATGATCCTGACTCAGCGTCACCTTGGGCGCGCCGACTTGCACCTGCAGATACCCATGATCCAGATAAAAATCCTTCAGCCGGTCCGCGTCGGCCGTCGCCACCTCCGACTGATAGAGGCCGGAGTCGGTGAACCAGGAGGTCAGCCAGAAGTAGGTTTTCGTCTCGAGCACCTTCTGCAACTGACGTGCGCTGAAGTGCTGGTTGCCCTGAAAGGCGATCGTACGGATTTTCGCCCGGCTGCCCTCCGTGATGACGAAGGTGAGGGAAACGTCGCCCGGTTTCATCTCCTGCAGCACCGGTTGGACCAGGACATGGTAATAGCCTTGGTTGTGATAATAGGCGGTCAGCTTGTTCGTTGCCTTGGTCAACGCCTGAAGATCCAGAAAGCTTCCCGACTGAATGGACACCTGTTCCTTGAGCTTGTCAATGTTGACTTCCTTGTTGCCCTCGTATCTGATGTCGTGAACCGTCGGCCATTCCTTGACTGTGATCAGCAGTTTCAGCCCGCCTTCGTAGCCTTCCGCGGCCACCTGCACGTCTTCAAAATAGCCGAGTCGATAGACGTCACCGATGATCTGCCGGACGCCGTCCACGCTGAAGGGCTCCCCTTCGTGGACCGGCAATTTGCCTCGAACCGTGGTTTCAGAAATTTTATGCAGCCCCAGAATCTCGATTCGCTTGATGATGATCCCATTCGATGGCGCGCGATCGGCGGCGCTCCCCTCTGAAGCCACCCCAATCCCTCCGATGCACCACGTCACACTCCCCCACACCACCGCGGCAAACAGCCAGTGGCTCCGCGACACCCCCCTCACTCCCATGCCCCCATACCGCCGCCCCGTTCCCTCCGTCCGATTCCCAGGACCGGCACACAAGATGCAGAACGGCGGGAGGCTACTAACTCATTGAAGTGTAGCATGTTTCCGGCACTGTGTAAATGAAAAAAGACCGCGCGTGATCGACACCAATGATCCGATCGATCAGGCGTGATGCGATGACGGCGCAGGTCATACACAGGCGGGGTCGCGTCGACCCGGATGAAGAAAAGCATGGGACTTTGCTCGCTCACCCCCGCCCCTAGAGGTGGGGGTTGGGCCCGTCATTCGGATTCACCCGTGACCCAATTGGCGATGGTCGGCAAAGCTGTACCAGGCGGTGTGGCCGATGATCACATGGTCCAGAACGGGAATGCCCAGCAATTCGCCGCATGAGACCAGTCGATGGGTGAGTTGCCGATCTTCGGCGCTCGGGGCGGGATCGCCGCTCGGGTGATTGTGTACAAAAATCACCGCGGCGGCGGAGTGGCGGACGGCCGGCACGAACGCCTCGCGTGGATGGACGACGCTCATGGTCAGACTGCCGGTGGAAATCGTGATGTCGTGCAACAGACGGTGCTTGTTGTCCAGCAAGAGTGCCCAAAACTGCTCCTGCTTGAGTTCCCTCACCAATGGCGCCAAATAGTCGTGCACGGCGCGGCTTGATGACAACGACGCGCCGGTCGGCCATGGTCGGCTGGTGACCCGTCGTCCCAGTTCCAACGCCGCCAGCAGCTGCGCGGCCTTTGCCGGACCGATCCCCGCAATGCCGCGCAACTCCATTCCGTGCACCGTGCCCAAGCCCTCAAGCCCCCGGCAGCGTTCCAAGACACGCATGGCCAACTCCACCGCCGTGACCTGACGGCGACCAGTCCGCAGCACAATCGCCAGCAATTGCGCATCCGACAATGCCCCGGCCCCGTATCTGAGCAACCGTTCACGGGGCCGCTCCGTCATGGGCCACCGGCTGATCCGATCTGATTCTATATGTTCCGCCATCGCGATCCCCTCATTCACTCGAGTGACAAATTTTGGCGTTTCTGCGGTTCATAGATGATCGTTCTTACCCAAATCGCTCAAGTCTGAAATCAGAATATGTTTGCATTCCAATATGTTATGTCATCATGATGGTATGGCATACGGATTGCTATCCGTTTAAAATAGCAAGGCTCAACAACCCGGCAGACGCAAAGAGGGAGGCTCCATGAATTGCCCGAAATGCCACGGTTTGATGTATAGTGAACGAGTTTCAGATTATTCTCTCACGTTTTATGCGTGGAAGTGCGTGAACTGCGGCGCACTAATCGATCAAACGATTCTGGCCAACCAGTACAAACGTAAACGCGCGTCTGTCTCCCGGCTGGCCCCAGCATTGGGTCACGGGAAAAAATCCTGATCAACACCCTATCGCCACCCGGACTGGGGAACGGGTGCGCGGCGGAACGGACGCAGCCGAGGTATCGGTCTCATTTCGTGTCGGCGTCCAGTCGAGCTCGGACTGCCGACACAAGGGGGCCGGGATGATCTTGAAGACCAGGAGACCGCGCCGCGCGCCGCCCGCGGCCACTGCTCCCTTCTGCAATTGAAGCCGGTCCATTTTCATCAGCAGTTGTTCAAGGCGTCCGGCCCACCACCAACGCGCCAGCCACGAGTGCCATGACCAGGGCTGCCAGCGCAGCGCCAGCACGCGCTGCGTCCCGTCCAGCGTCAGCCAGGGCGTGCCCGACTGATCAAAGATCACAGCCCCCGCCGGATCGATGGAGGCCGTCGACGGGGAGTCGTTGCGCACCTCAATCCAGAGCGCACTGAAGAAACGGGACATCAGCGCGATCTCGTCCGGCTTCCACTCCGCCGAAGCGGTGATCGGGCTGACGGTCAGCTGGACCCCGGCGCTGATGGATGCCGTCGAGTTAGAAGCGGGCGCCGGCCGCAGCATCGGTCCCACGCCGCCGCATCCGAGCAGTGCGAGGCCGCAACACAGACCGCACACACCAGACGGAACGCGCCGCCACTCTCTCCACGCCACGTCCCCAATCCCGCTCACTGACCGCCGATTATACTGGAGCGACGGAGGCGTGTCAAAAATATGTTACAGTACGGCCCGCCATGACCCTGCGAATCGGCGCCGGTGACCAAAAGGGCCGGGTGTTACGCGCGCCAGTTCACGCGCCGACCCGCCCCTCCTCCGCCCGCCTCCGCGCGGCACTCTTCAACATTCTCGGCGCACGACTCCTGAACGCCGTCTGGCTCGATCTGTATGCCGGCAGCGGGATCGTCGGGCTGGAAGCCTTGTGCCGTGGGGCGTCATGGGCGACATTTGTCGAGTCCGATCCCGAAGCCGGCCGGTGCATTGACGCCAACATTCGCACGCTCGCCCTCCAGACGCGGACGCTCCTCTGGCGCGGCACGGTGCAGGAGTACCTCCGGCGGCCCGGGGGCCTCCCGCCGACCGGCGCCCTCTACAACCTCGTGTTCGCAGACCCGCCCTACGCGACGGTCCCGCACGTTCCGTCATCCGAGCAACTCTTGCTGTTGTTCGGTCAGAGTGGTAAGATAGCGCCCCACGCGTGGATCATGATCGAGCATGGCGTCAAGACCGCCATGCCCGCAGGACACGCCGACTGGCGGCGACACCGCACCTACGCCTATGGAGACAGCGCGCTCACGGTGTATCACCCGACGGCCCCGAACCCGTGATGGGCGGTTCGGCCCCGCCCGGTAATCCGACGGGACTGATGCGACGGATTGGCGTTTATCCCGGCACGTTTGACCCCTTCACCAACGGTCACCTGGACCTGGTCACGCGGAGCCTGTCCTTGTTCGATCAGGTCATCATCGCGATCGCTCCGAATCTGGAGAAAGGACCCCTCTTTTCTCCCAAGGAACGGCAGGAGATGATCCAGGAGGTCCTCCACACGATGACGGGCGTGACGGTCGAGCTCTTCGACGGCCTCCTCGTTGATTTCGTGCGGGCCAAGGGCGCCCAGGCCATCATCCGGGGCCTGCGCGCCGTCTCCGATTTCGAGTACGAATTGCAGATCGCGCTGATGAACCGCAAACTGGCCGACCAGATCGAAACGATCTTCCTGATGCCGAGCGAGGAATATACCTATCTGAGCTCGACCATCATCAAAACCGTCGCGAGCTATCACGGCGCCATCGACGCCTTTGTTCCGCCGGGCGTCGCCCGACGGCTCGTGCAGCGGTTCGGGAGCGCGTCATGACCGCCGATCGGCCCGTCATCGGGCTGGCCCGCCGGGTCGCCCAGTTGCAACCGTCTGCCACTCATGCCATCACCGCCAAGGCCAAGGCGCTGGAGGCCAAAGGGGTGCGCGTCATTGATTTTGGCGTGGGCGAGCCCGACTTCGACACCCCGCTCTCGGTCAAGGAGGCCGGCATCGCGGCCATCCGGGAGGGCTGGACCAAATACACTCCGCCGGCCGGCCTGGACGAGCTGAAGCAGGCGGTGATCGAAAAATTCAAACGCGACCAGGGACTGGCGTACCAGCCGAATCAGATCCTCATCTCCTGCGGCGCCAAACACAGTCTGTACAACATTGCCCAGGCGCTCTTCGATGACGGCGATGAAGTGTTGATCCCGGCGCCCTACTGGGTGTCCTACCCCGAGCAGGTGCGCCTGCAGGGAGCGGTCCCGGTCATCCTGCCAACGGAGGAGTCCGACGGGTTCTGCCCCTCACCGGACGCGCTGGCGCGCGCGCTCACCCCTCGCACGAAAGCCATCATCCTGAACAGTCCCGGCAACCCCACCGGCGCGGTCTATCCCAAGCCGTTGCTGGAAGCGCTGGGTCGCGTGCTGCGGGATCATCACTGCGTCATCGTCTCGGATGAGATCTACGAGTATTTCGTCTACGACGGTGCCGCGCACTGGAGCCTGGCCGGGCTGCTGCCTGAGCTCGGACACCGCATTATTGTCGTCAACGGGGTCTCCAAGTCCTACGCCATGACCGGTTGGCGGATCGGATATGCGGCCGGTCCGGCCCCGTTCATCCAGGCCATGAGCGCCATTCAAAGCCAGAGCACATCCAATCCGACCTCCATCTCTCAAAAGGCCGCCATCGCGGCGTTGCGATCGGGAGGAACGTTCGTGACCGAAATGGTGGCGGCCTTCGATCAGCGCCGCCGCGTCATGGCCGACGGCCTCCGGCAGATTGAGGGCGTGTCGTGTCTCATGCCGAGCGGGGGCTTTTACCTTTTTCCCCGCGTCACCGCGTTGTTCGGCCGGATCACTCCGGCGGGGCAGCCGGTCCGGACGTCGGCCGACCTGGCCGCCTATCTGCTTGAGTCGGCCCATGTGGCGGTCGTCCCCGGGGGGGCGTTCGGTGCGGAGGGCTTCCTCCGCTTTTCCTACGCGCTGCCGATCGAGCAGATCCGCAGCGGGCTGGACCAACTTCGCACCGCGATTCACGCCCTGCGTTAAGCGCCGCTCCTCCCCATGCCGTCATCCGGTCTGTTGAACCCCCGTGGGACTCCGGAGAGAGAACGGTTCGCTCCGGGACCTCAGCGAGGGGCCGTGGCCGCGGAGGCGTTGACCGCGCCTGAGCCGCTGATCGGCGCGCGGCCCGGAGGGTGCGCCGGATTGTCTCTTGTGTTAGAATTGTTCTATGCCGCTATATGAATATCGCTGCCGTCAGTGCGGCCATCAATTCGAGTTGATCCAAAAGGTCAGTGATCCGCCGCCGGACCGCTGCGAGAAGTGCGGCAGCGCGGTGGAACGCCTGCTCTCAGCCCCGGGTCTGCAGTTCAAGGGCAGCGGCTGGTACATCACCGATTACGCCCGCAAAGAAAAAGAAAAGGAAACTCCACCGAAGAAAGAGGCGGCCGCCTCGTCCGCCGATACGACAGCCGCGTCAGGTGCAGGATCATCTTCCGCAGACTCGAAAGGGGCAAACGGTTCGGGCGGCTCATCCCCGTCCACCCCGTCGCCCACACCGAAGTCATAAGCCGTTCGCATTCCCCGCCTGTATCTGTTTGCACACCGCCAGCAAACGCTCTCTGGAAATTCGGCCCGGACGGACAAGCCGAGGCGGGGACACGGTGAGGTCCAGCACGGTTGACGGCGCGCCGCCCGGACTCGGCCCGCCGTCAAGGATGCACTCAATCTCGTCATGAAAGACGGACTCGACCGTCTGCGCGGTGGTCGCCGGCGGGGCTCCGGATCGGTTGGCGCTGGTCGCCGTGATCGGTCCGACTGCGGCTGCGATCAGCGCCGGCAGCGGAAGACCAGGCTGACGCACGCCCAGCCGACCCGTGCCGCCGGTCAGCCGAGACGGTACCGTCGCGCGCGCCGCCATCACGAGCGTCAAGGGGCCCGGCCAGAACCGCGCCATCAGCCGTTCGGCCAGTTCGGGAACGGTCTCGATCAATTGCGTCACTTGATGCCGGTCCGTCACAATGACGGGCACCGGCTGATCCGCGGGGCGACGCTTCACGGTGAACAGCCGCTCGACGGCCGCGGCCGAAGTCGCCATCACCCCCAGGCCGTAGAAGCTTTCAGTGGGAAAGGCGATGATGCCATCGCGCGCCAGGCACCGTCCGGCCTCGTCAAGCGCGCCGCGGTCGGGATGACGGGGATCAACGACAAGACACCGAGCCACCCGTCGAAGTCCCTCAGGGAGAGGTCTTGCGACCCGCCCGGACGGCGCGGTCCTGTTCAACAACGTGCTCGGCCAGCGAGTGCTTGAAACGGCGAAGCCGGCGTGCCAGCGCCGCGTCTTCGAGCGCGAGGCACTGCGCCGCAAAGACGGCGGCATTTTTCGCCCCGGCCTTGCCGATCGCCATGCAGGCCACCGGCACTCCGCCGGGCATCTGGACGATCGACAGGAGGGAGTCCATGCCTTTCAAGGATGACGAATCGATCGGCACGCCGATCACCGGCAGGGCTGTTTCCGCCGCGATGACGCCGGGCAGATGCGCCGCCCCCCCTGCGGCCGCGATGAACAACTTGCCCCCCCGCGCTTCGGCTGTTCGCACCTGCCGTCGGGTGCGCTCCGGCGACCGATGCGCGGAGGCGATCACCAGTTCACAGGGGATGCCGAAGGACCGCAAACCAGCAATCGTTTCCTCCATAACGGCCAGATCGGATTGACTGCCTAAAATAATGGTCACCAGTGCCTGTCGCCGTGATTTCACCCATGCCTCCTGTGTCCGATTGTTTATCGAATTCGGGGGGAGACATTCTCTCCCCCCACCACCCCCATTGATTGTTACACGCATGGTGTACACAGAACCATACGGTGCTCAAACTCCGGTGCACAACTCCGATGGGCCGGGAGGTGGTGGGGGCGGAGCCCCCACAGATCAATGATCGGGTAGAGGACTCGGGGTGGAATAGAGGTAATGGGGCCGCGGTGTTGTCCATCCATTTCTAATGATCATCCCCACCGGCAACCTGCGCCGCGTGCGCGCCGATATCCCTTCGGAACTGTTTGCCATCGAACTGCACCAAATCAACCACCCGATAGGCCTGTTCGCGCGCCGCCTGCAATGTGGCCGCCTGGGCGGCCACCCCGAATACCCGTCCGCCCTGCGTCACCAACATCCCCTGCTTGATCGCAGTGCCGGCGTGAAAGAGCTGCACACCATCAATGGCCGCCGCCTCGTCAGCGCCGGTGACGGGACGCCCGGTCACCGGCGAGTCCGGATACCCCTCGGAGGCCAGCACGACGCAGACACCGCTGCCCTCGCGCCACCGGACATGCCCGGCGGTCAACCGGGCGTGCGCCAGCGCGTCGAACAGGTCCACGGCGTCGCTGGCGAGCAGCGGCAGTACCGCCTGCGCCTCCGGATCGCCGAATCGGCAGTTGAATTCGAGAACAGAGGGACCGTCCCGGCAGAGCATCAGCCCCGCATAGAGCACGCCCTGGTACTCGATCCCCATCCGGTTCAGCTCGTCAAGCAGCGGATGAAACACCTCCCGCGTCACCCGCGCCAGCAGCGCAGGAGGCACGAACGGCACGGGCGCGTAGGCCCCCATTCCTCCCGTATTCGGCCCGCGCCCGCCGTCGAGCAGTTGCTTGTGGTCCTGCGCGGCCGCCAACGGCACGACCGTCCGGCCGTCGGTGACGGCCATGCAGGTCACCTCCTCCCCGGTCAGAAACTGCTCGATCAACACCCGGCGCCCCGCTTCGCCCAGCGCGCCACGCGTCATAAAATGCTCGATCGTTCGGGTCGCATCGTCCAACGAATGGGCAATCACCACTCCCTTGCCCTGCGCCAGCCCGTCCGCCTTGATGACCAGTGGAAGGGGCCGGCTCCTGACGTATTCAATCGCCCGGCCGGTTTCTTCAAACACCTCCGCCGAGGCCGTGGGAATTTTCGCCCGCGCCATTACCTCCTTGGCGAACGATTTGCTGCTTTCGATTCGGGCTGCGGCGGCCGAGGGGCCCACGACGGGACACCGGATCGCCCGCAACCGGTCGGCCAGCCCCAGGGCCAGCGGCTTCTCCGGACCGACAACGGTCAGGGTGATGCCTTCGGACCGGATAAAGCGGATCAAGCCATCCAGATCATCGGCCGAGATCGGCACGCAGCGGGCCAGTGCGGCGATGCCGGGATTGCCCGGCGCGCAGGAAATCGTCGGCCGATGGACGCTGCGAGCCAGGGACCAGACGATCGCATGCTCCCGTCCGCCGCCGCCAACGACGAGAATTCTTATTCCGCTCGAGCCGGGCATCTATTTGATTCGGGGGGAGACTGTATCTCCCCCCGAGGCCCCCCATTGATTGTTGAACGCATGATATACGCAGAATCGTACGCCGCGCAAATTCTCAAGCGTACATCCGGTGGGGGTGATCAGGGGGAGGAATCGGAACCTCCCCCTGATTTCAATGACGAGTCGCTATCTCCCCCCGAGGCCCCCCATTGATTGTTGTGCTCATGGCGGCACCTCCGACACCCGCCCAACGTCATACGCGACCAGACCCGTGGCAAATATCCGATGCGGGGTACGGGAAGGGAACCAGAACTTCCCCTCCGGATTCAATGAATGCCGGAAGTGGCGCATGCCGGTGAAGATCATCGCTAGTTTATTCGCTCGCGCACTCCGGCGCTCGCTCAAGTCAGGGGGAGCGATGCTCACGCTCCCCCTGACCACCCCCATCGCCGTACACTGTTCCCGCACACTGTTATTAATGCCGGAAATGGCGCATGCCGGTGAAGATCATCGCCAATCCATGCTCATTGGCCGCGGCGATGACTTCCTCGTCCCGGATCGACCCGCCGGGTTGGATGACCGCGGTCACGCCCTGCTTGGCCGCTTCATCGATGCCGTCGCGGAACGGAAAAAAGGCGTCCGATGCCATGACGGTGCCGGTCAACGGAAACTGCGCCTTCATGGCCCCCAGGCGCACCGAGTCAACGCGGCTCATCTGTCCCGCGCCGATGCCGATGGTCATACCGGGCTTGGCGTAGACAATCGCGTTCGATTTGACGTGCTTGGCCACAATCCAGGCAAAGGCCATCGCCTCGTATTCTTCCGATGTCGGACGGCGCGTCGTGGCGACCGTCAGCTTGGTCACATCCTCAAGCCGTCCCAGGTCCCGCTCCTGGAGCAGCAATCCGCCGACGATCCGCTTGAAATCGACCCAGGAGGAGGCGCCGCTGGCGACGGCTCCGAGCGGCCCCACGGCCAGCAACCGCAACCCCGTCTTGGCCTTGAGTACGCGAAGCGCCTCCTGAGAGAAATCGGGCGCGACCACCACCTCCACAAACGTCGAAGCCAGCTCCTTGGCGGTGGCTTCATCTACGGTCTCGTTGACGGCGATCACCCCGCCAAAGGCGGACACCGGGTCGGTCGACCGTGCCTTCCGATACGTCTCCACCAGTTGATCGCCCGTCGCCACACCGCAGGGATTGTTGTGCTTGATGATGACAGTCGCCGTGGAGGAAAACTCCTTCGCCAGCTCGAGCGCCGCGTTGGCATCCAGCAGATTGTTGAACGACAACTCCTTCCCCTGCAGCTGTCTCGCGCAAGCCACCGACGGCTCGGCTGACCCGATCTCCCGGTAAAATGCGGCCATCTGGTGGGGGTTCTCCCCGTACCGGAGGTGCTGCGCCTTTTCAAATTGCAGATGAAGCATCTGCGGGAAATGTGCGCCCTCTTCCCCTTCCAATTGGCCGAAATAGTGCGCGATCACGCTATCATAGCGCGCGGTCAGGGCGAACGCCTTGCGCGCCAGCCGGCGACGCGTCGACAACCGCAGCGCGCCCTTCAATTCGGCCAGCTCCCGACTCACCGATTCATAGTCAGCCGGATCGACCACAACCGCGACATCCCGGTGATTCTTGGCGGCCGAGCGCACCATCGACGGCCCTCCGATGTCGATCTGCTCGATGATCTCCTCCGGCGTCGAGCCGGGCGCCCGAACCGTTTCTTCAAATGGATACAGGTTGACGACCACGAGATCGATGGGCGCGATCGCCTGCTCCCGCATCTGTCGCTGGTGTTCGGGGTGGTCGCGCAGCGCCAGCAACCCGCCGTGGATTTTCGGGTGCAGGGTTTTCACCCGGCCGTCGAACAACTCCGGCGAACCGGTCACCTCGGCCACGTCGCGCACGGTCAGACCCTGCTCGCGCAGCAGACGCGCCGTCCCGCCCGTGGAAATCAATTCCACGCCCCACGTTGACAGGGATTTCGCAAACGCTCCCAGCCCCTCCTTGTTTGAGACGCTCAACAGCGCGCGGGTGATCTTCCTCGGCCTCTCGTCTTCTGGATTCCCGTTCATCGTGCCTCCCTATCCGCTCATGCTTTGCAGTCATTGAAGTCAGGGGGAGACATTATCTCCCCCTGACAACCCCCATGGATTGATGGGCTCATCTTATAGTACGCAGAGTCATACGCTTGTAAAAGTGTCCATCCGGTGGGGGGATCGGGGGGAGTGACGGAACTCTCCCCCGATTTAATCATCGCGACATTATCTCCCCCTGACAACCTCCATGGATTGATGGGCTCATCATAAACACAGAGCCGTACACTTACGAAAGTGTTTATCTAATCGGGGTAATCAGGGAACAAACCGGTCCCCCTTGATTTTAATACCGAGAGATTATCTCCTCCGGCCCTTCATGTAGATTGGGGAGAGACTGAATCTCCACCCAGCCCCCTATTGCCTATTGTATTGCCTATTGCCTATTGATAGATGAGCTCATCATATACGCCAGCAGTACATTTGCGAAAGTGTTTATTCTATGGGGGTGATCAGGCCGAGGAACCGGTCAATCCGTTTCAATGCCGAGACGCTCTCTCCCCCAAAGCCCCCGGACAGGGCGCTCATGGCGCCTCTCCGGCGCTCAGGAACAGGACAGCACCCGCGCACGTGTCCCTCCCCGGCTCTGAGATTCTGGTCCTTCATCCGCTTCTCTTCTGATCCTTCACTCCGCGCTTCCTCGTCGTTCCGGCCCCGGCCAGCCGTTTGACAAGATGCTTGAAGGCATCCCGCAGCGCGTGGGCAGGCCGTTCGAACGGCAAGCCCTCGTCAAGTTCCCGCCGTTCCTCGTCCGTCATCAACTCCGGGGCGTACCGCCGCTTCAATTTGGCGACTCCCAGAAAATCGTCCCGTTCAAAAATCCGGTAGAGCCACCGCTGCAGAGGATTCCACCAGCCGCCCCGGCTGAACCCCGTTGAAAAATCGATGAGCACCGGCCGTCCCTGTTCGGTCACCATGATGTTCTTGCTGTTGCGCAGATCACCCAGCACCACGCCCCGATCGTGCACGCCCTGAATGATCGCCCGGAGCTCCTCAAAAAACCCGGCCGACAACTCCCCTGTTGCAAATCGGTCGGCATTCCGGCCGGGAATGAACTCCACGGCCAGCGCGTACCGATCGATCCGTCCGCCAAACATCGGAATGCCAGGCAGCCCGGCCAATCGTCGATAGTTCTTCGCCTCCCTGCTGATGGAGAACAGTCCGGCGCCCCATCGAAAGAGCGGCGGCCGTGCCCGGTAATCCTTCACGATGTACCGCCGGTCCCGCCACTGGACGACAAACAGGTCGGGTTGCCAGTAGCGGCCGTCGCGAAGACGTTCGATCGTATGGCTGCCCAGCTCGGCCCGCGTCAGGGGGGCAGCAGCCACCACCGCATTCCCACCAGCAGAACGCCCACTGCAATACCCACCGCCATGCCGTATTCGCTGTTGTCCGACACCAGCCACGACCGCCATTGCGCCGTCCCCCGCTGTGGATAGGGAGACAGGCGGGGCAAGTAGTCAGGGACGGCCGCGTCATAATCAATCCACGGTTGGCCGAACCGTTCCCGGAGCCGGTCGCCCTCCCGCCGTTTCTTGTACGGCGCGTAATAGGCGGCAAACACCACGAGCCCGACGGCGAGCAGCCAATAGCTGCGGGCCATCAGTCCGAAGCCCGTCATGATCAGCAGCGACCCCACGTAGAGCGGATTCTTCACATAGGCGTAGGGGCCGGTCGTCGTCAGCTGTTCGTTCTTCTGCAGATGGCCCGCCGCCCAGAGCCGCACGAACTCCCCCAGCCCGATCAGCCCCAGCCCCGCGGAAAAGGAGAGCACGGATGGATGGGCGAGCCAGACCAGCACGCCGAACGAGGCCCAGACCACCACGGCCCGCCACGTCGTCCGTCGTTGCCAGCGCTGCCAGAACTGTTGTTGACCGTGTGATTCGGGGTTCACGTTCGTTCCGCGGCACAGGAGTATAACAAAAGATCCACTGAAAACAAACCGCCGAGGGCTTCCTCCGGTGATCCCATTCACCCCATTGCCCCGTTCCGGAGAATCGCTTATACTACACACTGCAGTTCACGATGACTGTTGCGCCCCACCTCCACAGCCGGCCGCCCGACAGGGATCAGTCTCGACGGTTCGGCATCGTCCTGGCCATCACCTCGGTATTCCTGCTCATCGAGTCGATCGGGGGATGGCTGACGGGCAGCCTCGCCCTGCTGGCCGACGCCGGCCACTTGCTCGGAGACGCCGGGGCCCAGACGCTGGCGCTGGCGGCCCTGTATCTGGCCGGTCGACCGGCCACCTCTTCAAAAACCTACGGCTATCATCGGGCCGAAATTCTCGCCGCGTTGTTCAACGGTCTCACGCTCTGGCTCATCGCCGGGTTGATCTGGCGCGAGGCCTATCTGCGCATGCTTCATCCGCCGCCCGTCCAGAGCATCGGGATGACGGCGGTCGCCGCCGTGGGACTCGGGGCCAATCTGTTGAGTTATTATCTCCTCTCCCCGATCGGCGGGCAGAACCTCAACACCCGCGCCGCGATGCTGCATCTGATCGGCGACATCCTCGGATCTGTCGGGGCCCTGATCGCCGGATTGGTGATCTGGTCAACCGGGTGGATGCTGGCCGATCCCCTCGTCAGCATCCTCATCGGGGGATTGATTCTGGTCACCAGTTGGGGCGTGGTGAAGGAGTCTATCGATGTCCTCATGGAGGGGACGCCGAAGGGCGTTGATCCCGCGGAGATCCTGAGCGCGCTCGGAAGGGTTCCCGGGCTCGAGGCCGTCCACGACCTGCATGTCTGGTGTCTGCGCTCAGGTGTGCACGCCCTCACCCTGCACGGCGTCATCGACGAGGACAGTGACGACGCGGCCATTCTGGCGGAAATGACGCGCCTGCTGGCCGACCGGTTCAACATCCACCATACGACGATCCAGCTGGACCGCCAGCCCCGTCTGGTGCAAATCACCACGAAAAAATAGTGGTGCGGCCGTCGAGCCGCCCCTAGATCTAGTCATAATCTTGACCTTTTGCGGCCCTCCCGCTAGAATGGGCCAGATTGATGGGAGCCTGCGGCCTCGCATGACCAACACGCCCTTTGTTCATCTGCACGTCCACAGCCAGTACAGCCTGCTGGATGGGGCCAACCGCATCGACGATCTGGTCGCCAGGGCTCGCGAACACCAGATGAGCGCCCTGGCCCTGACGGATCACGGCAATCTCTTCGGCGCGGTGCAGTTCTATCAGGAGGCCAGGAAGGCCGGCATCAAGCCGATCATCGGCGTGGAGGCCTACCTCGCCCCCCGCTCCCGGCTGGACCGCGAGACCTACGGCGTGCATCACGGCTCCTACCACCTGATCCTGCTCGCGTCGAATTACACCGGGTACAAAAACCTGCTCAAGCTCGTCAGCGCCGCCCATCTGGAAGGCTTTTATTACCGCCCCCGGATCGACCATGAATTATTGGCCTCGCACGCCGAGGGGCTGATCGGTTTGAGCGCCTGTCTGCGCGGCGAAGTCCCGAGCCTGCTTGCCGATGGCAAACAGGCGGAGGCCGACGCGGCCGCCGACCGGTACGCCGCCATCTTCGGACGGGACCGTTTCTATCTGGAATTGCAGGCCAACGGCCTGGAGGCCCAGACCAAAATGAACCGCCAACTGCTGGAGATGAGCCGTCGCACGGGGCTCCAGACCGCGGCGACGAACGACTGCCACTACCTGCACCAGCATGACCACCGCGCCCACGACATCCTCCTCTGCCTGCAGACGGGCAAGACGCTGAACACGCCGGAGCGGATGCGGTTTCACACGACCGAGCTCTACTTCAAGTCAGCCGATGAGATGTTGAAGACGTTCGGCGAATTGCCTGCCGCGCTCTCCGTCACCCAACAGATCGCCGACCGGTGCGACATCCAGCTGCCGCTGCACCAGCTGCACCTGCCCGATTATCAGGTCCCGCCCGGCAGCACCAAGGAGAGCTACCTGTCGGAGCTGGCGGAGGGGGGACTCCGGGAACGCCTCGCGCGGCGACAGGACGGGCGGATTCCCGAATCGCGCTACTGGGACCGGCTCAAGGAAGAACTGGCCATGATCGGCGCGATGGGGTACGCCGGCTATTTCCTGATTGTCTGGGACATCATCAGGTTCGCCAGGTCCCGCCGGATTCCCGTCGGACCCGGCCGCGGATCGGCGGCCGGCAGTCTGGTCGCCTACGCGTTGCAGATCACCGATCTTGATCCCCTCGCCTACGACCTGATTTTCGAGCGCTTCCTGAATCCCGAACGGGTCACCCAGCCCGACATCGATCTCGATTTCTGCATGGATCGCCGCGGCGAGGTAATCAACTACGTGACCGACAAATACGGCTCCGATCATGTCTGCCAGATCATCACCTTCGGCACGATGATGGCCAAGGCGGCGCTCCGGGACGTGGGGCGCGTGCTGGAGCTGCCCTACGGTGACGTCGACCGCCTGGCCAAGCTGGTGCCCAACACGCTCAACATCACGATCGATGAGGCGATCAAGGCCGAGCCCCGTCTGACCGAGACGATGCACGCCGCTCCCAAGCTGAAGGAGGTCGTCGAGTACGCCAAGGCGCTCGAGGGACAGGTCCGGCACGCCTCCACCCACGCGGCCGGCGTGGTGATTTCCGGCGAACCGCTGACCGAGTACGTGCCGCTGTTCCGTGGCAGCAACGGCGAAGTCGTCACCCAATACGCGAAGGACGATCTCGAGGCCGTCGGGTTGGTCAAGTTTGATTTTCTCGGCCTGCGGACGCTGACCCTGCTGGATCATGCGGTGCGTCTGGTGAATCAGAAACGGCCCGCAACCGACCCGCTAGCGCTCCAACAGATCCCGCTCGACGACGCCGAGATCTACCGCACGCTGTCAACCGGCCAGACGACCGCGATCTTCCAGTTGGAGAGCCGCGGCATGCGCGACCTGCTCGTCAAGATGGCGCCGGAGCGATTTGAAGATTTGATCGCCATCCTCGCGCTCTACCGGCCGGGCCCCATCGGCAGCGGCATGGTGGATGATTTCATCAAGCGAAAGCGGGGCAAGACGGCCATCAGCTACGACGTGCCGCAGCTGCGCCCCGTCCTGGAGGAGACTTACGGCGTCATCGTCTATCAGGAACAGGTGATGCGGATCGCGGCCGAGGTCGCGGGATTCAGTCTCGGACAAGCCGACCTGCTGCGTCGCGCGATGGGCAAGAAAAAACCGGAGGAGATGGACAAGCAGCGCGCCCGGTTTGTCGAAGGCGCCAAGGCCAAGGGGGTCACCCGGCCGAAGGCGGAGAAGCTCTTCGAGCTGATGGCCTATTTCGCCGGCTACGGCTTCAACAAATCCCACTCGGCCGCCTACGCGCTGATCACCTACCTGACGGCCTACTTCAAGGTGCACCATCCGGCGGAGTTCATGACCGCGGTCCTCACCAGTGAGATGGGGAACGAGGACAAGATCGTCGCCTACCTGGCCGAGTGCCGCCGGCTGAACATCCGCGTGCTGCCGCCGGACGTCAACGACAGCGAACGGGATTTCACGCTCGTGCCCGAGGGCATCCGGTTCGGCCTGGCCGGGATCAAAAACGTCGGCGACGCCGCCATTGACGCCATCTGCGCCGCGCGAGAAGCGGCGGACGGGTTGACGAAGGAGCCCTTCACGTCCCTGGCGCAGTTCTGCCGTCGGGTCGATCTGCGGAAGGTCAATCGCCGCGTGATCGAATCGCTCATCAAGGCCGGCACCTTCGACTCGATCCAAGCGTCGCGCTCCAATCTGATGCGGCAGATCGACCAGGCGGTGGACGAGGGCGCCCGTCACCAGGAGGAGGCCGGGGCCGGACAGGTCGGGCTCTTCGGCGAGCTGACCGAGACGATCGCCGTCGGCGAGGGCGGCC
>Ga0335081_10006370_pt1 | contig 18783 bp, 19 predicted proteins | sample Lox_Sample_35_FD_206713 | JGI IMG/M metagenome (GOLD analysis project Ga0335081, IMG submission 206713) | Soil microbial communities from Loxahatchee National Wildlife Refuge, Florida, United States - Lox_Sample_3.5 | ecosystem: Environmental > Terrestrial > Soil > Wetlands | place: USA...
CGGCTTCGTCGCGCGCACCTCCCCGGGCGCGGGGCCGAAGCGGACGTACGTCGTGAAGCCGGGCGACACGCTCTGGACGATCGCCGAGCGGACGTACTCCGGCGACCCTCGCGAGGGAGTCTGGAACCTCGAGCAGCGGAACCGCCTCGCCTCGGCGACGATCGTTCCCGGCGAGAAGCTCGTCCTGCCATAGGAAGGAGGGCCGCGCGGGCGCTCCTACAATCGCCGCGTGGACCTCGACCTCGTCTTTCTCGGCACCGCCGGCTCGATGCCGACCGCGCGGCGCAACCCGCCCGCGATCCTCGTCCGCAGGGGCGGCGAGCGCCTGCTCTTCGACTGCGGCGAGGGGACGCAGCGGCAGCTCCAGCGCTCGTCCCTCGGCCTGCCCGAGCTGGAGGAGATCTTCCTCACCCACTTCCATGCCGACCATTTCCTCGGCCTCCCCGGGATGCTGAAGACGTTCGCGCTCCGCGGCCGCGACGAGACGCCGCTCACCGTGCACGGGCCGCACGGGCTCCGGGAGCTGTTCGCGAGCCTGCGCCCGTTCCTCGGCCGGCTTCCATATCCGCTCGACCTCGTCGAGCTCGAGCCGGGCCAGGCGCTGGCCCGCGTCGGCTACACGATCGAGCCCTTCGCGGTCGACCACGGCCGCGGCGCGCTCGGGTACGCCCTCGTCGAGGAGGAGCGACCGGGCCGCTTCGACGTCGCCGCGGCCGACGCGCTCGGCGTCCCGTCCGGCCCCGAACGCGGCCTGCTCCAGCACGGCGAGACGGTCACGCTTCCCGACGGCCGCGTCGTCTCACCGGACGAGGTGCTGGGCGAGGCGCGCCCCGGCCGCCGGCTGGTGCTCACCGGCGACACGGCGCCCTCGCCGGCGACCGTGCAGGCTGCTCACGAGGCCGATCTGCTCGTGCACGAGGCGAGCTTCCTCGCCGGGGAGGGCGAGCGTGCCCGCGAGACGCTCCACTCGACCGCGGCGGAGGCCGCCGAGGTGGCGCGGCTCGCGCAGGTGCACGTCCTCGCGCTCACCCACGTGACGCCGCGCTACTTCGGCCCGGAGCTCGCGGAGGAGGCATGCAAGATCTTCCCGGAGACGATCGTCCCGCGCGACTTCGACGTGGTCGAGGTGCCGTTCCCCGAACGCGGGGCGCCGCGGCTCGTACAGGGCGGCGCGAGGCCGCCGCGCGGCGAAGCGCCCGCGGAGGTCGCCGAAGTGCCTATGATCGACGGCGCATGAGTGGGTTCGTTCAGGTCGCAACGGCCGGCGACGTCGCCGAGGCCGAGGAGCTCCAGGAGATCCTCCGCGACGCGGGCATCGAGTCGACGATCTCCCAGTCGGACGAGGACGACGCCGTCAGCGTGCTCGTCCCGGAGACCGAGCTCGAGAGCGCGCAGGACGCGATCGAGGCGCTCACCGAGCCCGACGACATCATCGCGGAGCCGTAGGATGGGCGCCATGACGACGGTGATGGTCCGTGTCAGGGCGCGTCGCAGCCGCGGCGCGGCCGCGCGGCCGGCACGCACTTCGTAGCCGCGCGTTCGCCGAAGAGCTCGTCCACGACGCCCGCGTCCTGCCCGGGACGCTCGTCCTGGACCTCGGCGCCGGAGCCGGGATGCTCACGCGGGCGCTCGTGGATGCGGGAGCGCGCGTCCTCGCCGTCGAGCTCGACGCGCACGCGCTCGCCACGCTCCGAAGCCGCTTCGCGGGCGAGCCGCGGGTCGAGATCCGCCGAGCCGACGCGACGACCGTTCCGCTGCCGCGCGAGCCCTTCGCCGTCGTCGCGAACCTTCCCTTCGCGGCGGGAACGGCGATCCTGCGGCGGTTGCTGGGCGACCCCGGCCTCTCGCTCGCGCAGCTCGACGCGATCGTGGAGTGGGGGCTGGCGGCCAAGCGGACGGCGGTGTGGCCGTCGACGCTGCTCGCGTGCGTCTGGGGCGCGCGCTACGAGCTCTCGCTCGTCCGGCGGGTGCCGCGTTCGTGCTTCGCGCCGCCGCCGAGCGTCGACGCGGCGCTGCTCCGCGCCGTGCGACGGACGGAGCCGCTCGTCCCCGTGCGTGAGGCGCGGGAGTACGAGGCGCTCGTCCGCCGCGGCTTCGCGGGACAGGCGCCGCTCGACAGGATTCTGCCGCGACGCTCCGTCCACGCCGTTGCGCATGCGCACGGCTTCGATCCGCACGCGCGGGCGCGCGACCTCGACGCGCGCCAGTGGGCCGCCCTCTTCAGCGTCTGTAGACGAGCAGCGTGATGGCGCGGGGCCGCTCGGTGAACGTGCGGCCGGCGAGCAGCGCCCGCAGCTCCCGCTCGAACGCCTCACGGCGCTCCCCGAACCGCGCAGGCGATGCATAGGAGAGGGAGTAGACGGACGCGACGACGTCGTCTTCGCTCCTCGAGAAGACCTCGTTGCGCGGAACCTCGATTTCGACCGGCTCGTCGAAGCCGGCCGCGGCGAGGTTCGCCCGCTCGTCGGACCGGCCCGGTGGCCACGGTCCGAGGTAGCGCCGGATGAGCGCGTCGATTTCCTCGCGCGGAACGTCGCCGTCGCCGCGGTGCGTCGTCGCCCCGACATGGACCAGCGCTCCCTCGGGTTCGAGCATCCCGGACAGGATCGGCGCGACGTGCGGCTGGTCCATCCAGTGGAACGACTGCGCCAGCGTTGCGACGCGGAACGTGCCGAGCCCTGCCGGCAGGTCCTCGGCGCGGAGATGCGCGAAGCGCTCGTTCGGCGCGGCGTGCGCCTTCGCCTCCTCGATCATCGCTCCGCTCGCGTCGACGCCGACGGCCTCCGCGAAGAGCGGCGCCAGCAGATGGGTGATCGAGCCGGGCCCGCAGCCGACGTCGAGGAGCCGTCCCTTCCCGTCGAGCCTCAGCTCTTCGCGGAGCGAGTCGACGAGGGCCCGAGGGTACGGGAGCCGCCCGCACGCGTAGTAGCGCGCGGCAGTCGCGTACGGATCAGACCTGCCAGGTTCCACCGCGGAGGATCACAACCTCGTCGCCTCCGCGGCTGACGCCGGTGACGGCGACGTCGTCCGACCCGATCATGAAGTCGATGTGGATCCGGCTGTCGTTCACGCGCGGCAGGTCGGCCGGGTCGGCCACGGGCATCGCGTAGCCGTCGCCGAGCGCGATGTGGCTGGCCGCGTTCTCGTCGAGCAGCGTGTTGTAGAACGTCCGCCCGAGACGGCCGATCCGGCTCTCGCGGTCGACGAGCGCCACCTCGCCCAGCCGGGAGGCGCCGTCGTCCGTCGCGCACCGGGCTCGCAGCGCCTCTGCGTTCGACTCGGCGTCGATCTCGACGGCGCGCCCGCCTTCGAAGCGGACCCTGAGGCCCCGGACGACCGACCCTCCGACGTCGAGCGGCTTCGTCGCCGAGACGACCCCTTCGGTGCGCTCGGGGTCGGGCGTCGTGAACAGCTCCTCCGTCGGCAGGTTCGGGACGTGCCGGATACCGGTACGGGTCGTCGCGGCGCCGCCCTCCTTCGCGAAGCGCGAGCTCGGGAGGAGGCCGACGGTGAGCTCGGTGCCCGGCCCCTCGAAGCGGAGCGCGTCGAGATCGAGCGCGTCGATCCGTGTGGCGACCTGCCAGATCTCCTCGATCCGCTCCGCCCATGCCGCCCTGGCATCGGGCTCGTCCAGCCGGCACACGTGGGCGATGTCCGTCCAGAGGGCATCGAGGGCGGCTCCGCCTTCGAGGTCCGGATAGACGACGCTCGCCCACGCCTCGGTCGGGAAGGGCGAGATCGTCCATGCGACGGAACGATCGGTCACGAGCGTGAAGGTCTCTGCGAGCGTCGGCAGCCGGTCACGTCCGGCCCGCGCCGGGTCGATTCCGTCGAGCAGGCCGGGCGGGACGAGCGGGACGAGGACGATGCGCGCCGCGTCGAGCTCGCCGAGGTCGAGCACGCGGCGTCCGAGCCACGGCGGGACCCAGTCGAGCGAGTCCGGGTCCGCTGTCTCCACCCGGATCCGCTTCACGAGCGGGTCGAAGTAGGAGACGTCGACGTAACGGGCGGCGCGCGCGTACGCGCGCTCGGCGATGCGGAGCACGAGCGGCCGCGCCTCGGGCAGCGCCTCGATCGCCACGACCTGGTCCTGCTGGACGTTCGCTCCGAAGGAGACGATCAGGTCGGCGTAGCGGTCGAGAAGCTCCGGGTCCACGGCGGCCCACCCTAACGAGCGACCGTCGTCCGCGGCCGGAGGTATGGTGTTCGCGACACGCACCCCTTTAAGCCGGTCCAGCGAGGCCGGAAAGGAGTCGGATGAGTACGCACGCCCCCACGCAGGGCAAAGTTCTGCTCGACGCGGAAGCGCTGGCGAGGACCCTTTCGAGAATCGCCCACGAGATCATCGAGGGCAACCCTTCGCTCACCGAGGTCGCGCTCGTCGGGATCCAGACCCGCGGCGTCCCGCTCGCACAGCGGCTCGCGCGGCTGATGGAGGAGCGCACGGGGCACGTGCCCGAACTCGGCGCGGTCGACATCACCTTCTACCGCGACGACGTCACGGTTCGGGGCGGCGAGGCGCCGCTCGCCCCGCAGCCGCTCGTCCGCGCCACGCAGCTCGACTTCCCGCTCGACGGGCGCACCGTCGTCCTCGTCGACGACGTCCTCTACACGGGGCGCACGATCCGCGCCGCGATCGAGGCGCTCTTCGACTACGGCCGGCCCGCCCGCGTCCAGCTCGCCGTCCTCGTCGACCGCGGCCACCGCGAGCTGCCGATCCGTCCCGACTACGTCGGGAAGAACCTGCCGACCTCGCGCGGCGAGCGCATCCAGGTGCAGCTCGTCGAGGTGGACGAGGTCGACGCCGTCCTGCTCGTCTCGACTCCGGAGGAGGAGAACCGGTGACCAGCATCCGCCTCGTCAAAGACGATCTGCGCCCGCCCGGAGCGCCGCCGAAGCGGCATCTCCTCTCGGTCGCCGACCTCACGCGCGACGACGTCGAGCGGCTGCTCGGCACCGCGCGGACGTTCGCGGCCTCGCTCGAGCGGCACGTGAAGAAGCTCCCGACCCTCAAGGGCCATCTCGTCGTCAACCTCTTCTACGAGTCGTCGACGCGGACGTCCTCGAGCTTCGAGCTCGCGGCGAAGCGGCTCTCGGCCGACACGCTCACGGTGAAGTCCGCCGGCTCGTCGGTGGACAAGGGCGAGTCGCTGAAGGACACGGCGCTCACGCTCGGCGCCTACGACCCGGATGTGATCGTGATCCGCCACCCGCAGATCGGCGCGCCGCAGCTCGTGGCGCGCGTGACCGACGCGCACGTCGTCAACGCCGGCGACGGCAAGCACCAGCATCCGACGCAGGCGCTGCTCGACCTCTACACGCTCCAGGAGGAGCTCGGCCGGCTCGAGGGCCTGCACGTCGCGATCGTCGGCGACGTCCTCCACTCGCGTGTCGCGCGCTCGCTGCTGCAGGCGTTCGCGCTCGTCGGGATCCGGACGACGCTCGTCGGCCCGCCGGCGCTCCTGCCGCGCGAGCTGCCGACCGAGGCGACGACCGACATCGGCGCGATCGCGGACGCCGACGTCGTCTACGTCCTCCGCATGCAGAACGAGCGGATGCAGCCCGGCGCGAACTACGTCCCGAGCCTGCGCGAGTACTCGGCGCGGTGGGGTATCACGCCCGAGCGGCTCCGGCCGGGGCAGCGGGTGATGCACCCCGGGCCGATGAACCGGGGCGTAGAGATCGACCCGCGCGTGGCCGACTCGCCGCAGTCGCTCGTGACGAACGAGGTGCGCTCGGGACTCGTTGTCCGCATGGCGGTCCTCTACGACGTCCTCACCGGCGGGCCTGTCGGCGTCAGGGCGCTCGCGGCCGCGGAGGTGGCGTGATGGCCGACATGCTCTGGCAGCGGGAGCTTCCGGGCGCGAGCCTCGTCGTACGCGGCGCGCGCGTCGTCGATCCCGCGGAGGGAATCGACGCGCGGCTCGAGGTCCGGATCGACGACGGGACGATCGTCGCCGTCGCCGAGCGGGTCGACGCGAACGAGCACCGGGTGGTCGAGGCGGACGGACTCGTCCTCGCGCCCGCCTTCGTCGACCCGCACGTCCACCTGCGCACGCCGGGCCGCGAGGACGAGGAGACCATCGCGAGCGGGACGGCGGCGGCGGCCGCCGGCGGCTACTGCGCGATTCTCGCGATGCCGAACACCGAGCCGGTCGTCGACACCGCGGCCACGCTCGGCTCGCTCGTCGAGGCGGCGCGGCGCGAGGCCGAGGTGCCGGTCGGCTTCCTCGGAGCGATCACGCGCGGCCAGCAGGGCGAGGAGCTCACCGAGATGGCGGAGCTGACCGACGCGGGCGCGGTCGCCTTCTCCGACGACGGCGTGCCCGTGGCGTCGGCCGGGCTGATGCGGCGGGCGCTCCAGTACGCGACGATCACCGGCCGGCCGCTCGCGCTCCACTGCGAGGAGCCGACGCTCTCGCACGGCGGGCACGTCCACGAGGGCCGCGTCGCCGCCGAGCTCGGCTTCGCCGGCTATCCCTCGGTCGCCGAGTCGGTCGCGGTCGAGCGCGACCTCTCGCTCGCCGGCTACGAGCACGGGCGCGTCCACGTCCTCCATCTCTCCGCGGCCGAGTCGGTCGAGGCACTGCGGCGGGCGCGGGAGGCGGGGGTGGCGGCGACCGGCGAGGCGACGCCCCACCACCTCGTCCTGACCGACGACGCCGTCCGCTCGCTCGACCCGAACGTGAAGATGAATCCGCCGCTCCGCGCGGAGCGCGACCGGCTCGCGCTGCTCGAGGCGGTCAAGGACGGCACGATCGAGGCGATCGCGACCGACCATGCGCCGCACGCGGAGCACGAGAAGGACGTCCCGTTCGAGGCGGCGCCGTTCGGCGTCACCGGCCTCGAGACGGCGTTCGCCGCCCTCTACACGCATCTCGTCGAGCCGGGGCTGCTGCCGCTCGCGACGCTGCTCGAGCGGATGTCGGCCGGCCCGGCGCGGATCTTCGGGCTCGAGCGGCCTCGCGTCGCCGCGGGTGCGCGCGCGAACCTCGTCCTGCTCGATCTCGACCGCGAGTGGCGGGTCGGCGAGCAGCCGTTCCGCTCGCGCTCGGGGAACTCCTGGCTGCTCGGCTCGACCCTGCGCGGCGCGGTGCGGATGACGCTCGCCGGCGGCGCGGTGGTCCACGAGTGATCGCGGCTGTCCCAGAGCTCGACGCCGCAGCCGCGGCGTACGCCGAGGAGCTCGCGACGCGGTTGCGGAGGACGCTCTCCGACGCGCTGCTCGGCGTCTGGCTCGTCGGCTCCGGCGGGCGCGGCGACCACGTGCCCGGGCGGAGCGACCTCGACGTCGTCGCGGCGGTCGGCCGTTCGCTGAGCCGCGCCGAGAAGGACGCGGTCGTCGCCTGCTGCCGGCACGACGCGCTCCCCTGCCCCGCCAACGAGTCGCGCGTCCACGAGCTCCTGCAGCGCGCGGCAGAGGAGCTCGCGTGACCGGCTACCTCGCGCTCGCGGACGGGACCGTCTTCCACGGGGAGTCCGTGGGCGTCGACGGCTACGCGCTCGGCGAGGCGGTCTTCACGACCGGCATGGCCGGCTACCAGGAGTCGGTCACCGACCCGAGCTTCGAGGACCAGCTCGTCTGCTTCACCGCGCCGATGGTCGGCAACTACGGCGTCGCGCCCGACCGCGATGAGTCGGCGCGGACGCACGCGCGCGCGGTGCTGATGCGAGAGGCGCGCGGGCCGGACTGGACGGACTGGCTGCGCGAGCATGGCGTCGTCGCGCTCACCGGGATCGACACGCGCAGCCTCGTCCTCCAGCTGCGCCGGGCGGGATCGGCGCCGGGGATCGCCGTTGCGGCCGGCCTGCCGGTCGAGGAGGCGGTCGCGCTCGCCGCCGCACAGCCGCGGATGGAAGGACGCGCGCTCGTCGCCGGCGTCTCGGCGGACGCGCCGTTCGAGTACGCCCGGGAGGGACGGGTGCGCGTCGCCGTGGTCGACTACGGGGTCAAGAACTCGGTGCTGCGCCGGCTCGCGAAGGCGGGGGCGGCGGTCACCGTGTACCCGCACGACGTCGACGCCGGCGAGCTCGCAGGCTACGACGGCGTTCTGCTCTCGCCCGGACCGGGCGATCCCGAGCCGCTCGCCGCGCAGGCGAAGACGGTCGCCGAGCTGCTCGGCCGCACGCGCATCCTCGGCATCTGCCTCGGCCATCAGCTGCTCGCGCTCGCGACCGGCCACGACACGTACAAGCTGCCGTTCGGCCATCGCGGGGCGAACCATCCGGTGCTCGAGCGCGCGAGCGGGTGCGTCCTCGTGACGAGCCAGAACCACGGCTTCGCCGTCCGCCCGAGCGATGCGGCCGAGGCGTCCCACGTCTCGCTCTACGACGGGACGGTCGAGGGCCTCGACCTGCCGGCCGAGCGTGCCCGCTCGCTCCAGTTCCACCCCGAGGCCGGCCCCGGCCCGCACGACGCCTGGCCGCTGCTGGAAGGCTGGGTGAACGAGCTTGCCGCGTAGAGACGACCTCGAGTCGATCTGCATCGTCGGCTCGGGCCCGATCGTGATCGGCCAGGCGGCGGAGTTCGACTACGCGGGCTGCCAGGCGCTGAAGGTCCTGCGCGAGGACGGCTTCCGGACGATCGTCGTCAACTCGAACCCGGCGACGATCATGACCGACCCCGGCTTCGCCGACCGGACGTACCTCGAGCCGCTCGACGTCGACGCGGTGGCCGAGGTGCTGCGCCTCGAGCGGCCCGACGCGCTGCTGCCGACGATGGGCGGCCAGACGGCGCTCAACCTCGCACGCGAGCTCGCGACCGCGGGCGTGCTCGACGAGCTGGGCATCGAGCTGATCGGCGCCCGGCTCGACGCGATCGAGCGGGCGGAGGACCGGCTGAAGTTCAAGGAAGCGGTGGAATCCTGCGGCCTGCGCGTTCCGCGCTCGACGGTCGTCACCTCGCTCGACGAGCTCGAGGGCCTGCAGACGCCCGCGGTCGTACGGCCCGCATTCACGCTCGGCGGCCACGGGGGCGGCTTCGCGAACACGGCGGAGGAGCTCGCTCGCCAGGTCGAGCGCGGCCTGCGCGAGAGTCCAATCGGCCAGGTCCTCGTCGAGGAGTCGGTGCGGGGCTGGGACGAGTTCGAGCTCGAGGTCGTCCGCGACCGGCGCGACAACGTCGTGATCGTCTGCTCGATCGAGAACCTCGACCCGATGGGCGTCCACACCGGCGACTCGGTGACCGTCGCGCCGCAGATGACGCTCTCGGACGGCGCGTACCAGGAGCTGCGCGACGCCGCGGCGGCGGTCATCCGCGCGGTCGGCGTCGACACGGGAGGCTCGAACATCCAGTTCGCGCGCAGCCGGGAGACCGGTGACGTGCGCGTGATCGAGATGAATCCGCGCGTCTCCCGCTCGTCCGCGCTCGCCTCGAAGGCGACCGGCTACCCGATCGCGAAGGTCGCCGCGAAGCTCGCGGTCGGCTACACGCTCGACGAGATCCCGAACGACCTGACCGGGACGACACCGGCGAGCTTCGAGCCGACGCTCGACTACGTCGTCGTAAAGTTCCCGCGTTTCGCCTTCGAGAAGTTCCCCGGCGCCGATCGCACCCTCGGGACGCAGATGAAGTCGGTGGGCGAGACGATGGGCATCGGCCGGACGTTCGCCGAGGCGTTCCTCAAGGCGTTCCGCTCCCGCGAGCTCGACGCGGGCGCCGCGACGCCCTGGCAGACGCTCGCCGACGTGCCCGGCGACGTCCACCCGTTCTTCGGGCGCGAGCTGGCGCGGATCGCGGAGGCGCTCGGCGCGGTCGGCGATCTCGACTCGCTCGTCGCCGGAGACTGGCTGCGCCTGAAGCGCGCCGGCCTCTCCGACGCCCAGATCGCGGAGGCGGCCGGCGTGCCGGAGGCGACGGTCCGGCAGCGGCGCCGCGACTGCGGCGTCCGTCCCGCGTACCGGCGCGTCGACTCCTGCGCCGGCGAGGTCGAGGCGGCCTCGAACTACTGCTACTCGACGTGGGGCGAGGCCGACGAGGCTCCGCCCTCCGGCGCCCGCCCGCGCGTCGTCATCCTCGGCTCGGGCCCGAACCGGATCGGACAGGGGATCGAGTTCGACTACTGCTGCGTCCACGCCGTCACCACGTACCGCGAGCTCGGCTACGAGGCGGTGATGGTCAACTGCAACCCCGAGACGGTCTCGACCGACTACGACACGAGCGACCGGCTGTACTTCGAGCCGCTCGACGCCGAGTCGGTACTCGCGATCTGCGAGCGCGAGCGGCCGGACGGCGTCGTGATCCAGTTCGGCGGCCAGACGCCGCTCAAGCTCGCACGCGCGATCGAGGACGCGGGCTGGCGGATCCTCGGGACGCCGTTCGACGCAGTCGATCTCGCCGAGGATCGCGAGCGCTTCGCCGGCCTCCTGCGCGCGCACGGGCTGCGCTCGCCGGAGTGGGGGATCGCATCGTCCGAGGGCGAGGCGGTTGCGATCGCCGAGGAGATCGGCTACCCGGTGCTCGTCCGGCCTTCGTACGTCCTCGGTGGCCGCGCGATGCGCGTCTGCTACTCGGCCGACGAGGTGAGCGAGATGCCTGCCTTCGACCGCGTCCTCGTCGACCGTTTCGTCGAGCACGCGGTCGAGGTCGACGTCGACGCGCTCTGCGACGGCGTCGACACGTACGTCGCGGCGGTCATGCAGCACGTCGAGGAGGCGGGCGTCCACTCCGGCGACTCCGCCTGCGTCCTTCCCGCGCCGAGCCTCTCGTTCGCGGAGGCGCAGGAGATCTCGCGCGTCGTCAAGCTCCTCGGCCGCGCCCTCGGCGTCGTCGGGCTGCTCAACGTCCAGCTCGCGGTGACGGGCGACGGCTCGATCTACGTGCTCGAGGCGAACCCGCGCGCCTCGCGGACGGTGCCGTTCGTGAGCAAGGCGACCGGCGTCGAGCTCGTCCGCGCAGCCTGCCGCCTCGCGCTCGGCGAGCGGCTCGGCGAGCTCGCGCTGCCGCCGGAGCGGCCGCCGCGGCAGTGGAGCGTCAAGGCGGCGGTGCTCCCGTTCGCGCGCTTCCCCGGCAGCGACCCCGTGCTCGGCCCCGAGATGCGCTCGACCGGAGAGGTGATGGCGAGCGCCGGCGACCTCTCGACCGCGCTCGACAAGGCCGAGCGGGCCGCCGGGCGCCGGCTGCCGCGGACGGGCTCCGTGTTCATCTCCATCCGCGAGCCCGACCACCAGCAGGCGGTGCCGATCGCCGCGACCCTCGTCGGCCTCGGCTTCGAGCTCTATGCGACCGAGGGGACGGCCGCAACGCTCGCCGCGGCGGGAATCGCGGTCGAGCCGGTGCGCAAGCTGAGCGAGTCGACGGACGGCGAGCCGACCGTGATCGACCTGATCCGGCGCGGCCGCTGCGACCTCGTCGTCAACATCCCCGACGGTCGCAACGCGCGCTCCGACGGCTACGCGATCCGCGAAGCCGCGCTCGCGCGCCGGGTGCCCTGCATCACGACGCTCTCGGGCGCCGCGGCGGCCGTGCACGCGATCGCGAACGCGCGCGCCGAGCAGGCGCTCTCCCTGCAGGAACGGATCGATGTCGAGCGTGCCGCAGCCCAGCCGGCGTAGCAGGAGCAGGGTCGCCGGCTCGGAGCGCGTGGGGCCGTACACGCTGCTGCGGCTCGAGCGAGGCGCGCTCGATCCCGGCGTGCCCGGCCAGTTCTTCATGCTCGAGGCGCCGGGGCGCTTGCTGCCGCGGCCGTTCTCGCTCTGCCTCGCGCCGCCCGGCGAGCTCGCGTTCCTCGTCGATCCGATCGGGCCGGGAACCGAAGCCCTCTGCGCCCTCGAGCGCGGCGACGACATCGCGGTGCTCGGCCCGCTCGGGAGCGGCTACCGGCTCGACGTCGAGCGGCCGCTGCTCGTCGCCGGCGGGATCGGGATCGCGCCGCTCCCGTACCTGCGCGAGCGGCTGGGCGGCGGCACGCCGGTTCTCCTGGGCTTCCGCAGCGCGGCGCATGCCGAGGCGGCCGAGCTCCTGCCCGGCGCGCAGGTCGCCATCGGCCCCGAGCTCGTGACCGACCTCGTTCCCGACGGCTACGACGTCCTCGCCTGCGGGCCCGAGCCGATGCTGCACGTCGTCGCCGAGCGCTGGCCCGACTCGCAGCTCGCGTGGGAGGCGCCGATGGCGTGCGGGTACGGCGCCTGCTACGGCTGCGTCGTCGAGATCGACGGCGCTCTGAAGCGCCTCTGCCTCGAAGGGCCCGTGCTCGACGCGGCGCGCGTGCGCAAGTTGCAATTTGCAACTAGCCGGGGCGGGGTGGCGGCATGAGGCTGCTGAACGCGAGCGGCTGCCTCGATGCGCTGGCGGCGCCGGAGGTGGCACGGGAGCTCGACGGCTTCGTCACGAAGACGGTGACGCCGCTGCCGCGCGAGGGGAGCGCGCCGCCGCGGATCGCGGAGACCGCGCACGGCATGCTCAACTCGATCGGTCTCGCGAATCCGGGCCGCGAGCGATTCCTCGCCGACCACCTGCCGCGGCTGCGCGAGCTCGGCGTCCCGCTCTGGGTCTCGGTCGGCGGGTTCTGCGCCGAGGACTATGCGGAGACGTGCGCCGCGCTCGGCGACGTGGAGGCGGTCGAGCTCAACCTTTCCTGCCCGAACGTCGACGAGGCGGCCGACTCGGCCGCGGAGATCGTCGCCGCCTGTCGCGCGGCGACGCGCCTGCCGCTGTACGCGAAGCTCTCCGCTGCCCACCCGGACGTCGCCGAGGTCGCGCGCGCCGTCGCCGCCGCAGGAGCGGACGGCCTCTCGCTGATCAACACGTTGCGCGGGCTCGCGCTCGACCGGGGCCTCCGTCCGGTGCTCGCGCGCGGCAGCGGTGGGCTCTCGGGCCCCTCGCTCAAGCCGGTCGCGCTCCACGCCGTCGCGGCCTGCCACGCCGCCACCGGGCTGCCGATCATCGGCATGGGCGGGATCACGACGGGCCGCGACGCGCTCGAGTTCCTCGCCTGTGGTGCGCGCGACGTCGCGCTCGGAACGGTTCTCTTCTCCGATCCGTCCGCGCCCGGCCGCGTGCGCGCCGAGCTCGACGCAGCGTGCGCGGAGGCAGGCGTTGTCTCGTCGGACGACGCGACCGGGATTGCAAAAAGCCCGGAAAACTCGCGAAAAGTCCCCGCTTGAAGCTCGCGGGCACCTTGGTAAGATCGGCGCCTCGTGTCTCCCGCCAAGACGCAGGCGCACGCTCCGCTGCGCTCCCTCGACCAACGCATGGACGCGCTGAAGCGCGCCAACGACGTGCGCGTGAAGCGCGCCAAGCTCAAGAAGGACCTCAAGGACGGCCGGGTCCGGATCGAGCAGATCCTCGGCAACCCGCCCGAGTACGTCTCGACGGCGAAGGTGATCGACATCCTCATGGCGGTGCCGAAGTTCGGCCGCGTGAAGGCGGCCCGCTTCCTCAACACGTGCCGGATCAGCCAGTCGAAGACGGTAGGCGGCCTCTCCGACCGCCAGCGCACGGAGCTGATTGGCCTCTTCAAGCGGTAGCCCGACCCTGCCGGTCATCGTCATCACCGGCCAGTCAGGGGCCGGCAAGGGGACGCTGATCAAGCGGTTGCTCGAGCAGTTCCCGCAGCTCGAGCTCGCGGTCTCGGCCACCACGAGGGCGCAGCGCCCGGGCGAGGAGGACGGCGTCCACTACTACTTCATCTCGGCGGAGGAGTTCGACCGCCGCCTCGCCGCCGGCGAGTTTCTCGAGTACCACGAGTTCTCCTGGGGCCAGCGGTCGGGGACGCTCGTCTCCGAGATCGAGCGGGTCGCCCGCGACGGGAAGGTCTGCGTCCTCGAGCTCGAGACGGAGGGCGCGCTCACCGTCGGCGACAGGGTGCCGGAGGCGGTGACGATCTTCGTCACCGCGCCCCTGCCCGAGCTGCAGCGTCGGCTGTGGGAGCGGGCGACCGAGAGCGCAGGCGAGATCGGCGAGCGGCTCGAGGTGGCGCGGGAGCAACTCGCCGTCGCCGACCGCTTCGATCACGTGATCGAGAACCGCGACCTCGACGCGGCGTCGGCGGAGCTCGCGGGCATCGTCGGCGGCCTGCTCGCCCCGGCAGCTACCATGCCGCGGCGATGATCCATCCCCGTGTCGACGAACTCCTCGGCCATGTCGATTCCCGGTACGCCCTCGTGATCGTGGCGGCGAAGCGCGCGCGGCAGATCAACAACTACCACCACCAGCTCGGCGAGGGCACGTTCGGCGACAACCTGCCGCCGCTCGTCGAGAGCCGGTCGAAGAACTATCTGACCATGTCCCTCGAAGAGGTCTCCGAGGGCATGCTCGAGTACGAATACACCTCGTAAGCGCGAATAGCGGGCATCATGTGGAGATGGCCCGCGTCCTCCTCGGAGTGACGGGAGGGATCGCCGCCTACAAGGCGTGCGAGCTGTGCCGCCTCCTCGTCAAGGACGGCCACGACGTGGTCCCGCTCCTCACGCCGGGCGCCGAGCTCTTCGTCGGCCCAGACACCTTCCGCGCGCTCGCACGCCGGCCGCCCGGGGACGACGTCTATCTCCACCTGACGCGCGCCGATCTGCTCGTCGTCGCGCCCTGCACGGCGAACACGCTCGCGAAGCTCGCGCACGGGCTCGCCGACAACGTCCTCACCGAAGCGGCGCTCGCGCACCGGGGCCCCGTGCTCGTCGCGCCGGCGATGAACCCGCGCATGTGGTCGCACCCGGCGACGCGCGCCAACGCCGAGGCGCTCCGTGCGCGCGGGGTCGCGTTCGTCGGCCCTGACGAAGGGGAGACGGCCGAGGGCGAGCTCGGCGTGGGGCGGATGGCGGAGCCGGAGGACGTCCTCGCCGCCGCGCTCGACGTGCTCTACGGCCGCAGCCGGCTGCGCGGCCGGCGCGTTCTCGTCTCCGCCGGCGGGACGCGGGAGCCGCTCGACGCCGTCCGCTACGTCGGCAACCGCTCGTCGGGACGGATGGGAGTCGCGCTCGCGGAGGAGGCGCGGCGGCGCGGCGCCCGCGTCACGCTCCTGGCCGCGAACCTCGCAGTCGCGGCGCCCGCCGGTGTTGACGTGGTCGAGACGCCGACCGCCGCCGACCTCGAGCGGGAAGCGCTCGCGCGCGCCGCCGAGGCCGACGTCGTCGTGATGGCCGCTGCGGTCGCGGACTACCGTCCCCTCTCCGCGCCCGCCGCCAAGCGGCCGAAGGAGTCGGCCGCGTGGACGCTCGAGCTCGAGCCGACCGCCGATGTCCTGACCCGCCTCGGCGCGGGCCGCCGGGAGGGGCAGCTCCTCGTCGGCTTCGCCGCCGAGCACGGCGAAGGCGGGCTCGAGCGGGCGCGGGAGAAGCTCGCGCACAAGGGCGCCGACCTCTTCGTCTACAACGACGTGTCGCGGGGGGACATCGGCTTCGACGCGATCGACAACGAAGTGACGCTCGTCACCGCCGGGGAGCAGCGCGCGGTCGCGAAGGCGCTGAAGGAGGAGATCGCGGCAGCGATCCTCGACGAGGTCGAGCAACTCATCGCTCGGGCAGATGGCTGAGCGGGCGGTCGCGCCGGATCCCGCCGAGCTCGTCGCCGACATCGCCGGGAACCTCGGGCGCGTCGTCCGGGCGCCGGAGGAGACGCTGCGGCTCGTCGTCCTCTGCCTCGTGGCGGAGGGACACGCGATCGTGGAGGACTTTCCCGGCGTCGGCAAGACGATGCTCGCGAAGGCGCTCGCGCGCTCCGTCGACTGCCGCTTCTCGCGGCTCCAGTTCACGCCCGACCTCCTCCCGTCGGACGTCACCGGCGTCAACGTCTTCAACCAGCAGCGCAACGAGTTCGAGTTCCGGCCGGGCCCGGTCTTCGCGAACCTCCTCCTCGTCGACGAGGTCAACCGTGCGTCGCCGAAGACGCAGGCTGCGCTGCTCGAGTGCATGGAGGAGCGGCAGGTGACGGTCGACGGCGTCACATACCCGCTCGAGCCGCCGTTCATGGTGATCGCGACGCAGAACCCGATCGAGTACGAGGGCACGTATCCGCTGCCCGAGGCGCAGCTCGACCGCTTCACGATGCGGTTCTCGCTCGGCTACCCGCCGCCGGCGGAGGAGGCGCGGATGCTCGACGAGCAGACGACGGAGCGACCTCTCGACTCGCTCGCGCCGGTGGCCGGAGCCGCCGACGTGCACCGGCTCGCGGCCGCCGCCCGAGGCGTGTTCGTCGAGGACAGCCTCGGACGGTACGTCGTCACGCTGCTCCGCCAGACGCGCGTGGACTCGCGGCTCTACCTCGGCGCGAGCCCGCGCGCGGGGATCGCGCTGCTTCGCGTCGCCAAGGCGCGCGCCCTCGCCGAAGGCCGCGACTTCCTCGTCCCCGACGACGTAAAGGCCGTCGCCGCGCCCGTGCTCGGGCACCGCCTGATCCTCGCGCCGGAGGCACGCTCGACCGGGCTCACAGCTGCCGAGATCGTCGAGGAGGCGCTGGCGCGGACGCCCGCTCCCGTATGACCCGGCGCGGGACGACCTCCCGCGGCTGGGCGACGCTGGCCCTCGGTGCGCTGTGCCTCGTCGTCGCCGTCGTCTTCGGCTCACACGCGCTCTACCCGCTCGGCTTCGGCCTCGTTCTCGCCGTCCTCTTGGCACGCGCCTGGCTGGGGCTCGCTCTGCGCCGCCCGCACGTGCGGCGGCGGCGCCCCGTCCAGGACCTGACCGAGGGCGACGACGCCCATGTCGAGCTGCTCGTCGACTCCGGCTCCGTCGTCCCGCTGCCGGCTGCGCTCGCCGAGGAGCTGCCGGGCAACCTGGGCACGCGGACGGTCGAGCTTCGTCGCGCCGGCGCAGGGAGCTACTGGGCCGAGTACGTGCTCCACGGCGTTCCCCGGGGGCGGCACGCGTTCGCCCCCGTGCGGATCTCGGTCGCCGACCCGTTCGGGCTCGCCGAGGGCAGCGCGACGCTGCGGGAGGAGGACGCGCTCGTCGTCTACCCGCGGCTCACCGATCTCGGGCGGCTCTTCTTCGACGGCGGCGGCGTGGCCGGCGACGGCCGCAGGCTCCTGCTTCGCCGTCCCGCGGGCTTCGAGCTGCACAGCGTCCGCGAGCACCAGCAGGGCGAGTCGCTGCGGCGGGTCCACTGGCCCTCGACCGCGCACCGCGGCGCGCTCATGGTGAAGGAGCTCCACGATGCGCCCCGCGACGAGCTCGTCGTCGTGCTCGACGGCGACTCCTCCGGACCTGCGGGCGCGCTGCCGGACCCCGCCTTCGACGCCGCCGTTCGCGCGGCCGGCTCGATCGTGCTCGCGCAGGCGCGCCGCGGCCGCCGCTGCGTCCTCGCGCTCAACAGCCGCCGGCGCGAGACGCAGGCGGTGATGTCGGAGGGGCCGGAGTGGCACCGCTGCCTCGAGCTGCTCGCGGCGGCCGAGCCCGACGCACGCCTCCCGGTCACCGCCCTGCTCGCCGCCGGGGCAGGGGCGGCCGGCCGCGCGCTGCAGCTCGTCGTGGTGACGATGCGGATCACGCCGGAGCTGGCCCACCGGCTCATCGAACGGATGCTCTCGCGGCGGCCGTCGGCGCTCGTCCACGTCGATGCCGCGAGCTTCGCGGGGCGCGCCCCCAGCCGCGAGCCCGGACTACTCCGACTGGCAGCGGCCGGCGTTCCGGTTGCAGTCGTGCGGCAGGGAGACGACCTCGCCGAGGTGCTCGCGGGCCGTCCGGCGGTGGAGGCGGCCCGTGCGTAGCGCCGTCCGGACGTGCGCCGCCGCCACGCCGGGCGCCGCCGTGATCGCCTTCGCCTGGCTGCGCCTCGAGCGGCCGGAGAGCGGGCTGTGGCGGGGTGCGGCGCTTGCCGGTCTCGCGGTGGCCGTGGGCCTCGTCCCGCGCGCGTGGTGGCGCGCCGCCGCTGGCGCTTCGGCCACGGTCTTCGCCGTCTGGGTCGCGTTCGGCGTCTCGCTCCTGCCGCCGAGCCCGCTCGACCCAGGCGCGGGATTCGGCCTCGGCGCTCCGTTCCATGCCGCGTGGGAGCGGTTCGTGAACGGCTTTCTCGCCTTCTACTCGGTCCCGCTGCCGTTCGACGCCGGGCTCCACGCCGGGATGGAAAGCGTCGTGCTCGGAGCGGTCTTCGCATTCGTCCTCCTGCTCGTGGTCCTCGCAGCCGCGCGCCGGACGCTCGCCGCGGCCGTCGTGCTCGTGGTGGGCGCGGGCTGGCCTGCGACGCTGTTCGACCCTGCCCGCGGCGTCGTGGTCGGAACGGCCATCCTCGTCGCCGGGCTCGCGCTCCTGGCCGGGCTCGGCGCCCGGCGCGTCCCGCTGCTCGCGGCTCCCGCCTCGGTTGCGGTGGCGCTCGTAGCCCTGGGGATCGGCTCGGCGACGGCGGCGGGCCGCGCCCTCGTTCACTGGGAGTCGTGGGATCCGGCCGGCGCGCCGGCGACCCCGGTCGACCTGTCCTTCGTCTGGGACGCGCAGTACCTCGGCCTCGACTGGCCCAAGAAGCAGACCGTCGTGCTCGAGGTGCGGACGCGGCGGCGGCCGCGCTATCTGCGCGTGGCGGTCCTCGACGACTTCTCCGAGGACGCGTGGAGGCTCGGCGCGGCCCGGCCCGCCGACGCGCTCGAGCCGCCGGCGGCGGTCCGGCCGCGGAACGAGACGCCGGAGCACGTCACCGTCGAGGCGCTGGCGGGAACGAGGCTCGCCGGCGGCAGCATCCCGATCCGCTTCACGGCCGGCACCGCGCTCCTCGACGCACCCGCGAGCGGCTTCGCGCTCGTGCCCTTCGGCCTGACGCCCGGCTTCCGCTACACGGCCTGGAGCTGGACGCCGCAGGTCTCGGCTGCCGAGCTTCGGTCGTCCCCGCCGGACTACCCCGCGGAGCTCGTCACCGGC
>Ga0335081_10006371_pt1 | contig 18780 bp, 12 predicted proteins | sample Lox_Sample_35_FD_206713 | JGI IMG/M metagenome (GOLD analysis project Ga0335081, IMG submission 206713) | Soil microbial communities from Loxahatchee National Wildlife Refuge, Florida, United States - Lox_Sample_3.5 | ecosystem: Environmental > Terrestrial > Soil > Wetlands | place: USA...
GATCTGCAGGTTCCCCGTTCCCGCCGCCACCGCCAGCGTCACCGACATCACCGCGCTGGTCTGCCCCGGCACCACCGCGCCGAAGTTCACTCCCGTCGCCGCCGTGGGCGTAAACGTCGCCACCGGCAGGATCCCCGACCCGTTCAGCGTCACCTGGAAGGGTGTGGTCGCCGAGTTGTTCGCCACCTGCAGCGTGGTCGTTTCCGTTCCCACCACACTCGGCGTGAACATGTACATCACCGTGCAGCTCGAATTCGCCGCGATGGTGATCGGCGTCTGCCCGCACGTGCCCGCGCCCGACTGTGCGAAGTCCCCCGCGTTCCCGCCCGTCGGCGCCAGCCCGCCGGTGATCATCAGCGGCGCGTTCCCCGTGTTGGAGAACGTCAGCGTTTGCGCCGCGCTCGCCGCTCCCACCGGCTGGTTCCCGAACCCCAGCGGATTCGGCGTCGCTCCGATCACCGGCGCCGCCCCCGTACCGGTTCCCGAGAGCACCACCGTCTGCGGGCTTCCGAAGGCGGAGTCAAACAATGCCAGCAGGCCGATCCGTGCTCCCGTGGCCGTAGGACTGAAAGTGACGTTGACCGTGCAGGTCCCGCCCGGCCCCAGGCTGCTCCCGCAGTTGTTCGTCTGCGAGAAGTCGCCCGTGGCCGTCACCTGCGCGACGGGCAAGGCGGAAGCGCCGGTGTTCATGAACATCACCGCCTGCGAACCCGAACTGCTTCCCACCATCGTGCCTGCGTAAGTGAGCGAGCCCGCCGTCGCGGTTACGCCCCCCGTGGATGTGTAATTCCCGAACTGCAGGTGGTCCACTTCAATCCCGCCGCTGGTGTTCGAGATCACGATGGAGCCAATTCCACCGGCGCTCATCACGCCGAAAAAGTTGTCCTCTCCCGTCGTGCCGCCGATGGAGCCATCGGCGATGGACACCGGCCCGACGGTCCCCAGCGAATTCCCGGAAGGATCGAAGGCCTGGAAAGTGGTGGTGCCGCCGCCGTCAGTCCAGACAATTCCTGCCTGGGTGGGAAACGCCCCCAGCGCCGTGGCGTTGAACGTCACCGTGACCCCGGTCGACCCGCTGCCGTTGAAGCACGACTGCCCGCTGGTCCCGGAACCATCGAGCGTGCCGTCATCGGCATCCACCGAATCGGTGATGCCGCTCGGGCTGATGATACTGCAGTTCAGCGTCACACCCGGCACCTGCACCGTGGCGGCCTCGAACGTCTCGATGTAGGTCCTGCCCGCCAGGATGTCGGCCAAAAATGGGCTGTCGGCCCGGCTGAGATACGGGATCGGTCCCAGAAGCGTTGCCGTCCCTGCGCCTCCTCCTGCGGTCGTGCCCGTTCCCGTGAATTGCACCGTCTGCGGCGAGTCCGTCGCGTTGTCCGTGATCGTCAGCGTCGCCGATTCGCCCGATGTCGTCGCCGGCGTAAACGTGTACTGCACCGTGCAGTTCCCGCTCGGGGCGATCGCAATCGGCGGTCCGATGCACGTTCCTCCCCCGGCCACCAGCGCAAAATCCCCCGCGTTCGTCCCGCTCAAATCCAGCGCCGTGATCATCAGCGTTGCGGTGCCGGGATTCGAGAACGTCAGGTCCATCGGCGCGCTCGTCGTGTTCTGCGTTTGGTTTCCGAACCCCAGCGGCGAGGGTGATGCGGAAAACGCCGCCCCGGCTGCCGGGTTGTACAGGAAACCGTAGGCCACGATGTTGCTCACCAGCGGGCTCGATTGCAGCCCGGTGCGTGTCGAACTCGCCGCCTGCGCGTCCGTCGCGTATGCATAAAGAATGTGGAACCCCGGCTGCAGCGTTCCCGTCGTCCCGCTATAGCTCCCCGACCCCAGCGAAGTTGCCGCCGTCCACGGCCCCTGCCACGTGTCCAACTGGAAGAAGAACCCGTCCTGCCCCGTCGGGTTCGGGCTGAACGTATTCGTCGCCGAAAAATTGAACGTCGGCGTCGCGCTGGCGGTCACATTTCCCGTCAGCGGCGTGATCGCCGCGGTTAGCGGGATCGCCTGCACATTCTGCTCGGTGATGACCGTCACGTTGCCGCCGGTGTTGTTCGAGACGTAGATCTTGTTGGTCGCCGGGTTGACGGCGACAGCGATCGGGAAGGTCCCGACTGTCTCTGTTACGGTAGAGTTCGTTGTTCCGTCAATCACCGTCACCGAGGTGCTGCTGCTGTTGGAGTTGGCCACGTAAATCTTGTTGGTGACCGCGTTGACCGCCACGAAGAAGGGGTTCATTCCGGCCCCAACCGTTTGGGTCGAATTCGTCGCGCCGTCAATCACGGTGATGTTGTTGCTGAACTGATTGGCCACGTAAATTTTGTTCGTCACCGGGTTCACAGCCACTCCCTGCGGTTTGGTTCCGGTTCCGACCGTCGCGGTCGTGTTCGTAGCCCCGTCGATCACCGTGACGGTGTTGCTGGCGGAGTTGGATACGTAGATCTTGTTGGTTACTGGGTTGATCGCCAAGGTTTCGGGGCCGGTCCCCGCCGCGACCGTGACGGTCGCATTCGTCGTGCCGTCGATCACCGTCACGTTGTTGCTGCTGAAGTTGCCGACGTAGATTTTGTTGGTGGCCGCGTTCACGGCCACTCCAAAGGGCCCGCTCGCGTTCGCATCGGCCACGGTGGTGGATGCGTTGGTCGTCCCATCAATCACGGTCACGTTGTTGCTTCCGAAGTTGGTCACGTAGATCTTGTTCGTCACCGGGTTGACGCCTATGGATCCAGGGCTGGTTCCCGCTGCCACGGTAGTGGTCAAGTTCGTGGCCCCGTCGATCACCGTCACGTTGTTGCTGCTGGAGTTGCCCACGTAGATTTTGTTCGTTACCGGGTTCACGGCAACGGCCACCGGGCCGGTCCCGGCCATCACCGTGCTGGTCGAGTTGTTCACCCCGTCGATCACTGTCACATTGTTGCCCGTGGAGTCAGCCACGTAGATCTTATTGGTCACCGGGTTCAGGGCCACGGATTCGGACCCGGCTCCCGCCGCCACCGGGGCAGTCGCATTCGTGGCGCCATCGATCACCGTCACGTTTCCGCTCGTCTGGTTCGACACGTAGATCCGGTTCGTCACCGGGTTCACGCCGATCCCTCGCGGCAGCGTTGCGTTCGGATCGCTGATCGTGGTCACGGCATTCGTGGCCCCGTCGATGATCGTTACGTTGTTGCTCGATGTGTTGGCCACGTAGATCTGGTTGGTCATCTCGTTCACGGCCACCACGTTCGGCGCCGTCCCCACCGCCACCGGGGTCGTCGCGTTCGTCGCCCCGTCGATCACCGTCACGGTGTTGTCCCCCGCATTGGCCACATAAATCTTGTTCGTCACCACGTTCACGGCCAGGCCGTTGGGGGTCATCCCCGCCGTCACCGGCGTCGTCGAATTCGAGGCCCCGTCGATCACCGTCACGTTGCCCCCGTTGATGTTGGCCACGTAAATCTGGTTGGTCACCGGGTTCACGTTGATCGAGGAAGGATTCGTTCCCACGTTCACCGTGATTGTTGAATTCGTCGTCCCGTCGATCACCGTCACCGTGTTGCTGTTCGTATTCGTCACGTAAATCACGTTCGTCACCGGATTCACGGCCACCCGCGAGGGTGCCGCTCCCGCCGTGATTGTCGTGGTCCCGTTCGTCGCTCCGTCAATCACCGTCACGTTGTTGCTCGTCTGATTGGCCACGTAGATCTTGTTGGTCAGCGGGTTGATGGCCACGGCGAACGGCCCCGTCGCGTTGGGGTCGGTTACCGTCGTGAACGTGTTCGTGGCCCCGTCGATCACCGCCACATTGTTGCTGCTCAGGTTGGGCACGTAGATCTTGTTCGTCACCGGGTTCACGGCCACGAACAGCGGCTGGCCGCCCAGCGAGATCGTCGCCTCCGCGTTCGTGGCCCCGTCGATCACCGTCACGCTGCCTGTGCTGATGTTGGCCACGTAGATCTTGTTGGTCACCGGGTTTACGCCCACGCCGAAGGGGCTCCCTCCCACCGCAAGGGTCGTGGTCACCGTCTGCCCCTGCGCCACGGCGGCCGCGGCCAAGAGCAACGCGAGCAATACCAGACAGTTCCTGGAGAAGCGCGGCATCCCACACCCCCATGGCATCGACGGATATTGGTCGATTCGCAAACGGGCGCGCAGCCACGCACGACGGGCTCACCGCCTGCCTTTGCTTCAGCTTCTTTGACCTCGTCCCGAACCGACCTGATTAGGGCGCGTGAGAAGAATGATGGGTTGCTAGACTAACCCTTGCCCGCGCGGCTGGCAAGCCTGCCCCACCTGTCCCGGCGGGCCGCCCGAACCCGATGCCTTTCGTAGTGGATGTAGGGGAAGCGGCGTTTCCTACTCGCTCCGGCCGCCCGGCACAGATCGCGCCTTGCCGCCCGCCGGCGTTCCTGCCCCCTTTGCCCGATTTCCACCGCCGCGCCGTGGCAATCCACAGCCCGCTTCAGTAGAATGCCGCCGGGTACAGCGCTTCTCGCCGTTTCCTCGCGCGTCGCGCTCTCCCGTTGCCCCACTCTGGGAGGAATGAATGGCGGCTATGCCACAACCTGCTCCGATGGACGCATTGCTGGAATCCCTGCGGGAAAAGGCCCGCCTGCTTCGCATTCACTCCCTCGTCACCACCACCCGCGCCGGCTCCGGCCATCCCACCACCTGCCTCTCCGCCGCGGACCTCGTCTCCGCCGTCTTCTTTCACTCCATGCGCTTCGATCCCCGCCGCCCGGACGCTTCCGACGCAGACCGCTTCGTTCTTTCCAAGGGACACGCCGCTCCGTTGCTCTATGCCGCGCTCGCGGAAGCCGGCGTGTTCCCCGTCGCCCGCCTCGCCACCCTGCGCCAGTTTTCCAGCGAGCTCGAGGGCCATCCCACTCCGCTCATTCCCGGCGTCGACGCCGCCACCGGCTCGCTCGGCCAGGGGCTTTCCGTCGGCGCCGGCATGGCTCTCTCTGCGAAGCAGCTCGAAAAATCAGGTGTACGCGTTTACGTCCTTCTCGGCGACGGCGAAATGGCCGAAGGCAACGTCTGGGAGGCCGCCGCCTTCGCCGCTCACTACGCCCTAGACAATCTCACCGCCATCATTGACGTCAACGCCCTGGGCCAGAGCGAACGCACCATGTATCGCCACGACGTCGAGTCCCACCGCCGCCGCCTGGAAGCCGCCGGCTGGGATGCCGTCGCCATCGACGGTCACGATATGGCCGCCATCGTCCGCGCCCTCGACCGCGCCCCCGCTCCCGGCCCCGCTCGCCCAAGAGCCATCGTCGCCCGCACTGAAAAGGGCCACGGCGTCAGCTTTCTCGCCGATAAAGACGGCTGGCACGGCAAGCCCGTCCCCGCCGCCGATCTGCCCCGCGCCCTCGCCGAACTCGGCCCCATTCCGCCCGAGCCCGCTCCCGACGCGCGTTCCTACGCCCGGCCCGTCGGCGCCGCTCCCACTGATTTTCCGCCTCTCGCTCCGCCCGACTATGCGCTGGGCCAGCAAGTGGCCACACGCGAAGCCTACGGCAAGGCCCTCGCTCGCCTCGCCGCCGTCAATCCGCGAATCGTCGCCGTCGACGCCGACGTCAAAAACTCCACCTTCAGCGAATTCCTGGAAAAGACCCACGCCGGCCGATTCTTTCAGGGCTACATTGCCGAGCAGAACATGGTCAGCGTCGGCGTCGGCCTCGGCGCGCGCGGCTACACTCCCTTCGTCGCCAGCTTCGCCTGCTTCCTCTCCCGCGCCTACGACCAGGTGCGCATGGCCGCCATCAGCCGCAGCCATCTCAAACTCTGCGGCTCGCACTGCGGCGTCTCCATCGGCGAAGACGGTCCCTCGCAGATGGGCCTCGAAGACCTCGCCATGTTCCGCGCCATCCCCGGCTCCACGGTCCTCTATCCTTCCGACGCCGTCTCCGCGGACCGCCTCACCGAATCGCTCGCCCGCCTCCCCGGCATCGGTTATCTCCGCACCACGCGTCCCAAGACTCCTGTGCTTTACAGTGCCCAGGAAAAATTCCCCATCCCCGGCTTCAAGGTTGTCCGCCAGACCCCGCAGGACCGCGCGGCCATCATCGCTGCCGGCGTCACGCTGCATGAAGCCATCAAGGCGCACGCCGAGCTTGCCGCGCAGGGCATCGCCGTGCGCATCATCGATCTCTACTGTGTGAAGCCGATGGACCCGCACGCTCTCGCCGCTGAGGTGCGCGCCGCGGCGGCGAACGTCGTCACTGTGGAAGATCACTTCGCGGAAGGTGGGTTGGGTGAGGCTGTCTTCGCCGCGCTCGCCACTTCAGGTGTCCCGCTCGCCGGCGCCCGCCGCCTCGCTGTCGCCGGCGTTCCGCATTCCGGCCCCGCCGAGGAATTGCTCGACTCCTTCGGCATCTCCGCGCCTAACATCGCAGCCGCCGTCAAATCCCTGCTGTAGCTCTTTGAAGTGCGCCGCCCCGCCGGCGGATTCAAATCTCATTCCGGCGGGGCGGCACGCGGTGCTTCCGGTTCGTCTCAGACGGCGGTCAATTCCCGCCCGAGGCTTGCGCTTACGACTTTGCGGGCCTCAGCCGCAGATGAGCCGCAATGGTCATGTGCTGGCCCGCGATCGTGTTGAAATCCTGCGGGCCGGGATAGGCTTCGCTGGCGGGCGTTCCGGGCCCCGTCGGGAACGAGGGGATTAGGAACGTTCCTGTGCACAGCTCGCCCGAGTAGGCTTCGCCCGTGCCGGACGTCTGGCACTTCCTGTCCTGCACCACGGCGGGCCACTGCGTGGCGAGCACGGCCCGGAAGAATTGCGGGAAATCTTCCTGCGCCAGTTTGGTGGTTCCCTTCATGTGCACCGCGTCCGCTTTTCCCTCGCCGCGCGCCGCCGGCACGTCGAACACAAACGTCACCGTGCGCGACACGTGGTGCAGAATCGGAGGACCGTACACCGGCCCGGAATACGCTTCGCTCGCCGTTTCTTCCACGTTGCGGTCCACGCGGATCATCCCCAGCAGGCCTTTGGCTTCCAGCCGGCCGTCCGACGTCAGCGCAGTGGACGACGAATGAAAGCAGATCATCATGTTATTGGCGCGGTCCGCGAACCACTCGCGGTTCACCTTCCCGTCGTGGTCCACGGTGGGCTCCATGGCCGTGGCCGGGTAGAAATCAATGTGAACTTCGGACTTCGTCGGGTCGGTTCCGTCGAGTCTCACGATCCCCGTGGCCCGAGCGAACCCCACCGTGAAGTCCGTTTTCGCCTTTCCGAAATTCGTGGTCCCGTCCGTGATCAATTGAACGTCCGAGTGCCGCGAATCCACATGCCAGCTTCCCGATGGCGCCACCGGCTTCCCCGGAGCCGCCAGCGCCAGAAGCGCAATTGTCCCTGCCAGTGCTGCATACCTCACCATACTCTGTTCCCTCCTCTTTTCTCGTAGTCTCTGGAATCGCCTAAATGAGAGCCCCCACTGCTGACTTCCCGGATATCGGGCCTCCTCTTGCCTGCCCGAAAACTCGTCCGCTCCTCTGCCGCTTCAGGTCACCTGGACGGTCACGTCGATGTTGCCGCGCGTAGCCCGCCCGTCGTGCGCGCTCTCGCCGTGTACAGCACCTTGTCGAGATGAGCAGTCCGCGATTCGTTCTCCTGCGTCAGTTGCGCCATGGTGAGCCCACCCTCCAAGCCTCTTTGAGCATTTCCCGGGAAATTGGTTGCAGTGCGATTATGAGAACCGGCTTCCCTGGCCTGGGCCATTGCTCCAAAGTATCGCCGGTACCCATGTATCGGTCGGCGTCCCGCGCCGCGCGCCGATACCAACGTATAATTACTTCCGCACCGGGTCTTCACGCATTACGCTCCCTGATTCATCCGCGGCCATTCGCTTCTGGAAAAGGAGTGCCTGGCATGACTACACGTGAGACAGCCGTGGCCGGAGTCGACATGAAGCTCGAGGTCGTCGTCATCCCCGTCGCGGACCTCGAACGCTCAAAAGAGTTCTACCTGCGTCTCGGCTGGCGCCTGGACGCAACCCCCTCCGGCGTGGTCCAGTTCACCCCGCCCGGCTCGGGCTGCTCGGTGCAATTCGGCGGCAATCGCACTACCGCGGCCCCTGGCTCCGCGCAAGGTCTCTGGCTCATCGTCTCCGATCTGCGGGCTGCCGTAGACAAGATGGCCGCCGCAGGCATCCTGGTGGACGAGGTCTATCACATCGGCCCGAATGGAAAAGCGGCTGGTCTGCACCCGGAGCGTCAAAGCTATCGCTCCCTCGCCACCTTTCAGGATCCCGACGGCAACCGCTGGGTGCTTCAGGAAGTCACCACGCGCCTGCCCGGACGTATCGCCGGTCCCACCACTTACGGTTCGGCTGGCGATCTGGCCGCCGCGCTTCGCCGCGCCGCGGCCGCGCACGGCGAGCATGAGAAGCGCACCGGCGCGCCAGACGCGAACTGGCCCGATTGGTACGCCGGCTACATGGTCAGCGAGCAGTCCGGGGAGAAACGGCCGGACTAGAAGCGGTCCCTCTTTGCCTCTCCCTCATCGCCCCGGCAGGCGCTGCTTGATCTCCTGGAGAAACCAGCCGTTTCCGTCGGGATCGTGGAATGAGGCGAATGAGCTGTAGCTGCGATGCTCCGGATCCGGACCCCGGACCCGGCGGCGCCCGAACAGGTAGGGTTCGTCCGTCCCGGCGTGCACCTCGCCTCCGCCATGAAACACTTCGCTCATCTCGACTCCGCGGCGCTGCAGCTCGTCGCGCGCGGCTTCGATGTCGCTCACGATCAAATACAGGCCCTGCGCGGTGCCGGGCGCCGCCCCCGTCACGTCCTTGCCGAAAATCACCGAGCATGCGGAGCCGGGCGGCGTGAACTGGATCACCCGCCAGCCGTCACCGCTCGCGAAGTCGGCATCCAGGCGCCAGCCCAGCATCTGGTAGAAGCGTTTCGAACGTTCGGCGTCGGAGACCGGCAAAACCACCACTTCAAGTTTCATCTCCACGATGACGCCTCCTTATTCCTGCTCGGCGAGCGTCTGGGTGAAAGACTTGCCGTACGGGTAGAAAAGCTCCTTGCGGCCCTGCTGCCACGCCGCCTTCATTTCCGGCGAGGTGATGTCCCAGTCCGGCCGGCATTTCTTCAGGACCGCGCGTAAGTCCTGGCGGAGCTCTTCCATCGTCGGCCGGCCGAAAAACCAGTAGCCGTTGTAAATCTTATAGATCACCAGAGCGGGCTCGAGAACGATTACGTGGGGGATCATGGGATTGTGGAGCGGATCGGTGTATTCGGCGATGTCCAGATCTTTCTGCACCATCCGCCCGGAATCTGACAGGAAAGGCCAGTGGGCCCCCACTCCGCTGCGAAACTCGCTGGTCTCCGTTATGTTGTCTGTGCTGATGGTGACCAGCCGGCAATAGCCCACCTCCATTTCGCGGTGTAGCTGCACCAGCCCCTCCGCCTGCCGGCGATCTTTCGGACAGAATCCTCCGCGGCCAAGGACCACAACCATCGGATCTTCTCCCTGCAGTTCGGAGAGCCTCCGGCGCCGCCCGGTGTGGTCGGAAAGCTCATAGTCCGGGAACAGAGCCCCTGGAACGATGTTGGATCGCATGTCTGAAAACCTCCCAAGAGGTTCGAACTTCCGCGAAGATGACGGCAGCCCGTGCAGCAGGAGAATGGTCGGCGCGTCCTTCGGTCCGGCCTCCCGCTAGAAAATGGAAAGACCTTCCACCCGCACCGTGCGATAGAAGGTCGGATGTTCCACCGGATGCGACAACCCCGCCTCCCGCCCCATTACATCGTCAGCACCACGCGGAACTGCGCCTTGCCGCTCATCATCCGCTGGTACGCTTCCTCCGCCTTCTCCAGCGGATACGTTTCAATCATCGCGCGCACCCCGCTCAGTTCCGCGAACCGCAGCGTGTCTTCGCTGTCCGCCGGTGTCCCCGCGGCCCAGCCCTGAATCGAATGCACTCCGAAGATCAGTTGTGCGGGCGTCACCTCGATAGGATCGAACGACGCGCCCACCACGATCAGCTTGCCATTCGTCCCCAGCCCGTCAATCAGCTCGCTCATGGACTTCGAGTTCGGCGCCGTGGCCAGAATCGCCTGTGCCCCGCCCAGTTTCTGCAGTTCCTCCGCCGCCTTCGTGGCTTTGCTGTCGATGTACACGTGCGCGCCCAGTTTCTTCGCCAGCGCCGCATTCTCCGGCCCGCGTCCGATTGCCGCCACCCGGTATCCGAATTTGCTCGCAAACTGAACTCCCAGATGCCCCAGCCCGCCGATGCCCTGCACCGCCACCAGGTCGCCCGGCATCGCTCCGCTGTGCCGCAGCGCGTTGTACGTGGTGATTCCCGCGCACAGCAGCGGCGCCGCTTCTACGTCGCTCAGGCTTTCCGGTATCGCCGCCAGCGCCTCCACCGGCGCCACCATGAATTGCTGGTAGCCTCCGTCGTAGCTGATCCCCGGAATCTGCACATTCCGGCAGTTCCGGAAATCTCCCCGCCGGCACGAAGGACACGTGTTGTCCTGCCCGCCGTGCCAGCCCACCCCCACGCGCTGCCCCTTTTTCCACGCCGTCACTCCCGCCCCCACCTCGTCGATCACTCCCGCCACTTCGTGTCCCGGGATTCGCGGAAATTGAATCCCCGGCCACAGCCCTTCTTTTGTGAGCTGGTCGCTGTGGCACACCCCGCACGCCTGCACTTTGATCCGCACCTGCCCCGCGCCCGGCTTGGGAATCTCGCGCTCGACAATCTCGAACTCAGCTCCCCCCTTCGGTACCTGCGCCACTTTCATCGTTCCTGCCGCAACTCGTGCCGTTGCCATAAATCCTCCCTTGGATTTTCTGCTGCTGCGGAAGAACGGTGACCGTTGCCGGTCATGCCAGCGAAAATCTCTCGCGTTCCTCTATCCCTCAACTTCGAATATCAGCTCCAGCTCTACCGGCGTGCCCAGCGGCAGGCTCGCCACCCCAAATACCAGGCGGCACGGATTCCTCTCTTTGCCAAAGACGTCTTGCAGCAGCTCCGAGGCGCCGTCGGCCACCTTCGGCAGCTCCTGCACGTCTCCCGACGTCGCCACCGAGACTCCGAGCCGCACGATTCGCTTCACTCGGTCGAGCGAACCGAGATGCGCCCTCGCCACAGCGAGTCCGTTCAGCGCCGCCAGCCGCGCCGCCTGGCGCACATCCTCCACGCTGAGTTCCGCTCCCACTCGCCCGGTGAATTTCGCCTTGCGGCCTTCTGTGGGCATCATTCCGGTTAGAAACAGCAAAGTCCCCGACTGCACCGCTTCCGAATAGGCGCCAAACGGCTCCGGCGGCGCCGGAAGCTGGATGCCAGATTTCTTCAACCGCTCCTCGGCGCTGGCAGGCCGGGAGCTCGCTGGTGTCACCATTTGCCGACGTGCGCTCCTCCATCCACGTGCAGAACTTCGCCGGTCACCTGACCGGCTTCGCTCAGGTACATCACCGCATCCACGATGTCTTTCACGCTGGAAACCTTCCCCATCGGTTGCAGCGTCCCGAGGATTTCTTTCGAGTCGTTCTGGTGCATCGGCGTATCCACCACTCCGGGCGCCACGGCATTCACTCGGATCCCTTCTTTCGCGTACTCCATCGCCAGGCTTCGCGTCGCGGCCTGCAGTCCGCCCTTCGTGATCATCGGAACCGTGGCGTGCGACGCGGCGATGGGGTGATCCACCATCGTCGACGTGATGTTGACGATGCTTCCCCCGGTCTTCTGCGCCAGCATCTGTTTGATGACGAGTTGCGTCATGAAAAGAAATCCCTCGAGATTTACGGCCGAGAGCTTTCGCAGATCCTCCACCGTGTACTCCGTGAACCGCTTCGAGAAGAAGATGCCCGCGTTGTTCACCAGCGCGTCGATCCTCCCGAACCGCGAGATCGCAGTGTCCGCAATCTTCGCCGCTGTTTTCGGGTCGCTGATGTCCCCATCCACGAGCGTGAGTTTGTCCGACGGCGCAAAAGGGTTTGACTGCGTGATCTGCAGCGAGTTGGCCACGACGGAATAGCCGAACTTCTGGAACGCGTCCACGAGCCCCGCGCCGATTCCCTGCGACGCGCCCGTAACAATCGCGGTCCGCTGCTTCTCCCCCATTCCCATTCGCCTCCCCGCGATAAGACCAAACGTTTGGATGCGAAGCTATTGGAGAAAGGTATTGCCGATTCTTTGGTATCCGTCGGGGGGACGCACTGCGTCAGGAAACGGAAAACATGTCGAGAGATGAAATTGAGGAATGGCCTTCAGCGAATGCCCGGCGGGACAAGCCGGGCCAAAGATCAGGACTGCGCCGGGGCCGCCTGCAGCAGCGCCCGTGGGGGCGCCTTCAAATCCCACACCACGTGCACCCACGAAAGCATTTTCAACGCGTAGAAGGTCAGGTCAATCTCCCACCAGAAGAAGCCCTGCCGCACCGAGCTCATATAATGATGATGGTTGTTGTGCCAGCCCTCGCCCAGCGTGATCAGCGAGAGGATCAGGCTGTTCTTGCTCGTATCCGTGGTCGGATACCGCCGCCGCCCGAACACGTGGCACAGCGAGTTGATCGTAAACGTCCCGTGCCACAGCATCACCGTGCTCATGCAGAATCCCCACAGGAACACGCTCATTCCGCCCGTCAGGTACAGCAGCGCCGCCAGCGTCAGCCCCGGCACCATGTGATATTTGTTCAGCCAGCGCAATTCCGGATAGCGCGCCAGGTCCGGCACCAGCTCCGCGCGCGTCGTGTTGTACCGCTTGCACAGGATCCATCCCAGGTGCGCCCACCAGAATCCCTTGAGCGACGGAGAGTGGATGTCCTCTTCCAGATCCGAGAAGCGGTGATGGTGACGGTGATGCGCCGCCCACCACAACACGCCCTTCTGCATCGAGGTCATTGCGGAAATCGCCAGCAGGAATTGAAACGCGCGGCTGGTCTTGAACGTTCGGTGCGAAAAATAGCGGTGATATCCCGCGGTCACGAAAAACATCCGAAGCGCATACAGCCCCAGCGCCAGCAGCGGATACCACCAGCGGAACTGGAAAAACAATACGGCCAGCGCGCCCACGTGCACGGCTGCAAAGGGCGCGCTCTGCACCAGCGAAAAATGCTCACCTTTTAATCTCATCACCGTGTGGGGTCCTGATGATATGGGCGCAGGACTCAATGTGACTATACGCGGCGCACGCCGCAGCGTCAAGAAAATTGGCGCGAAAATGTCAGATTTTTCGCCGCATTGCGCCTATTGCGCACTCGCCAACTCCTACGCATGTCAGAGTTCACGGCCTGTGTTATCTTCCCCCTCGCTCGTTTTCTGTTTCATTCGCGCACTGCTTTTCCTGTGCACCGAGGAGGTATCCGTCTTGGCCGATAAACGCGTCATCGTCGGATTGTTTCCCGATGTGATTGTTCTCACATCGGTTGATCAGGCCGAGTGGGTCGCTCCTTCCGCGACTCTTCGCGTGGAATTCGATCCCCATCGCTGCCCGTTTTCCTCCAACGTGTTGCAGGCGCCGGCGGGCATGCGCCTGCTCAGCGGACCTCCGGCGGTCGGCGCGAAGCCCGGCTCCTACAAGTATCGTGTAGCTCTGAACGACGTCGTCATCGGAACGGGCGAAGTCCTCATCCGAGAGTGAGTTGTCTCAGCGAGTCCTTCTTCCGCACGGCCGGAGAGATCCTGAGCATTGCCCTCAGCGAGAAAATCCGCGGAATGATTTCCTGAGCTGCTACTCGTGTGGTGGTTTCGGTGCGGACTAGTCGCTGGCCACGCGCGCAAGCTCCAGCGACTCCGCCAACGTCCGGCGAACCGGGGCGAATTGCACAGGCGAGACAGGCCGCTCGGCGGGCGCGGTCACTTCGCTGTGTTTCCTGGGGAATTCGTCGCGGCGGTCGAGCTTGAGTCCCAGCTCTGCGAGCAGTTCGGGAGCCAGCTTGGGGTCGTCGCTGCGGTGGGCGCCCCAAAACCACAGGGCATCTTCCCGCTTCTGGAGGTGCTGGAGGGTCTGCTCCAGCTTCTTCATGCCGGCGTCGAACGAGGAAGCCAGGAAGTAGAGAGGCAGCGTCCAGCCTGTCCGCCCGAAGGTAGCCTTCACCCGCACGCAGTACTTGCCGTTCTGGTTGAACTCAATCGCACAGGCATAGGCGTTTCGCGCGCCGTTGGAAGCCGCTTTCCGGGTCATGGGAGCCTCGTCGGGACCGTCTCCGGCGGGAGCCGGGAGGTCTAAACCCCGCACAAAAAGGCTAGCCGAACGCGGGCGGCAAGGCAACCGGAATCGGCAGGCGCAATTCCAATTTTAACTCATTACTTTTGAATGAGATACGTGCTATCCGGCGTTGATCAGCCTTTTCAAAATCTGATCATTCACCTGGAGTTTGCCTTCCCGGGCCAGGCGGGTCTTGAGCGACTCCATGAAGGCGTCGAAGGCAATCTGCTGCTTCGAGTAGGTCAGTTGGCGCTGGATATCGGTCTGTTGCTTGGGGAGGTCGTCCGGATTGGGCTCCTGGCGGTCCGTGGCCCTGTAGATGAGCCAGTTGTTGCCCTGAGCGAGGGGGGGCGCCACCTGCCCGACCGGCAACGTGAAGGCCGCAGCAAGCTTGTGCATGGGAGTGAGGCCACCAAGTGAATCATTTTGAGACAGGAACTCGCTGGTTTGCACTTCCAAGCCGAGCGCCTTGGCGGCGGAATCCATGTTTTCTCCGCCCTGGACCCTCTTATAGAGGTCTTCAGCCCGCTGTTTGGCCAAGCCCACGGACTGCTCGGCACGGTAATCCGCGTCCACCTTGGAGCGGACTTCGGCCAGAGTGGCGGCGCGGGCCGGCTGGATCTGGGTGACGCTGACGATCACAGTCCCGCGGTCGACGTGGATGGGTGTCGAATCCTCTCCCGGCTGGGCGCCGAACAGGAAGTCGCGAACTTCATTGGAGGTTCCCAGCGGGCCCAGCGGGTCGGTGGCGGGAATCGGGGCCACTGTTCCCGTCTCCAGGTTGAACTGCTTGGCAATCTGCTCCACCGGGGTGCGGCTGGACTGGCGGACCGCGGCGGCCATCTGGTCCACGACGCCGCGGGCTTTCTCGTCCGCCATCTGAGCAGCCAGGATGGGCACGATGGAGCCGCGCACCTCGTCCACGGTTTTGGTGCGGGCTTCCTCGCGGTCAACGAGCTTGATGATGTGGAAGCCGAACATGGTCTTGACCAGGCCGGAGATCTGCCCCTTCTTGAGGGCGAAGGCGGCGTTCTCGAATTCGGGGACGGTCTGACCCTTCTGGATCCAGCCCAGGTCGCCACCCTTGACCTTGGTGGCGTCGTCTTCCGAATACTTCTTGGCCAGTTCCTCGAAGTTCGCTCCCTTCCTGGCCTTCTCCAGGACGTCTTCGGCCTTCTTGCGGATTTCCTCCACTTCCGCGTCCGTTTTCCCGGTGGTCTTGAACAGGATGTGTTCCACATGGACACGGAACTGCACCTTGTACTGGTCGATGTTCTGCTTGTAGTAAGCCTCGATGGCCTGTTCGCTGGGATGCATGGACTGGCGGAGGGCGGCCAGATCCAGCAGGGCGTACTTGAAGCCGCGCTTTTCGGGGATCTGGTAGCGCGCCTTGTTCTTCTCGAAGTAGCCGGCCAGGTCCGCGTCCGTCACGCTGACTTTCGATTCCAGGTCAGAGGGCTTGATGGTGACGTACTCGAGCTTGGCCTTCTCGTTGCGCCGCTTGAATTCTTCCTGGATGTCGGCGGCGGTGACGGAGACGCCGTCGGTGACCAGCCGGCGGAGCTTCTGCTGCAGGAGCGCGTCGCGGAGAGCGGCTTCGAACTCCGGCACGGTCATGCCCATGCGTTCCTGCACGGCCGCGGCATAAGTTTCCAGGCTGGAGACGCTGCCGCCGCTGAACACCATGGGCAGGATTTGGCGGATTTGCTCGGCCATTTCCTGGTCGGTCACCTGGAATCCCAGGCGGCGTGCTTCGTACTCCATGGCCCGCTGGCTGACCAAGCGGTCGAGCGTGTCGCGGACGAAGAGGCCGCGCATGTCCTTGGAGATGTGCTGGCCGCTGCGTTCCATCTGCGCGAGCTGTTTGCTGACGTCGTTGGTGGTGACCTCGGAATTGCCCACGGTGGCCACGGCATCGGGCGATCCGCCGCTGGTCATGCCGCCCATTCCGGGAATCAGGTAGATGAGCATGGAACCGCCGACCACGAAGATAGCGGCACCCATCAGGATGCGGACCAGCATGGCGCGGCTCTGAAAAATCTCAATCATTACGGTTGGCTGTCAGCCCTCCTGCCAAAGTCGACCATTATAGGATACCGCTGTGCACCGCTCAACTTGCCTCCGCTGGGAAAACCCCAGAGGAGGGGCCGTAGGGGCAGCGTACAGAGCCAGGCGGGAGCTGGGGGTACCCCCCCCGGGTACATGACATAAACAGTGATTCGACAGGACTTGGGCGCTTCTGTGACTTGCAACTGGTGACGAACAGGCCCCCCCTCTGATTTTGTAACTGCAGGAAAAGAAGGAGATACGTTCGGGAGGGGAGAGCGGGATTGAAAACGCAGGACTTGAAGTAGCTGTGGAATGTGCAGATGCAAGGCGTTTTTGTATGTGCAGAAATTGCGGGAGTTACGGAGGCGACGGGAGGCTGGGTCCCACAAGTGCAGAAGGAGAAGGAGTTAGCGAGGATTCGAAGCTCGAAGTCTCTGCGATGAGTGGCGCGAAGCATCAAAATCCATCCGCGGCGGATGATAACACAGTGGTAATCATAAATCAAGTGGAATATGGAAAAATCTCGGATCTCAACCTGAGACGCCCGCGCTCCCGATATGGAACTCCACGTTCGCAATCTGAGACGAGTGGCATACCGCCGATGGGTGAATCGCGAACGATGCAGAACGTCGTGGAGTGACAGGGTTCAGTCCGGAATCTTCGGGGCCGGCTCGTTTCCGTTTGCGAGGTTTCCTCCACCACGCTCGCTGTCGGCTTGACCCCCACTCCCGGCTCGTGCGCGCAGGACATTTCCGCGACGGGCTTTCTGACCACGTACTCGTACGACGCGCTCAGCAACCTGACAGGAGTGACTCAGGGCGGCCTGAACGCGCGTACGTTCATTTACGACAGCCTCTCGCGCCTCACCAGCGCCACGAACCCGGAGTCGGGAAGCACCACGTACAGATACGACGCGGACACCAACTGTGCTTCGCCCAATTCCTTTACCGGCGATCTGGTGTCGAAAACCGACGCGCGGGGAATCCGCACCTGCTTCCAATACGACGCGCTGCACCGGATTCGTGTCAAAAACTACTCGGACGGCGCAACGCATCCCGTCGTGTTCGATTACGACGAATCTTCCGTCCTCGGTGACTCGCTCGCCAATACGCTGGGCCGCGCCTCTTCCAATTGCGTGTTGAATATGACCGGCGCGCCGCCCGCCAGCCCCTTGCCCGCGTGCATTCCCTCGCAGTCCGCGCTGATCGCCGCAGAGGTGTTCGGCTACGACCCGATGGGTCGTGTTGCCGACAACTCCCAATGCACACCCCAGAATTGCGGCACGGGCATCTTCTCGCTCGGCTACGGCTATGACCTCGCCGGCGACATGACTTCAAGCACGAACGGCACGGGCGTCACGCTTAGCGACAGCTACAACCGTGCGCTGCGCCTCACCGGCCTCAACAGCAGCCTGAACGATTCGAATCACCCCGGCACGCTGCTCACCGTCACGTCCTACAACGCCTTTGGAGGCGAACTTGCGGCTACGCTCGGCAGCGGCCTGGCGCTTTCGCGAACCTACACCCCGCGCGGCTGGCTCTCCACCATGACCGACGGCCCCTCCGGCTCGCCGGTGTACAATCTGGGAATCACGAGCTATGCCCCCAACGGCGACCCGCTCGTCGCGAGCGACAGCGTGAACGGCAACTGGAACTACGCCTACGACGACTTCAACCGCCTCTGCGCCTCCAACCAGGGCGGGCAAACCTCGCTCTCCTGCTCCTCATCCAACAACACGGGCGCGCAGGCCTACAAGTACGTCTTCGACCGGTTCGGCAACCGCTGGCAGCAAAACGTCACGGCAGGCACGGGCAACATGTCCAGCCTCGGCTTCGACGCCAACAACCACATCACCTCCGGCAGCGGCGTCACCTACGACGCCGCCGGCAATGTGACCAACGACGGCACGCACGCCTACACCTTCGACGCGGAGAATCGCATCACTCAGGCTGATTCCGGCACCACCGCCAGCTACGTCTACGACGCAGACGGCCAGCGCATCCAAAAAACCACATCGAGCGGAAGCGTGGATTATCTCTACGATCTCGCCGGCCACTCGATCACCGAACTCTCCTCCACAGGCGGGTGGAACCGTGGAGAGGTGTACGCGGGCGGCAAACATCTGGCCACGTACACCGGCGGCACGAGCGGCACAACCTACTTCATCCACGCCGACTGGCTCGGAACCGAGCGCGCCCGCAGCACATCGTCCGGCGTTGGCTGCGAATCAAGCGTCAGCTTGCCGTTCGGTGACGGGTTGGCAACCAGCGGCTCTTGTGGCGATCCCAGCCCACTCCACTTCACCGGCAAGCAGCGCGACACGGAGTCAAGCCTCGATTACTTCGGCGCAAGATACTTGACTTCTAGCATGGGGCGATTCGTCTCCGTCGACCCCGTGACAGTGACGCCCGAACGAATGACGGACCCACAACAATTCAATCAGTACGCCTACGTCAGAAACAATCCTCTGCGACTCGTGGATCCAACTGGTGAAATCCTTCAGTTGTCTGGGAATCTCCAGGCTGACTACGCAGACCTTTGCGAAATCGCAGGAGACGCCTGTAGCAGGATATCGATCGATCCA
>Ga0335081_10006373_pt1 | contig 18779 bp, 19 predicted proteins | sample Lox_Sample_35_FD_206713 | JGI IMG/M metagenome (GOLD analysis project Ga0335081, IMG submission 206713) | Soil microbial communities from Loxahatchee National Wildlife Refuge, Florida, United States - Lox_Sample_3.5 | ecosystem: Environmental > Terrestrial > Soil > Wetlands | place: USA...
TCAGGCTCGCCGTCCCTTCCGTGCCGAACAGGTAGTAGTAGTACACGTCGTCGTCGACGATCATCGACCAGCTCACTTCGATGTTGACGAGCGCGCCGCTGGAGAGCGCGATCGTGACGAGCGCCGTGTCCTCGACCTGCTTGGTCTTGTGGTGGAACGTGGTCGCGCTGATCCTGCGCACCTCGGGATACCCCATGAGCCAGAGCGCGAGATCGAGCATGACGATCCCGAGGTCGATAAACACCCCGCCCCCCGATTTCTCCTTCTGCGTCATCCACGCGCTGTCCGAGCTCCGCTTGCGGAGCCAGGCGGTTTTCGCGTAGAGGGGCTTCCCCAGCTCTTTCGCGTCGATGAAGCTCTTCAGGAGCATCGTGTCGGGACGGAACCGGTGGTTCATCCCGACCATCAGCTGGCGCTTCATGGCGCGCGCCGCCTCGCCGAGCTCGGCCGCCTCGTTGTACCGCCGGGCGATCGGCTTTTCCACCAGGACGTCGCACCCCCCCTTCAGGGCCGCGAGCGTCGCCTCGCGGTGCGCGTCGGTCGACGTGGCCACGATGACCGCCTGCAGCCCCTCGTTGGCCAGCATCTGCTCCGCGTCGGTGTAGGTGCGGCGGATCCCGAATTTCTCCCCCACCAGCCGCGCGCGGGAGCGGTCGCGGTCGCACACCGCGATAATCTCCGCCTCCGGCATGTGCGCGAGTATCGGGAGATGGACGACCTGCGCCACCCATCCGAGCCCGATGATGCCGAGCCGCACGCGCTCGCCGCCCTCCTGGGAGCCCCCGTCATGAAGCATGGCGCTTCCCCCCGGCCATGAATGCCGTCACAGAGCGGGCAATGCCCTCCGCATCGAGACCGAGGTCCGCGTGCAGCTCCTGCGGCGTCCCGTGTTCGATGAACCTGTCCGGGAGTCCGAGGAAGAGGTGGCGCACCCCGGTGATGCCGTCGGCGGCCAGCTCCTCCGCCACCGCGCTGCCGAATCCTCCCGCGACCACGTTGTCCTCCAGCGTCACGATGGATGGGATCCGGAGCGAGACCTCCCGCAGCAGCGTGGCGTCCAGCGGTTTGACGAAGCGCATGTTCACCACTTCGGCGGCGATTCCCTGCTGCGACAGCGCCGCCGCCGCGCCCAGCGCGGCGTTGGCCATCGTGCCGATTGCCAGGAGGGCCACGTCCTTTCCCGGGCGGAGCGTCTCGGCCTTCCCCCAGGGGATCTCCTCGAACCCCTCCCTGAGCGCGACGCCGGTGCCGTTGCCCCGCGGGTAGCGGAGCGCGACCGGGCCCTCCCCGTGGCGGACCGCCGTGTAGAGCATGTCGCGCAGCTCGCGTTCGTCTTTCGGCGCCATGATCGACATGCCCGGGATCAGCCGGAGATAGCTCATGTCGAATGCGCCGTGATGCGTGGGCCCGTCGGCGCCCACGAGGCCTCCGCGGTCGAGTGCGAAGACGACGTGCAGGTGCTGCAGCGCCACGTCGTGGATGATCTGGTCGAACGCCCGCTGGAGGAACGTCGAGTAGATGGCGACGACCGGGACGGCGCCCTGCGTTGCAAGGCCCGCCGCGAACGTCACGCCGTGCTGCTCGGCGATGCCCACGTCGTAGAACCGGTGCGGCAGCTCCTTCTGGAGCTGGTCGAGCCCGGTCCCGTCGGGCATGGCCGCCGTGATCCCCACGATCCTCGGGTCGGCGCGCGCGATCTCGACCATCGCCCTGCCGAAGACCTTCGTGTAGGCCGGGGCGGTCTCCGGCTTCTTCGGCGAGATCCCCGTCACTTTGTCGAACGGCGTCACGCCGTGGAGCCGCTGCACGTCCTCCTCCGCCGGCTTGTATCCCTTCCCCTTCTGGGTGATGGCGTGGACGAGGATCGGGCCGTGGTACCCCCGCACTTCCTGGAATATCCGGACGAGCTGGACGATGTTGTGCCCGTTGATCGGCCCGAAATAGCGGAACCCGAGCGCCTCGAAGAGCATGCCCGGCGTGACGACCACCTTGATGCCTTCCTCGACGCGGGCGGCGGCCCTGCGCAGCCGGTCCCCCCAGACGTCGAGCTTTCCGGTCAGATCGTAGACGTTTTTCTTGAACCGGTTGTAGGAGGGGTGGGCGATAAGCTCGGTAAAGTAGTTGGAGATCGCCCAGACGTTCGGGGCGATCGACATGTTGTTGTCGTTGAGGACGACGATGAGATCCTTCTTCATCAGTCCCGCGTTGTTCATCCCCTCGTACACCATGCCGCCGGTCATCGAGCCGTCGCCCACGATGGCCACGACCCGGTATGCCTCCCCGGAGAGCTCCCGTGCGGCCACCATCCCGAGCGCCGCCGAAATCGCCGTGCTCGCGTGCCCGGCGCCGAACGTGTCGTACTCGCTCTCCGACCGCTTCAGGAACCCGCTGAGTCCCCCGTGCTGCCGGATCGTATTCAGGCGCTCCTTGCGGCCGGTGAGGATTTTGTGGGGGTACGCCTGGTGCCCGACGTCCCACACGAGCTTGTCGACGGGCGTGTTGAAGACGTAGTGGAGCGCGACGGCAAGCTCGACCGAGCCGAGTCCCGCGCCCAGGTGTCCCCCCGTCTTGGAGACGGTCTCGATCAGGAACTCGCGGACGTCGGAGCAGAGCACCCGCAGCTCGGCCGTGGAGAGCTTCCTGATGTCGGCGGGAACGCTCACCCTGTCCAGGCAGGCATACCGCTGGTCGCTCATGCGTCCTCGTCCGTCAGTGTGAATGTCCCCGCGGCATCCTTGCTGAGTTTCTGCAGCGTGAGCTCCGCCGACTTCAGTTTCTCGGCGCACGTCCTGGAGAGCGCCACCCCCTCCTCGTAGAGCTGCATCGCCTGCTCCAGCGGGACATCCCCCTGCTCCAGCCGCTGGACGATCTCTTCCAGGCGGTGGAGCGCCTCTTCGAACGTCTCGTCCTGCCTGGTTTTCTTTGCTGTCATGGCGCGTCAGTCGATGGTGGAACGGACCCGGCCGTCGCGGAACTCGATGGCGACGCCGTCGCCCGACCGGAGCAGCGCAGCGGAGCCGACGACCGTTCCCCCCTTCCGTACGATGGCGTATCCCCGTTGCAGGGCGAGCGCCGGATCGAGCGCCCGCAGACGCTGCGCGAGCGACCCCTGCCGTGACGCCGTCAGGGCGACGGCGTGGCCGGCGATCCGGTGGAGAGACCGGAGAAGTTCATCGGCATGCTGGCTGTGCTGTCTGAGGAGGTCGACGGGCCGGTTGAACGCGTAGCTTCCGACGAGGGCGCCGACGCGTTCCCTCCGGCGACCGATGGAGTCGCGGACTGCCTGTGCGATACGATACCAAGAATCGGCTACACTTTCAAGGAGAGCCCGGGCGTCAGGCACCACCAGCTCCGCCGCTGCCGAGGGCGTCGGCGCGCGCAGGTCGGCAGTGAAATCCGCAATCGTGAAATCGGTCTCGTGGCCCACGGCGCTCACCACGGGGATCCGGCTGCGCGCGATGGCGCGCGCGACAGTCTCTTCGTTAAACGCCCAGAGATCCTCGAGCGACCCTCCCCCCCGGGCAAGGACGAGGAGATCGACGCCGCCGAACGCGTTCACGTCGTCAATGGCCGCGGCGATCTCCGCGGCGGCACCGGCTCCCTGGACGCGCACGGGAGCGAGGATCAGTTCCAGGGCGGGGTACCGCCGGCGAAAGACGTTCTTCATGTCCTGAAGCACGGCGCCGGTGGGAGACGTCACGAGAGCGATCCTCTTCGGGAACGGCGGCAGAGGGCGCTTCCGGTCCGCATCGAAGAGGCCTTCGGCGGCCAGCGCCGCCTTCAACGCTTCGAACGCTGCCTGGAGCTCGCCCAGGCCGGCAGGGCGCATCGACTGGACGTCGAGCTGGTAGCTGCCGCGCACTTCGTAGACCGTGATGCGGCCCGCGGCGACCACGCTCATGCCGTCTTCGGGCGCGAAGCGGAGCCCGGCGGCCCGCGAGCGCCACAGGACGCAGGGGAGCTGCGCGGAAGCATCTTTGAGCGTGAAATAGAGGTGTCCCGAGGAATGCCGCTTGAAGTTCGACACTTCTCCCTGCACGGTGATGGAAGGGAAACCGGATTCCAGGATCTGCTTGATCTTCCTGGTCAGCTCCGAAACGCTCAAGGGGGGAACACTCATGTGCGAAATATACGACAATTCGGCGTCAAGGGCACTTTTGCCTTCGAGCATTGTTCTCCCTATATTCTTCGAATTTCCTGCGGAGCAGACGTGAAACTGGATGTCCTGGCCATCGGTGCACACCCCGACGACGTGGAGCTTTCGTGCGGCGGAACGGTGATCAAGCTGGTCAAGGCGGGATATCGCGTCGGGGTGCTCGACCTGACGGAGGGGGAGCTCGGCACCAGGGGGGACAGGAAGATCAGGGCGAAGGAGGCCGCGCGCGCCGCGGCGATCATGGGCGTGGCCGTCAGGGAGAACCTCCGCCTGGCCGACGGGGAGATCGGCGCCGACATGGAGAGCCGCCTCCGTCTTGTCCGCGTCATCCGTTCACTGCGGCCCGACGTTCTCCTCTTCCCCTACTCCATCGACAGGCATCCCGACCACGAGAGGGCCCACGTCCTCTGCCACGAGGCATGGTTCACCTCCGGCCTCCAGAAAGTCTCCACCAGGGTCGGAGGGAGATCGCAGGAACCGTTCCGGCCCCGGGCCTACTACCACTTCATGCAGTGGTACGAGTTTGTGCCGTCGTTCATCGTGGACGTGTCGGCGGAATTCGACCAGCGCATGGAAACCATGCGCGCCTACCGCTCGCAATTTTACGACCCCGCGAGCCGCGAACGCGAGACCGTCCTCTCGACGCCGGAATTCATGGAGATGATCAGGACCAAGCTGGAATACTACGGCGACAGGATCGGGAAGAAGTACGGCGAGCCGTTCCTCTCCCCCGCGTCCCTGGAGGTCAGGGATCTCACGACGCTGAACACCTGATCATGCCGAATATTCACCCGCTCCTCACCCACTTCCCGATCGCGCTCCTCTCGTTCGCCCTTCTTGCCGAATGGGCGGCCCGCATCCTGTCGCGCGAAGACCTCTCCCGCGCCGGCTGGTGGACGCAGGCCGCCGGGAGCGCCGGGCTCGCGGCGACTGCGCTCACGGGGATGCACGCCGCGGACGGCGTGAGCATCGGGGCGGCGGGACGCGCCTCCCTGGAGATCCACCAGGAGATCGCGTTTCTCGCGTGCGCGGTCTTCGCGGTCCTCCTCTTCTGGCGCATCGCCGCGCGAACGAAGCTTCCCGGAGGGAGCGAGACGCTCTTTCTCCTCCTCTTCACGGCCGGCGTGCTCCTGCTCTGGGCGGGCGCATGGTACGGCGGGGAGATGGTCTACAGGTTCGGCGCCGGTGTGCAGGTCGGGCTTCCCGCCGCCTCCCCGGTCCAGGGATCTCCCTGAAAACGCCGCACCCCGCTTGCGCGGGGTGCGGACACATTGCCGGACGTTTCATCCGGGGCTCAGGGCTCCTCCGCGGGCTGCACGCCCGCCGGGAGCGCCGCCTCCTGCCCCCTCCGCACGACCGTCACCAGGAAACCGACGAGGACGATAATGACGCCCGACCAGACCAGGTTGATGAACGGCTTCACCGAGGCCTCCGCCATCAGGACGTCCCCCTGGGCGGCTCCCTCGGCCTCGGCGGCGTGCAGGTCTCTCACGCCGATGTCGACGCGGGAGTTCTCCTTCGCCTCCCTGTCGGGATGAAGCGCGGCAATCGACAGCTCCCAGGAATCTCCGATCTTCACCGTCTCGTCCCGCTGCTCGCCGGCCTTGATGATCTTCGCCGGCTCATACGGACGCTCCCTCCCGCTCCCCTCTTTCACCAGGAGCTTCGCCCCGATGCGCACCTCCTTCCCCTCCAGCATGGCCGCCTTCTGCATAACGGGGAAGTCGAAATCCTGGAACGTGATCCGGAGCGGACCCACCATCTTCGATTCGCCCCGCTTCAGCTCGACGGTTTGCTCTCCCGCGCTGTCGCTCTTCTGCTCCAGCGAAAGGGGGGCCAGGTAGAAATCCTTCGTGTACATGTTCGCGATGTCGGGGTTCCGCATCAGCCCGTCGTTGTACGACGTGTAGTACATGATGGGAGCGACGGTGTAGTGCTGCTCGCCGTGCTCGACGTTCACCTGGAAGGCGTAGCGCTCCTTGTCGATCGGGCGGTATCCCGTGTACGTCAGCGTGTAGCCGAGCGCGCTCCGCACGGGCTTCCCCTGCGCCAGCGCGATCGTCTCCTTCCTGTCGTACTTGGCCGAGGCGACGAACCCCAGGAACATGACCGCCAGCCCGATGTGCGCCACGGACCCCCCGGCGAACTTCGGATTCCCGCGGGCGATCCTGAGTCCCACCTGGATATTGGCGAAGAGCGCGAACGCCGCGGCAAACACGAAGAGCGCGACCATCGGCTCGCTCACGCGCACCACGACCAGGACGAGCGTGGTGCCCACCGCGAGGAGCGCGGGGGCCCTGAGCGTCTTCCAGAACTCGGGGCCGTTGGCCCTGTTCCACCAGAGAAGCTGCCCGATCCCCGTGAGGAGGGCGATGAAAATCGCGATGGGCACGATCGTCGTCACGTAGTATGACGTGTCCACCGCGCTCTTCTTGCCGTGCAGGATGTCCGTGATGATCGGCGAGGACGTCCCGGCGGTGATCAGGAGCGCGGAGATCACCAGGGCCGCCGCGCCGATGAAGAGCGCCACCTCGCGGGTGTAGAGGCTCTGACGGAACGTTTCCGGCGGGCGGGGGACTTCCTTCCACCGCTTCCAGAGGAGGACGACGGCAAGTCCGGCGAACGTGACGATGAACCCGATGAGGAGCCAGTAGGCCCACATCCCCGGGTCGACGAACGAGTGGACCGACGTCTCGCCCAGGACGCCGCTCCGCGTGAGGAACGTCGAGTAGAGCACCATCACGAAGCACATGATGGCGAGCACGAGGTTCGTGCGGAGGAAGCCTCCGGACTTCCGCTGCGAGAGCGTGGTGTGGATCGAGGCCACGCAGAAGAGCCAGGGGACCAGCGAAGAGTTCTCCACCGGGTCCCACCCCCAGTAGCCGCCCCAGCCGAGCGTCTCGTACGCCCAGAACCCGCCCATCATGATCCCCGTGCCCAGGATCGTGGCGCCCAGGACGAGCCACGGCGTGGCCGGGCGAATCCAGTTTTTATAGTCGCGCTTCAGGAGGGCGGCCATCGCGTACGCGTACGGCACGGACATGGAGGAGAAGCCGCTGAAGAGGACCTGCGGGTGAATCACCATCCAGTAGTTTTGGAGCAGGGGGTTCAGTCCCCGCCCGTTGGTGGGGGCAAAGCCGGCGGTCACCTGTCCCGGCCAGCTCTCCCAGACCTTGAGGAACGGGTTTTTGACGATCAGCATCGTGAGCAGGGCCAGCTCGATCAGTCCGTAAAACGTCATGACCTCCGGCTCGTAGCCCTTCGCGCGGGAATGGAGAACGAGGAAAATCCCGATGACGGACAGGTAGAGCGTCCAGAGCATGAAGCTCCCTTCCTGTCCCGCGTAAAACGTGGAGACGAGGAGCGGCGTCGACAGCTCGCGGGAGCTGTACTCCCAGACGTAGGTGTACTGGAACTGGTGCGTCAGGATCAGCGAGAGGAAGTAGCCGGCGGTGGCGAACACGGTGGCGACGGTGATGAAGTACGCCGTCCGCGCCGCGGTGAGAAACGCCTGTTGTCCTTTCCGGTGGTACTGGAAATAGCCCAGGACCGAAAGCAGGCAGGTCGCGAACGCGGCCTTGACGAGAATGCCTCCAATCATGATGATTCCACCTTATGTCGAAGAACGGTTCCCCCCGGGGTGCCCGGGATCAGCTCGACTTTTTGAGCTCGGACGGCTGCGCCTCGTACTTGGACGGGCACTTGGTCAGCACTTCCGTCGCGTGGAAGTACCCCTCGTCCGTGTAGCGGCCCTTGGCGACGACGCTCGTCGCCAGCTCGAAGTTGTTGGGTTCGGCGCCGTCGAGCACCACCTTGCACTCGCGCCCGCTGTCGTCCGTCAACCAGAACGTGAACTGGCTGTTCGTGGCGTCGTAGGACGACTCCTTCCCCTTGTTCCATGAGCCCTTGAGCTGCACCTTCTTGTGCTTGGCGATCGCCCCCGCGACGTCGGTATACTCGACGTTGCTCTGCATGAACGAATAAGAGCCGAAGATGATGAACCCGACGACGACGATGGCCCCGATGATGATCCTGGGTTTCATAGCTTCCTCCCCCCGTTATTTCCCGGACCCGCGTTCCAGTTTCTTCAACCGGCCGTCCAGTCGGAACAGGTATACGTAAATGCCCAGCCAGATGGCCAGGACGATGATCAGGACGATGTAGAGCTGGTTCTGTGCGAAAAAGTCCACCAGTTATCCTCTCTGTTGGTTGTGGGCTTCGATCTCCGCGGCGCGCACCCTGAGCGAAAACATCCACTGGAAGAGGAGCGTGAACGCGATAAGCGACGCGAAGAAGATCACACGCATGTTGGGCGACATCTTGAAGTCGATCACGGGGCCCGCCCCCTCCGGATCCCCCTTGGAACCCGGGTGGAGCCCGGGCATGATGCGCGGCATGATGAAGATGAAGAAGGGGACCGTCACCGCGGCGATGATGGAATACGCGGATGAGAGCGTCGCCCGCTTCTCCTGCACCTCGACCGCCGAGCGGAGTGAAAAGTAGGCCCCGTAAATCAGGAGGAGCACGAAGATCGACGTCTCGCGCGGGTCCCAGTTCCAGTAGGACCCCCAGTTAAACTTCGCCCAGACCGCGCCGGTGAGGGTGGCCAGGATGCAGAACATCAGCCCGAGTCCCGCCGCAGCGGACGACCGGATGTCGTTTCTCAGGTCGCGCGAGCGGAGGTAGCGGATCGCGTAAAACATGCTCGTGAGGAATGCGATGACGCTGAGCCAGGCGGTGGGGACGTGGAAGAAGATGATGCGGGCTTTCTCCTCGAGACCCGGAATGACCGGCAGTTCGTACCACGCCTGCGGATGGGGAGACATCGGCAGACCGATGCCGAAGACGATGACGGCGGTCAGCAGGACTCCGAGCGTGATCTTCAGCACCATGGGTCAGTCTTTCCAGATATACTCAAAGAGCATGGACGACGATACCACCACGACGACAATATACGAAATGAGGAGCTGAAATTCACCCCCCGCCTCGGCGAAGAACGCACCTTCGGAGGCCTTGCGCGTGGCTTCGATCACGCTCAGAAGAAGAGGTAACATGATTGGAAACGAGAGGACGGGGTACAGGGTTCCCCGGGTGTTCGCGCGCGCAATAATCGCCGCGATTATCGTGGATGCGGCGGCGAGCGCGATGCTCCCGAGCGCCACGGTCACCGCGAAGATCGAGACGGTGCGAATAACGAAGCCGTTGATGAAGAGGGCGTAGAGAAGCACCGTGACCGCGTTAATGCCTGTCACAAGGACGAGGTTGAAGAGCAGCTTGCCGAAGAACACCGCCGCGGGGGGGGCCGCAAGCTGCAGCGTGAGCGTCGTGCCCCGCTCCTCTTCCATGACGAACGTGCGGGAGAGTCCGGACATCGCCGCGAAGAAGATCACCACCCAGAGCATGCCGTCGAGCGCGTCGGAAGAGGCCCCCTCGCTCCCGAGCGAGAAGAGGATGATGGCGATCGTCGTCACGACGAACATCAGGAGCGCGCTCACCGCGTAGCGGGTGCGTAGCTCGGAGCGCCAGTCCTTCAGGAACACGGTGCGCACCGAGCGGAGGAGTGCCCCCGCGGGCGCCTTACCGGGAGGCATCGAGGTCCACGCTCCTCTCGTATGCCGCCGCGTCGGCGAGATCGTTTGTGGCCACCACGAGGATCCCGCGCTGACGCTGCTCGGCCATCACGCTGCGGGCCAGCGCAATCCCCTCTTCGTCGAGGTTCGCCGTCGGCTCGTCCAGCACCAGGAGCGGCGGGTCGTGCAGGAGGGCGAACGCGTACTTCACGCGCTGCTTCATGCCCGAGGAAAACGTCCGCACCGGGTCGTGCAGCCTCCCGGAGAGGCCCACGCGCTCCAGGAGTCCGGCTGCACGCCGCGCGTCGAACGGCATCCCCCGCAACCCCGCCCCGAGCCCCAGGTTCTCCATGGGGGAGAACTCCTCAAACATCTGCAGGTAGGGCGCGACGAGTCCCGCGTACATGTGGGGATCGGCCGCGCGACCAGCGCCGGACTCCAGTGCGACGGACCCGGCCGACGGCGTGAGGACGCCGCAGATGATCCTGACCAGCGTCGACTTGCCCGACCCGTTCCTGCCGGTGACGAGGAGCGTTTCGCCGGCGGCGACGGAGAACGCGACGTCGCGGAAGACCGTGCGCCGGTCGAACTCTCTCCTCAGCTCCCGGCCGTCAAGCCGCACCCGGCCGCTCATTGTCGCACCAGGGCGAATTTCCCCGTGACCCGGCGGCCGGGGAGAGACAGGACGAACACGTAGACGCCCGTGGGCGCGGTGCGCCCGCTGTTGGTCCGGCCGTCCCACGCAAAGACGCGCTGCCCCAGGCGAAGCTGCGTCTGCAACGCTCCGTTGTAGACGAGCTCCATCCCGGAAGAGTAGATGGCAACAGTGCCTTCGTCCGCACCCGCGGGCATGAAGAGAAGCGCCCCCGCGACCGGGTGGAACGGGTCCGGGAACGCCGTCCCTTCCCCGGCGCTCCCCGCCACGGCCCCCCCCCGCCCGATCGTCCATGCGATCCACGAACTCTGATCCGCGACGTTGAGGTTCATGTAGAGGTTGCCCGGGATCGGCCGGTACGTCCCGTCGATCTGCGTCCTGCTCACGGTGAGCGTGTAGGGCGAAGACGTTTGTGCGCCGTTGGGACACGCGGCGTTCACGTTGGCGAGCGCTACGGTGACCGTGTCTGTCCCCGCCACGAAGCCTGCGTAGGCTGCCCCGAGGCAGGAGAGCGACGTGCTGATCTGCTGCGTCGGGCTGGTCAGCTCGTAGTACGGCTCCGCCATCACCGGGAAGAGCGCCCCTTCCGAATAATAGGTGGAAGTGTCCGCGCGCGGTCCGGTGTAGTAGTTCCAGAGCGCCCATTCCGCGAACGCCACGCTGAGCGTGGTTGCCGAGGGAAGTGCGCGGAGCGTCGCATCCAGCGCCGGGAGCGGCGAGGAGCCCCGGGCATTTTCCCAGACGTGCCTCATCGTGTCATGGCCGTAGTACTTCGTCACGAACTTCCCGAATATGCCCCTGCTGTATTCTATCAGGCCATTCGCCACCGTGAGCGGCGTTCCCGGCGCGAAAAACTCGCTACCCCCGGCAAAGAGGTAGTTCAGGTAATCGTTGACGCCGTGGTAGACGACGTCCTCCATCCAGACTGACGTGATTTCGTGGAACCAGACGTCGTTCGACCAGAAGCCGTAATTGCCGATCTGTATCGCATGGTGAAACTCGTGGGCGAGTGTCACTTCGAGTGCCGGGATGCCACGGTTTTTCGCCGGCGTGACGAACGCGAAGTCGTTGTGTATCTCGATGAACGTGGTCGACGTCTCCCCGTCCGCGCTGAACTCGTCGGGCGTCGTCACACCGTAGAAGTAGGGGCCGAGGTTCAGGATGTAGATGTCATATTCCGGTCCGCCTCCCAGCATCCCGTCCTGCGGCGGAGCGGGCCACCCAAGTCCGACGACCTCCACCTGGTAGACGTGCTCCATGATTGCCGCGGCGGAGTCGGCGAATGCGCGTGCAGTCCCTGCGAGCCTGTTCCCCGCGCTGTCCAGGAGCGCGGGCGCATCCGTCCCGGTCGTGTCGAAATGGAATTTGAAGCGTCCGTCCTGTGTGACGAGTGAGGTCTGCCGTTCTACTCTTGCCTGGACGATGCCGAGCGCCCGGCGCTCGCCGGCCCCGAGTGAGTTTCTTGCGTGGATCGCGGAAGCGAGCGCCGTGAGCCCGCATTTCCCGGGGAGAACGCCCCCCGTTTCCCCCTTGAGCCGCGAGAAGAGGATGCTGTACGCTTCGGCCTTCGGGGAGGCGGGCTGTGCATGTGCCCGGGCGAATGTCGCCGCGCATCCTGCGATGATAACCGCGGACCGTATGAGCCGGGCGGGCCTCACGGTCTGTGCCTGAATGGGTCCGGCATCACGGAGACGGTCCCCTCATCCTCATGCGTCAGCACCAGGTCCATTCCCCGGCCCGGGAAGATGTGTCCGACGGCGAACCCGCCGACCCCCCTGGCGCCCGCAATGCGGCTGGCGGCGCCGAACCCGAGCGTGCCCCCGTAGTACGTGAGGATGGAGGAGGTTGCCCCGTCCAGCAGCGTGATGTCCGGCCGCCCGTCGCCGTCGACATCGGCCACGACGACGTCGTCGTCGCCGGTGACGGAGACGTCCCTGATCCATTCCGGCTGGCTTCTGAATGTCCCGTCCGGCTGGCGGTAGGCGAGCATGAGGGCGTTGACGGGCTTTCCCATGACGACGATATAGTCCCTCCCACCTCCCTGGCGGAGCGTGGCGGGCAACACGCCCGAGGCAGCGGCGGTGGAGTCGGTGAACGAGAGCACAGGTGTGATTTTCCCGACCGTGAACGAGGATGTGACGTCCGCGCACTGGAGCGTGGAAGTCGCGCGCGCGGCGTTCGATGTCACGAATGCGACGGCATATGCGCCCCCGGCGCCGGCAGGCTCCATCGTCGCGGCGGCGATTCTCTCCCCCTGGCCGAAGCGCATGCTCCGTTCGAGAAACTGCCCGCCCCCGATCTGCTCGAAGACGGAGAGCGCGACCGTGTTCCGTTCGTCCCCCCGGTACCGGAGGACGATCCTGAGTGAGGCGCTGTCCAAGCGGCTTGCCAGGACCCGGGGGCGGGGCCCCGTGGGGATCGCGATGAACGTGGCGCCGCGGGGAAAATCGCCCGCCGTCAGCACTCCCAGCATGTCCGTCGCCGTGTGCGCGCAGACGAGAGCGCCCGGGGCGGCGGATGATGCCGGCGTAAAGAAGAGCGATGAGGGACGCTCTGCGACGATCGCGGCGGAGCCGCCGGCGAACCTCCCTCCTCCCCTGTTAAACAGGAGCGTGAGCGAGGATGAGCCCTCGTTCGCCACGGCGATGTCCCTCAGGCCGTCCCCGTCCAGGTCGGCGGCAATCACGCCGAGCGGCCGGTTGCCGGCTGCGTACGTGGCGGGCCACCGGTTCCCTTCCCGCCGTCCGGCGTTTGCCAGGAGGACGAGCCTGCGCGAGGCTTTCTCGGCGACGGCAAGATCGGTTTTCCCGTCGCCGTCGATGTCGGCGATCGCCCAACCGGAGGCAAGTGCCCCGGGCCCGAGGAGCGTCGGCGGATTGAACGTGAATGGGCCAGCCCCCGTCGAGACGATCGTCCCCTCGTCCGCCGGCGCAATAATATCGGGGAACGCGTCATCGTTGAGCGATGCGAACTCCACCCCCCGGGGGTGAGCGGGGAGTTGCATCGTCCCCTCGAGCTCCACGTCCCCCGACGGGGACGCCCTCAGGAAGAGGAGCTTCCGTTCGGCGGGCGAGGCGATCGCGATCCCCAGCGTCCGGTGCCGTTCCAGCCACGTGCAGGCGAGCGCTTCCGGCTCTCCCGGGAGATCCGTCGTCACCTGTTCCGAGAAGACGAGCCGTCCGATGCCGTAAAACAGGACGAGCCGGTTCGAGAGCCAATCGCACAGGAGCACGTCGGGGATCCCGTCCCCGTTGATATCGGCCGTTCTGATGTCGCTCACCGAAATATCGGAGAACAGCTCGGGCCCGGGAGCGTATGCGCCGCCTCCTTTCGCAAGGAGCGTGGAGACCCCGGGCCTGTTCTTGCCGTACAGGAGGATGTCCTTCCGACCGTCGCCGTCAATGTCGGCCAGCGCGATTCGCTGCGACTTGACCCCGAGCGGAATGACGGTCTCGCCGTATTCCCCCTCCTTCTCGGTGAGGAGCACCACGCTCGTGCCATCGGCCCCCAGCGCAACGTACGTCGGCGCACCCGCGGGCTCGGCGGCAATGAGTCCATCCAGCTCCTGCCGGAGCGGCGCCGAGCCGGTCGCGCGGACGTCGCCCGACTCGTCGAGCGTGAAGAGGTGAATCCCCGGGGGTGCCTGGGAGAGGATCGCGATGTCGGGGCGGCGGCCCGGCCGCTGCCGCATGGCAAGGCCGGCGGGAGTAAAGGGGAGCGCCCGCTCCGCCACGGGCCCGAACGTGGTGTAGAGGCGTTGCGAATCGACCGCCTGCAGCCAGAGCACGTTGACGGTGCAGAGCCCGAGCATGACGCGCCGCCTGAGCGGGCGGTGGAGGACCCGCAGGTAGTGTGGCAAAGGAAGAACCGTTGCGAACCCCGCTTATGAGCTTCTGTGCGCGAGCCTGCGCTGACGGCGCACGAGCGCCTCGTCGAACCTCCTGCGTTCGTCGGCGGATTCCGGGACCACCGCGGGCACCTCCGCCGGCTTTCCCTGCTCGTCGATGGCGACGAACGTCAGGTAGGCGTTGTTGGCGCGCCGGTCGAGGTGCCCCGAGCGCGTGTGCGCGGTCACCACGACGCCGACCTCCATGGAGGTGCGGAACGCGCGGTTGATCGACGCCTGCAGCGTGACCACGTCCCCCAGGCGGATCGGATGGTGGAAATTCAGCTCGTCCACCGACGCGGTGACGCAGACCCTGTCCGCGTGCCGCTGCGCCGCAATTGCCGCGGCGATGTCGATCCAGTGCATGAGCGTTCCCCCGAGGAGGTTGCCCAGCTCATTCGTATCGTTCGGGAGCACGAGCTGCGTGGTGATCACCTGCGATTCCCGGACGGGCTTCGGGGCGCTCACTCCGCCCCCGGGGAGGCCGAGCCCGTGCGCGAGGTTGCCGTGCCCGTTGCGCTCCCCCGGCCCGCCGGCGGGAATTCCTTCGCGAGCCGGTCCTGGAGCTCGTCGGCCCGCGCCTTGAGCACGCTGTTGGGATACCGGGAGAGAAAGCGCGTCAGGTTGGTCTGCGCGTCGGCGTACTTTTTCCTGTTGATCAGCAGCTCCACCTTGTCCAGGAACGCGAGCGGGGCCCAGTCCGTATCGTGGTACTGGTCGATCACGTCGTCGAAGTACCGGAGCGCGGCCACGTAGCGCTCGAGGACCACGTACTGCCGGGCCGCGTCGTAGAGCTTCTTGGCGAGCTTCGCGTCCAGTTCCTTGATTTTCGCGGTGGCGTCGGCGGCCAGGGGATTCGACGGGTAGTACTCGACGAACGACTGGAATTCGTCGATCGCTTTGCGCGTGTACTGCTGGTCCAGCGAGGCCCGCGGGGAAAGCTCGTAGTACGACAGGGCGAGCTTGTACTGGGCCTCGGGCACCCGGGGGCTTGCCGGGTAGCTCTTCTTCAGGACGCCGTATTCGAACGCCGCCAGGAGGTATTCGGCCCGCCTGTACCGGCACTCGCCGAGGTAGAACTGCGCGTCCGCGGCATGCTGGCTTCCCTGGAACTGCAGCGTGATGACGGTAAAATCGTTGATCGCCTCGAGGTAGTCTTCCTTGTTGAACAGGTCCATCGCCTTCGCGAAGCGCTCGTCGGCGGTGAGCGTCGACGTCTGTTCCGACGACCCGCAACCCGCGAGGAACAGTGCGCAGAACGCGACGAGCGGAAAAACCAGTGCTTTCACCATGTCAGTTGCTCCCGGACACCCAGTGACGAGAAAAGTCGAACGCGCTTCCTGACCGCATCGGCGTCGGCCCCGGCGGCGATGAACTCCGGCTGGAACCCCGACCGCAGGGGGAGCACGTCGACCGCGCGCAGGCGCGTCCCCCAGGCATCGCGGACGATATCGAGCGCGAGCGCATAGCTGAACCTGGTCCAGTACCGGCGCGGCTGCATGAAGACGAAATTGCCGAGCGAGTGGACCGCAAGCTTTCCCCCCTCGAGCGTCATGCCGTACGGGACGTGCGGGTGATGTCCCAGGACCACGTCGGCTCCCCCGGCCAGCACGTCTTCGGCAAACGCCCGCGTCCGGGCCGACGGCCCGGGAGAATATTCAACCCCGCCGTGAAAGCTGACCAGGACCACATCCGTGCTCTCCCTCTCGGCGCGTATTGCCGGGAGGAGACGCCCGGTGTCCGCCGGCGCGACCAGGTTCGTCCACATTCGCCGGCCGTTCATCAGGTCGGTGACCGCGAAGACGGAGATCCGGAAACCGCGCACCCGGAGCCGCGCCGGCGCGTACAGCCCGCCTCCCGGCTCCGGCGTCCCCGCGTGCGCGATGCCCGCGCTGTCGAGGTAGCGGATCGTCTCCCGGACCGCGCCCGGGCCGAAATCAAGCGCATGGTTGTTCGCCGTCGAGACCACCGTCACGCCTGCACGCCTCAGGGCACGGGCTGCTGCGGGGGGCGCGGTGAAAACCATGTTGTTGTGCGGGTCCTCCGTCAGTCCCCGCTGATCCGAGATCGTGGACTCCAGGTTGGCGAAGACCACGTCAAAGGACCTGAGCGTATCGGTCACGCGCGCGAACGGATAGAGCGTGTCCCCCCTGAGGATGCGCTGTCCGAGCCGCCGGCCGAGGTTGATGTCCCCCAGGGCGAGCACCCGGATCTCCTCCCGGGCAGGAATCCGGGGGGCCTCGCCGACCGGCGCGTGCCGCCGCGGCAGGAGCACCCAGAGTGCGAGCGACGCGAGCAGGGCGAGCGCCGCCACCCCGAGCCGCCGCGGGAGGTGTCCCTGTACTCCCTCCATCAGCTCCTGACGGTGAACAGGAGGAAAATTGCAACGGCGACCGCACCGACGACGACAAGGGGTTCGGCGATGCCGGAGAAGAAGTCCTCTCCCGGGAGCACTCCCTTCGTGACGGGGATCGCTGCCTGCTCAAGATCCTGCACGGCGTCCACCGCCACCGTGTCGGTAAACGACGCGGTGTGCTCTCCGCTCTCAAGGACGCGTCCTTCCAGGCGGTCCGCCAGGCGCGTGCGCGCGGTCAGCGTCACGGACCTGTCCACGAGGTGCGGTCCGAACATCCAGGATCGCCGCAGGTTCGTATAGCGCACGCGCATCACTGTCGCCCCCAGCCCGGCGTCGTACCTGGCGGAATCTCCCGTGCGGACGTCGCAGCGCCTGGCGCTGAACGCCCGTTCAACGTCGCCCTGCAGAAACCATGCGACGTCCGCGGGAGCGACGTGGACGTTCACGCGCGGCGTGTCGGAGGCCGGGATCAAAGCCGCCAGGGAGTCGCCCAGCGATCCCGCCAGCGTCTGGTAGATGCGCAGATTTGTCGGGGCAGAGGCGCCCGCCGTCTGTGCGCGGAGCACGCCCGCGAGTGCCACCGCCGCGAAGACCGGCCCGAGAGAGTGGCGCAGGCCCTTCATGCATCCCCTTCCGTGAATCGTCAAACGTAGTGAGAAATCGCGTGATTTTCAAGGCGATGGCGCATGCCGGCGCCGGCATCCCGGGAGGCGGGACGTCAGAACGTCTCAACGACGATGCGCTTGTAGGGGCGACCCCCCCACAGGTAGGTGATGCGGCGGATGTCTGCGATCGGATAGGCAAACGACCGGCTGTCGCCCGGCGTCGAGCGGTGGACGGTGAAGAGGTCTCCGCTGACGCCGTCAAGGACTACGACGAAGCGCATGCTCGAGTCGGCGTCGTCGAACTGGAGCGAGTCCGAGGACATGTTGACAAGGAGAATCTCCCTCCCCGCGTTCCCGGCGAGGAATTCCCGGAACGTCTGGGGGAGTCTCTGGGCGCGGACAGAAAGTGTCCCCGCCCCAATGAGCATGATGAACAGACCGAATGTGCGGATTGTACGCGTGGACATGGGGACCGGCGTGCCCGTGCAGATACCTGGACGAAGCTTCTCAGCCCAGCTTCGGCGCTTCGGCGACGGGAGGAGCCTGGGGGACATTCGGCGCCCTCTTCCTGTACATGATGCCGACAGGGATCACCACGCAGTAGCCCGCGACGAGGAGGATCGGCGAGAGCACGAGGGGGAGGAATCCTTCCACCGATCCCTCCAGCATGGCGACATACCCGGCGACGATCACCAGGATGCCCGCTCCCAGGATGACGTAGTTCTCACGGCCGAGCGGCAGCGGTTCGGGGGCGAGGGATTTGTGTTTCTGCTCTCTTTTCCTGATGGGCTTTGCCACCTGATCAACTCCTTATGGACGGCGTCTAACAAAAAGCCCAGCGTTGGGGGGAACGCCGGGCTTGACCATGTTTCGTACAACAGTCAGGGGAGAAACTGTCGTAAAGGTCAATCCCCAATTTAGAAGATTTTAAGAACTTGTCAAGTGTTTTTTCACACATGGTGCAATCAGCCCCCCTGCTGGTGGCGCAGGACGCCGTCGGCGATCTGGACGATCCTGTCGGCCTGGCCGGCCAGGGACTCATTATGCGTCACGACGATGAACGTCTGGCCCCTGCTCCTGCTGAGATCCCATATTAATCTATGTAAATTCCGGGCATTTTCGCTATCCAGGTTCCCGGACGGCTCGTCCGCCAGGATGACCCGGGGGGAGTTGACAAGGGCCCGTGCCACGGCCACGCGCTGTTGCTCCCCCCCGGAGAGGCGGGGCGGCTTTTGGTCCACCTTTCCCTCGAGCCCGACCTCCCGGAGGAGGTCGGCAGCCAGGGCCCTCACCTCGTGCAGTTTCTTCCCGCGGATGAGCGCCGGCATGGCCACGTTTTCGAGCGCCGTGAACTCCGGCAAAAGGTGGTGAAACTGGAACACGAACCCCACCCTCCCGTTCCGGAACCGGGCAAGCTCCTCGTCCCCCATGGCGAAGACGTCCGTCCCGTCGTAGAGCACGCTCCCGGATGTCGGTTTCTCCAGCGTGCCGATAATGTGGAGAAGCGTGCTCTTGCCGGCTCCCGAAGCTCCCACCACGGCGATGATCTCC
>Ga0335081_10006374_pt1 | contig 18778 bp, 18 predicted proteins | sample Lox_Sample_35_FD_206713 | JGI IMG/M metagenome (GOLD analysis project Ga0335081, IMG submission 206713) | Soil microbial communities from Loxahatchee National Wildlife Refuge, Florida, United States - Lox_Sample_3.5 | ecosystem: Environmental > Terrestrial > Soil > Wetlands | place: USA...
CACACGACGCGATTGCCGTAGGCGAAGCGCACGTTGCGCGCGGTTTCGGTGAACGGATTCCAGTTGATCTTCAGATCGGGGGCCACCGCCGGGGTCTGCGGTATGCCGCGGCTCGCGACGTAGCCCGCGACCGCGATGGCGATGGTCGTCGCGCCGGCGACGACCGGCCCCTCGGGCTTGATGGCGATCACCAGGCCGCCGACGATCTCGCCCAGCAGGATGGCGACGAAGGTGCCCATCTCGACCAGCCCGTTGCCGCCGATCAGCTCGTCGGTCCGCAGGTGCTGGGGCAGGATCGCGTACTTCACCGGCCCGAACACCGTGGAATGCACGCCCATCAGCGCGAGCGCGCTGAAGAGCAGCGTCAGGTCGCGCCGATAGAAGCCGATCGTGCCGAGCACCATGATGCCGATCTCGAACAGCTTGATGACCCGGATCAGGCGCGATTTCTCGAACTTGTCCGCCACTTGGCCCGCGGTCGCGGAGAGCAGCACGAACGGAGCGATGAACGCCGCGGCGGCGATGTTCACCAGATCGTTGGCCGACAGCGTGGTCAGCGTGGCGGCCTGGAACGCGACGAAGATGACCAGCGCGTTCTTGTAGACGTTGTCGTTGCCCGCGCCGAGGAACTGCGTCCAGAAGAACGGGGCGAAACGGCGTTCGCGCAGGAGCTGGAACTGACTGTGTTGGGCCATCGGAGCGGTGCCGCGGGCTGCCTCCAGAGCGCGCATTGTAGCTTTTCGAACGGTGGTTACCCGCGAGCTCCCCGAGTCGCGGGAGCCAGGCGGCGGCACTGCTACAATACGCTCGATCACCGTCGCTTTACGCCGATGCGCCAGTACCTCGACTTCATGCGCCACGTCCGCGACTGCGGCGAGCGCAAAAGCGACCGCACGGGAACGGGCACCTTGTCGGTGTTCGGATACCAGATGCGCTTCGACCTCGCCGACGGCTTCCCGCTGGTGACGACGAAGAAGCTGCACACGCGCTCGATCATCTACGAACTCCTGTGGTTTCTCGCCGGCGACACCAACGTGCGGTATCTCCGCGAGCACGGAGTGACGATCTGGGACGAATGGGCCGACGAGCGCGGCGACCTCGGTCCGATCTACGGCTACCAGTGGCGCTCCTGGCCGGCGCCCGACGGCAGGCACATCGACCAGATGACCGACGTCCTGGCCGAGATCCGACGCAATCCCGATTCACGCCGACTGATCGTCTCGGCGTGGAACGTAGCCGACATCCCGCGCATGAAACTGCCGCCATGCCATCTCCTGTTCCAGTTCTACGTGGCCGGCGGCAAGCTCTCCTGCCAGCTCTACCAACGCAGCTGCGACATCTTTCTCGGCGTTCCCTTCAACATCGCCTCCTACGCGCTGCTCACCCACCTGGTCGCACAGCAGTGCGAGCTCGAGGTCGGCGACTTCGTCTGGGTCGGCGGAGACTGCCATCTGTATTCCAACCATCTCGAGCAGGTCGACACGCAGCTCTCGCGCACGCCATACCCGCTGCCGCGGCTCGTGATCAAGCGCCAGCCACCGTCGCTCTACGACTACCGTTACGAGGATTTGGAGATCGAGGGTTACCGCTTCCATCCCGCGATCAAGGCGGCAGTGGCGGTTTGAGGGCCGACGCGGCCTCCTGTGGTCGAGGCCAAAAAAAAGCCCGCTGGGAGGAAGTAAGCGGGCAAGGGGGATTCCGATGGTCGGAGCGGTCCCGGCTCCAGGGGTCAGGCGTTGCGGGACGGCACCCGCGGCCACCTGCGGCCTCAAAAGGTTCTCCCGCTAAATAACGCTCCGCGCCGCGGTGACGCGCTCGGCGAGCTCTTCCAACGCCGACTGCTGGGACGGTGACAAGCTGGGCGTGGACTCGCGTGACTCGGTCGCGCGCAGTGCGCTCTCCTCGGCCTCGCTTCGCCAGAACGCTGCAAACTCGGGTGTGAACGTTTCCATGTGCGCCTTGTTCTGCTTTGCTTAACGCCCTTCTCGGCGCTCCCTGAAGCAATGCCCGTGCCATCTTGCAGTCGCTTCGGCAGATCAAAGACTTACATCGATCGATCGGCGGCAAACCGTGCGCGGCAGCGCCAAATCGTGCCGCGCCGGCTGCCATCTGTCGCACTCAGCCGACAGCCCCGGCTTATGCCAACGTCAAGGCTTTGATTTAGCGGAGAAGGGTCTGTCGCCGAACGGAGACAGTGCTGACGTAGATGCAACACCGCAGGCTAGCCGCCCAGCCGCCGCGTCCGCGGATGGCGAAGGCTCAGAGCTTGGCGTCCTTGAACATCGCCGGCTCCAGCCGATGGCGCTGCAGCAGCTTGTAGAACTCCGTGCGGTTGCGCTTGGCGAGTGTGGCGGCCTGGGTGACGTTGCCGCCGGTGATCTTGAGCAAGCGCACGAGGTAATCGCGCTCGAAGGTTTTGCGCGCCTCCTCGAACGGTGCCAGGACGCCGGCGTCCTCGCGCAGCGCTCCCTGGACCAGCGTCGCCGGGATCACGCCCGTCGTGGTGAGCGCGAGTGCCTGCTCGAGCAGGTTGAGGAGCTGGCGCACGTTGCCGGGCCAGGGAGCGGCGATCAGCACCGCCATCGCGTCGGGAGCGAGCGTGGGCACGGGCTTCTTGTAACGCTCCGCGAGCTTGCGCAGGAAGTGCGTCGCGAGCAGCGGGATGTCCTCCCGGCGCTCGGACAGCGCGGGCAGCCTCAGCGACACCACGTTCAGCCGGTAGAACAGGTCCTCCCGGAACTGGCCGGCGTCGCGCTGAGCGTCGAGGTCGCGATGCGTCGCGGAGATGACGCGCACGTCGACGGCAACGGACTGCGTGGCTCCGACGGGCCGCACCTCGCCTTCCTGCAAGACGCGCAGCAGCTTCACCTGCAGCGCGAGCGGCATGTCGCCGATCTCGTCTAGGAAGATGGTGCCGCCGTCGGCGGCGAGGAACAGTCCCTTGTGCGCCTGGATCGCGCCGCTGAAGGCTCCCCGGGCGTGGCCGAAGAGCTCGGACTCGAGCAGCGCCTCGGGGATGGCGCCGCAATTGACGGCGACAAACGGATGCGTGGCGCGAAGGCTCGCGCGATGGATCGCCTGCGCGAGGAGTTCCTTCCCGGTCCCCGATTCGCCGAAAATGAGCACGCTCGCATCCGAGTCGGCGACCAGCCGCGCCTGGCGCAGGAGGTCCTCCATGCGCGGGCTGCGGGTGATGATGCCGGAGCGCCACTCGCCGCTCTGTTGCTTCGGCTCGGGGACGTCGCCGGTGAGTCGCACCGCCGCGGCCACCTTCTGCAGCAGCTCCTGGCTGTCGAACGGCTTGGTGAGGAATCCGAAGACGCCGCGCTGCGTCGCGGTAACGGCATCCGGAATGGTCCCGTGCGCGGTGAGAATGATCACCGGCAGCGCGGGATGCTGCCTGTGGATCGCATCGAACAGTTGCAGGCCGTCGATGCCGGGCATGCGCATGTCGGTGATCACCGCCGCCGGGCGGGCGACCGCCAGCGCGGCGAGCGCCGTCTCGCCGCTGTCGGCCGTGCGTACGCGGTAGCCGGCGGAGGTGAGCCGCAGGCTGATCAGCTTGAGCAGATCCGGATCGTCGTCAACCAGCAGGATGTCGGCGCCGGCTGCACTCTGCACGCTCATCGTCCCGTGCCTCCTCCGCCGCCTCCACCGCCACCACCGCCCGCGTTGCGGCTGCGCTCGAGATACAAGCTGCGCTCCACCGCTCGCAGCGCATCGAGCTTCTCCTGCGCGGCGGCCGTGCGCTTCTGCTCCTCCTTGATAATGCGCGTGCGCTCCGCGATCTGGCCATAGATCACCGCGGCGATCTGCTTGAGCGGCGAGACCGGGCCGTTGCTGTTCTTGGCCATGAGCGGTTCGAGCAGGGTCAGCGCCCGGGCGTCGTCCGGTGGCCCCGCGGCCGGAAGGGTCAGCAGCATCGCGACGCGGATGCGGTTCGCGTCGCTGCGCGTGCGCGCCAGCGCTGCGGCCGCCGCGGTGAGCTCGCGCTTGAGATCTTCGCCGGGTTCGACGACGTAACGCTGAAGATCGGCGAGGAGCGCCAGTGCCTGCTGATCCTCCTCGCTGACGGGTGACGCCAACATCGGCTGGACGGTCGCTACCTGCGTCGGCGACGATGGCGGCGGCGACGCCTGTGGCGCGGCGGGTGCCGGCGGCGCCTGCACGATCACGACCTCCGGCACAGGGAGCGGCGTCACCGGCAGGGGATCCGGCTTGGGCGAGGTCGATTCGGCTTGAGGCGCAGCGACCGGCGCGGGCACGGGGGGAGCGGCGGCGCAGCCGGCCACCGCAAGCACGGCGAGACCGACCGCGATCCGGCGCGGCCGACTCAACCTTCCTCCTGCAGCGTCGCGGGCGCCGCAGTCGGCGTCGTTGCGGGAATCTGCGCCAAGGCGAGCGGCAAGCACACGCGAAACCTGGCTCCGCGCTTGCCGTCCGAGCGATCGAGCAGCTCGATGTTTCCGCCGTGGGCGACCGCGTATTCGCGAGCAATTGCCAGGCCGAGCCCCGAGCCCTTGATCCGCCCTTCGGGGGCGGGCTTGCCCTGGTAGAACGATTCGAAGATGCGCGGCCGGTCGGCAGGATCGACGCCCGGACCCTGGTCGATCACTTCGAGGACCGCGCTGCCGTCCCGCGCGTAGAGCTCGATCGTAACCATGCCCGAGCGCGGCGAATACTTGATCGCGTTGGACAACAGGTTGTCGACGATGGCGCGGATCTTGTCGGCGTCGCCGATCACCATCGCCGGCTGTGCTTTCAGATCGAAGCTCAACATGCGCGCGAATGCGGCGAGCTTGTGTTCCCTCACGACCCGCCGCACTATGTCGGCCAGCGGCACGGGCCCCAGCGTCTGCGGCTCGATCGTGCGTGTCTGGTGGTAGTTGAGCAGATCCTCGATGAGCTTCTGCAGGTTGAGCGTGTTCTCGCGCACGATGCGCACGATCTCCTTCTGCTGTGCCGAGAGCTCGCCCCCGACCCGGTCGCGCAGCAGCTCCGCGCCTTCTCGCACGGCGGTGAGCGGCGTCTTGAGCTCGTGCGACACGTGTCGCAGGAACTGCGTCTGCTGCGTCTCCAGCTCGTGCAGCCGCGCGCGCAGCCACTCCAGGCGCTGCCCGACGTAGCGCAAGTCCTGCGGGCCGTTCACCTCGATGGCGTGGCTGAAGTCCGCCGTTCCCATGCGCCGGATCGCGAGATCGAGCTGGCGGATGGGGCGCGCGATCAGCACCGCGAACAGGATCGCCAGCGCGAGCGCGATCCCGAACGCCGCGGCGAAGAGATAGGCCCAGGTCCGGCGGCCCTCGGCCGCGGTGCGCTGCAGGCGTTCGATCTCGCGCTCGGTGAGCTGACTGCTAGCGGCCAGCATCGCCTGGGCGCTCTGGGAAAGGTCCGCGTATCCCTGCGTCAGCGTGGCAGCGGAGCTCGCAATCCGCTGCGGCGACTTGAGCAGCGCGTACAGGCGACTCTCGTTATCGGTGAGCTTCTCGAGCTGATCGAGCTGCGCGCGATCGAGCGGCAGCTGCTGCAGCTGCTGCGCGGACTGGCGGAAGTCCTGGCGCAGCCGCGCGTAATCGTCGATCAGCTGCGGATCCTCGAGAATGATGTGCTGGCGCACGACGCGCTCGAGCGTGGTCGCCTGCTCGTAGAGCTGCCGGCTGGCGCGCCCGGCCTGCGCCGCCTGCAGCACCGCCTGCTGGCCCTGCGTGCCGAGGCGATCGAGACTCACGATCAGCTCGACGAGGGCATACAGCAACGGCAGGCTGACCAGGAGGAAACCGAGGAGAATGAACTTTAGAAAGGAGCGCGGATAGTACACGGCTGACTTCAGGCCACCGCTATAATCGGCGTGGTCGAACTTTTGCCCGGGCCCGACTGGAAACGGTGCACGATACACCACCGCCGACCGGCTCGCCAAGGGCGGCAGAGGCGCGCCGCAGCGAGCCGCTCATCGCGCTGATCGCCGCGGTTGCGCGCAACGGCGTCATCGGTGTCGACAACCGCTTGCCGTGGCGATTGCCCGAGGACATGAAGCGCTTTCGCGCGCTGACCAGCGGGCACAGCGTGATCATGGGCCGCCGGACGTGGGAGTCCATCGGCCGGCCGCTTCGCCGACGGCAGAACATCGTGGTCACGCGCGTGGACCGGCCTCCGGTGGAAGGCGTCGAATTCGCCCGCTCGCTCGATGACGCGCTTTCTCGCGCGCGCCTTCCCGACCCGGTGTTCGTGATCGGCGGTGAGACGCTGTACCGCGAGGCGCTGCCGCGGGCGAAGCTCATCTATCTCACCGAGATCCAGCGCGACTTCGACGGCGACGCGCGCTTCCCCGCATTCGATCGCTCACAATGGCGCGAGCTTTCGCGCACGATGCACCGGACGCTGGACGCCATGGGGGGCTTTGCCTATCATTTCGCGGCCTACGAGCGGCAGTAACGATCGCCATCGCAAGCAAGCGCTCGTTTTCGTCGCCGTCCACCAAGGGGGTCTCGCCGCATGTCGGAAGGACATTTTCACGTTCATGGCCCGCACGACCACGAAGTCGAGCATCGCGCCGCGCACGATCCGTTCGCCGGAAGGATCGCGGTGATGACGGCGATCTTCGCCACCGTCGGCGCAATTTTCGGCTACATGGCGGGCAAGACGCAGAACGACGCGCTGGTCTACAAGAACGAGGCCGCGATCCGCAAGACGGAAGCCTCGGACCAGTGGAGCTTCTACCAGGCCAAGAGCAGCAAGCAGAACCTGGCGGAGCTTGGCGCGGCGCTCGCCACGGGCGACTCGCAGGCCCGCTTCCAGAAGGAGGCCGAGCGCTACCGGAAGGAGAAGGACGAGATCATGCCGGAGGCGAAGAAGTTCGAGCAGCAGTCCAAGGAAGCCGAGGATAAGAGCGAAGCCGCGACCCACGTGCACCACCGCTGGGCGCAGGCAACCACGCTCATTCAGATCGCCATCGCGCTGGCGGCGATCACCATCCTCACCCGCAATCGCGGCCTGATGTTGGTCTCCCACGGCGTCGGGGCGGTCTCCATCGCCGTGGGCGCTCTCGCCTTCGCCCACGTGTAGCGACGCAGCGAGGCGTCTCCTTTCAAGCGAGGTTGCGCAACTCGCGCAGGGCCACCGACAGCATCGCCGTATCGACCGCCGACGCCGCGCGCAGCTCGCCGACGATCTGGGCGACGCGCTGGATGTTGCGCTGGTTGCGACCTTCCCAGTCCGCGACGAGCTTCCCCGATCCGGCGAGGTCGACGCCGTCGGCGAGCGCCTCGGCGCTGATCGTGCGCTGCAGATTCGCGAGATCGTCCTGCATGGCGCCCTTGGCGAGCATCTGCCAGTGCGCATCGCCGGGCAGCGCCGCGATCTTCTCTCTGAGCCAGGGCAGCGCCAGGCGCGTGGCGAGCTCGAAGTACACCGCGGCGACAGTCTCGATCGGACGCTTGACCGCACCGGCCACTTCGACGATGTCGAGCGTCGCGTAGAGGGTGTCGAGCGCGACGACGCGCGTCGCGAGCCCCACCGGGACGCCCTTCGCCACGTAGGCCGCCGTCGCCGCGTCGATGCGGGCACGCTCGGGCGCGTCCAGCAGCTCCGGAAGACGAGAGGCGATGGCGCCGACGAAGGGCGCGAAATGCGCGAGCGTCGCCGTCATGTCCTCGCCCAGGCGGCGCGAGCGCAGGAACCAGGCGGTCGCCCGCTCGATGAGCCGGCCGCTGTCGATCAGCATCGCCGACTGAACCGTGTCGTCGACCGCTTTGTCGAGCGCCTCGATCGCCAGCCACAGGTCGACGAAACCGAACGCTTCGCGCGTGAGCAGGTAGGCGCGCACGATCTCGTCGGGTTTGGCGCCCGCGCGCTCGAGCAGCCGGTGCACGAACGTGCCTCCGACGCGGTTGACCATGCTGTTGACGACGTAGGTGGCGATGATCTCGCGCCGCAGCGGATGGCGCGGCATGTAGGACGCGCAGCGCTCGCGCAGAGCCTTCGGGAAGTAGCGTGCGAGCGCGGTGGCCACCCACGGGTCGTCCGGAAGGGGCGAAGCGAGAACCTCGTCGTAGAGCCAGATCTTGGCGTACGCGAGCAGCACCGCGCGCTCGGGGCTGGTGAGGCCGAGTCCCTTCGCGCGCCGCTCGGCGATCTGATCGTCGGAAGGCAGGAACTCGAGCGCGCGATTGAGCCGGCCGATCTTCTCCAGGAACTGGATGAACCGCTGATGGGCGTCGAGCGACTGGAGCGCTACCCGACCGCCGACCGACAGCGCCTGCGTCTGGAACCGGTTGTCGCGCAGGACCAGCGAGGCCACGTCGTCCGTCATCTCGCTCAAGAGGGCATTGCGCTGCTTCTCCGTGAGCTCGCCTTCGGCGACCGGAAGCCCCAGCAGGATCTTGATGTTGACCTCGTGGTCGGAGGTGTCCACTCCGGCGGAGTTGTCGATGGCGTCGGTGTTGATCCGTCCGCCCGCGAGCGCGTATTCGACCCGGGCGAGCTGCGTGCAGCCCAGGTTGCCGCCTTCGACCACGACCTTGCAGCGAAGCTCGCGGCCGTCGACGCGCACGGCGTCGTTGGCGCGGTCTCCGACCTGGGCGTGCGTCTCGCTCGCCGCCTTGACGTAGGTGCCGATGCCGCCGTTGTAGAGCAGGTCTACCGGCGCCTTGAGGATCGCGTTCACGAGCTCGCCCGGCGTCATCGCATCGGCCTGGATGCCGAGCGCGCGCCTCACCTGCGGCGTGATCGGGATCGACTTGACGCTGCGCGGATGGACACCGCCGCCGGCGGAGATGAGCGCGGCGTCGTAGTCGGCCCACGACGAGCGGGGAAGGCGAAACAGACGCTCGCGCTCGCCGAAGCTCTTCTCCGGATCGGGATCGGGATCGAGGAAGATGTGGCGATGATCGAAGGCGGCGAGAAGCCTGATGTGACGCGAGCACAGCATACCGTTGCCGAACACGTCGCCGGACATGTCGCCGATCCCGGCCACCGTGAAGTCGGTGGTCTGCGTGTCGATGCTCATTTCGCGGAAGTGGCGCTTCACCGACTCCCAGGCCCCGCGCGCCGTGATGCCCATGGCCTTGTGGTCGTAGCCCGCGGATCCGCCCGAGGCGAACGCGTCGCCGAGCCAGAAGCCGTATTCGGCGCTGATCGCGTTGGCGTAGTCGGAAAAGCTCGCCGTACCCTTGTCCGCCGCGACGACCAGATACGGATCGTCCGGGTCGTGGCGCTTGATCTCGGGGGGCGGGACGATCGTGTCGCCCGCGCGATTGTCGGTGAGATCGAGAAGTCCGCGCAGGTAATCCTGGTAGCAGGCCACGCCTTCCTTGAGATAGGCCTCGCGATCGGCCGGCGACGGCGCCCGCTTGAGCACGAAGCCGCCCTTCGAGCCCACCGGAACGATCACGATGTTCTTAACCATCTGCGCCTTCATCAGGCCCAGCACCTCGGTGCGGAAGTCCTCGGGCCGATCGGACCAGCGCAGCCCTCCGCGCGCGACCTTTCCGCCGCGCAGGTGCACACCCTCGACGCGCGTCGAATAGACGAAGATCTCGAACATCGGCTTGGGCTCGGGCAGCCCCGGTACCTTGTGCGGGTCGAACTTGAAGGACAGGAAGCCGCGCCGGCGGCCGGCCGCGTCGCGGCGCCAGAAATTGGTCCGCGTGGTGGCCTGTATCAACGCCAGATACTGCCGCAGAACCCGATCTTCGGAGAGGTTCTCCACGGCTTCGAGCCGCGCGTCGATCGCCCGCAGATGCTCGGCGGTGCGCGCCCCCACGCCGGGACCCTGCGCCGGATCGAAGCGAAGACGGAAGAGCTCGACGAGCGCGCGCGCGAGGTCCGGGTGCGCCGACAGCGTCGCCTCGATGAACGCCTGGGACAGCGCGAAGCCGATCTGCCGCAGGTATTTCGCGTACGCCCGCAGGATGTTGATCTCGTCGGACGAGAGCCGCGCCGCGACCACCAGCCGGTTGAAGCTGTCGTTCTCGATCTCACCGCGAAACACGCGGCCGAAGGTCTCCCCGAACACCGCGTGCAGGGCATCGACTTCGAGCTCGGCCTGCGCGCTGGGAAGTGCCAGGGCCAGATCGTGGATCCAGATCGCCTCGAGCCCCTCGGGCGCGATCCGATAGGGGCGCTCTTCGATCACCTTGAGCCCCATGTTCTCGAGCATCGGCAGGCTGTCGGAGAGCGTGACCGGGCGGCCGCGATGGAAGAGCTTGAAGCGCATCGTGCCGGGCAGCGCTTCCAGCGGGCGGTAGAGCGACATCGCCAGCGGCTCGGCGTCGCTCAAGCCCGCCATCATCTCGATGTCCGGCACCGCCGCGCGCGCCGCGAAATCCTCGCGGTAGCTCGCCGGGAAGGCGCGGCCGAACTGGAGCAGGCGCTCGTTGCCGCGGGCTTCGCCCAGCGCCTCGATCAGCGCGTCCTTCAAGTCGTCCTCCCAGCGCCGCGCCGCGGCGAGGAGCTCCGCCTCGATCTCCCGCACGTCGTACGGCGGAATCTGTCCCGGCGTGGTGCGCACCGTGATCATCACGCGCGCCAGCGCCGATTCCGACAGGTGCACGTTGAATTCCGAGCTGGAGCCTGCGAAGGCGCGCATCAGGATCGCCTGCCACTTCTGCCGCAGCTCCGTGGTGTAGTTCTCGCGCGGCGCGTAGATGAGGCACGAAAGAAACCGCTCGAAAGCGTCGCGGCGCACGAACAGACGCAGGCGCTGTCGTTCCTCGAGATGGAGGATCGCTTTGGCCGTGCGCAGCAGGTTCTCCCCGCTGGTCTGGAACAGCTCGTCGCGCGGATACGTCTCCAGGATGTTCACCAGTGCCTTGCTGGCGTGGCCGCCCGAGGGCAGTCCGGCGCGCTCGACGACGTTGGCGATCTTGCGGCGGAGCAGCGGGATCTCGGCCGGATTGGCGCTGTAGGCTGTCGAGGTGAAAAGGCCGAGGAACCGGTCCTCCCCGATCACGCTTCCGGCAGGGTCGAAGCGCTTCACCGCGATGTAGTCCAGATAGCCGGGGCGGTGCACGGTTGAGCGCGAAGTTGCCTTGGTCACGACCAGGAGCTCCGGCCGGCGCGCGTAGGCGCGAACCTCCGGCGGCAGGGCGGCAAAGCTGCTGGAAACATCCTTGGTGGAGGTCTCGCGCAGGATCCCGAGGCTCGACCCCGGCACGATCTTGAGCGCGTCCTGGGCGTTGACCAGCGCCAGCTCGTGGCGGCGGTAGCCGAGAAAGGTGAAGTGGTTGTCGGCGAGCCAGCGCAGGAAGTCTTTGCCTTCGGCGATCTCCTGGGCCGGCAGCGGCGGCGGCTGACCATCGATCTCGGCGAGCACGGCGGCGACGCGCTCGCGCATCGGCCTCCAGTCGGCGACGGCCGAGCGCACGTCATCGAGCACCCGGCCGATGTCGAGCGCCAGCGACTCGAGCTTTGCCGGGTCGCTCAAGCGGTCGATCTCGACATGGATGAACGATTCGCGCGGCGCCTTTGCGTCGCGCTCTCCCGCCAGTCGTACGAGCATCCCGTCCGCCGCCCGCTCGACCGCGAGGATGGGATGGACGATCAGGTGCAGCATCAAGCGGTGGCGGTTGACCTCCATGGTCAACGAATCGACCAGGAAGGGCATGTCGTCGTTGACGATCTCGGCGATCGTGTGCGTCGACTGCCAGCCGTGCTCCTCGAGCGTCGGATTGAATACCCGCACCTTGGCGCGGCCGGGCTCGCGCTTGCGGGCGAAATTCCAGTGCGAGAGCGCCGTACCGTACAGATCGGCCGGCTTGCGCTCGGCGAGGTCTTCGGTGTCGACGTCCTGGAAATAGCGCACGACGAAGTCCTGAACCGACGCGCGTTGCGCCGAAGCGACCTTCGTACGGACGAGCTCCAGCACGTCGTCCAGACAGCTTGCGCGTTCGACGTCGCCATTCGCGCTCATGAGCTCATCTCCCTGGTTCGGCCACCTCTGCGCCGTGCACGCGCGGCGGGAGACCGCCACGGGCCGCGGAAATTCGCGAGCGGCGTGGTGGATTATCCTACAACCGGACTTTCGCCGTTTTGCGACGGCGCGGCGGTCGGGCCAACCGGCGTCCGGCTCGCGCCTACACGCAGATCAGCCGGCGCCGGATTGAACATCGCCGGCAGCAAGCGCACTGTAGCGGCTGCTGTCGCAATCGAGAGGACAGGCCCATGGCTCGAACCAAATCCCGCCGCCGCTCGTCCCGGACTCGCAAGTGGTCGGGCGCCGTGACCAGGCACAGCAACGCCCTCGACCTCCCTGAGCGGCTGTTCAACCAGGACGATCCACGGGCGATCGCGCGCGGACTCAAGCGCTCCGCCGAGCGCAGTCCGCGGCGCAAGTCGAGCCCGTTCCGCTCGGCGCTGTCGATGCTGACCTTCTGCATCAATCGCGCCGGCAGCAACTTGAGCGCGCGCCGCCGCCGCATCCTGGAAACGGCCAAGCAAAGGCTGCGCGAGTTCTACGCGAAGTAAGTCGCGCTATCGAAGGACTTCAGCGACGGCGATTGCGCGCGCGCGTCCGCGCCGCCTTGCGAGCGGCCGCGGCTCGTCCTGCGGCACCCTTGGTGCGCGCTGCCTTGCGCGCCGCCGCGGAGCGCCCCGCGCGGCCCTTGGTGCGAACGGCTTTGCGCGCCGCAGCCTTGCGCGACGCTGCGCCGCGTCGGCGCGCCGCTGATCGCGACTGCTTCGAAATCTTCCGCGGCGACGCGCTCGCCCGCGATTCGCGCTTGAGCGCGGCGCTCACGGCACGCGAGCGCCGGCGCGACACGCGCTTGTTGCCCTTCTTGCCGGCCTTGTACGCGCGCTCCGCGCTGCGGCGCGTCTTCTCGGGGGCGGTTCCCTTCTCCGGCGGAGGCAGATCGACGCCGGCCCGGCGTGCCTTGGACAGTCCGATCGCGATCGCCTGCTTGGGGGAGCGGGCGCCGTGCTTGCCCTCGCGTACGTGCTCGAATTCCTCGCGCACGAATTCTCCGGCCTGAGTCGTCGGCGCCTTGCCTTCGCGTCGATCCTCCTCGGCCCGTTCCAGCGTTTTGCGTTCCGGCATAGCGCTTTTCTCCTCGGAATGCACGTGACTCGCCACTATGACGCCGTCAGCAAGCGCGCCGATATCGGCGGTGGTCTGATTCTCGCGTAGGACGCCGGCGCTCGCGCCTGCTCCGGAACCTTCGTAGCGCGCGGCGAATCCATGCAGTAGCCTCGCCACGAGGGCGCGAGCCATGCAGATCCTCATCACCAACGACGACGGCGTGTACAGCCCGGGTCTCGCCGCGCTGGCCGAGATCGCGGCGGGCCTCGGCATAGTGCGCATCTTTGCCCCGCACGTCGAGATGTCGTCGGCGGCGCATTCCATCACCTCGGCGCGGCCGCTCAGCTACAAGAGCACGCCGCTGAAGGACGTGGAAGCCTACCGCGTCAACGGCACGCCGGCCGATTGCGTCGCGCTCGGAATCCACCAGTGGCCGGAGACGCGCCTGGTGCTTTCCGGGATCAATCTCGGCAGCAACCTCGGCAATTCGGTCTGGCCATCCGGCACGCTCGCGGCGGCGCGGCAGGCCGCGCTCATGGGCGTGCGCGGCATCGCGCTGAGCACGCCGGGCGCAGGCGAGGAATACGACTTCGCCGCGCTCAAGCCCGCCGTGCTGCACGTCCTCGAGTTCCTGCTTCCGCTCGAGCGCCTCGCGCTCGTCAACGTCAACTTCCCAAACAAGGCGCCGCGCGGCGTGCGCTGGACACGCCAGTCGGTGCGCCATTACGACGGCAAGATCGTCCCCGGGCACGATCCGCTGGGACGGGAGCATTTCTGGTTCACGGTAACGCCGATCGAGGACGTCGAGGAAGGCACCGACCGCTGGGCCGTCGAGAGCGGATACGTCTCGCTCACGCCCATCCGTCTGGATCTCACCGACGAGGAAGCGCTCGTGCGGCTGCAGGCCAAACCCACCGTGCCCGCCTAGCGGGCGCTGCTCCGGCGGCGGGCCGCGCCGCGACCCGGCGTGTGGGCGCGCGCGCCGCTCGCGCGCTCGCGGGGCAGCAGGAAGTCGACGCTGCCCGAAAACACGACTTCGATCGCGCGTCCCCCCGGTTCGCCCTCCGCGTCCTCCACTTCGTCGTCGAGATGAACGCGGAAGTCCCCGCGCCGAAGTCGCAGCCGACGGCCGCGCAACGAAGGCAGCGCATGCGGCCCGGCCCAGCCGCGCGGACGCAAGCCCTCGGCGAGCAGCGACCGCTCGCTCTCGGGCACCAGCACCACGTCGAACTGTCCGTCAGCCGGATCGGCGCCGGGCGCGAGCTCCAGATTCGGACCCGCCAGGCCGATGTTCATGGCTTCGAAAAGCACGTAGCGTCCGGAGATCTCGTGTCCGTCCAGCCACGCCTCGATCTCGATCGCCGCCGCACGGCGCGCCGTGCGCCGAGCGTGCGCGACAGCATGGGTGAAGCGCACATCCGCGCTCGCCGAACCGCGCGGCGGAACGCGCGGCTCGTCCATCAATGCGGGCATCAACCCGACGCCGAACGACTCCAGGAAGACGCGCGAGCCCCACGGTCCCCGAGCGAGCCCCAGATCGAAGGCCACCCGGCGCGCCTTGGACCAGCCGCGAATGTGCTCCTCCGGCTCACTGTCGGCGACGCCGAGCGCGGTGGCGATGTTATTGGCGGTGCCGAGCGGCAGCGGGGCGATGGCGGCGTCGCGCCCGCGAAGGAGCCTGGCGACCTTGGCCACCGTGCCGTCACCGCCCGCCACGGCGATGACGTCGAACGGCTCGACGAATGCGGACCGCAACCGGCGATCCTTCGACGAACGCCAACTTGCGTCGTGCCCCGCGGCACGAATCATCTCGACCAGCTTGCCCACGGCGTCATCGACGCCATTTCCCGCCTTCGGGTTGTAGATCAGGAGAACACGCATCGGTGGCGCATGGATCGAGCGTGCAATCGCCGGCGGGGCTGCGCGGTCGGCCAGCTCTAACGCCAGACGGCTCTTTCGTCGTCGCCGAGGAACTGTCCGATGCTCGCGAGGGGCTCGACCCGGTCGCAGATGGACTTGATCGCGACCATGATGGGCATGGCGAGCAGCAGCCCCCAGGCGCCCCACAGCGTTCCCCAGAAGAGCAGCGCGATGAACACGATCGTGGCGTTCATGCGGGCGGCGCGGCCGAGGAGCGCCGCCTGCAGCAGGACGCCGATCAGCACCGAGGCGGCGAGCGGAATGGCCGCCGCGATGAGAGCCATCTGAGCGGTGCCGAATTGGAGGTAGCCGGCGAGCGCGACGGCGCCGACGATGACCGCCGCGCCGAGATACGGGATGAAGTGCAGGACCGCGATCGCCACGCCCCAGATGGCCGCGTGCTCCAAGCCGAGGAGCGCGAGACCGACCGCCGTGCAGATGCCCACGCCGACGTTGACGAAGGCGACGACCGCGAGATAGCGCTGGTTGAGCTCGTGGATGTGATTCAGCACCTCCAGCGCCGCCTTCTGCCGGGCCAACGGCGGTCCCACGAGATGCACGAGCTTCCTGCGGAAAAGGTCCCCCGCGGCCAGCAGAAAGTAGGTAAGGAAGACGATGGAAGCGAGCTGGACCGCGCCGCCCAGCGCGCTGGTGGTACCCATCAGCAGGATGGATCGCCAGTCGAGCGTCGGCGCCGGTGGGGGGGCCGGCTGCGGCGACGGGGATGCCGGCGCCGGCGCCGCGGTCCCGGCGAGCTTCTGCAGCTCGTTGGCGGTGCGCTGCACATGAGTCAGCGTATCCGGCACGTCGCTGCGCGTTAGCGCGATCCGGAGCCGGATCTTCTCCACCGCCGCGGGCAATTGCGCTAGCAGCGCCTCCGCGCCGTTCCACAACTGATCGACCGCGGCTCCGCCGCTTGCCAGCAGCAGCAGCACGACGAGCGCGGCGCCGACCGGACGCATCACGTGCCACCGCTCAAGCCGATCGACGACCGGCGCGAGCGCGTAGCAGATGACGAGGCTCACCGCCAGAGGTATGAGGAACGGCGCAGCGAGATGAATGGCCACGCACGCGACGACGACGGCGATGATGACCAGCGCCGCCGTCCGCACCCCGGTCCGGCGGTGAGAGGCCGTCTGCCAGAGCGCAGCCGCGTCCGGCGCGGGCGCACACTCGCGGCGGCCCTGTTCGCGAACCGCCGATGCCGCTTCTCTCATCGCGCGGTCCACCTGACAGAGCCGATCGAGGCGTCCGCTTCAGCGCGTCACGGTCCGCCGCTCCGCCGGAACAGGCCGACGATCAGCGACACGAGGAACAGCACGGCGAAGATGAAGAACAGGATCTTGGCGATCTCGGCCGCGCCGGCGGCAATGCCGCCGAAGCCGAAGAGCGCCGCAATCAGCGCGATGATAAAGAACACAAGCGCATAGTGAAGCATGGTATCGATCCTTTCGATTCGAATCAGTGTCGGTTCGAAACTCCGCTACATCCCTCGTCGCGGGACGCTTCGGGCGCCACGCACCGGATCGTCCCGCAAATACGCCGGTCCACGCTATCGGCTAGCCTCTCTTTCTGCTGTAGGCGACGCGAAAGCCCTTGTCGGATGTCATAACGGTAGAGACGCACCGAACGTGTGCGCCGGCGCGCGCGGACGCTGCGCCCGCACCGCTTAGGACGCTGTCCGACGCCCCTACGGCCGAGTACTACGCCCATAACAGAGCGGGCCGGATAGCGGGACGCTCGCGCCTCTGCGACGATGAGGCCTTCCCGACCGCAGGCCGACAAAGGAGGGCCGATGATAAGGAAGCTCAAGTCCGGCGAGTATCGCCTGTACTCGGTGAAGAAGGATGCGCGGACGGGACGGCGGCGCAATCTCGGAACGTTCCGCACGCTCGACGAGGCGAAGCGCCACGAACGCGCGGTGCAATACTTCAAGCGGCAGCACTGACGCGCCATGGCCCGCGCTCTGTGGAAAGGCGCCATCACGTTCGGGCTGGTGACGATTCCCGTCGAGCTCCACTCGGCCGAGGAGCACCGCGCGTTCAAGCTGGCCATGCTGGACAAGCGCGATTTCTCCCCGGTCGGCTACAAGCGCTACAGCAAGAAGAGCGGCAAGGAAGTGCCCTGGGAGGACGTGGTCAAGGGATACGAGTACGAAAAGGGAGAGTACGTCGTGCTCTCCGACGAGGACTTCCGCCGCGCCGACGCCAAGGCGTCGCAGGCGATCGAAATCCGGGCCTTCGTCCCGGCGGAGGAGATCCCGGTGGAGTACTTCGAGACGCCGTACTACCTTGCGCCGGGACGCGCCGGGCAGAAAGTCTACGCGCTGCTGCGCGAGACGCTGCGCGACACCGGGCGCATCGCGATCGGCGAGTTGGTCATCCGCACGGTCAAGCACCTGGCGGCGATCGTTCCGGTCGGCCGCGCCCTGATGCTCAACACCATGCGCTATCCCGACCAGTTGCGCAGCGCCGACGATCTGGACCTTCCGGGCGAAGGGCTCAAGGGCGTGCGCGTCAGCGCCAAGGAGGCGGAGCTCGCGAAGCGGCTGGTCGATGACATGGCCGAGCCCTGGAAGCCGGGCGAGTTCAAGGACACCTACCACGAGGACCTGATGCGGCGCATTCGCGAGAAGATCAAGGCCGGCGAGACCCGGGAGATCACCGAGCCCGAGGAGGGCGCGGCCGCGCCGCGCACGGCCAAGGTGATCGATCTCGCCGCGCTGCTCGAGCGCAGCCTCAAGGAAGGCCAGCGCGCCGGCAAGAAGGTGGCGCACCGGCGCGGCGCCGCCTCCGACAGCGCTCGATCGCGCTCGCGCCGCACGGCGCACCGGAAGCGCGCGTAACGCTCTCGGACGACGGCGCCGTCCTACACGCGAATCGGACGGCATCCGATTTCGCGCCCGCACGCTCCGCCGCAGAATCCTGCTTGCGCGCGGTCGCGAAACAGACCGTAGCCCGGAATGTTTCCAAACCCGGCGGTGCGCCTTCGGCATCCCAGACGATGCGCGGTGGCGCGAGCCAAACCTGCAGAGGAGCGAAAGAATGAATTGGGATCGAATGGAAGGCAACTGGAAGCAGTTCAGCGGCAAGGTGAAGACGCAATGGGGCAAGCTGACGGATGACCAGCTCACGCAGATCAACGGGCGCCGCGATCAGCTCGTCGGCAAGATCCAGGAAGCCTACGGGATCACCCGCGACGAAGCGGACCGGCAGGTGAGCGACTGGGAGAAGATGCACTAGGCGGAACGACCGGCTAGTTCTACCCGTGGCGGCAGCGAGCGGCCGCCACGGGTTCGAGGGGGATCACAACAGCTTGTCCAGCGTGATCGGTTGGTCGCGTCCTCGCGCCGAACGGCCAGGCCGAAGACCGCCATGACGGCGTCGCCGATGAACTTCGCCAGCGTCCCGCCGTGGCGTTCCACCGCCCGATGCGATGCTTCGAACGCGCGCGCCAGGACGTCCTTGAGCACATTGGGCGCGAGCGGCTCGGCCGTCGCCCGCGTCGCCTTGAGGTCGGCGAATACGATGGTCACCGTCTTGCGCGTCTCGCGCGAGCGCGTCGCGGCGAGCGGCGCACCGCACCCGCCGCAGCGCTGGAAAGCGGCCGGGTTCTGCATCCCGCAGCTCGCGCACAGCTTCGTATCTGCGGCAGCGGCTGCCGGTGCAGCGGGCACTTCCTGCACCTCGCTCGCGGGAGCGGTAGAGTCGACGACTGGCGCGGTAGTGGTAGGCGTGGCATCGCTGTTCCCGCGCCTTTCGGTTCGCGGTGCCCTACTAGCCACGCCATAGCTCCGTTTCCAGTCGCCGCTCATCGAACCGGACGTGCAGATCTCCCGCATCC
>Ga0335081_10006376_pt1 | contig 18776 bp, 16 predicted proteins | sample Lox_Sample_35_FD_206713 | JGI IMG/M metagenome (GOLD analysis project Ga0335081, IMG submission 206713) | Soil microbial communities from Loxahatchee National Wildlife Refuge, Florida, United States - Lox_Sample_3.5 | ecosystem: Environmental > Terrestrial > Soil > Wetlands | place: USA...
GCTTTGTGGGGAAGCGTGCGATTTCAGTTATCGGACTAGTATTTTTAATACCTCGGCGCGGGAAAGATACATCATTTTGCGCGTAACTTACGCATTGACTCCCGCGGGCGAACCGAGGATCGAATATGCCGACTTAAAGAGACATTTTTTCGGCTGGAGCGTTTCCCCCACTCTGGCAGACGTGCGGGAAGCGGTGCGGAAAATTCGCGCCAGCAAAGCGATGCTGATCACCCCGGGCGATGAAGATTGCAGAAGCGCGGGATCATTCTTCAGGAATCCTGTACTTACCCCCGAACAACATTCTGCTCTGGCAAAACACGCGGCTGCGAAAGGGCTGCAAATTCCGAGCTACCCAGCGCTTGATTCACAGCGCAAAGTCTCTGCGGCCTGGCTGGTGGAGCACTCAGGATTCTCAAAGGGGTACGGCAATTGCCGGGTTGGCATTTCGCGCAAGCACGCACTGGCGATTGTGAATCGTGGTGAGGCTACTGCCGCGGAAATCGTCGCCTTGAAAGATCACATTCAAGAGCGGGTGGAAGAGATCTGGGGCGTGCAACTGCAGCCCGAGCCAGTGTTCGTCGGCTTCTAGGATTCGCCGGGCGAGGCGCCCGCGCCACACAAAGAGACGGCGGCGCCCCAGTTCGCGACCCTGGTTGTGTATGACCCCGTGCGAGGGGAGGGAATGCGATCCGGCTCCGGCGCCCGCCGCCAGTTTATGTATCGGCAAGTTTTGCCGCTTCTTTAAAGATTCGCATGAACATTGGGCGCGTAAGTTTTCCGGTTTGCGTGTTTTGGTTTGAGGGATGATACGAGGCCAACAGTACCTTGCCGTCGGGCATTTCATAATGCGCGGCATGACGGAACACGTAGGATTTCTTGCTCAGGATCAAACCGAGCCGCCGCAGGCGGTTCAGATAGGCCTCGAACCCGACCCTGCCCAAGGCCACGACGACTTTCACCTTCTTCAGTCCTTCGATTTCGCGATCAAGATATCGTGAGCAGTTGGCCAGTTCTTTGGGCAGAGGCTTGTTGCCCGGAGGCGCGCAGCGAGCCGCCGCTGTGATGTAGAGATTCTTCAACTGAAGGCCGTCATTGCGATCCGTGGCATTTGGTTGATTGGAAAAACCAGCCTCGTAAAGGACCGGATACATGAATTTGCCCGAAGCGTCTCCGGTGAAAGGGCGGCCAGTGCGGTTGGAGCCGTGAGCGCCGGGAGCGAGTCCAAGCACGAGGACGCGGGCGTCCGGATCGCCGAAGCCAGGGACAGGTTTGCCCCAATATTCCCAATCGCGATAGGCGCGGCGTTTTTCGCGGGCAATTTTCTCGCGATATTTGACCAGCCGCGGGCAGAGCGTACAGGCGATGACTTCGCAGTTGAGCTGAGAAAGCCACAACGGCAAATCGCGGGTTGTTCGTTGACTGGTCATCGTTCTCTGGGCGTGACTCTACACTCGATGTAGTATTTCGGCCAATGGCCTATTGTCAAAGGTGTCGCGATGACTTTCGGTGTTTGACGCCTCTCTCCTATGTTCTTTACACTCAAAGTTAATTGGGCGTGATTTTCAGGCCTGCCCACGCGCCAGGATTGTTGTCCGGCCCTTGATTTTGAAAGGCGAAACGTGAGCCCCACAGAAACCGCAAATCAGAGCAAACAGGAAATCGAAGTTGAGGTCCCGGCCGAACTGGTGGCCCGCGAGACCGAATCCCTGATTCAAAAATATCAAAAACTGGCGCGCTTGCCCGGGTTCCGGCGTGGGCATGTGCCGGCGTCGGTGATTCGCCAGCGCTTTGCGGAAGAGATCAAGAGCGAAGTCGTGGAATCGCTGGTGCCGCGTTATTTTCGTCAGGAAGCGGAGAAGCGAGGGCTGGTTCCGGTTTCTCAACCACGCGTCACCGATTTGCATGTGCACGAGGGCGAGCCCTTACGCTTCAAGGCAAGCTTCGAAGTCATGCCGGAAATCAAGGTTGAAGGCTACAAAGAGCTGCGCGCGGAAAAGCCTGTGATTGCCGTCACTGAGGAGGAAGTGGAGCAAGCTTTAAATCATCTGCGGGAGCAGCATGCGACTTTCGAGACCGTCGAAGGCCGGGCGCTGGCAGATGGCGACTTCGCCCAAGTCTCGCTCGACGGCCAGCCGAAAGAAGGCTTAGCAGCCGATTCAAATCCGGTGCACATGGATGAAGTCCTGGTCGAGATTGCGGGCAAAAATACGATGCCCGAGTTCACCGAGAACTTGCGTGGGGCAAATGCCGGGGAGGAACGCAGCTTCGACGTGGCTTATCCTGAGGACTCATCCGACAAGCGTCTGGCCGGAAAAACCTTTGTTTATGCCGTGAAAGTCCACTCCATCAAGCAAAAGCACTTGCCGGAGCTGAACGACGAGTTCGCCAAAGTGCTTGGAGAGTTCAAGGACCTGAAGGAAGTTCGCGAAAGAATACGGGCCGGCATGGAAGCGGAGCGGAAGCGTGACGCCGAACGCGAAGCCAAAGACAAATTAGTGGCAGAGCTGGTGAAAAGAAACGATTTTGCCGTGCCGGAAGCACTGGTAGACCGGCAAGTCGATCTGCGGCTGGAGCGCGGATTGCGCGCGCTGGCGGCTCAGGGCATGAAGCAGGAAGACCTCAAGAAAATGGATTTTAACCGGCTCCGTGCCGGACAGCAGGAGCAGGCGGCACAAGAGGTAAAGGCGACCTTGCTGCTGGATAAGATCGCCGAGGAGGAAAAAATCGAGGTCAGCGACGCGGAAATCGATCGGGAGATCGAAGCGCTCGCCACACAGTCCAAACAAACCGCGGAAGCGATTCGCGCGCGTTTGACACGTGAGGGAGCGCTCGATAGAATCCGAAATAGAATCCGCAGCGAAAAGACCCTCGATTTTTTGTATCGCCAGTCCGCCTGAAAGCGGACCACTTTCGATCCTCCCCCAAAGTCAGGCAAAGTGGTTGGGGCAGGAGTGTGGCAGGTGAACGTGAACGACGCAAAGATGATGCTGGTGCCCATGGTCATCGAGCAGACGGGCCGGGGCGAACGGGCTTACGACATTTATTCCCGGCTGCTGCGGGACAACATCATTTTCATCGGCACGCCGATTGACGACAACATCGCGAACCTGGTGATCGCGCAGATGCTGTTTTTGGCGCAGGAGGATCCGGAGAAGGATATCCAGCTTTACGTGAACTCTCCGGGCGGCTCGATCACAGCGGGCATGGCGATCTACGACACCATGCAATATGTAAAGAACGACGTGACCACGATTTGCATTGGCCAGGCAGCCAGCATGGCGGCGCTGCTGCTCGCCGCCGGCGAGCCCAAAAAACGGCTGGCGCTGCCAAATTCGAGGATTTTAATTCATCAGCCGTCCATGGGTGGGCTTTCTGGGCAGGCCACGGACATCGACATCCATGCCCGGGAAATTCTGCGCATGCGCGAGATTACCAATCAGTTGCTGGCCAAGCACAGTGGCCAGAAATTGGATAAAGTCGAAAAGGACGTAGAGCGCGACTTCATTATGAACGCGCAACAGGCGAAGGAATACGGAATCATAGACGATATCATTTATAAGACCAGATAAGCGGTATGATCTGGCTTTCGCGGACCCGGGGGGACGTGAGCAGGCCGCGTGGAGTGAAGTTTTGGCGGGGAGAGGTGAAATCGGGTGAAAAATCGAAGCGGTACTGAGGAGATGTTGCGCTGCTCATTCTGTCATAAGTCTCAGGATGCGGTGGCCAAGCTGATTTCATCTCCGAGCGATTACCCCAGGGCGTACATTTGCGATGAATGCGTGGCGGTCTGCAACTCGATCCTGGAAGATGACCGCACGGCAACTCCACCCAGCAGCACTCCCAACCAGCTGCCCAAGCCGCAAGAGGTAAAGACCTTCCTCGATGAATATGTAATCGGCCAGGAGCAGACGAAAAAGAAACTGGCGGTAGCGGTTTACAACCACTACAAGCGCATTTACATGAACCGCCAGCGCACGGGCGACGGGGTCGAACTGACCAAGTCAAACATTCTCCTCATCGGGCCAACCGGAACCGGCAAAACTCTGCTGGCGCAGACCTTGGCGCGCATGCTGGATGTGCCCTTCGCCATTGTCGACGCGACCACGCTGACTGAGGCCGGTTACGTTGGCGAAGACGTAGAAAACATCATCCTTAAGCTGCTGCAAGCGGCCGACGGCGACGTGGGCCGCACGCAGACCGGGATTATCTACATTGACGAAGTCGACAAGATCGGTCGAAAAGACGAGAACCCTTCCATTACCCGCGATGTTTCCGGCGAAGGCGTACAACAAGCACTGCTGAAGATTCTGGAAGGCACGATCGCCAATGTTCCGCCCCAGGGCGGGCGCAAGCACCCGCACCAGGAATTTACGCCGGTCGATACGACCAACATCTTGTTCGTTTGCGGCGGCGCGTTTGTAGGTCTGGAAAAAATCATTGGGCGGCGCATGGGCAAGAAATCGCTCGGCTTCAAGCATGGCGAGGAAGCGGAACAGGAAGAGACCGCAGAGGCAAGCCGCAAACGGAATTTCGAACTACTGAGCGACGTGCAGCCGGAAGATCTGATCAAGTTTGGCCTGATTCCGGAATTTGTTGGCCGCCTGCCGGTGGTGGGCTGTCTGGAGGACCTGGACGAATTTGCTCTGATCGAAATTCTCACGCGGCCGAAAAACGCTATCATCAAGCAGTATCAGCGGCTCTTTGAGTTTGAGAACGTGCGTCTCAAGTTCAGCGATGAAGCGCTGCGGGCCATCAGCCGGCAGGCCATGGCGCGAAAGGTTGGCGCCCGCGGACTGCGCATGATTTTAGAGGAATTGATGCTGGATTTGATGTACCATCTGCCGAGTCAAAAGAAGGTGAAAGAGTTCGAAGTTACGCGGGAAATGGTGGAAAAGCGCAACGTGACCCTGGCGATGATGGAAAAAGCAGGCTAAGCCCGGTTTTTGGAGATGGAGTGAGCACAACTAAAGAAAAATTTGAGAGCAAGAAGTTGCCCATGATGCCCATCCGGGACGTGGTCATCTTCCCGTACATGATGACCCCTTTCGTGGTGGGCCGGGAGTCGAGCGTGCGCGCCCTGGAAGAGGCGCTGGCCGCCGACAAGAAGATCTTTCTCGCCACCCAGCACGATGCCAGCGTGGATGAGCCCAAGCCGAATGAGATTTATCAGGTGGGCACGATCGTCAACATCGTGCAGAGCCTCAAGCTGCCGGACGGCAACATCAAGGTGCTGGTGGAGGGGATCGAACGCGGCAAAATTCTCCAGGTCATGGAGACCGAAGGCTACATGCAGGTTTCTGTCCGCGTGGCGCGCTACGCGACGGAGACCACGCCGCAGGTTGAAGCCGGCATGCAGCGAGTGACTTCCCTCTTCGAGCAGTACGTAAAGCTGTGCCAGTCGCTGAACTACGAAACTATGATCGCGGCTGTGCGGATGGAAGACCCGGCCAAGCTGACCGATACGATCGCCGCCAATCTTCAGCTTTCCATTGAAGAAAAACAGGAACTGCTGGAAATTTTTGACCCTGCCGAGCGCTTGAGCCGCATCGGTGATGTGCTCGATATCGAAATCGAAAAGCTCAATATGGACCGCACCATCCAGTCGCGCGTAAAGCGGCAAATGGAGCGGGCCCAGAAAGAGTATTACCTGAACGAGAAGATCAAGGCCATCCAGAAGGAACTGGGCCGCGGCGAGAAAAGCGAGTTCGATGAGCTGAAGAAAAAGATCGAGACCGCCGGCATGACCAAGGACGTGCGCGACAAGGCGATGCAGGAGCTGAAAAAACTGGAAGCCATGCCGCCCATGTCCGCTGAGTCCACCGTCTCGCGCAACTATTTGGACTGGCTTCTTGCCGTGCCATGGAAAAAGCGTTCAAAAGAGATCCGGAACATCTCCCGCGCGGAAAAAGTTTTGAACGAAGATCACTACGGGCTGGAGAAAATCAAAGACCGCATTCTCGAATTCCTTGCCGTCCGCCAGTTGGTGAAAAATCCCAAAGGATCGATCTTGTGTTTCGTCGGCCCTCCGGGCGTGGGCAAAACTTCGTTGGGAATGTCGATCGCCAAGGCCACGGGCCGCAAGTTTGTTCGTATGTCGCTGGGCGGTGTGCGTGATGAGGCCGAGATTCGCGGCCATCGCCGCACCTACATCGGCGCCTTGCCGGGCCAGATCATCCAGATGATGAAAAAAGCCGGCACCAAGAACCCGGTTTTCATGCTGGATGAAGTCGACAAGATGTCGATGGATTTCCGCGGCGATCCGTCTGCCGCGCTGCTCGAAGTGCTGGATCCCGAGCAGAATTACATGTTCGTCGATCACTATCTCGACGTGGAATACGACCTTTCCCAGGTTTTCTTCATCGCCACCGCCAACGTGATGCATACGATTCCTCCGGCTTTGCAGGACCGCATGGAAGTTTTGCGGCTGCACGGCTACACGGAGCAGGAAAAGCTGGAGATCGCCAAGCAATTCCTGGTGAAGAAGCAGATGCAGCAGGCCGGGCTCACGGAGAAAAACCTGAAGTTCTCCGACGACGCCATTCTTGCCTTGATTCGCTCTTACACGCGCGAAGCGGGCGTGCGCAACCTGGAGCGTGAAATCGGCAACGTCTGCCGCAAGGTGGCGCGCAAGGTGGTCAAAGAGGGCCAGGACTTCAACGTCACGATTACTCCGGAAAATGTTAACGATTATCTGGGAGTGATCAAGTTCCGCGATACCCTCGCACACGAGAAGAGCGAAGTGGGGCTGGTCACTGGCCTGGCCTGGACCGAAGTCGGCGGCTCGATTTTGAGCACCGAAGCGACGGTTGTGGATGGCAAGGGAAAGCTGACGCTGACCGGCAAGTTGGGCGACGTGATGCAGGAATCCGCGCAGGCGGCGATGTCGTATGTCCGTTCCCGGTCGCATCGGCTGGGTTTGACTCGCGATTTCTACCGCTCCATGGACATCCATGTGCACGTCCCCGAAGGCGCGATCCCCAAAGACGGACCTTCGGCGGGCATCACTATTGCCACGGCCATTTCAAGCGCCCTGAGCAAGATTCCTGTACGGCGCGATCTGGCAATGACGGGCGAGATCACGCTCCGCGGCAAGGTCTTGCCAATCGGCGGGTTAAAGGAGAAATTGCTGGCCGCGCACCGCGCCGGATTGTTCGAGGTCATCCTCCCCAAGGAAAACGAGAAAGACCTGGCCGAGGTGCCAGAGAACCTGCGCAATGCTATGAAGCTGCACTTCGTTGACACGATGGACCAGGTCCTGGCGCTGGCGCTGGAGAGGCCTTTACCTGAGTCGTCCGAAGTGGCCGCCGAGACGATTGCGCCGATCCCGACGGCACCAGGCGAAAGTCCGACGGCCCACCAATAGAGAAAGCATGGCTTGTCAATAAGACCCGCGGAAACGCGGGCTTTTCTATTGGCACGAGGTAAAAGACTAAAATAACTATGGATGGAACCTGCTCCTCAGCCAGCCGGCCCCATGCGCAATTTCAAGGGCGCTGCCGGACTCCTTGTGGCCTGCGCTGTCGTCGTCGTCCTGCTAATTGCGCTTCCGGCTTACCGTTGGTTTTTCTTGATCAGCGTCGGGATCGGAGTAGTCGTTGTCGGAATTCTGCGTTTGTGGAACAAGTTCCATCCGGTCAAGGAAACTGACGTAAACCATAAGCGGCCCCTCGGATTGAGTTGAAAACGCCGCCTTGAAATCTTTCAGTTAAAGCGGCAGACTAGAACATGCGTGTTCTTTCCCGCTTTCTTTTAGCCGCTACCGATCCCAGTCATTTTCCTGTCCCGATTTTTCCCGAAGTTGCATTTCTGGGCCGCTCGAATGTGGGCAAGTCGAGTGTGATCAATTCCCTGCTGGGCACTAAGATCGCCAAGACCAGTTCATCGCCCGGCCGCACCCAGTCCATCAACTTTTTTGAAGTCCGCTGGCCAGGAAAGCCCAGGCCTGAGCTGATCTTTACCGACCTTCCAGGCTATGGCTATGCACGGGTGGCGCGTGAGGTCTCCGACCGATGGCCCAATTTCATTGAACCCTACTTGCGCGAGCGGCCAACGCTGGCTCTGTGCCTGGCCTTGGTGGATGTGAATGTGCCGCCTCAGCCATCCGATAAGCAGCTGGTGAATTTCCTGACGGCGAGCGATCGGCCATTTCTAGTCGTGGCCACCAAAAGCGACCGGCTCTCAGGTAACCAGTTGCAAAAAGCCCTGCGTCTTCTGACCATCGAGTTCGGGGAGATTCCCACCATCCCGTACTCAGCGCGCACCGGCACAGGCCGGGAAGAGTTGTGGCGGGCAATACGGTCCGCGGTGAATTCTCCTGTAGTCTCTTAGCCCGAGTGCGCTCCCAAAATGGGAACTAACCTGCCCTCTAGTTACACCCTGAGCCTGCGCTGACCACAGCCGGCGTAGTCGTTTCCCTTAACATCGGGACAATCGGCGCTCGCAGCGGCGATCCGGCCGCCTGCGGCGCTGGTGTGTGGGTATGAACGACTGGAGAAATCCTTATCAAGAAACAACTCCCGGCGGCAGCGTCGAATATCTTCGCGCCCTGAAGCGCAGCAACGAAGGCCAACCCACTCCAACTGCGGCTTCGCAGCCTTCTGCGACAGTGGAACGCCGTTCTGCGGTTCGCTACAAATGCCAGGGCAGCGCCGAATTTCGCATCGAAGGCACGAACGTGCGCACCTGGGGCACCGTTACCGATATCAGCCGGAGTGGATGTTACGTGGAGCTGTCTGCCACCTCACCCATCGATACAGCGGTAAATATGCAGATTGAGCTGGAGGGAATTCGCCTGTGTGTGAAGGGCAAGGTTCGCACCAGCCATCCTTACGTAGGCATGGGGATCGCATTCACCGAGATGGAGGAGGCTGACGGGGCACGGCTCGGGGAATTGTTGCTGAGGCTCTCGGGTGGGGCTGCGGCCCCCAGAATTGAGACGAAATCAAGCCCGACACCGACGGCATTGCTGATGGTGACCAATCCTGCCTCTGCCCTGAACGCAATCGTTGAATTCTTTCAAAATCATCCAACCATGTCGCGAGACGATTTCGAAGAGCTGATCCGCCAGAGCCAAAACCCAGGGCAGTGGCCCCCTCGCTGATCTCGATTCCTGCCGCGTTCCTGACCAATCCGTTATGATGAAACGTCTATGGCCATTTACCTGGTTACCGGAGTTGCGGGGTTCATCGGCTCTGCGCTGGCGCGGGCCTTGCTGGCGCAGGGCGATCGAGTTCGAGGCATCGACAATTTTTCCACCGGAAAACGGGAGAATATCGCGGAGATTCTTGAGCAAATCGACTTTCGCGAGGTTGACCTGCTGGATGCGGCGGCAACTTCTTTGGCTTGCCGCGGCGCCGATTTCGTTTTGCATCAGGCGGCGATCCCCTCCGTACCGAGGTCAGTAGCCGAACCGATCGCGAGCAATCGCGCCAACCTGGATGCGACGGTGAATCTGCTGGTGGCCGCACGCGATGCCAGAGTGAAGCGGGTTATCTTTGCGGCCTCGTCCTCCGCATACGGCGATACCCCAACCCTTCCCAAGCGTGAGGATATGACGCCGAACCCGATCTCCCCTTACGCCGTCGCCAAGCTGGCCAGCGAGCACTACATGATTTCTTTCTACCGTTGTTATGGCCTGGAAACGGTCTGCCTGCGCTACTTCAACATCTTCGGGCCGCGCCAGGATCCGAGCTCGCCTTACTCCGGCGTGTTGGCGAAATTCATCACGCAGATGCTGCGCGGAGAACAGCCGACCATTTTCGGCGATGGCACGCAAAGCCGTGATTTTACTTACATTGACAACGCGGTGGCCGCCAACCTGCTGGCATGCCAGGCGCCTGCAAACCAAGTGGCAGGCCGTGTCTTCAATGTAGCCACCGGCCGGCAAATTGACCTGAACGAAACTTTCCGCCTGTTGCAGAAATTGACTGGATACTCGGGCGAAGTTAAGCACGCGCCCGAGCGCGCAGGAGACATCAAACATTCTCTTGCCGATCTTTCCCGGACAGAAAAGCATCTTGGCTACAAACCTGCCGTAGATTTTGAGGAAGGCTTGCGGCGAACGATCGAGTGGTACAAAAACTCACCGGCAACGGCCGAACCCAGCCCACAAGTTTCTGAGCGCCGTTAGCGCCCGAAATTACCTTGGTTATCTGTTGGGGAAATCGGATGGGAGACTAGAGTGACCGCATGACTCTCTCATCGATGGTGGTTTCCCGCGATTGGCAAGAAATCAGCGTATTGGAATGCATCCTCGGCAGTCTGCGAATCAATGTCGAAGTCGAACCGCGGCCGGAAATCGCCTCCGCCAAACTTAAGAAATCGAAGATTGATGCTTTAATCGTCGACTGTGATCTCAACGGCTCCACGTCCTTCCTGCGCGGCGTTCTGGATGGCAAGGCCAATACCGCAGTCCCTGTGGTGATCTTAAGCGGATCGAATTGCCGCGAAACTCCGCAAGCCAACAGCGCGACGTTTGTGTTTAAGAAACCTATCTCCGTGGAACAAGCGGTTCATACTCTTTCCGCCGCGCGCAATATGATTTTGGATGGGCGGCTGCGCTATTACCGGGAAACGCTCGATCTCCCCGTTTGGCTGACCTCGACTGCCAGGCGAACCAAGGCACACCTGGTGAATTTAAGCCAGGGAGGAATGTGCGTTCACACCAAGCAGACTTTGCCTGCCCATGAAGCGCTGCAAGTCAGTTTCGCTCTTCCCGGCACAAAACAATCTCTTAAGAACCAAGGCGAGGTGGTGTGGACCAATCAAGATGGCTATGCAGGCATCAAATTCCTGGAAATGAAGCCGCGCGCCAAGCGCGAGTTGCAGCTTTGGCTGGAGCGGCAATATCTGACGCGCTAGCCCGGCCACCTTCGCGCTAGCGGAACCGGGGACGTTCTTCACCTTGCGACTGTGAGTCCTCGGACCGGCCCTCAAGTCGAACCAATCGTTCGCCGAACGTGCAGCCAGTCCAAAAGGCAAAGAGAAACCAATAAAGCGCTGCGAAGATGCCCGCCACCGCAAGAAGAAACGCAACCGCAAATGGCCAGGGAGGGACCGAGCGGGTCATCGCCAGCGAAATCACTGAAAACAGCAACACCGCCGCAACCAGAATCAAACTGTCCACCATCCACCAGGTAACGCGGAACTCGCTCGAGGAAGATTCGGGTGAAGGGTCTTCTGCCGGCAGCGCTTCGAGCTCTACTGCGGCCGGTTCAGACTTAAGCACGATCGCAGGACGTGGATTTTCCGAGAAAGTCAGTTGGCAGACTTCCTGGCCGGTGCCAGTGCCGGCAAAGAGCAGGTCGCGCGTATTCTCCCGGGCTGCGGCAAGAACCCGGGTAAAGATCCACTCCTTCAAACGCCGCTGCAAGCCAACAGGAGTATCCAGAAATTCAACCCCGGCCCGTCCGGCGGGATCGGCCCAAACCACGCAACCGACAGCTTCCACCCGAAGGCGAGGGGAGAGCAAATCGAAGCGCAGCGCAACTTCCTGGCCCACGCGCAAGGGAGTCACAGCATGCAACGACAATCCCTCATCGCTGAGGTCGCGAATGATGCCTCCGTTGCCTTGGTCCAACGTCAGGCGAATCAAAGAAGGCATCCGGTAACGATAAGGGCGTCGCGGGAAAGCCCTTGGCCCTCCGGATTCTATTGGCTGCGAAGGGAGTGACTGCACAACAAAGAATCTTAGCTTGGACTGGACTGGCTCTCAGTAGCATCGCTGGTTCAGCGGGTCCTTAGGAGGCAGGGCGTTGCTCGACGGCGGGCGCTGGAACATTCTGTGCGCGGTCCCACTCGATCAGGCGATCAAGTTCATAACGGTAAGGACCGTAAGCCTGGAAGGATTTTTCATCGAAGAGCCGCTTAATGCCGCAACCCAGGCAAACTTGATAAGAGTAACCCCGCGAACGTACCGGCCAACTCATTCTGCGGTGCCAACAGCCCCTCAAAAGCACCATTGCGATGCCAGCCAGGCCGGTAGCGGCAACGCCCAGCGGCCACATCCAACCCGACTTCTTGTCCACTTCTTCCACCTGCCACAACCCGTAAGTACTTCTGGTTTCAATACTATGCTTAAATATGGGCAAAGGCAATGGCACCAGACGCATCCCAAATGGCACACCAAAGGCGGGAGAATTACTCCAACCTTCGTGCGCAAGACAATATTGCAGAGGGGAGAAAACGGCTGTAACTTGTAAGCTATAGGCTGGTTTTTCAGCCGGGGCTGAGTTGATTTTGAGCCTGTTCTATGCGCAAGTCTTGAATTGACAGTTGCTTCGCAGATGACACACTAGGAACGAAGGGAACGCGATCCACAAAGATTTCCACCGTTTCGATGAGCGCAAGTCCTCACAAAGCGAGCCCAGAGTTAATTGATCAGATAACAGCAGAACCAGCCTTCCCGGCGCTCCCGATCTCGCAGCCGCCATCTGTTCCCGCGGGCCATGAAGCTTTGCAAGCCCTCCTTGCTTTCTCTTCCCTGCATGAACAAATCCGTCAGCGCAGGGCGCACGAAGCGCGCTCGGGGAGTTCTGCGGCGGACGTTTGGGAACTCGAGCAATTTGTTTTGGATGAAGTGCTGCAACTGGTTGCCGAGCGGGCCCTGAGCATCACAGGAGCGGATGGTATTGCAATCGCGCTGGCGGAAAGCGACGCCATCGTCTGCCGCGCTTCCGCCGGATCGATTGCGCCGGATCACGGGGTGCGCTTGGATCCTCACGCCGGATTTTCCGGCGCCTGCCTGCGTGATGCGCGAATTGTTCGCTGCGATGACACTGAGAGCGACGCGCGAGTCGATGTGCAGGCCTGCCGGCGTCTGGGTGTGCGTTCTCTCGTGGCCGTTCCCATCGCGGGCGTGCATGGAGTGATGGGGCTTTTGGAAGCCTTCTCCACCGAAACCTATGGCTTCAACGACAGCGATGTTCGCAGTTTGGGTCTTCTAGCCGAGCTGATTCTCGCGGCCATGAAGCCGGAAGAAGAAGACCGGCTGGCGGAAATTTCGCGTCGCGTCGTCGCCGGAGCAACCGTACAAACGCCCCTTGAGCCGAGGGGAAACCGGAGCGATCGGGATGCCGAAACCGAGCTTCCGGCGGAGCCGCTCGAGCGTCCGAAGCCAGACGCTCCAACAATTCCATCCTTCGGCCTTCCTCAAGCAGAAAGCCAAGGGAGGTCTCGGCCCGGTCTCGCAATTGTCCTGATACTCGTTTTGGTAGCCGCAGCATTAGGCTTCGGCTTGTGGTGGAAAATCAACCGGGGCGGAGTGGTTCGACCGAGGCCGGCTGTCACCAGCGCGCCGTCTGCAAATCCCCAGGCCGCCCAACACCCGGTAATTTCTTCAAGCGTAGATGTGCAAAAAACGGAGGAGTCTTCGCCCACAGAAGAAGCTCCTTCTACCGCCGGGGAGGTTGAAGACCGCAAGGACGCATCGGGTCTGCCCATGGTTACCGGGATTCAACATATCTCTTCGCCCGACTCCGATCGTGTGATCGTAGAACTACAAGAACAGGTCCAGTACGAAGCGCATCGCCTGAGCAATCCTGAGCGAATCTATGTTGACCTGCACGGTACGGCCTTGGCCCCGGGGCTATTTGGCAAGACCATCGAAGTAGGAGACAAATTGCTGACCCGGGTGCGCATCGCTCAGCCACGGCGCGCGGTGACCCGTGTGGTACTGGAGACCGAAGGTTCGTCCGATTTTTCTGTGAGCTTCGAATCGAATCCCAATCGGCTTATCCTTGAAGTGCATCCGATGGCAAAGCCCCAGCCCGGTATAAAAACCCAGCCTCTGAAGAGTGAGTCAGTGCCGCAAACCAACGCTCCGCCGATGAATGAAAAAGTCGCTGATCAAACGCGTAGCCAGGCCCATCTGCCAAAGCTCCGCATCGTGCTGGATGCCGGACATGGCGGCTGGGATTTGGGCACGGTCGGGCGCAAGGGCCTGCTCGAGAAAGATTTGGTGGCCGACATCGTGAATCGTCTCGGCAAATTGGTGAACCGAGGATTAGGAGCGGAGGTTGTCTATACCCGGCCTGACGACAATTACGTCGCTTTGGAAAAGCGCGCTGAAATCGCCAACCTGTCTCACGCCGACTTGTTCGTCTCGGTGCATGCAAACTACAGCAGCGATGCCTCCGCTCGTGGCGTCGAGACTTATTACACAAATACTTATTCGTCGGTGCGGGCACGCACCCAGGACCTGGATGAAACGGGGGCAGAGCTGGAGAATATTAATTGGACCAATGTGGACATTCGCGAGAAGGCCCGCGAATCCAGGCGATTTGCTTCGACCGTGCAGCGGGCGCTTTACCACGCGCTGGCGTCACAAAATCCGGAGATCCGCAACCGCGGAGTGAGAGAGGCCAGTTACGTAGTCCTGATTGGAACCACGATGCCGGCCATTCTGGCGGAAGTTTCCTTCGTGAGCAATGCCGCCGATGAGCGCAAGTTGCGGGACACGGAATATCGCCAGCAGATTGCGGAAGCCTTGTACGAAGGGATCGCTCACTACGCGGCCACCTTCCATCCGGCACCGGTGGCTACTGCATCGGCCGGCTCAGGCATAAAATAGCTCGATCTTGCCATTGGGAAGCTTCACTGGAGCCGGTCCACGGCTTCAATTTCATCCCTCATCCCCAGATATTCCCAACGTTGCAGGGCGATCGGGACATTCCCGTTTTGCCAGACGAAATCATGAAACTGGCGCAAGCTGAAATTTTTGCCCTGCTTTCTGTGCGCATCAGCCAGCATCCGGTAAATCTGGAGTTTGCCCACCTCATAAGAAATTGCTCCACCCGGGCGAGAGGCAAAAGCCGCAGCTTCGCCGCGCGCCGTGGTCGCGTCCATTGGGACCGTGGTTCTTAAGTATTCCGCAGCCTGCTCGATGGTGAATTGCCCGAGGGCCAGTTTGACATCAACTTCGACACGCAATGCGCGAAGGCGCATAAAATTCCAGACGATTTCCCGCGAGCGCGGACTGTCGTCGAACAGTCCCGCGTTCAGCATCATTTCCTCGGAATAAAAACCGATACCCTCGTTGGCGCTGGAATCATAGTAGTGGCGGCGAATGGGATCAGGATTGGCCCAGGAAACCACAAGCTGGAAGTAATGTCCCGGAACGCTCTCGTGAACAATGAGCGGCCGGGGATCTTTTGCAGCGCTGAGCCAGAAATAGCCGAGATTTGGGCTGGGCGGCCAAATGTAGCGTGTTCCGTTCTGTTTGAGGCGGCTTGGGGATGTGAAGTCATCCGCCTCGGCAAAACCGTCTATCGGCGCCAAGTAAGTCGGCATGGGAACATAAAGAAAATGGTGGACCGATGCGGGTACGGTGAGCAAGTCTTTTTCGTCGAGATAACGCCGGATGGCAAGTTCGTCCTTCGCTTCTGCGCTTATTTCTTCGGCCTCGTTCTTGAACAGCCGCAGCTCCGGCAAACCAAGATTGCGATGCTCCTCGTAGACTTGCGAAGCAACGGAGCGCGCCCATTCCTGCCGCCCTGCGGCCAACAACTGCTCGGGACTAAACGGTACCAGCGCAACATTCTTGAGAAAGTAAACATAGGCATCGCGGCCGATGGCAGTTTCGGCCCGCAGATCAGGCAAACGTTGAGTAAGCCAGGCGCGATAAGATTCGAGCTCTGCGGCCGCTCGCTCAGCGGCGGAATCCAGGCTTTGCGCAGCATCGGCATCGAAGAGTGGCTTTAGCGCCCGGACAGATTGCAACAAGCGAGGACGAATTTCGCGGAGCTGGCCAATCGCCAACTCAGTAAAAGGAGCCGGAGGGTGATCCAGATTTTTCTTCCCATCGTCCAGAGTCCGAGGAAATGAATTCAGGATCGCAACGATCTGCCTGCTCCGCGCGGCATCAAACGGAGGCGGGGCCACCAGCGCCTCGTAGAAAACCCCCATCGTCTGCTCGACATAAAACGAGGGATTGCGCTGCCAACCGCGCAGGACATCCAGTTCCCAGTGGACGCGGGCCAGTGCCGATCCCATCAAGCGATAGTCCACTTGCCGGGCGACAGGCCAGGGAGAAGCATCCATCTTCCGCCAGCGCGCTTCAAATTCTGCGAGCTGTTTGCGGTCGCGTTCGATTGCCGCCGCAGACCAATCAGGCGCCCATCCTTCAGGGCGCTCAACGCGAGGAACATCGTCGCCATTGACGGGACGCTCACTGTCTCGCCACGCCCAAAAATCACGGGCAAGGTCATCGAGGGAGTCTGCGTGGAGCGACGGGGGCAGCAGGAAAACAGTGAAGGAAATAAGAATAGCTATCGATTTTTTCTTGCGCATCCGCTTTCTTTCCTTTGCAGACAAGCGAGAATTTCCGCTTACTGGACGGCCTCAGCATTTTTCAAAGCTTCATCCAAACGCTGATTGCTCTTTGAAGGGCCGCCCTCCATCACGCGCCAACCGTCGTCGTAATGGACAAAAGTGACCGTCGAGCTGTAGGTCCCCGTGCCAGCGTAAAGCGCGTCGCCAATCTCATTCAGCGCGGCCCACTTCCACAGGAAATCCACGTTGGCAACGTTTCCGTTCTTGGCGATGCCGGTAATGGCGAGTAGTTCCCTTCTGGCTACCGGAACGCTGAAATACTGTGTAGCCGCACTGTTGGCCGGGACCCAGTCGCGCAGCGCGTCCACGCCCAGCGGCGTAAGCGTGACATCCCAGCATGGCGGAGGGGCCACGTTCGCAATACAAGGAGCGTTGGCGCCGGTCAGCCAGCCGTGGTGCTGCAACACCAGATATTCGGGGGAAGTGTAGTCCTTGTTAGAGACAATACCCGTGCGAAGCCAGAACAACTGCTGAGCTTTGAAGGTATCGGAGCCTGCGATGAGATCAACGGCCAACCGCCGTGTCAGAAAATCGCGAGGGGAGCAGGCGGTGGAAAAGAGCAGCGCCAAGGCGGCCAGCGCGACCGCACATTTCCGCATGAAGTTGGACCCGGACACTAGTTGAGGATTGTAACTAAACCTGGCCTGCGGCGCGGCAAGAAAGGTCGGTCGGCGATCTGCCCCTGGAACTTCGGCGCCCAGCGGCCAGGAATCGCCGTCCGGCAAGAAGGACAGCACCCCTCCGGCGTCAAGCGGTAGTCCTGGATGAAGTATCCAAACCGCTGGATAAGTTTCTTTTTGCAGTTGGGGCAATAGGTGTCCTCGAGGTCACCCACTTCGCCAGGAAGGTTTCCGGCGTATATGTAACGCAGCCCGGCGTTCCTGCCGATTTCTGCCGCCCGCAGCAGGTTTTCCGGCGTCGTGTTCTCGGGATCATCCATTTTGTAGTCTTTGTGAAAAGCGGTGACGTGCCAGGGAATGTCGGGAGAAACGCCCGCCAGAAACTCAGTAAGACCGCGTAATTCCTCGTCAGAATCGTTGAAGCCGGGGATCAGCAAAGTTACGATTTCCACCCACATGTCCATTTCGTGCAATCGGCGGATCGTATCGAGAATTGGCCCGATCCGCCCGCCAAGCTGGTGGTAGTGGCGGTTATCGAAGCTCTTGAGGTCCACTTTGTAGAGATCGACCCAGGGCTGGAGATATTCGAGCACTTGCGGTGTGCCGTTGCCGTTGGAAACGAAACCTGTCACCAAGCCGGCAGCTTTGGCTTCCTTGAAAATTTCTACGGCCCATTCGCTGGTGATGAGTGGCTCGTTATAAGTGCTGACCAACACCTTCGCGCCTTGACGAAGAGCATCCTGCACAAGCTCCGTTGGGGAAGCGGCGAGCGGTGGCGAAATCGCGTTGGGATCGCGGAGGGCTTGCGATGTCACCCAGTTCTGGCAATAGGCACAATGCAGATCGCAGCCTAGCATTCCAAAGCTGTAGGCAAGCGCACCGGGATATGCGTGAAAGAAAGGCTTTTTTTCGATGGGATCGCATTGCACGCCGCCGACATAGCCCCAGGGCACATAGAGTTTGCCGTCGCGGTTGAACCGCACTTTACAGACTCCAGGTTGGCCTTCTGGGATGGGACAGCAATGGCCACAGGCAAAGCAGCGAATGCGGTTGCGCTCCAGCTTCTCGTACAGAACGCCCTCGCGGACGTTCTGGTTAACGATTTCGCGGAGCGTGGACACAAACACCTCTACTATTATTCTAAACCCGCAGGCTCGCATGAAACACTGCCGGCTAAAGTGTCCTGGTTTGAATCAGCGGAACAGCTTGGCGCTCTTCGCGGCTTTTCTTTGCGAACTTTGCGGTTAAGGATTTTCTTCTTACCGGGGAGAAGCGCTTAACCGCCGAGAGCGCAGAGATGCTGTAAAGTTCGCCAAAAAAATTAGGACGCTACGCAGCTGGGAGCAGCGCATCTTCCAACCGTTCGAGTGAAGTTGATTGAGCCTCAGGGCGCTTGTGCCTGAACTTTGTTTGTTGCCTGGTGGTGGGTCAGCCACTCGTTTGCCTCTTGCTGGGCTGCAAGGACCTGGCTGTGAGTCATTTCCGCGGTGATGGGTCCGATGAGGTCGTTGCTGCGTTCGTACCCGCCTGCCCTTGCCAACACCAACCAGAAATAGGCTTTGGTCAGGTCTTTGGGAACGCCTCGGCCGGCCCAGTACCAGGCGCCGAGCGTGGCCTGGGCCACGATGTGTCCTTGTTCGGCGGCCTTGGAAAACCAGCGTGCGGCCTCTACGTCGTCCGCTTGCACGTCTTCTCCCTGGGCGTAGTGGCGGCCCAGAGCATATTGCGCAGTGGGATCGCCCTGGTTCGCGAGCCAGCGTAAATTCTCAAAATCGTTGGCTGGAGGAACAATGGGTGTGACCGGCTTGGGAGCAACCGGCTTGATTG
>Ga0335081_10006377_pt1 | contig 18775 bp, 20 predicted proteins | sample Lox_Sample_35_FD_206713 | JGI IMG/M metagenome (GOLD analysis project Ga0335081, IMG submission 206713) | Soil microbial communities from Loxahatchee National Wildlife Refuge, Florida, United States - Lox_Sample_3.5 | ecosystem: Environmental > Terrestrial > Soil > Wetlands | place: USA...
GAATAGATCGGGGGGGTGTAGGGTGTGGTGTGGTCGTCGTCGTTGGGAGCTGCTGTTATTGTGGTGTCGGTTGGGTTGCGGGGGTTGTAGACATCGGCTGGGCGGGGGGAACTTGTAGCTCTTGGGGCGTTGGGTGGGTCGTAGAAGAGATCGTGTCTTGATGAAGGACGATATTCATCATAGTCCTGCGAGGCTGGTATCTTCGGTGGAGGGTACGACATTTTCGTAACAGGGAACCCTCTCGGAGGCGTGGAACCACTCTAACTGTCGAATCGCAATAGGAGAAAGGGAAGGGAGAAGAAGGGCCGAGAGATGGGTGGAAGGGTGGTTATATACAATAGACGACTGTGGGCTGTGAGGTGGTGTACGACGCGATGTGAAGGTTCATGCACCGACCTTGGCAAGTCGGGCAGTGCACCCCCGAAATTAAACGGTTGTTGCTGCTGCTAATTTTAAACTTTGGTGGGACCGTGCTTGCTTACTCATTGGCCACTCGCATACACGCTGGAAATTATTCAGGAGAAGTGGATGACGGTGCCAACCGAGGGTTGAAACCCCATTATATTGTGCTTCGATGTTTTTGGAAGTGAGGTTCTATTCACTTCCCCACTCCCCAGTTCTTCGAAACCCAGTTCTTCGAAATCCATGTTAATGAAGACGCTGAAGACTGTTGCGACCACGGCGTTCATTCAGATCCGATCACGGATGTGCCACAGGAGCCCAAAGCGTTCCACGAACTCAATTATAACATCCCCCCCGAAATGTTCTACAACACCAATCCTCTCGGTTTAATGCTTCCAATCGACCTGACAAACCCCACTGCCCCAAAGACCAAACACCCATAGTAAACGCCCATTTTCCACGCCGGAACACCCGGTGCCGCACCCCAAAACCTTGGTAGCCCCATAACATTGCAAAAACTGTGGACGGCGACGGGCGCCCAGATCGTCTGGGTCGAAAGGAACAGGTATGATGCATACCACGCGAAGATTGTGGTATAAGAGAATTGAACGAACGTGACGAGGAGGGTTAGGAGGGGCGACCGAGGGTTGTGAAGGCTATGTTCGTAGGCATGATGGATGTGGGCTAACACAAATTAGAGAGGGCAAGGGAATAGGGGTGTTGGGAGGGAACCTAGACCGAAAAAGAGGGGGGTTGTGAAGATTATTGTGAGAGGACGGACGCGGGCCATGAGGAAGAGAGGGATAATACATCCTCGAAAGACCATTTCCTCCGTCGCAGGCCCCTTGAATCAGAAATTCGGGGAAACAAAGACAAATACAAACACATAATTCCTGAACCCAATCAACGTGCTCAACGACTCTTTCATTCCCCATGGAAACCGCTTCCACTCGTCCCAAATCCAAATCCTCTCCACCAAAGGACCCAAAAACAAAAGTGCCGTCAGTCGCAATGCGGCGAGAGGATGCCGAATATCAGGGTTCCATTCCGCCCACCCTGAGAGAATCTCGTCCCACACGGGAATCCCAGTGGTCTGCCCTGCCCTGCGGGCTCGTTCGATGATATATCGATTGGCAAAGATGCTAATGAGAACCGCTACGAGAACGGCTGCGGAGCGTGCCTTGATGACAGAGGGGACGTCCTTGCTTATCGTGGGAGAGGGACGGGAGGCTGTTCTTAGGTAGAGGACGCCGACGTAGAGGAGGGTATGCAGGGTAGAGAAGAGGATTGCCTTCCTCGGTGTGATCTCTGGGCTCATCGTCCTCAATTGGGCGCTGTCAGGCTTTTCCCATCTCGGCATTTATTCGACACAATCGCCCCCGAGAACAAAGGCGGTCCGCGTCGGCTCTGACAGAGTGTCATGGCGGCTTTATCTGCAAATTCACATTGCGCGTCAAATCCTCGACGCTCGTGTGTGACCATTTGGACAGGAGTCCCACAGGCACCTCCAGGACAGCTTGAGCTCGGAGCAGATGACAACGCGTCCGAAATGGCTTGTGGCGACCATTGTCGTCTGTTCGTTGCTGCAGCTGGCTGGCATGGCCGTCTTCGCGCGGGGATTCTTCCCCTACAAAAAAGTTCTGCCAGGTCTCGCCGCTCCTACCACGGCAGAAGATTACTCGGAACTCGGTCTTGTCCCTGCCCATGCTCCACCAAATCTGTTTGACAGACTGATATTCATTGTCATCGATGCGCTGCGGAGGTACACAGTCCCGAGCAATTGCGTCAACTGATGGTAGCGACTTTATGTTTTCAGCCGACTCGTCGATGTATTTTGTTCACCGGTACTCCTTCGGCCAATTCGGGTACATCCTAACCATCGTATGTAGTAAAATCGCCTCAGGTTTCGCCTACCCCTTCACCGCCCATGCGCTTCCTCCGACCGTCACCCTCCCACGCATAAAAGCCCTAACAACCGGCTCAATCCCAAACTTTCTTGACGCAATCCTCAACATCGCCGAATCAGATACCTCTTCCACACTAGCATACCAAGATACCTGGCTCTCACAAGCCAATGCCACCGGAAAACGAATTGTCATGTATGGCGATGATACCTGGATAAAGTTGTTTCCGGGCATGTTCTCCCGGTCAGACGGCACGAGCTCTTTCTTCGTTTCTGTAACCTGACAGGCGGGGTTAATTGGGTTAACTGCGTAGGATTTTACGGAGGTGGATGCGAATGTTACGAGGCATTTAGATGACGAGTTAACCATGCAGGATTGGGATGTTTTGATTTTACATTATCTTGGGTTGGATCATATTGGACATCTCGGTGGGCCGAGGAGGTACCAAAATACCGCAGGCATGGCTGATTGGAGCGTTTATATGAAGCCGAAGCAGATCGAGATGGACGGTATATTGGAGAAAATCTATAATTCTCTTACGACGAAGAAGGGAGAACGCACGCTTATGGTCGTGTGCGGAGACCATGGCATGAATGACGTTCCTATCCCGCTAATAGTGGGTCTAATGTAGGCTGGAAACCACGGCGGATCATCATCAGGGGAGACGTCGACGGTATTCCCGATGATGCTCCTTCCTTCTAATCCATAGGCCGTTCTTTTTATGTCCCCGTCATTTTCGGGACAAGCAGCGAAACTTCTGAGCCCGATTCCCCAACAGAACGAATTCGACTATTACACCAAAATCCAACAGTCTGATCTCGTTCCCACCATCTCAAGTCTTCTAGGCTGGACACACCCCAGGAATAATATTGGCGTTCTTCTCCAGTCGTTCCTTGGCCTGTGGAAAGGTAGCTCGTCTGCCCTTCTGAGAGAGAGTTTACAGAAGACCCTAGAGACCGTCTGTCCGTTATCGGAAATGGAATTGTCCAACTTGCAAAACTGGCAAGACTCTCGAAGCCCGAGATCTTTGCGTCAGACTTTGTCCCCGACTGTTCTCAGAATGATAATATTGGCTGTGTCTGGAGTCGCTGTAAAGAGACGTGGAATGCGAAATCAAAACAGAACGAGGCGATCGATGCGTGTTTCGAGGTAACCGACCCACGTGGAAGACCCTCGGCTGAGTAAAGTTCCTTCTCGCTTCTCAATCTTTGTTATCCTCAGCTTCGACGGATTATCGAGTGGCGTACATGTACGTGGGCCTGGTAGTGTTATTTCTCGGTGTCGTGGGACTTTCTGCATTCTGGGCGCAATCTTCGATCCCATCACGAGTAAGAAACGAGCTTCTGCTTGTTGCTTTGGGCTTTGGCATGCTCATGTTCGCCAGCAGTTATGTCGAGGAAGAACAACAATTCTGGTACTGGGCAACAACCACCCATTTTACCTATTCCTTCCTAAAATGGTTATCTTCACCCCATCTCATATAATAATGGTAGTCTTCGATCCAAAGAAACTTCTCCAGTTCAATCACTTACAATTTTCCTCCAACTGCCCCTCCTCCGCATCATCCGCCGGTGGAATCAAACAGGTCCGCTTCTTCCCGTCTCACCAATTAATGTGATGATTAGGCCAAAAGTTCGCTGGAGCACCCGATATTGTCAAAGATTTCCTGCAGCCAAACCCGAGTATTCTTGCTATCCTAGTTCAAGCAACCTACTTGCTCGCAGGCTACACCCTCTACCGCGACGCCTTCCCTCAAGATGGTTCGGTTAGACGACACGTCTGGCCAACCATCCTCGTTGGCGTCTGCTTCATCTTTAAAGTTTCCATGGCAAATGAGGCTGGCGAAACCCTTCCCTTCTGGCTTCAACATATCCCCTCTACGCTGCTCCCCTTTGCCGGCTCCCTCGTCGCAAAAGCACGGATCAGTTTCCTCCTCCTTGCTGTCGGGTTATCCTCGTATTCAATCCGATGGGTCCGCTCGCCTGTACGTAAGGCATGGATTCATGGGTCATTTCCGTTTTTAAATTTATTTCTGCTTGGACAAATGCGCTACGCCAATATCCCACTCTTCGCCCTCTTTGAAGCGCAACGGTGGGCTCTACAAAAGTCTGAAGCAGATCGTCACTGGCTTGCGTTAAGTGCGCTTTTCCTACAGCACGTATCGTTCTTCGCCTTAGGAAACTCTAACTCGCTCTCTTCAATCGACTTATCCAATGCCTACAATGGAATAACTTCCTACTCAATCCCCCTCGTCGGTGCGTTGACGTTCATCTCCAATTGGGCAGGACCAATCTGGTGGATCGCCGCAACCCTCACCTCCCTCTCGAACGAACGAGACATCCTCTCCCAGGGTGCGCAAGGGAATCATCACGGACGCAGCGCCTTCCCCGGGTGGTTGTGGGCAACAAGTTTATTGCACGGGATTGTGATTGTGTTTTTAGTTGGGAGTTGTATTATTTTACGAACACATTTGTTTATTTGGACGGTGTTTTCCCCGAAATTTTTATTCCAGGCTGTTTGGCTCGCTTTGGCTCATATCCTTGTTGAGGGCGTTTTCGGGGGGTTGATTTGCATGATTGGATGAGTATGAAAGAGATGTAATTACTGGCCCACTTGGGGCATTAAAGGATTAGATGCGCATCCGTCCATAAAGGTGTGTACTCCTTCAAATCATTCCATCTTTTCCCTTAAGATCGGGGTTTATTTCCGGTCTCTTATGGTGAAGTATCCTAGAATCTGAAATTTCCAATTTGTAGTAGTAATTATCCCAATTCCCGACAGTATATAATTTGCATCCATGTGACGAATAACACGTCAACACCGATATCCCTAAAGTCTTAGGATGTATTTTTCGTTACCCCAGAACCCGTCCGCGCTTCAGATTCAACATCTGTCCCACCATCCGCACGGTCCTCCTTCTCCCACGTGTTTTCTCCCCTCTTGTACGACATCTCGCCGTTGATCACAAGATGTCTCGCTATCTTGGGATGACTGTGCAGTGGACCCGTCAGGCTTAGAAATGACTGCATGACGGTGGGATTGGAAGGGCTTTTGCTTGTGAGCATTGGGAGGATCGCTCCATATGAAGATTATAGGGACGGCCCAGGACTGGACCTGGGCTTCGAGTTCATTCTCGGATAAGATTTCCCGATGGGTTCATGGTGGTCAAAGCTCCCTCTCGGTCTCTTGGTCGATAGGGCAATTTCGTGTGCTTGAAACTCGGTTAAATTCATATCTTTCCGTATGCGTTTTGACCTCATTAGGTTGATGCACACATCGCCACCGAGTGGGGGTGGCATGTGCTCAGACCACACAGGTGACTTCGTCTCGACGTGACTTGTTACTTCCTTACGCCCGATAGCGTCAAGCAGAAAAGATTACTTCCCCATTGCCAACTGCCAAAATGATACATTTCAGCGTCTATGAGAAAGTTCGGGGCTACTTGAGTCTGCTCAAGGCGGAAACGATCGAGCCGTTTACGGCCCAGTATAATCCTCCTCCCGACGCCGATGTCTTAGGGAAAACGATCTTGATAACTGGTGCAACGTCTGGTATATTGCCTACTGCGAAAGTGGCGATTAACCCTTTGCAGGCATTGGAAAGGAAACGGCTCGACGGCTGGCGCTATGTGGCGCGAATCTCATTATTACAGCTAGAGACGAAAAGAAGGGTCAGAAATGTATCGAGGAATTGATCGAACAAACCGGGAATTCGCGGATTGAATTGCTGTACATGGATTTATGTGATTTGGAGAGTGTGAGGAACGCCGCTGTTCAGATTCTTCATGAGAAAGGTTGTCTTGATATTCTGGTGAATTGTGCTGCGAAAGGACGTTGCTACCCTCCGGTCATGACGATCGACGGTCATGAGGAGATGTAAGGTCCTCACTTATTGTACATCTGATGATTCCATAGGATGCAAGTCAATTACCTGTCGCCGTATCTCTTCACATACAAACTTCTCCCACTTCTCGTGTCGAGCGGGCGAGCCAAATCCCCCTCACGAATTATATTTGTATCATCAGAAGGACATTACGCGTGTCCATCATTCGACTTTGACGAGATCGACCACCCGGAGAAGTTTACCGATTTCCAAGAACAGTACCTCCTGAGCAAATTCCTATGTACATTAGCCGCAAATGGTCTCGCATCTCAACTGAAGCAAAAAAACGTCGTGGTACACTCGCTTTGTCCAGGCACTACAAGGACGGAGTTTTGGGACAGTTGGCCCAGCGGATCTCGTGCGATTATCGATTTCATGGCGAAGTGGGGGTTGATTCGAAGTATAGACCAGGCTGTTTCTAACGTTATCCTCGGTATTCTCACGCCTTGGTAGAATTGACATGTGTAGTGACGTCCTCGGAAGAAGCTGGGAATTGTACGGGTGTGTATTGGGCGAATATGAAAAAACGATATGCCCTGCCGGAATGCTATGATACAAAACTGCAGGAGGAAATCATGGAACAAACGAATCAATTGTTGAATCTCAGGTGGAACTGGGGTTCCGGAATTGATACGATGCTGTCAGATAAGTCTAGTTTGTCGAATAACTTTTCTATTCCTCTGAATCAGGACCTTTCTTAAATCTAAATCTATTAGTCACGAATCTCTTGAGTCTCTCCATTACTTTACTGGCTTTCCCGTGTCAATAATAGCTTGCTCGTCATATAACTCATCCGAAAAGATATGTTCAGAAATCTCAACCCGACCGCCTATTTTATATCTTTCGTGTCAATCGCCTCAACCGTTTCCTTTCCTTAAACTCCCGACAATACATATTCGCCGGAGTCACCTCCGTATCCTCCACAGCTCCTTCCACCCGTCCTCAAGTGCAAACAAACTCGTTCCGCGAACCCGACAAAACATTCGCATGGCATGATCGCTAGAGGGAAACATCCAATGTTCATTGCCAAGTCGAAGATGAAGACGAGTTTGGCGGGGACGTGGGGCCATGACTGGAAGAGGGCGCGCGAGGATAGGCTGCCGGAGTTGCTGTGGCAATTTGTTGCGCGCAGTTCACGGGTTAAGATAAATTCGGTCGGATGGGTGGTGATGTTTACTTCAGGGGGGTTGATGATGGTGAATTTATCCATTTGCAGCGATAGAAGCCGTGGATTTTGCGGTCCTCGAGGGACGAGTGGGATGTTGACATGGGAAGAGGGAAACTCCGCATTTGAGTAAGTTGATCGCATTTATTATCAAAGCAAAAGAGAAATGGACAACGATTTTCGAATCCAATCTCTAAATGCTACCATTAAACAGAACGGCTTTAAAAGGCAAGTGGGAATCCTAATCATCCCGATTCATGCTGTCTCTCTTCCACGTGCTGCGATTCGTTTCCTGTCGGAACAGGTTGTAAATCGAGTACTTCACTCTCTTCTCTTGCACGTTCATCCCGCACGTCCTCCAGCCGCTGCAACTCCGTCTCCTTTTTCCGCTGCTCGGATCGTGAGAGAGTCTTCATGACATCACTCGTGCGCACAAATCTGTCGAGGGCAGTCTCATTCCGCACTTCCTTGCTCGGACGACTCGCTGTCGACGGCGAGCTCGCCGACCCCGATGTAAACTGTAGACTTGTCGGAACACTCCCGATCAGTTTCGCTATACGAAAGTGCATGTGTGGTGGTGGTTGGGGGGAGGGGAATTACGTTGACACGGATTGGGAGGTGGTAGGCCCAGAGGTGGAGGTGGTCGTTTCCGTTTCCGGGTGGGGATGCCCGTCAATACCGGAGAGCTGTCGACGGGTGATTGTCCCCGATTGAGCAGTGAGCCTAATTTCTTTTCCCATGGACCTCTCCTTTATGCCAAACCAGGGGCGTTTGTGTGTTTTTAGCCAGCCTTCGGGAAGGGGGCCAATGAAGAGGCGGGCGGTCGTCTGGTGGAGGTGCTTTGCAAAGGGTCAGCTGTTGACCGTGCTCGGATTGGGGGGGTGGGGGGAATACTTGTGGAGAGGCATGGGCGAGGAGGGATTTGGTATAGGGAGCACCCTGGACGGCTGGATTTCGTGTGTTGGGTGCATCGGCTCTGTCGGCAGCCATCGCCTCTGTGATGAATTTTTCAAGTCTTGAATCTTGGATGTGGGGTTTCTGGGTCCGTGCCTGATGGCTGACTTTCTTGGAGGCAAATTCCCGTAATCCGCGGAAATTTAATGGGGCGCGCCGTAGGGACACGTTGCCACCGCCCCTAATTTGAGGTCCTTTCGTTCACCGCCCCCTTTTTCTCTCGCAACACTCCGCAAATTCCTCGTTCTTTCTCAAGGACTATTGACGATGACGTTCTTCGATAAGATGAAGCGGTCCTACAAGGATGTCGATACGGCTGGCGGGATCAACACCTCCCAATTCCTCGAAGCTTCTGAATCCCTCGTGACAATGTTTGGTATCCTTCCTAAACTCTCTCACGGATATCACTCAACCGACATGCAACTGACGTCCTAGATCTTCTTGGATCAACAGCCTTCGCAGTAGTGAAGAGTGATATGAACGGCAATATTAAGGTTTAATAAACTTCCTCCTATCCTCACTCTCGTCGATACTAAATTAGTGGAATGCAGAAAATTCGTGAAAGACAACTCGCTGCTCCGTTGAAATCGGACACACTACAGGACCTAGCGGTAAACGAAGCGAAAGAAACCAAAAAACCTGTTGCCGTCGAGGGAATGATGTGGCTCATGCGGTACTTGCCCCCTTTTTTCTTTTCTCCCGCATCCGGCGTCTAATCGTGGCATTTACAGAGGTCTCGCTTTCACCGCGACTGCCCTGCGTCTGAGCGTGAAGAACCAATCGCAGGAATTGAGTGATTCATTTACAAAAGCGTATGAAATCACACTGAAGAACAACCATTCTTTCGTCGTTCGTCCCGTCTTTGGCGTACCTCCTCCCTCTGCCGCCTCGAGTAATCTAATCTAGCTGCTGACTTGGGTGAGTAGCTCGCGATGAAAGCGTGTCCGTATCGTAATGTGTTTTATGAGAAGTTGGGGAATGATCAGGCGGTAGTGAGGGAGCAGATGGAGGTATGGTTGATGTCGCTGGAGGCCATTGTGCAGGAGATGCAAACTGTTTATGCCATGAATAATTATGGTGGTCTGATCACGTTCAAGAAGGAGTAACATACTACAAAGGAACCATGTTTTGGAGTTTATCATACAATATCGGTTTTTGCGCTCATGGGGGTCACACCCTCGAAGTCGGGCAGATCCGTGAACTCGGCAATCTCGCGCGTCTCCATGGGAAAAGGACCAATCCCACTATTTCTGGAAGTCAGAAACCAACTCGGAATGCGTCAACTTCCCATGTGTGATATACGTTCGGGCAAGTACGACCATTTCAGAGTTTGGACACACTGCCACATTTATTACATTTACCCGAATTTTCATTCGAGCGAAATTTCAATCACGCCCGCCATTCGTGCACGCATCCGTATCACTTCACCAACCCCCTCATCAAATTTACGTGCACCTACCGCCAACCACAGCCAGCAAACGGGCCTTAATTAATTCAACTTCAGCTGCCCGGACAGCAACCGCTCCGCCGACATCCAGTCATCATTCTTTGTTGCAACCCCCCCCCGTCGTTGTAACAACCTCCGGCAAAGGCGACCTCGTCGTCTTCACGTCCTCAATCAATACAGCGGCACATCGCCTCGGCCAGTTTGAAGAGGCCGCCATGGAGTCGGCGCACTCCACCCCCACGCTCACCCCTCCGCCCCAGGACATCCACAATCTCCCCGTCAGCGGCATCTACAAGGTATGTCTCTCCATACTTGTCCTCAAACAATTTCTTCTTGTGGTTGCTAAGCCGGGCCCGTCTGTAGGCGAGTTACTCGAGCATTCCTGTGGTCGAGATGACGGTCGGAGATGTAGCTGCGATGAAGCGCCAGTCAGATAATCATTTGAACGCAACGCAGATTCTCAAGGTTGCCGGCATAGACAAAGGTCGACGCACCAAGATTCTCGAAAAGGAGATCATAACGGGGCCCCATGAGAAGGTCCAGGGTGGATACGGCAAGTATCAGGGAACTTGGTAGACCATCTTCCCTCGCTTCCTTGGGCAGGCTGATGTATAGGGTCCCCTTTGATGTTGGAGTGCAATTTTGTAGGAAATATGGCGTTGAAGAAATTCTGCGGCCCCTTCTTGAATTTGATGCCACGTCTTCCGGAGAATTACTTCAAACGCCGACGAAGGAAGAGGCCAATGCGGCAAAACGAAAGCAAATGTATAGTAACATGTCACAAGGCTCAAATGGACGACAGTACCTTCAAGACGCCAATCTCATGGGGTATGCAGGGACAAATCGATTTGGGCCTCCCCTGCCCGTCCCGTCGCCGACGCCCAGTCAACGACAACACTCGCCGCACTCAAGTTACCACACTGCCCGCTCAGACCCGCAACAATCCTACACACAAACCTGGGGAAATCCAACCAGTCAGTATGAACCTCCCCACAAACGACACAGATACATAGACCAAGACTCGAACCCCTCATTCAAACTCGAACCACCCTCACAAGAAATGGACATTTCTCAGCCGTCGCAGGGACAGCAACAACCTCCTCCTCCATTTACAGGCCAGGATTTCGCCCCCGTCCCGCCGCTCCACCCGCAGCAAACAAAAAATTACAACCTCTCAAAAGATCTCATGATAAATCTTTTCCTGGAACCCGATACCCCCAACGCCACGTCCACAAAAACGCTCATGGAAGCACGGGCCTCAGAGATTGAAATGGACGTGATTATAGATGAGTATTCGCATACTGCGTTACATTGGGCCTCGGCGTTGGCGCGGATCCCCACGGTCGAAACGTTAATTCGGAAGGGTGCGAACCCCCGACGTGTGAATCAGTCGGGGGAAACGCCGTTGATTCGAGCGGTGCTGGTGACGAATAATCACGACCAACAGTCGTTTTCACGGTTATTAGAAAGTTTGCACCCTGCGATTCCGATCGCAGATAATAATGGTCGGACCATTTTACATCATATTGCTGTTACGGCGGGGGTGAAGGGACGGAGTGCGGCAGCGAGATACTACCTTGAATCACTGCTCGAGTTTATTGCGAGGGGACGGGGCAGTGTGAGTTTAACGTACTTTCGGAATCATGTGTTGGATGCCCAGGATCAGTATGGAGATACAGCGCTCAACATTGCTGCTCGCGTGGGGAATAAGAGTCTTGTCGATCAGTTACAGGAACTCAGTGCCGACGCTTATTTAGCGAATAAACTCGGGCTACGAGCTATCGATTTCGATATAGGAAGACAGGTCAGCATCGCCACGCCCGCGAGACCACCCAACAGCGCAACCGCCATCGCCGCAAACCAGAAATCGAAGGATATTCTACACGGTAGCCTCGAATACGATCGCCCCTTACTGACGATAGAAATGCGGACGCTTCTAGACTCGTTAAACGACGATTTCACGACAGAAATCCAACAAAAGCAGACGTTCCTAGATGATGCCCACGCGGAACTCAAAGATAAAACGAGAGAATTACGTGAAACGCGACGCAAACTGCACCTCCTGAAAGAACAAACCACGACTTTTGAAGATTTACAGAAGAAAGCAAAGAATCTGGACGCCGCGATCGCCGAAGAAGAACTTCGATTCTACAATGCCCAGGGTACGAACGGGGCAGCCGTCAACGGGGCAGAAAGCAGCAATAGCATGGCCATGTCGTTCACAGGTCCTTTTGACGCGGACGCCCCGATGATTGTTCGTCCTCTCGGCGCTGACGGAGCTGCCGCGGCACCGCCACTGCCACCTGGGCCAGTCCTCCGTGCTCGTGTGACCGCGTACAAGAAGAATAATGCCGGATTGAGGAATCATGTTGAGGGCCTGCTGTACCAAAACACGTTAGCGGAAGACAAGATTAAATTTGTTGTTTCAAAGTGTGCTGGGGTTGCATTGGATAAATTGGACGCTTTGTTGGAGGCGTTGTTGCAGGCGGTTGATTCGGATGGGCCGGCATTGGATCAGAATGAGTTGATGGCTTTTGTGAATCGGATTCCGAGGGGGGTGTGAGTGAGCGGATTTTAAACCGTGTTGGCGATGAGCTTTTTCTTTTGGGATTGGGGATGTCGTGCAATATGGAATACTGGGATAAACATTGACTCTTTCAGATCATAATACTTTAGTGGCAAGGGAGAAATAATGTATCATAGTGGTAGGGTACGACAATCCACAACAAGTATTCCTCTATCTACAAGGTCAGATGAGCTCTTCTCACGATGTACCGTTCGAGAATATTGCCAGTTCTATTTAGTTTCTGGTATCAGTTGAGTAACCTTGGCATTGCGGTGTTCCTCAAGATCTGGACTGCTTTGGAATGACCCTCGGAGCTCTGCAACTCCCCGCTGCGCAATATCATGTCCACTCATTCCATCACAACCCCCTAGGTGAAGGGCGGGATGGATTCGAGGCGTCTACTGGCTCAGGAATATTCATTCCACTATCTCTACAACGGGGAATGAGATAAGAATATTGGCAATACTCCCGTCGCCCACTCCTCCAGGGAATTAAAAAATAGATCATCGAAAAACTGGAATGGACAAATAATAGTTGCTGCACCCCAAAGCGGGGGCTGGGTTCTTGGCTTTGGGATTGGAAGTTTTGAACATGGCATCATGAATTCCCCCTCTATGTGTCATTAGGACCATGAGCAAGCTGGGGAAATATCAATCGTCGGCGAAGCAACGCGACAGTTCGGAGACCCAACCTGCTGGAAGTTAGTGAAGTAATGAAGGGTTCATAATGGCCATCGGCATGATTACCAATTAGACTGAGCGAGCGCACTCGTGTCGCAATGGTAGCGAGTCAGGCTTCGGTCGGGATCGAAATCCCGCTGGTTGGATCCTGAAGGTTCAGGGTTCGAGTCCCTGCGTGTGCTGTCTTTTTTGTGGTTTCCTTTTCTTCTCTCTCTTTCTCATTTTGATTTTCCCGGGGTCTGGAATGAAAGCCATCATTTTTGGCGTCGAAACCAAGAACTGTGATGTCAAACGAAGATCTTTTATCTCAGAAGCTGGTCTCAATTTGGCGAGATGCCTTCAAAACTGCATTAATCTTCACAATTTTGACGGTGGAAGAGATCAGAATTTGCTGTCGAATCGCGCCTTCTTATTAGCGATACAATCTGCACATGGCTTTGATTTATCCTTTGGATTCGCGATTGGGAGGATGTCATTGTGGACGCAAAATGCAAGTGCAGAATGACGCCGGATTATGTGGTCTCTAGGTAGGCATCGCCAACAAGACAAGAATGAGGACGGGGAAAGTACGACAGACGGAACGATGAAGAGAAGGAAGAAAAACAGAAGTGTCATTCATCGCGACGGTCGTCTTGTCATGGTGTCTTGAAGTAATTCGGGTGGGTGTTGCTATATTAACCGGCACTTTGACAATGCTTATTCTCAACTGCATACCGTGAGATGCAAATTATTTCAAGGACTGTTGGCTGTTGTTTCGTAATATTCAGGAACGTCAGTTCAAAAGCCGTGTACAATAAGTTGGGATGAGGCCCATTCTTCATTGGGTAACTGGGCTGTAAAGGTGAGCTTTTCGACTATAAATTTCAATAACCTGAGATTTGATCGTTATATTTCATCAAAACTCTCAATTTATAAACAGCAACTTACACACTGCAACCTCATATCAAAGCAGGCGATTCAGGCCCTCTGGCTGATATATATATATATATTCTTTATTAGCAAACGTTGCCGTCTAATTTGGACCTCATCTAATTCCAGTATCGAGATAATTCGCCAACTATGTTCGTCCAAACCTTTCTTGACGCCCGCATGTCACATGTATATTCACTCTAAGATCACTGGGTCTCGACGTCCAGGCATTTTCCATCTGAAAAATTGAATTGGCAAGGCTCGCATTCGTCGCAAGAACACCGCGTGGCATCTTAGGTCAAGGTTTTCGCGTCCGTGTGTCAATATTAATTTGTTCATTCGTCATATTGAGTGTGAGATGGCGGAACCTCGCGTGTCAATGACGGTGATGAGAGGAAGAGAAGGAGTGTGAGATTATGAAGAATAACTGCTGAAGGATCTGCTGGAAGATGTTCATCTCATCTCCCCCATACCACAGGTGAGCGACCGCAAAGTCTGCTCGCATCCCCACTAGCCGCTGCGGCAGCAAAAGGGGCTGCCGTTGCCGGGTCTTGATAGAGGAACCTCACGCTGTTATTTGGTTCTAGACTCAGCGCAATTTTTGAGGGAACTCCATCCTCCTCAATCCAAATTAATGACAAAGGCACTGAACAACTCTCATCGTAATTTATCAATGAAACCGTATCCTGTGTGTCCCTCCTTAATCTAATTTAAGTGACATAAAGAACCGAAATAGTCATTTGAATCTTCTATTGAAGCATCCCAGTCAGGAGCTTCGTACGCGTCCGCCCGAACTCGCTAGCCCGTCAATAAGGTTTTCTCGTTTTGCACGTGTAGGCCTCTTCAAACGTTGATCCGTCAAATATCGGAACGCCGTCAAATACACTTGGGCTCTTTTACGACAATTGACTCCCTTCGAACACCGGCACTGCAAACACGACATGATGATGTGCTATGTTTACGTGATTCCTTTCCGCCCATTCTCCGACGAGATATCGGACCTCCCATTCCGAGATCCCGATGTCCGTTGCATTGTCCGCAAGCAGTTGAAACCGCTCGTCCGCTCCTTCCTATCGAGCCTGTTCTCCGGAGGTGCCGATTCCGTCCGGTCCAAATATCTGACCAGGTAATATCTGACTCGGTCCAACTTTTCAGCACGGTTCAACAATCTCTGATTGCCCAATTTGAGTGGAGTATTGAACTCCTGTGCTATTGCATAGGATTCGAGCGTCAACTAGGAGTCCGATGATTATTCTGTCAGGGATGGGTTCATCAGGGGTGGGAGGGGGGTGTTCCCGCTTTTCCGGGTTGAACGCAGGATTCCCGCCGTGATTGGTGACAGATGATTGCTCGCCTGTCGTAGACGTGAAGATCTGTGGATCTGATGTTGCATGGCGGAGTTGAAATACGAGTATTTTCTTGCTGATCAGATCGTCGCACGTCACGCAAAAACGTTCGCCTTATTTTGCTGATTGAAATCCCTCACCAATATTTCAGGCGAAAGCGTCTGTCTCATCAACAAAGTGGAAACGCGTGCATCACCAGAGACGCAACGCGGTTCCTTTACTGACTGCATTTCTCTGGTAAGAGCAACTCTCCCATTCTTATTCCCCCCCTTTTTTCCCGGCATACTTTGTTGACGCACTATGGGCTTCAGTTTGGATGTCGTCGAACCAACCCTTCGAACTCTGGGCTGCTACCCTTCGCCGCTAAACTTGCATTGGACTGGCCAGGAACAACAACGGATAGGCGTTGACCTCTTTGGTGAGCAGCAGCTCTGCTCAAAAGACGTCTCCCAGTCAATGGTTTCTCAAGCTATTGAAGAACCTTCTCAGTTCGCAGACTTTTCTCGCTCACCCGCAATAAGCCGATCCAGCTTGTCTCCCTCGTCTCCCTCCTCTATCTCGGACTCGAGCGACGAGTACTCACCTCCTCAGCGTAAACCCACCAAACACCGCTCATGTCGACAACGCTCACAGTCTTCGTCAACACACCGAGCTCGTTCGCAAGAACCGTACCCCGCTACTGGCGAAGGTCGGAAACGTCATCAGACAAAGCTTGCATGTGTATGGTGTCGAAAACTTGGGAAAAAATGCGATGATCAACGACCCTGTGCACGCTGCTTCCAGTTCAATCGCTGTTCAGAATGTGTCGATGCTGCGCCGAGGAAACCACGGGCTAAGGGTGTGGAAAGAGGGACATATAAAAAGACTCGCGACTTGGCTACCCAAGATTTCCAGGAAGCCATTGTGCGACGGACAACTTACGTTGGGAAGTTACGAAGGAGTGGGAAGGAAGTCAGCGTAGGATTATCGCCCGACGAGATTTTGAAGAGTGCAAAGAAGGTCGAGGAGAGGATGGCAAAGGAGGATGGTCGCAGACAAGTAAATGGTGGCGGGTTTGGAAAAGGGGAAGCTATTGATGCTGACGCTCTGGGTACGGATCAAGGTACTTTTATTCCTGACTCTGGGGCCTATTCTCCTGGCGGGTTCCATTTACAGGGTGCGTTCGTCCCATTTACTGGTCCATTGGAAGATTTGTTTACATGTTCAGCCTCGTCTCCCGATATTGATCAACTTGCCTTGTCATCTCGTTCTCCCTCGTTGCCAGCACCGCCGTCGCCCACCGAGTCACACTTCGAGGAATTATTCGATGACGCCTCGTCGTCTACAACCGGCCCCATGCTTTCCCCCGACTCGATGCCTTCTTCGATCACATCTCTGTTCGAGAACGATATGACGTACGAATGGAAGGCCATTGACATGTTTCCCAATCTCATGAAGCTCGTTCATGATGCCCAAATTGACGCGCTTGGCAAACATGATCCAAGCTTTACTGGGGAGGAACTTCAAACTCGTTCGGAGATTGCTCATACATCATAGGAAGGGTTTTGGTTCATGCCCCTGCTGTTTCATCAAAATAATTGGCGAACTCTTTGGAGGTCGAAGGCTACGGGGCTGCCTTAGTCGCCGAGATGTTTAGGACTCTGTGGATACAGTGAATCAAGAAATTACAATAGCGTTATGAGCTTAAGAGTTATATAAGTGAAGCAGGGGGAGAATATACAAAATTATACATGAAATATCTTGAACGTTGAATTTTTCTTTCAATCTTTGGAACGATTAACAATAGTGTTCAAGTATGTAATTTTTGTGCGGCTTGATATCTATTTCTGGTAGTCCAGCTATCTTACTTCTCTACTGCGGTGAATATTAGGACTCCGATGTGAACTTTCATTGGGTTTGAATGTTCTTTGTGACAAAGCTTCCAAAACGGTTGTTACCTTTCTTCAAGAAGATGTTACAGAGCTATTTACAAAGTCAAGGATGACAACCAAAAATACTGAAAGGAAACCTGATCTTTAAGCCCATTTTTGAAGTCTTTGATTCTCATTGGGGCAAGGCTTATCGAAATTCCAATCTTAGCCGTGGCAACACTGAGGTAGATGTTGGCATTCGTTAGGTTCTCCAAACGCTGAATTGATGGAAATCTCCCGAGTTCTGTTGGTTGGCTCAATGGGTTTTCTGAACCCTCTGCTTGATTTCGCCGTTTTGTTGTGCAGACGTTATGTTTCTGTCCCGTTCACAAATTTTGATACATTCAGATGTTGATAAAATGTAAATTAGAAAAACTGAGTATAAATATAGTAGAATAAATACTGTTATGCAACGGTTTTTACATTGATAGTCTCTGATCAGTACATTCACAAAACTACAAAGTTATGGTGTCATACACACTTATTACTTCTTTTTCGCACCAAATCGAATTTCCAAACGATCCCCTTCATCCTCATCTTCAGACTCGGACTTGTCAAAACCGTCTTCATTGTCGAAATCGCTGCCAGAATAATAAATATTGCTGTAGTCGTCGTTCAAGGGACGATTGATGGGCGCGGGATTGGAGGGCGGCGGAGGAGTAAGTGGGCTATTGATGGCCGAGTTGCTGAGTGGATGGTTTATCTCCATGGTGTTCCCGTTGACATGGCCGTTCGGGAGGACGGGGTTGAATTTAGTGGAGTGCGGCGGGGTCGGCGGGGTCGCATCGTTGGATGGCACGAAATAGCCATGAGATACTTTCGGACGGATATCCGTGACATCAGAAAACGGACTGCGTGATGGGCTAGGCGCTTCTACCCCCGAAAGATTCGGCGCAGACCGGGTTGCGGCACGGGAACTTGGGGCGGGGGAACTTGGCGTCGTACCTGGTAGGACGGGGGAAGTTATCTCCGGCGGCAGTCTCCCGCTTGTTTGTCTTGGACGCAGGTAGGACATACTTCTTCTTGCCGTCATCTTGACTTGCGCCAGCGTTCGTCGAAAAATGTTTCGGAATGAGGTGACGGCTGACGCGACTTCTTGTGGGGTTACTTCCAAGGGAGTTGCGATTTTGGTTAAATCGGTGGATTCGATCCAGGTCTTGGGATTTGGAATGTCCTTTGTGATGAAAGGGTGTCGGCGGACTTGAGGTAATGTAATCCGCTGCGTTGGATCTTTTATTAATAGTCGCTTCAGGAGGTCCTTTGAGTCTACGTCAATGCGGTCAGTCTGATCCGCTGGTGGTTCGATCTCTTCCGTACGAATCTTGTGATACAATTCCATCTCCCCTTGAACATTGGGAAATGGTTCTCGTCCAAATAGTAGGCAATAAAATGTCACGCCGAGGGCCCACACATCTATGGCCTTAGTAATTACGGGCCTCGTTTCGAATTGACAAAGTTCAGGCGCGAAGAAAGCAGGCGAGCCAGCCGTCTTGGCGAGATCGAGGTCGTTTTCTGGAAGCAGATTTCCAGCTTCATCCATTTTAGCGAGGTGTGAAACGCCAAAGTCCGAGATTTTAACGGTGCCATCGAGTGTGATAAGCAAGTTTCCC
>Ga0335081_10006378_pt1 | contig 18771 bp, 17 predicted proteins | sample Lox_Sample_35_FD_206713 | JGI IMG/M metagenome (GOLD analysis project Ga0335081, IMG submission 206713) | Soil microbial communities from Loxahatchee National Wildlife Refuge, Florida, United States - Lox_Sample_3.5 | ecosystem: Environmental > Terrestrial > Soil > Wetlands | place: USA...
CGCTATACCGGTCACGATCCACAACACCAGTGGAACCAGCCACGTGGGCCGCCGGGCAATGTCCGCGAAGGTTTTGGACGGTTCGAAGAAAACGCCGGCGAGCCGCGAGAATTCACCCATTCCCGCCGAATCCGGCTGTGCCGCTGTGTCTTGAGTTGCCATGGGTGGATTGTACTCCAGCCGGAAGCCGTCGGCTATGATGTGGATTCATGCGAACCGCCGCCGCCGTCATCCTGATGCTTGCGCTCGCCGCCTGCAAACCGGCGGAGGAGGGCCACCCCCTGGCCATCGTGGGAGCGGTGCTGATCGATGGCGCCGGCGGACCGCCGCTTAGCGATTCGATGGTGATCGTCTCCAGCGGCAGCATCCGGGCGGCCGGGCGGCGCACGGAACTCTCCATTCCCGCCGACGCCAGTGTGATGGATGGCGGCGGGCGGTACATCGTTCCGCTTCCCATCGACGTGAGCGCCGGCGGAGCTTCCCTGCCGCGCGTGGCGACGCTGGCGGAAGCGCGCTCGGTAGTAGCCGGCGGAGCTTCGGCCTTCATCGGCATGATCCGCGATACGGCCGATCTCGATCCGGCGTTCGTTTCCGAGCTGCGCGATCTTAAAGTTGTGGTGCGCCTTCGCTGGTAACCGCGGGAGATGCGCTGGCAATCGCCCGGCGTAATACGCTGCGGCTGTTTGCCGCCGGGGTGCCCATCGCCGTGGCCGGCAACGGCGATCCTCTGCGCGAGGCCGAGCTTTTGGCGGACGCCGGAATTCCGCCGCTCGACGTGATCGTAGCCGCCACCGTGAACAGTGCCCGGGCATTGGGACAGGCTGCCGAGCGGGGCGCCATCCAGCCTGGGAAGCGCGCCGACCTGCTCCTGCTTACCGCCAATCCCGGCGAGGATGTGCGCAACCTGCACAAAGCGGAGCGGCGCATGGAAAACGGAGAGTGGCGTTGAATCCGGGAACTTCGGTCCGTGGATTTGCGTATTTTCGAGATCGAGGAGCCTTATGCATGCGAAGCTTCTGATCCCGGCTTTGGCCGTGCTGTCGCTCGGTTCGGGCGGCTGCTACATCGGCGATTTCGGCGATGGTATGCGTTACCACCGCGATTTCCACTACAGCTTTCCCCTGGCCGCGGGCGGTCGTGTGAGCGTGGAAACTTTCAACGGCAGCGTGGAAATCACCGGTTGGGACCAAAACACCGTAGATATCAGCGGTTCCAAGTGGGGACCCACGTCCGAGGCGGCGGACGCCCTGCGCATTGACACCGACCATACGGCGGATAGCATTTCCCTGCGTGCCGTCCGTCCCTCGGAGTGGCGCAGTAACCTGGGCGCCCGCTTCGAGGTGAAGGTGCCGCGGGCGGCGGTGTTCGACCGCATCGTTACCACCAACGGCACAATCCGCACCGAAGAAGGCGCCGGTCCGGCCCGCCTGCATACCACCAACGGCTCCATTCACGTGCAGGGCTTTCATGGCCGCTTGGACGCCGAGACCAGCAATGGCGCGGTGGACCTGATCGATGTGGAGGGCGATGCCACCCTGCACACCACTAACGGCCACATTCATGCCGAGCGGCTGAGTGGAGGAGCGGATGCCAGCACCTCCAACGGTTCCATCGATCTCGACCTGCCCGGGAAGCTGGCCCGCGACGTGCGTGCCCACACCTCCAACGGCGGCATCACCCTGCGGCTCCAGGAACCGCTGAACGCTCACGTGATGGCGCAGACCAGCAATTCCTCCATCCGCTCCGATTTCGATGTGAGGATGAGCGGCGAGTGGAACCAGCATCACATGGAAGGCGCAATCGGCAGCGGCGGCCCGATGATCGATCTGAGCACGTCGAACGGCCCGATTCGGATTTTGAAGATGTAGGTTTCATTCCTCCCGCAGAGCGGTCACCGGATCGACTAATGAAGCGCGGCGCGCGGGCAGAAAGCCGGCGCACGCGGCCGCCAGCAGCAGGGCTGTGGAAGCGATAGCGAGCGAAATCGCGTCGTTGCCTTTCAGCCCGTACAACAAGTCCGAGATCACCGCGGCAGCCAGGCGCGCGGCCGCGAGCGAGGCGGGAATGCCCAGCACGAGGCCGGCACCGGCCAGCACGAAGACGTCCCGCAGCACCATTCGCAGAATCTTCCCGCGCGGCGCGCCCAGCGCCATGCGAATTCCGATTTCGCCCGCGCGGCGGGCCACCGCGTAGGACAACACGCCGTAAAGGCCCACCCACGCCAGCACCAGAGCCAGCAGGCCGAACGAACCCGACAGGCGGGCGAACAGGCGCTCCTGCAAGAGTAATTCGTCGATCTGCTCGGTCTGCGTCTTTACATCGAAGAGCGGAAGATTGCGGTTCAGCGAGGCCACCGCGCGCCGCACGGCGGGGATCAGCGCTTTGGGATCGCCCGCGGTGCGCACTTCGAAATGCATCCAGGTGATTCGAGGCGCCTGCTGGAAAGGATGATAGAGGGTGGCGGGAGCGGCGCGCCGCAGCGAATCGTACTTGGCATCGCCGGCCACGCCGACGATTGCCATATCGATAGCGTCCCCCGCCCATCCGATGCGTTGGCCAATGGGATCGCGTCCGGCGAAGTAATGCTTCACGAAGGTCTCATTCACCACCGCGACTTTGGGCGCATTGCCCGTATCGCGTTCGGTGAAATCGCGGCCGCGCAGGAGCGGGATGCGCATGGTTTTGAAAAAATCGGCGCCCGCCGGGACAACGCGAACACTCATCGATTCGCCCGGCTTGGGAGTGTAGCCGGGCACGTCTATTCCCCAGCCGCGCGAACTGCCGCTGAGCAGAAGGTGGTACGTGGCGGTAGCGGAGATCGCACCCGGCAGGGCGGCTACGCGCTGCCGCACCCTCTCGTAGAAATCATTGAGCGCCTGCCCCTTGTAACCGGTCTCCAGGGCATTCACGCCGAAGAGAAGCACGTTGCCGGTTTGGAAGCCGGTGTTCAGGTTTTGCAGATTAACCAGTGTCCGCACGAACAGACCGGCGCCGAACACCAGTACGACGGACAATGCGGTTTGCGCGATGACCAACGCCTGGCCAAGGGTCAGCCGCGCGCCGGCGCCGCGCGCGCCAGGCCTGGTGCGCTTGAGCGATGGCGTCAGGTCCACGCGCGTGGCGCGCAGAGCTGGCGCCAGCCCGAAGAGCAACCCGGTGAAGAGGCAGGCAGCGGCCGCGAAGCCCAAGAGGCGAAGGTCGGGGTTGATATTCAGCACCACGGGATAGCGGGAAGTGGAAATTAGCGCAACCAGCACATGACTGCCCCACCAGGCCAGCAGGCAGCCCGCCGCACCGCCCGCGGAAGCCAGCAGAACGCTCTCCGTCAGCAACTGGCGGATGAGGCGGCCGCGCGACGCGCCGATGGAAAGCCGGATGCCGATCTCCCGCTGCCGGGCGGTGGCGCGTGCCAGCAGCAGATTCGCCACGTTGGCGCACGCGATCAGCAGCACCAGCCCCACCATTCCCATCAGGATCAGCAGGGGGCGTGAGAATTGCCGGCGAAGTTCATCGATGCCGGGACCGCCGGGGGCCAGATCCAGCGAAGAGAGCACGACCTCGTCTTTGGGCGAAGGAACGTAGGTTTCCGTCACGCTCTGCTTGAACACCGTGTCCAGAAGCGCCTGCGCCCGGCCCGAGGGAACGCCCGGATTCAAGCGCCCCATAACGAGCATCCACCAGTGGTCGGGAGCGTTCAGAAAAGAGCCAATCTTCGGATCCCAGCGCGGCATGATGGGCGGTTGCGTCGTCAAGGGAAGGGAGATGTCCATGGCCCAACCCGGCTGGAGGCCGAAGAATTCCGGCGGCGTGACGCCGAGAATGGTGACCGCCGCGCCGTTGATGGCGATTGCCTTTCCGGCAATCGAACGGTCGGCACCGAATTTGCGTTTCCAGTATGCGTCGGAGATGACGCAAACGGCCGGCGCGCCCGGCACATCGTCGCCTTCCACGAACGTCCTTCCGATTGCCGGCCTGACGCCGAGCATGGCGAAGTAATTGGCGGAGACTACCTGGGCGTAAGCCAGCGTCGCTTCCCCGTTGGCCAGCACGTTCACATCGCCGATGCCGGTGAAGCCGAGGACATCGGCGAGCGGCCGGCCGGCGCCCGTCCCCAGCGTGCGAATCTGGCGGTAGGAGTTATAGGAGAACGAGGTGCCGATGTAGCGGCCGGTGTCATCGTCGCTGTTGCCGTCGTACCAACGTTTGCCGAGCGGCTGCTGCCCTTTTGGTACTGCCCAGCGCAGCAGCACCAGCTCCTGCGGATTCTTCACCGGTAGCATCTTCAGCAGAACTGCGTCGATCAAGGTGAAAATCGCGGTGGTGGCGCCGATGCCCAACGCCAGCGAAAGTACGGCCGTGGCGGTGAAACCGGGGCTGGCGGAGAGCACTCGCGCCGCGTACCGCAAGTCGCGGGCGAGATCGCGCAGCCAGCGCCACCACCACGTGTCCCGCACGTCCTCCTGGACCTGCGCCATACCGCCGAATTCGAGCGGCGCCCGCCGCCGCGCTTCCGCCTCGCTCAGGCCGCCTTGCCGGAAATCGGCGATGCGGCGCTCCAGGTGGTAGCGCAACTCGCGTTCCAGGTCCTGTTCCATGCGCCCGCGCCGTAGCAGGTTCCAGAATTTCCGCATCTATCTTCCCTCGCCAAAAATCAACTGGACCGCCGCGGCCAGGCGATTCCAGGTTTGCTTTTCAAGGGCCAGTTGCTTCTGGCCGGCGCGCGTCAGCGCATAGAATTTGGCTTCGCGGCCGGTTTCCGATGGATGCCACTCCGATTTCAGCCAGCCTTTCTGTTCCAGCCGGTGCAGCGCCGGATACAAAGACCCTTGCGTTGGCTGCACCGCCTCGCGGGAAAGCTGTTCGAGCCGCTGGGCGATGCCGTAGCCATGCATGGGCACGAGCGAGAGAATTTGCAGGATCAGCATGTCGAGCGTGCCCTGCGGAATGGGAAAGCGGGCGGATGGCATTTACCTAAACCTTCGAGGCATTGTGACAGAGGACGCCTCGAAGGTCAAGGTTTGAGGTGAACAGGTATGGGGTGAACAGGCTGCGCGTCAAAGAACTCGCACCCATTCTTGAATGGCAACCGCAAGCTCGCGAACTGTCCAAAGCTCCCGAAACACCCGAACGCGCTGCCCATCGGGAACCATTGGTATCGGCCTCCAGTCGCGTCTGGCAGTATTCTGTCTTTCCGAAGCCTATTACGATCGTGCCGTCTCAATGCAGAACCAAGAAACGAGCATGATGCCGCCTGTCAACGCCACCTTCACTCGATCTAAACTCGTAGGGCCTTGGCGGGACCGGTAGATATTTAATTCGTCGCTGTAGAACGGCCTATTCCCAGTTGCCGGGCTTCTACGAGGTTGATGTGGGCCTTAGTGCCGTGCTTCTCAAGCAGGTGCAGCAGGTTGGCGCCGTTTAACAGGGTAATCGGCTTGCCGTTGGCAAACTCGTAGGCGTCAGGCCCGTAGTCGGAGGTCGTGACTAGGATGCCCTTGGTTGCGCCTTCGTTCATCAGCGTTCCGTACAGGTCCCGGACTGCCGAGACGCCGACCGTGTGGGCGTAACGCTTGGCCTGGATGACGATCTTGCCTCCGCGGATTGGGTCCGGATCGAAGGCGACCGCGTCAACGCCGCCGTCCCGGCTGGCTTGGGTAACGCGCACCTCGCCACCCGAGGATGTGAACTCCTTTTCAAAAATCTCGCGGATGAGGTGTTCAAAGTCCTCCCAATCCATTGCGGCAAGATTAAATCCCTCGTTCAGCCGGTCGGCTACCCCATAGGAAGGGATGAAGCGTTCATCGTCTCGCCGTAGGTTTACGATGGGAGCGACCGGCGTGATGCTGTGCAGTTTGGAACTGCCTACGCCCTTAAGCTGCCTAAAACAGGCCTTCGGGTCAACCTTGGACAGGTTAATGGTCCGGAGCGCCTCTTTCGTGGCCTGGATGGAAATAATGCAGCCGGTTGTCTCGTTGCCCGTGCCCTTATCGACCGCCGTCACAAAGCCATTGAACACCACGCTGGCGAATGCCAGAGCCTGATCGGCTTCCAGCAGTTCGTTGAGGGTTCTGAGGGCAATCTGATAAATGAGGTCGTCATACATCTTGGCGATACTGGCTTCCGACAGGTGCTTCTCGGTGAACCGGTCGCTGGCCTGCACGTACTTAACTTCGCTGACGGTCGGGAGGTCGGCCGGCGCAGGCAGTTTGTAGTTGACGACGAGCACGCCGGTTTCGACGTTAAGGTCCAGTTCAAATTCTTTCGGCAGGCAATCCGGGTATTCGGAATTGGCCAAGACTACATCGCAGTACTCCGTGATGGCGGCCGGGTCCTTGGCCTCGTACCGCGTCCGAAAAGCATCGATAGCCCCGTGCTGCTGGGCCTGCTTGGCGAGGAAAGCACTCCGCTCAGCTTCCCAGTCCTTAACTGCCTGGCCGTAGGCGGCCTCCAAGTCGGCCAGTTGTTGCCGATGCTGTTCGAGTTTTGCGGCATGCTCCGACAGAATATGCTCCCTATTTGCCTCCCACAGTTTCATGTCCGCTTCGAACAGCGCAGCCTTTACGTTCTGCTTTTCCAGACGGCGGGATTTGATCAGCTTGTCGATGAGTCTAAGCTCCACCCAGTAACGGGCCGCGGTGCGGAACGGTGCCTCGGGAATCGGAGGCTGCTCAGGGACAGCGGGCCGCTTTGGGGCGGCAGGTTTGGCCTTCGGAAATGGGGCGCGATCCTTGAGCTTCTCGAAATCGACAACCTTGGAGTCGGCTAAAGAGGATACCAGCACCTCCCCCAGCGCGTGCATCGTTGCCTGGGCTTCAGCCGTCTTTTCAGCAGCGGTTTCTTTGGCGCGGTAGGCCATCGTAACCTGCTCGTCAGCCGCGACCTTCTTGGCCCAGGCCGCGTCCCACTCGGCAACCTGAAGCCGCACCTTAGCTTCGATTACGTCTGAGTCCGGCCCGCGGATGAGTCGATGCTTATGCAGACCCTGGTGGAGCACCTCGATGGAATAGCTTGCAACACCGCGGACGCTGTAATGTACCCGGAGGTGGCTGACCTCTGTCGTGAGTTCATTCTTGCGCATTGGTGATGACCTTCCGCTATGCTGCTCAAATTGAATACGCAGCATAGCAAAATGCGCAGACAAGTGAAGATGACTTCCGCTAACGGCTGAACACGAGGCAGAGGCCCAGAAGTACGCCATCGATCGGCAGCCGCAAGCTTCGTTCCACAAAGCGGACAGATCACGTGTGAATAGAACCGGACAAGTTGACGTACTAACGACAGGTTTGAGGTGAACTATTTCAGCGCGTCGGTGATGCGCTCGGTGAGCGTATTCACAAATTCCGTGCCCGCGAAGCCGGTGAGCCGGCTGAAGACCTTGCCCGAACGGTCGAACACAATCGTAACCGGCAGCGACATCACCGACAGCTTGCGCGCCAGGCCATCGTCGAAAAAGACGCGGTCGCTCCAGCGCACCTGCTGGAGGAAGGCTTTCACCGGCTCCCGGTTGTCGTCCGTGTTGATCGCCAGGAACACCACGTCCGGGTTGGCCGCGAAGCCCCTCCGCACCTCGTCCAGCAGCGGGTGCTGCTCGCGGCAGGGCACACACCAGGTGGCCCAGAAATCCAGCACCACCACTTTGCCCTTGAGGCTCGCCATATTGAGTTTGTCGCCGTTGAGGCCCGCGATGGTGAACTCCATCGGGTCGGCGATGAGGGCATTGGGATCGCCGGCGCGCGTGCGCAGTTGGCGGGCGTGCACCAAAGCGACGTTGCGGTCGAAGGCTTCCAGCAGCAGGTCGCCTTCTCCCGCGGTTCCCCCCTTGGCCTGGCGGTAGAGCTCATCCATGCGCGCGCGGTCGCGGGCGCGGTCGTCGAGGGTGGTGCCGGCGTCGGGAACGGTGATGGCATCGGCCAGCGACCGGGCCGCATCGAGCAACTGGCCGAGCCGTTCCTGCCAGTAGGCGGTTTCGCGCGCAGCCTCGGCGCTGGGGTACGTCTCAAAAGCGCGGTGGGCCAGCCCGAGCGCATCCGCCGGACGGCCCAGATTGCCCGTGGCGCGGGCTTCGATGAGGAGCGCGCCGGATAGCTCGCGGTCCACCTGGTCGCGCAGGTCGGCCGGCGCGCCGTGCCCGCGCGATAAAGCTCCGTTGATTTGCTCCCGCAGCAGGTCTTCGCCGTGGCGCGCATAGCGCAGGGCGCGCCCCCAACCATCGTGCGAATCGCCGGCGACGAGCGCACGGGCGACTGCTTCCAGCAGGTTCAGGTCGGCGGGGCGCCGCGCCAACACGCGTTCTCCCCATTCGATGATGTCGGGGGTATCGCCTGCTTCAATGGCGGCGCGGGCCGCGGCGGCTTCCAGTTCGGCGCGCCGGGTCGTATTGGGATACCTGGCGAGATGGCTCTCAATTGCTCGCAGGTACTCCACCGGGCTGGCGCCGGCGGCGGCAAGCGCGCGCTCCAGGTCCTGCTGCTCGGCACTCGGCGGAGCCGGCGGCTTTTGCCGGGAGGGCTGCCCCGCCATGGGCAGCGCCAGCACCAGCATCGCAAGCGGCAGCCACCGTTTCATTTTTTGGGGTTGCGAATCGTCTCCGCGATTTCGGCGGCGCGGGCGCGCGCCGTGTGCATATACATTTCATTGTTGGCGATGCGGTCGAGCAGCGGCAGGAACTGCTCGGGCGCGGCTAGACGGTTGCGGTCGAGCGCGGTTTCGAGCACCAGCAGCGCCTTCATCACGCCCAGATGATCGTACTTGGCGGCTCGCTCCAGGTTGATGCGATTCTGTGCGGTTTCGGCCAGCCGCTCGAACCAGTCGAGCAGCGCCTGCGCGGTGACGTCCTGCGAGTAATTGAACTTGACTTCGGTCTTCTCGCCGCCGTTTTCGTAACGAAAGGTCTTGGTGCCCATGAACGCCACTTTTACCGGGGCCTCCAAGGGGTTCTTGAAATAGTCCAGCTTCTCCGCCAGGCCGAACAGTTCCGCGGTGTTGGCGGGGTTGAGCTTAAACTTGAGCGGAAGATCGTCGTCCACCGCCTCGCGATATTCCACCGCGCCGCTCTTGTCCACGGTCACCTGAATATAAGGCGGCGCGCTGCCGGGGAAGCTGCGGGAAAAGAACAGGCGCGGCGCGTCTTCGGCCCCGGCGGCTTGCGCGGCGACCCCGGCCAGCAACAGGGCGGCCAGCCACTTCAAGCGAGCCTCCTCATGGTGGATTCATGAGCGGCGTGGCAGATGGCCACCGCCAGCGCGTCGCAGGCGTCTTCCGATTCCACTATCTCCGCCAGCCCCAGCAGCGAGCGCACCATCACCTGCACCTGGCATTTCTCCGCGCGGCCATAGCCCACCACGCTCTTCTTAACTTCCAGCGGCGAATATTCGGCCAGTTCCAGCCCCGCTTCGGCCGCGGCCATCAAAGCCACGCCGCGCACGTGCGCCAGTTTCAGCGCGGTTTTCACGTTGGCGGAATAGAACACTTCTTCCACGGCGGCGGCTTCGGGCAGGTGCAGGCGAATGAGTACGCGCAGCCCTTTGGCGATTTCCAACAGCCGTTCGGCGAACGGTTGTTTCGGGTTGGTGCGAATCACACCCGCGGCCACCATACGATGCCTAGAGCCGTCGCTTTCGATTACGCCGTAACCGGTGCGCTCCGATCCGCAATCGATGCCCAGCACTCGCACGTTATTGCGCCAGAGCCTCCAGCTCCTTTTCATCGATATCGAAGTTGGAGTAGACGTTCTGCACGTCGTCGTGCTCCTCGAGGGCCTCGCTCAACTTGAGCATGCTGCTGGCATTTTTCCCTTCGAGCTTGACGACGTTCTTGGCCACCATGGCGATGCTGGCGTCCTCGGGCGTAATGCCGTTGGCCTCCAAGGCCTTGAGCACTGGTTCGTGCGCTTCGGGAGGCGAGAGGATTTCCCAGCGGTCATCGTCGTTACGCAGGTCGTCGGCGCCGGCGTCGAGGACGATTCCCATAAGCTGGTCTTCGCCGGCTTTGTCGGCCGCCACATAGATCTGGCTCTTGCGCTCGAACATCCAGGCCACGCTGCCCTCCTGGCCCATGTTGCCGCCGTTTTTGGAGAACACGTGGCGAATTTCGCTGACGGTACGGTTGCGGTTATCGGTGGCGACGTTCACCAGCACGGCGGCGCCGCCCGGACCGTAACCTTCGAACATGACTTCTTCGATCTGGCCGCCTTCCAGTTCGCCGGTGCCTCGCATGATGGCCTTCTTGATGTTGTCGGCCGGCATGCTGACTGCTTTGGCAGCCAGAATCGCAGTGCGAAGACGAGGATTCGAGTCCGGATCGCCGCCGCTACGCGCGGCGATGTTAATTTCCTTGATGATGCGCGTGAAAGCCTTTCCGCGCTTGGCGTCCAACGCCGCCTTTTTGTGTTTAATGGTGGCCCATTTGGAATGGCCCGACATGTGAACCTCGCAGGTAGGTCCGGCCGCAAAAGCGCGGTCGAGAACTTGGCACAACTATAACTATGAATTCGACTTATTGAGGATAGCAGAATCGGGAAATAGGCTCAAGGCTGGGCAGGCTTATGAAACGGCTTAAGAGGCTACGGCTTAAGCACTTCCACGCTCGGCGCGCAAACTCGGCGATACTATAGCGGTGAACTTCGTCACGGTTGCCGATAACCTGCGGGAGTCGTTTCGAGTGATCGCCGCCAGCCGCGGGCCCGGCGAGGTGCGGGAACTACAGGGCGTGAGCATCGCGGCGGCGGGTGTCACCTTCCAGATGTTCAACGCTTCGTTTCTTTCCGCGCCGGTGGCGGGCGAAGCCGAATTGGCTCGCCGCATCATGCTGGCTTCGGTGCACTTCAACGCGCGCGGCCTGGAATGGGCCTGCTGGGTGTGCGAGGACTGGATGGACGCGCGCGCCCGCCGGCGGGCGCGGCAGGTGTTCGACCGGCACGGGCTGCGCCACTCCGTGGACCTGCCGGGAATGGTGGCCGAGCGGGTATTGCCGGCCGTAAAAAAACTGCCGCGGATGGATGTGCGGCGCGTGCGTGGCGGCCCCGCGGCGGCCGATTTCTGCGGCATCGGTTCCACCTGCTTTCACGTGCCCATCGCCTGGTTCTGCGAGGTATTCGACAGCCCGGCTGTGTGGGAGCAGTTTCTGGCTTACGTCGGCTACCTGGATGGCGAGCCGGTTTCCACCGCGGCCGTGGTGGTGGGCGGCGGGGCGTTGGGAGTTTACAATGTGGCCACCCTACCCGAGCGTCAATGCCATGGCTATGGCGAAGCCGTGATGCGCTACGCGCTGGACGACGCGCGGCGCATCACCGGCATCGAGTGCAGCATTCTGCAATCGACGCCCGCGGGCCTGAGGCTTTATCAGCGGATGGGGTATCACGCCATTACGAGTGTAGGGGTGTATTCGACGTGAGGGGCTGAGCTATGCGCTGTCCGCGATCAGCGCACCGGCGCCGATCAGCTTGCTGAGCGCGGCGATGTCTTTATACAGCGGCCGGTCTGCTTCCAGCGGCGGCGAGACGGAACGGACACGCGCGCGAACTTCTTCCAGCACGGGGCTGGTTTTGAGGGGCGCCAGCAGGTCGAGCGCGCGCGCCGCGGCCAGAGCTTCAATCGCCAGCACCGACCGCGTGTTGCGTACGATGGGCTGGAGCTTGAGTGCCGACGTCATCCCCATGGATACAAAATCTTCCTTGTTGCCGCTGGTGGTGATGGAGCCGGTGGAGGCCGGGTGCGCCAATACGCGGTTCTCGGCCACCAGGGCGGCCGCGGTCACCTGCACCATCATCAGGCCCGATTCCAGTCCGGCGCGGCCGGCGAGGAAAGGCGGCAGGCCTTCGTTCAACGCGGGGTTCACCAGCCGGTCGATGCGGCGTTCCGAGATGCCTGCGAGCGCGGCCAGTGCGACCGCCAGAAAATCGAGCTGGAAGGCCAGCGGCTCGCCGTGAAAATTTCCGCCCGAAAGAATTTCGTCACCGAAAACCAGGGGATTATCGGTGGCGGAGTTCACTTCAATGGCGAATACTCGTTCGGCTTCCGCCAGCGCGTCGCCCACGGCGCCGTGGACCTGCGGGATGCAGCGTAGCGAATAAGCATCCTGCACGCGCCCGCAGCCGAGGTGCGACTGGCGGATTTCGCTGCCCTCGAACAACCGCCGCAGGCGCTCGGCGCTGGCGGCCTGCCCGGGGTGCGGACGCGCTGCCTGAATGCGCGGGTCGAAAGCGCGCGGCGTGCCGCGTAGCGCATCCAGCGTGAGCGCCGCAATCACATCGGCAGATTCGGCCAGCACGTGCGCGGCCTCCAATTCCAAGCAGCCTATGGCCAGCATCGCCTGCGTCCCGTTAATCAGGCTGATGCCCTCTTTCGGGTGCAGGTCGATGGGCGCCAGGCCGGCGCGGGCCAGGGCTTCGCCGCCCGGCATGGTCACGCCATCCCATTCGGCCTCGCCTTCGCCGATGAGCACCAGGGCGATGTGCGCCAGCGGCGCCAGGTCGCCCGAAGCGCCCACGCTGCCCTGCGACGGCACCACCGGCGTGACCCCGCGGTTGAGCAGCCCGCACAACTGTTCCGCCACCAACGGCCGGATGCCGGAAAAGCCTTTGGCCAGCACGTTGGCGCGAATCAGCATCATGGCGCGGACCACTTCGCGCGCCAGCGGCTCGCCCACGCCCGCCGCGTGCGAGCGGATGACGTTGCGCTGCAAGCGGTCCAGATCTTCCCTCGGGATGCGCACGTTGGCCAGCAAGCCGACGCCGGTGTTCACGGCGTAGATGGGATCGTCGCCGGCGGCCAGCCGGTCGATGAGCGCGCGCGAGCTTTGCATGGCACTGCGGGCGACGGGGGCGAGTGCTACCGCCGAGCGGTTTTCCCGTGCCACCGAACAGACTTGCACAATCGTGAGCTGATTACCGTCGAGTTGGAGCATACGTAAACTCGCCGGCGGCAAGACCGCCAGCGCTACCGCGACTTCTTGCCGGTGGCTATCAGGTCCGCGATGTTGACCAGGTCGGTCGGATAGTCGCCAGTGTAGCAAGCGTAGCAGTATTCGGCCCGGTCGTCGGCCACGGCCTCGCGCAGCGAGGCAAGCGACAGATACGCCAGGCTGTCGGCTTCCACGAAGCGGCGAATCTCTTCCACCGTCTGGTTGGAGGCAATCAGCTCGCTCTTGTCCGGCGTATCCACGCCATAGAAGCAGGGCGAAATCGTGGGCGGGCAGGAAATGCGCAGGTGCACTTCGCGCGCGCCGGCCTGCCGCACCATGCGCACGATCTTGCGGCTGGTGGTGCCGCGCACGATGGAATCGTCCACCAGCACCACCCGCTGGCCTTCGAGCAGGTGGCGCACGGGATTCAGCTTGAGCTTGACTCCGAAATCGCGAATGGCCTGCGAGGGCTCGATGAAGGTGCGGCCGACGTAGTGGTTGCGGATCAGGGCCTGGCGGAAGGGCAGCCCGGATTCGGCGGAATAGCCGATGGCCGCGGCCACGCCGGAATCGGGCACGGGCACCACCAGGTCGGCATCGGCGGGAGCCTCCCGCGCCAGCAGCCGGCCCAGGTTCTCGCGCGATTCGGCCACTGCGCGGCCGAACACTATGGAGTCGGGACGGGCGAAGTAGACGTGCTCGAAAACGCACTGCGCGCGCGCCTGCTCGGGCGCCCAGCGCTCGCGGACGATGCCTTCCGGACCAACCACGATCATCTCGCCGGGTTCCACATCGTGCAGATACACTGCGCCGATCAGATCGAAGGCGCAGGTTTCGGAAGCGAAAACGTAGCACTTGCGGCCGCCGGAAACTTCCATCTGGCCCACCGCCAGCGGGCGGAAGCCGTGAGGATCGCGTGCCACAATTACGCGGTCCCGCGCCAGGAAGACCAGGGAAAAGGCGCCTTCCAACTGGAGCAGCGCGTCGCGCAGCGCGCCCGCCAGGGTGTGCTCGGAAGAATGCGCCACCAGGTGCAACACCAGCTCGGTATCGCTAGAAGCCTGGAACACGGCGCCGTGGCGGCTGAGGATGGTGCGCAGTTCGGCGGTGTTGGTGATGTTGCCGTTGTGCGCAATGGCGAGGCGGCCCTTGTTGCAGGCCACGGAGAACGGCTGCGCGTTCAGCAGAACCGTGTCGCCGGAAGTGGAATAGCGGGTGTGGCCGATGGCCATTTCGCCGGGCAGCGTGGCCAGCACCGGCTGCGTAAAGATATCGGCCACGTGGCCCATGGACTTGTGCAGGTGAATGTCGCTGCCGTCGCTGGTGGCGATGCCCGCCGATTCCTGCCCGCGGTGCTGCAGCGCGTAAAGGCCCAGGTATGCCAACTTGGCGGCCTCGGGATGCCCGTAGATGGCAACCACGCCGCACTCTTCGTGGAATTTGTCAAAGTCGGGATTCGAGCGATCGCTCATAGGCGGATTCCAGTGTTGCGAGGTCCCAGGCGCCGAGCGTCTGGCTGCGCTGCCGGATTTCCAACCCCCTCTCTATTGTAGTGCCGATCACCGGCGCTTCCACGCCGTGCTTCTCGGCGATCTCCGCGATCTTCTTCGGATGCGCCGTCGAAATGAGGATACGCGACGGGCCTTCGTGGAACAGCAGAATTTCCGGCCGCAGATCGCTTGCCAGATCCACCTGCGCTCCGATGCCGGCCTTCCCAAAACCGCATTCCGCCAGCGCCACCGCTAAACCGCCGTCGCTCAGATCGTGCGCCGATTCCGCCAGGCCCTCGGCCGCAACTTCGCGCATGGCGGCCTGCACGCGCTTTTCGCTCTCCATATCGAGCGCCGGCGGCAATCCCCAAAGTTCGCGGGCGATTTCCTTGGCGTATTCGGTCGAGCCGAAGCGGGTTTCGTCGCAGTCGCCGATGCCGCCCAGCAAGACTACGCTGCGGCCGGCGGCTTTGAACGGAATGGTGAGCGGCGCCGCGGTGGGCATCAACCCTACGATGCCCAACACCGGCGTGGGATAAATGCCTTCGCCCAGCGTTTCGTTATAGAGGCTCACATTCCCGCCGGTGATGGGCGTTTCGAAGAAGCGGCAGGCTTCGCCGATGCCCTCGATCGCGTCCACGAGCTGCTGCATGATTTCGGGGCGCTCCGGGTTGCCGAAATTCAGGCAGTTCGTGGCCGCCACCGGCTGCGCGCCCACGGTGGAAAGGTTGCGGCAGCATTCGGCCACCGCCAGCAGCGCGCCCTCGCGCGCCGAAAGGTAACAGTAGCGGCCGTTGCCGTCGAGCGACATGGCTATGGAGGTGCCGGTCTCCTTAATGCGCAGAATGGCGGCGTCGGCGCGCTCCGGGCCGGCCAGCGTGTTGGTGCGCACCTGGTAATCGTACTGCTCCCAAATCCAGCGCTTGGAGCAAATGTCGGGCGCGGCCAGCAAAGCCGGAAGCGCCGTCTGGATATTGGCTTCGGGCAGTGGGCTGCTGGGAAGCGCAGGCGCCTTCCGCAAATGCGGCCGGTCGTAGAGCGGGGCTTCGTCGGCCAGTTCGCGATTGGGAATTTCCGCAACCACCTGGCCGTGATGCCGCACGCGCAGCTTGCTGTCATCGGTCACGATGCCGATTTCGGAAGCTTCCAGGCCCCACTTGCGGAACACGGCGAAGACTTCGTCTTCCCGGCCCTTGTCGGCCACCAGCAGCATGCGTTCCTGCGATTCGGAGAGCATGATCTCGTAGGGCGTCATGCCGGCCTCGCGCTGCGGCACGCGGTCGAGCTCGATCTCGATGCCGACTTCGCCGCGGCTGCCCATCTCGCAAGTGGAGCAGGTGAGGCCCGCGGCGCCCATATCCTGAATGCCGACGATGGCGCCGGTCTGCATCGCTTCCAGGCAGGCTTCCAGCAGCAGCTTTTCCATGAACGGATCGCCCACCTGCACGTTGGGCCGCTTCTGCTTGGATTCTTCCGTGAACTCGGCGCTGGCCATGGAAGCGCCGTGAATGCCGTCGCGGCCGGTGCGCGCGCCCACGTAAATCACCGGGTTGCCGACGCCCGCGGCTTTGGCATAGAAAACATCTTCCTTTTTGCAAACGCCCAGCGCGAAGACGTTCACCAGCGGATTGCCGTCGTAGCACGGCTCGAAAATGCATTCGCCACCCACCGTGGGAACGCCGAAGCAGTTGCCGTAATGCGCGATGCCGCTTACCACGCCGGCTAGAATGCGGCGATTGCGAGGACCGGTAGCAGGGTCGTCCAGCCGGCCGAAGCGCAGGGAATCGAGCACCGCAATCGGCCTCGCGCCCATGGTAAAGATGTCGCGCAGGATTCCGCCCACGCCCGTGGCCGCGCCCTGAAACGGTTCGATGAAGCTGGGGTGGTTGTGCGATTCGATCTTAAAAGCGATTACGTAACCACCGCCGATGTCGATGATGCCGGCGTTTTCGCCCGGCCCTTGCACCACCAGCTTGCCGCGCGTGGGCAGCTTCTTCAGATGCAGCCGCGAGCTCTTGTAGGAGCAATGCTCGCTCCACATCACGCTGAAGATGCCCAGCTCGGTGTAGCTGGGCTCGCGCCCGAGAATGCCGACGATCTGCTGGTACTCCTCCGGGGTGAGCTGGTGTTGCGCGACGATTTCCGGCGTAATGACGGCGCCGGTCATGCGGGCACCGCCGCGCGCAGCATTGACTGGAAGACCACCAGCCCATCGCTCGAGCCCATCAACGGGTCGGAGGCGCGTTCCGGGTGTGGCATCATGCCCATCACGTTGCGTTCGCGGCTGAGAATGCCGGCGATATCGCGCAGCGAGCCGTTGGCGTTATCCAGATAGCGGAAGGCGACGCGATCTTCGGCTTCAAGTTCATCCAGCGTGCGCTCGTCGGCGTAGTAACAGCCCTCGCCGTGCGCGATAGGGACCCGCAGCACCTGTCCGGTAGCGGCGGCGTTGGTAAAAGGGGAATTCGTGGTGCCTACCGCCAGGCGCAGTTCGCGGCAGATGAACTTCAGACCGCGGTTGCGAATAAGCGCGCCGGGCAGCAGACCTGCTTCCACCAGCACCTGGAAGCCGTTACAAATACCAAGCACCGGCCCGCCACCGGCGGCAAACTGCCTTACCGCCCGCATGACGGGTGAAAACTTGGCAATGGCGCCGCAGCGGAGGTAATCGCCGTAGGCAAAACCGCCGGGTAGAATGACGGCGTCCACCGAACCCAGGCTGGCCGAATCGTGCCAGATGAATTCCGCCTGCTGGCCGAGGTTCCGCGTAGCCGCATAGAAGGCGTCGTGGTCGCAATTGCTTCCGGGAAAGACAATAACGCCGAATTTCATGATGTGTTGGGGGAGACACTTCTATTGTAGCAGTGACGCGGCGGTTCCGGGCTACTTGAATCAACCCTCCGGATCGACGGCGGCGGACGAGCTGCGCAGCGGAGGCCTCGGCTTCTTCGGCGCGCCCACGTAGGCGTACGGATCTTCCGGCGGTTCCGGGGTGCGCTGGAACAGCCGCTTCAAGCGGTCCCACGCGCGGCGCATTTTGGAATCAGGCGTGCGATACGGCATTGGCTCACCTCCCGCGATGCTATCCTTAGCCTACCAATTTCCTGTTTGGCGCGTATGCTGGATTTCTTATTGGAAATGCCCAAAGCCGAGCTGCACGTGCACCTGGAGGGGTCCGTCGAACCGGAGACGCTGCACGAGTTGGACCCGTCGACGCCCGTGGAGGAGTTCCGCGCGCTTTACGAGTACCCGGACTTTGACGCCTTCCTGAAAGCGTTCGGCGCCATCGGAAAGCGGCTGCGGACGCCCGAAGATTACGGGCTGATCGCGCGCCGCCTGCTGGAGCGGCTGGCCTCGCAGAACGTACGCTACGTGGAAATCATCGTGGCGGCGGGTGTGGTGCTCTGGAAGGAGCAGGAATTCGAGCCGATATTCCAGGCCATTGCGGCGGCGGCCGCGGAATCGCCGGTGGAAGTGCGCTGGATTCTTGACGCGGTGCGGCAGTTCGGCGTGGAGCAGGCGATGCAGGTGGCGCACCTGGCAGCGGAGCGCCGCGAGCGCGGCGTGGTGGCGTTCGGTATCGGCGGCAGCGAGGAGCGCGGTCCGGCCGAATGGTTCACCGGGGTCTTCGCGTTCGCCAAAAGCGCCGGCCTTCGGCTTACCGCGCATGCCGGCGAAAGCATGGGGCCGGAATCCGTTTGGGCGGCGCTCGGGCTGGGCGCCGAGCGCATCGGGCACGGCATCGCCGCCGCCCGCGATCCGGCTTTGCTGCGCCACCTGCGCGAGCGCGATATCCCCCTCGAAATCTCGATCTCCAGCAACCTGGTCACGGGCGTGGTGGCGCGGCTGGAAGATCATCCCGTGCGGCGGCTGTTCGATGCCGGCGTGCCAATCGTATTGAATACCGACGATCCCGCGATGTTCCGCTGCTCGCTGGTGGGAGAGTTCCGGCTGGCCGCGCGGGCGTTCGGATTTACCGAGCATGAGCTGCGCGCGATTGCGGACAACGGATTCAGGTACGCCTTTGGTAGCGCCGGCAGTTTTGCTGCCGGCCGGCAGGCGCCGGGACCGCCGGCGCTACAATGAATTTCCCGATGCCAAAACGGATCGCTCCCGCCTCCGCCATCGAGGGGGCCATCACCCTGCCCGGCGATAAATCGATTTCGCACCGCTACGCCATGCTTGCGGCGATCGCGTCCGGCGTCACGCGCATTAGCAACTATTCGACGGGCGCCGATTGTCACTCCACGCTGGCATGCGTGCGCGCGCTGGGAATCGAGGTGGAAGGCTCGGGCCCTGAGTTCGCCATCCACGGCCGCGGCCTGGATGGTCTTCGGCAACCGGCGGGCGATCTGGACGCGGGCAATTCCGGGTCCACCAT
>Ga0335081_10006379_pt1 | contig 18771 bp, 18 predicted proteins | sample Lox_Sample_35_FD_206713 | JGI IMG/M metagenome (GOLD analysis project Ga0335081, IMG submission 206713) | Soil microbial communities from Loxahatchee National Wildlife Refuge, Florida, United States - Lox_Sample_3.5 | ecosystem: Environmental > Terrestrial > Soil > Wetlands | place: USA...
CTGGATCTCGGGGATCTGGTAGTTGTGCGCCAGGATCACGGCGTCGCGCCGCGCCGCCAGCCGCCGGACCTCCGCCGCCCAATCCCGGCCGGCCCGCACCTCTGCCGCCCAGTCCCGGCCGGCCCGCACCTCTGCCGCCCAGTCCCCGCTGACCTGTGTCTCGGCAACCTCGGTACCAACCATGATCTGCCCCAATCTCCGAGTTTTTGACTCAGAGTCTAAAACATTATCGCCTGCGAGTCTAAAACTGGCCGGCCCATCATGGGCGGCTCAGCGGGGAGCGAGGTGACCTGGTACGAGCGGCCTGGCCGGGACGAGTTGGTGCGGCCTCCATACCTTGACCAGGTTGTCTACGGAAATCAGTCTGGGCGTCCCGCTGGTGCAGGCCCAGACCAGTGAACGCTGGCGGCCTTTGCTGCCGCTCCGATGAGCGCACCAGGCCGGGACCAAGGTCCGGTGCGCGGCTGGCTTGCGGCCGTATCCGCTGCCCGGAATCGTCATAGCGTCGGGAATGGAGCCTGGCTGACGGCAACCCGGCCGATGACTAGGAAGGATCTTTCCGATGTACAGGCACAGCATGCACAGGCTATGTGCCGCCGCGGCGGGCCTGGCCGCTGCCTGCGGCATTGCCGTCCCCGGCGTCGCGGGGGCGGTTCCGGCCGCGCAGGTCCCGGTCCGGCCCTGGGCGCAGCCTGCCCGCCCGCTGGCCGTATCCGGGACCGCCCTGCCGGGGGCCGCCCCCGGGGCGCAGTTGTGGGTGGCGCGGTACAGCGGGGCGGGCAACGGCGACGATGAGGGACTCTCGGTGGCGGTCAGCCCCGGCGGGGCCCGGGTGTTCGTGACCGGCATGAGCTGGGGAGGCGCCTCGGGCTATGACTTGGTCACGGTGGCTTACAGCGCCGCCAGCGGCGCCCGGCTGTGGGCGCGACGCTACAACGGCCCGGGCAACGGCAATGAATATGGCGGCTCGGTGGCGGTCAGCCCCGACGGCACCCGGGTGTTCATGACCGGCCCCAGCCCAGGCGCCGGCTCGGGGCAGGACTACGCCACGGTGGCCTACAGCGCCGCCACCGGCGCCCAGCTATGGGTGCAGCGCTACAACGGCCCGGCCAACCGCGACGACTACGGCGGCTCGGTGGCGGTCAGCCCCGACAGCACCCGGGTGTACGTGACCGGCAGCAGCCAGGGCGCCACCTCGGGCCAGGACTACGCCACGGTGGCCTACAATGCCGCCACCGGCGCCCGGCTATGGGTCAAGCGGTACAACGGCCCGGCCAACCGCGCCGACGCGGCCGGCTCGGTGGCGGTCAGCCCCGGCGGCACCCGGGTGTACGTGACCGGTGGCAGCCAGGGCGCCACCTCGGGCCAGGACTACGCCACGGTCGCCTACAATGCCGCCACCGGCGCCCAGCTATGGGTCAAGCGGTACAACGGCCCGGCCAACGGCTATGACTACCCCAGCTCGGTAGCGGTCAGCCCCGGCGGCACCCGGGTGTACGTGACCGGCACCAGCCAGGGATCCGGCTCGCACAATGACTACGCCACCGTGGCCTACAGCGCCGCCACCGGCGCCCGGCTATGGGTGCAGCGGTACAACGGCCCGGCCAACGGCGGCGACTATGCCAGCTCGGTAGCGGTCAGCCCCGGCGGCACCCGGGTGTACGTGACCGGCACCAGCCAGGGATCCGGCTCAGGCCAGGACTACGCCACGGTGGCCTACAGCGCCGCCACCGGCGCCCGGCTATGGGTGCGGCGCTACAACGACCCGGGCAACCGCGACGATGAGGCCTTCGCGCTGGCGGTCAGCCCCCGCGGCACCCAGGTGTTCGTGACCGGGTTCGGCTGGGACGGGACCGCCACGGGCTATGACTGCATCACGGTGGCCTACAGACCCTGAGGCGCGTCCGGCGGCTGGGGCTGCCAGGACACGGGGGGCCGTGCTGGCCGGAGCGGCTCAGTACCATGCGAACGTGTCAGCAGACAGGCCGCGGGCATCCGGAACCGAAGACGGCCAGCGGGAGAGCCCGGGCGGGCCGTCCCTGCCGGGTGAGCGGTTCTCCCACGAGGTGCTGGCCGTGGTCCTCCAGGTCCGCGGGGACAGCCTGCACGTCCTGCTCTGGCAGCGAGGGGCGCCGCCGTTCGAGGGGCTGTGGGCCCTGCCCGGCGGCCCGCTCGGGGCCGGCGAACGCCTCGGGACGTCGCTGGGACGGCACCTGGCCGCCAAGGTGGACCTCACCGGCCTCGCCTACCTGGAGCAGCTGGAGACCCGCAGCGATCCGGAGCGGGACCCCAGGGGCCGCGTCCTGGCCACGGCCTACCTGGCCCTGGTGTCCGCCGATGTCGAGCCGCGCATCCCCGCGGACACCGCCTGGCACGCGGTCCAGGACCTGCCGCCGACCGCGTTCGACCACGGGTCGATCGCCGAATCGGGGCGGGACCGGCTGCGGGCCAAGCTGTCCTACACCAACATCGGCTTCGCCCTGGCCCCGCAGACCTTCACGATCGCCCAGCTGCGCGACATCTACGCGGCCTCGCTCGGCCATCCGGTCTCGGCGACCAACCTGCAGCGGGTGCTGACTCGCCGCGGCGTCATCGAGGCCACGGCCGCGGCCGCCCGGTCGGCGCCGTCCGGCGGCAGGCCGGCCACGCTCTACCGCTTCGCGGCCCGGACCCTGGTCGTCACCAACCCGTTCGCCGCCTTCCGTCCCCCGTCCTCGCCGCCGGCCTCCCGGTCGTGACGGAAAACCCGTTGCCATGGGCTCATAGAGTCGGTCGTATGACGAGTGCCGACGCCTTGCTCGCGGCCTACGACGAGCAGATGCGCAGAGAACCGCCGATCCCGCAGGCCGGCGTCACCTACGAGGAGGACGGACCCCTGCTACGGGTCGCCGGCCAGTATCGCGGCTTCGTCTCCGGCCCCCGCGACGTCGGGGTCCGAGGGGCCGAACTTGACCGGCTCATCGCCCGGCAGCGCGACTACTTCGCCCGGCGGGAAGAGGCCGTCGAGTGGAAGACCTGGGCGTATGACGAGCCTGCCGATCTGGTCGACCGCCTGCGGGCCGCGGGATTCGTTCCCGAGGAGCAGGAGACGGTGCTCATCGGGCTCACCGCGGAAATGGCCTCCACCCCGGTCCTGCCCGCCGGCGTCGTCCTGCGCGAGGTCACCGCGGATGCTGACATGCGCCGGATCGCCGAGATGGAATCCGTCGTCTGGAGCGATGACTGGAACTGGCTGGCCGACGACCTGATCGGGCGGATCGCCGCCGCCCCGGACGACATCGTGGTGCTGGTCGCGGAAGCCGGCGGCGAGGTCGTCTGCGCGGCGTGGCTGGTCTTCCGGCCGGGGACCGAATTCGCCGGCCTGTGGGGCGGATCGACCCTGCCCGGCTGGCGCGGCCGCGGCATCTACCGGGCCCTGGTCGCGGCCCGCGCACAGCGTGCCGCCGCCCGCGGCGTCAAGTACCTGCAGGTCGACGCCTCCAGTGACAGCGCTCCCATCCTGCGCCGCCTGGGATTCCGCGCCGTCACCACCACCACCCCGTACGTATGGACGCCACCGCGACAAGACGCCGGCTAGCGCCCGCCGGACCGCTTTTGATGCCGCACGTCGACCATCAGGCCCACGGTGATGACCGGGGCCACCAGCAGGGTAGCGGCGGCGAGGCAAAACGCTCCTCTCCCGGCTCAGTCATCACCGGCGCCTCCCGCGAGTGCGCTGGAGCCCGGTGCTGACCGCGGCGGCAGTTGCCCGCCGGAGCGCTTCGCATGCCGTGAGCCGAGCATTATGCACACGCCGAGAATCCAGAAAACGAGATAGACGACCGCGGTCAAGATGACCACGTCCCGGGCGGTGGTGCGGGGACCGCCGGGGGCGAGAATGAGCGCGACGAAGCCCGGCGCAAATGTCGCGTAGACGACCCACCAGGCTATCTTTGTCGCCCGCCACGGGTCGCGCGCAGACCAGGCTCCGGTGGCCTCGGCGGGGATGTCGGCGGTGACCTCAGCCAGTTCGGCGTACGTCCGTGACGCGTATACCTGATCCGCCCGCGCGTCGAGTTCATCCTCGGTCAGCCGGCCTTCCACGAACGCGGCCTTGAGGGTCCCGATCACCTGCTCGCGGTCGGCGTGGGACGCGCGCAGGCCGCCGCGACCCCGGCTTCCCGCGGCTGCCGTCTCATCTCCAGGCCGTGTCATGACGACGCCTCCCCACCAGCGTGATGCAGGGAAGCGTAACGCCGTTACCCTTCGCTGGCTATCCCTGCAGGCGCTCCAGGACGCGGGCGGTGACCGCGGTCAGCGCGGCGAGCTGGTCGCGGTCGAGCCCGTCGAAGACCAGCTGCCGGACGGTCTCGACGTGGGCCGGCGCGGCGCGCTCGATGGCGGCGCGGCCCGCCTCGGTGAGCACCACGAACGCGCCCCGGGCGTCGGTCGGGCACTCCTCCCGGGCGACCAGGCCCCGCCGCTGCATCCGGGCGAGCTGGTGCGACACGCGGCTCTGCTCCCAGGTCAGCGCGTCGGCGATCTCGAACACCCGCAGCCGCCCGGCGGGCGCCTCGCTGAGCACGACCAGCATGTCGTAGTCCGCGAGCGATATCCCGTACTCATCCTGCAGCTGCCGGTTCATCCGGGCGTTCAGCTGCGCGGTCATCCGCAGCAGGCCGCGCCACGCCCGCTGCTCTTCCTCGGTCAGCCAGCGGTTCATGGACACCAGGATACCCGGAATGGATGACGTATCATGTATGTTAAATGCCACAGCACCGAAAGACGGACACGAAGGAGACCCGATGACCACCCCCCAAGCCCAGCTCGCCCTGACCGACCTGACCGGCACCTACACCCTCGACCCGGCGCACACCCGGATCGGCTTCGTCGCCCGCCACGCGATGGTCACCAAGGTGCGCGGCGCGTTCAACGAGTTCGAGGGCACGGCCACCCTCGACGGCGCCAACCCGTCCGCCTCGCACGTCGAGGTGACCATCGACGCCGCGAGCATCGACACCCGGAACGCCCAGCGCGACGAGCACCTGCGCAGCAACGACTTCCTCGCGATGCAGGAGCACCCGAAGATCACGTTCTCCTCGACCGGTGTCCGCCTGGTCGACGACACCACGTTCGAGGTCACCGGCGACCTGACGATCAGGGGCGTGACCCACCCGGTCACGATCCCGTTCAGCTTCGAGGGCGCCGCCAAGGACCCGTTCGGCAACCTGCGCGCCGGGTTCGAGGGCTCGGTCACCATCAACCGCAAGGACTACGGCGTCACCTGGAACGCCGCGCTGGAAGGCGGCGGTGTCCTGGTCAGCGACAGGGTCGTCCTGGAGTTCGAGGTCTCCGCGATCAAGACCGCCTGACCCGGCCACGGTGCCGCCGGCCGCTCCCGGCCGGCGGCCCGGTGCGCTTCACCGCCGCCCGCGGTTCCCCGGCATCCGCCTGGCCGGCCTGCGATCGGCGCCTCTTGACAGCCGCGCCTCGCGGCTTAGAAGCTAATTCCAGAAAATTATTCTGGTAATCGAGGTGACGAGGGCATGACGGCCAAGCCCGTCCCGGTGCCGACTCCGGAGACCCAGCCGTTCTGGGACGGCTGCGCCGAGGGGGTGCTGCGCATCCAGCGGTGCGCCGACTGCGGGCGGCCTTACTTCTATCCGCGCCCGGTGTGCCCGGCGTGCGGCTCGCGGAACGTCGAATGGTTCACCGCCAGCGGCCGGGCCACCCTGTACTCCTACGTGATCAATCACCGCCCGGCCCCCGGGTTCGAGGACGAGGGCCCGCACGCGATCGCCGTGGTGGAGCTGGCGGAGGGACCGCGGATGATGACCAGCATCGTGGGCGTGCCGGCCACGCCGGAAACGCTCCAGCTGGACATGCCCCTGCAGGTCAGGTTCGAGCGCCGGGGCGACATCAGCCTGCCGGTGTTCGGCCCCCTGGAGCCCCCCGGGCCCCCCGGCCCCGGGGAGGCGCGGTGACCGGCGTCATCATCGCGGGCGCGGCCGAGACTGACCGGATCGGCAGGCTGCCGGATCATTCCACCCTGCAGCTGCACATCGAGGGCGCGCTGAACGCGGTGGCCGACGCGGGCCTGGCCCTGCGCGACATCGACGGCATCGCGACGGTCGCCTCCCCCGGGCCGGTCCAGGTCGCGCACGCGCTGGGCATCACGCCGGGCTGGATCGACGGCACCGGGGTCGGCGGCACCTCGTTCCTGCTGCACGTGCGGCACGCGGCCGCGGCCATCCGGGCGGGTTACGCCAGGACGGTCCTGATCACGCACGGCGAGTCGGGCCGGTCCCGGGTGGGCGCGGCCCCGTTCCGGCTCGCCGCCTCCTCCCCGCCCGGCCAGTTCGAGGCGCCGTACGGGACGTTCGGCCCGACCACCACGTTCACCATCCCGGTGCTCCGGTACATGAAGGAGTACGGGCTGACCCACGAGCAGCTGGCCTACGTGGCCGTGGCCCAGCGGCGCTGGGCGGCCAAGAACCCGCGCGCGGCCTTCCGCGACCCGATCACGGTCGAGGACGTGCTGGCCTCCCGGATGGTGGCCTACCCGTTCCATCTCCTGGAATGCTGCCTGGTCACCGACGGGGGCGGTGCGCTGGTGGTCACCTCGGCGGAGCGGGCCGCGGAATTCCCCGAACCCGCCGTGCACATCCTGGGCACCGGAGAATCGTCGGAGACGCCGATGATCTCGCAGATGGCGGACTTCACCGAGTCCGGGGCGTTCCGGCTGGCCGGGCGGGCGGCCTTCGCCGAGGCGGGCATCGGCCCCTCCGACGTCGACCACCTGATGATCTACGACGCGTTCGCTCACGTGCCCATCTACGGCCTCGAGGCCCTCGGCTTCACCGGCAAGGGCGAGGCCGGGCCCTTCATCGCCGACGGGAACACCGAGCCCGGCGGATCCCTCCCGCTCAACACCAACGGCGGCGGGCTCTCCTACACCCACACCGGGATGTACGGCATGTTCGCGATCCAGGAGGGCGTCCGCCAGCTGCGCGGCGAGGCCGCCGCCCAGGCCGGCGACCCGCAGATCAGCGTCATCCTCGGCAACGGCGGCATGTTCGCCACCGCCGCCGTCCTGGTCCTCGGCCGCCACCCCCGCTAGCCCTCTCCCCGATTCAGTGGTTGTGACAGCCTGCCGAAAAGATTCGGCAGGGTGCCGCATTCATTGAATCCTGGTCGGGGCGAGGGAGCACCCAGGGATTGGTGATGCCGGTGTGGTTAGGTTCGGGTCGGGGCGAGGGCGTCCCCGGGGCGGGTGAGGCCGGCGTGTTCTCCGTCTTGACGCCCCCGGCGGAACCGGGGTCGAATGGATAGCAGAATTACTTTCTAGTATTCGTTACAGCGGCGAGGCCCGGAGGAGCGTCGGCATGACGGAACGCAAGAGCCCGACGGCGGTCCTGCGGGAAGGCCCCCGCGCGTTGAGCGACGAGCAGGTGCGCGAGATCGAGGACTCCGCCCTCGCCGAAGTGCTCCGGGTCGACATCGACGACGTCATCGAGTACGTCCACAAGGACCTGAAGTCGCTGCCGGACTTCACCACGCTGTACCGCAAGTACCTCAAGCAGCGGTGGGACGTCTACGATCTCGACTTCAGCCAGGACAAGATCGACTGGCACGAGAAGATGACCGAGGCGGAGCGGGAGTCGTTCATCGCCATCGCCTCCGGCTTCCACCACGGCGAGCGGCAGGTCGAGATCGAGCTGCCGGTGTTCATGATCGGCGCCAGCGAGGAGGAAAAGCTCCACATCGCCGCGCAGATCGAGGACGAGGCCCGGCACACGGTCTTCTTCGACCGGTTCTACCGGGAGGTCGTCGGCCTGAAGGGCGACAGCATCATGGACATCCTCGACGCGTCGTTCCCGTGGGTGTCCGAGACGTTCGTCGCGCCGTTCGGGCTGCTGGCTTACCAGGCGGACGAACTGCGGCGCAACCCCTACGACGAGCGGGCCAGGGTGCGCTACGGCACGAACTACTTCCTGTGGATCGAGGGCGTGCTCGCGCTGTCCGTGATGAAGGTGACACTGTCCTACGCCCGCTGGCGCGGCTTCCTGCCCGCCTACTACACCGGCTTCACGGCGACCTGCCGCGACGAGTCGCGGCACGTCCAGGGCGGCATGCGCTACCTGCAGGACGCGGTGCGCAAGGACCCGGCGATGATCAGCGAGATCCACGACACCCTGCGGACGATCCTGTCGCTGTCCGGCGTGCTCAGCCGCCGGGTCGCCTACCAGCCGCTCGGCTGGTCCGACGAAGAAGTGCGGCTGCTGTTCTACCAGCAGCTGCGTCGCAAGCTGAACGACGTGGGCATCGACATCCCGCCCGATATCGAGGAGCGGCTGCAGCGGATCAAGCCCGTCCTGGCCGGCGGGTGAGCCGTGCGGCCGCCGGATTTCTTCAGCAAGCAGTGGGCCGATTCGGTCCGGGACGCGCTGGCGGCCGGCCCCACGGCGCAGACCCGGGCCGGCAAGCTGCAGGAGTACTGGGACTTCTTCGAGCGGATCAGGAGCACATACGAGGCGTCCTGGGCGCTCGGCTGCCGCGACCTCCCGCCGCAGCTGAGCAGCGGCCCGGCGTACCTGCTCGTCCAGTGGGCCGGCGGCACGGTCAGCGACTGCCAGATCATCGGCCCGGACGACCCCCCACCCACCTCTTCCGCGCACGGGGGGCTCCCGCCCCCCGTCCCCCCTGGCCCATCCCCCTTCAAAGCCAGCTACGTGCTCGGCATGGACTACCGGGACTGGAAGGCGCTGCACGAGGGGTACGACGCGCAGCGCACGGTCATGTACCGCAAGATCCTGCTCGAGCACGGCGACCTGCTCGAGTTCTTCAAGGGGATCTACTTCTTCGTGGAATGCCTGGCCGTCATCGGCACCGTGCCGGCCAGCTACCCGGAACCGCCGGCTTAGCCGTCCCGGCGGCCGAGCAGCGGGCCGAAGGCCCGCTCCACCTGGTCGGACAGGTCGTCGGCCCGCCACGGCCCGGTGCCGATGATCCGGGTGACCGGCTCCGGGTTGCTGTACAGGGAGACCTCGTAGCCCGAGGAGTGGATGACCCGCCCGGTGATCCAGCCGGAACGCTCCGAGGCCAGGTAGGCGACGATCGGGGCCACGTTGTCCGGCGACCACACGTCGGCGCCGGGCCGGCCCGCACGGCGCCGGCCGGTCGGCACCGAGTCGGTCATCCGGGTGGCGGCGCCCGGCGAGATCGCGTTCACGGTGACCCCGTACTTGGCCAGCGCCCGCGCCGAGGAGTAGGTCAGCCCGACGATGCCCATCTTGGCGGCCGCGTAGTTCGGCTGCCCGGGCGCCCCGTGCAGGCCGGAGACCGAGGTGAAGTTGATGACGCGGTTCTGCGCCGACTCGTCCCGCAGCGACCGCCAGTAGGCCGACGCGAACCTCGTGGTGTTGAACGTCCCCTTCAGGTGGACCCGGATGACGTCGTCCCACTCCTGCTCGGTCATGTTGAAGACCATCCGGTCGCGCAGGATGCCGGCCACGTTGACCAGGACATCCAGCCGGCCGAACTGCTCGATGGCGGTCCCGATGAGGCCCTCGGCCGCGGCGAATCCGGAGATGTCCGCGCCGCTGGCGACCGCCTTCCCGCCGGCCTCGCCGATCTCGGTCACCACGTCATGCGCGGGCCCCGAATCCTGCCCCGATCCGTCGACCGCCGACCCCAGGTCGTTGACCACCACCGAGGCGCCCTCGCTGGCCAGCAGCCTGGCCACCGACCTGCCGATCCCCCGCCCGGCGCCGGTGACGATCGCGACCCGCCCGTCCAGTCGTGCCATGCCAGCTCACCAGACCCTTCCCATACGGCGCCGGGGCCGCTATTAATGGAATCATCTTCTGGAATTAGCCTCTGGGCGGGACCCGGCGATGTCAAGGGGGCGGAATCTCGGTGGAACCAGCGGCACGGCAACCCCGCGGCAAGGCCACGGCCGGCTCCTGGCAGTGGGCCCGGACGGCGGAGACGCAGCGGGCGCTGCTCGACGCCGCCCGCGAGGTGTTCACCGAGCAGGGCTTCGCCGACGCCAGCATCGCGGACGTGGTCGAGCGGGCCGGGTCCAGCGTGGGCAGCCTGTATCACCACTTCGGCGGCAAGAGCGAGCTGTTCATCGCGCTCTGGCAGGAATACCAGATCGCCCAGGAGGCCGCCGCGAGCGAGGCGGTGGCCCGGGCGAAGGCGGCGGGCGTGACCGATCCGTTCGGGCTGTTCTCGGCCGGCGCGCGGGCCTTCCTCGAGGGCAACTGGCAGCGCCGGGACCTGGCTATGCTGTTCCACGCCGGCGACGGCCCGCCCGGCTTCGAGGTGATGCGGCGGCAGCGCGGCCAGGAGTGGATCGACCAGAACGACACGCTGCTCCGGCTGTCCGGCACCTCCTTCGACCGGCTCTACGCCGTCGTCCTGACCTCGCTGATCGGCGAGGGCGGCCGGGAGGTGGCCGCGGCCAGGACCCGGCGGCAGGCGGGCAAGGTGATCGACGCCGTGCTCGAGTACGCGCGCCGGCTCATGACCGGCGGCCCCGCCAAGCCGGCTGAGCTGGGCACGCACCCCGCTCGTTAGGGATTAAAGATCTGAAGACCTTTTGGGCCGAACGGGCCACGGTGCCCGCCTCCCGCGGCCCGCGTGCGGCCCCGGCCTTGACGGCGGCCCTTGACGGCGGCCCTTGACGGCGGCCCCTTGACGGCGGCCCCTTGACGGCGGCCCCTTGACGGTGGCCCCTTGACAGCGGCACTGATGCGAGTTTTGATCAGATCTAGAATTAAATTCTAGGATTATCTGCAGGCGCCCGGGAGGCTCGCCATGGAACTTGACCTTGGCCCGGAAATCGCGCAGTTCCGCGCCGAGCTGCGGGCCTGGATCGCGGCCGAGGCGCCGGACGCGCTGGCCGGGCTGATCGACTGGAACATGCCGATGACCGCGGGCGGCCGGCGCGGCGACCGGCTGGCGCAGGCACAGGCCCACCCGGCCTACGCCGAGTGGGAGGCCACGCTGGCGGCCCGGCGGCTGATCTGCCCGCAGTGGCCGGAGGAGTTCGGCGGGCAGGGCATGGACGCGGTGCGGGTGGCCGTGCTCAACGAGGAGTTCGACCGGGCGGGCGTGCCCCGGGTGCTCCGCGGCATGGGCGAGGCCCTGGTCGGCCCGTCCGTCATCGTGCACGGCACCCCCGAGCAGCGGGCGTACTTCCTGCCCCGGATCATCTCCGGCGAGGACGTCTACTGCCAGGGCTTCTCCGAGCCCGGCCACGGCTCGGACCTGGCCGGGGTGGAAACGCGCGGCGTGGTCGAGGGGGACGAGGTCGTCATCACCGGCCAGAAGGTGTGGACCTCGGGGGCGTCCCGGGCCAGCCGGATGTTCCTGCTGTGCCGGACCGACCCCGCCGCGCCCAAGCACGCCGGGCTCTCCTACGTGCTGATCGACTTCACCGGCCCCGGCGTCCAGTACCGGCCGATCAGGCAGATGTCCGGCGCGGCGGAGTTCTACGAGGACTTCCTGGACGGCGTCCGGGCGCCGCTGTTCAACGTCATCGGCGGCCTCAACAACGGCTGGAAGGTGGCCATGACCACGCTCGGGCACGAGCGGGGCGGCCGGGCCACCGTGGCCCATCTCGCCTTCGAGCGGGAATTCTGGAAGCTGGCCGAGACGGCGCGCAAGCGCGGCAAGACCGCCGACCCGCTGGTCCGCCAGCAGCTCGCCTGGGCCTACACGCAGGTCGAGCTGATGCGGTACAGCGGGCTGCGCACCCTGGCGCAGGTGGCGGCGGGCCGCCCGCCGGGCCCCGAGGCGTCGGTGGCCAAGCTGTTCTGGAGCGAGTACCACAAGCGCCTGGGCGAGATCGCGATGTCCATCGAGGGCCCGGACGGGCTGCTGCGGCCGGACGGCGACGGCTACCCGGTCAGCTCCTGGCAGAGCGTTTTCCTGAGCAGCCGGGCCGGCACGATCTACTCCGGCACCAGCGAGATCCAGCGGAACATCATCGCCGAGCGTGCCCTGGGCCTCCCCAAGGAGCCGCGGCTGCCATGACGGACCGGACCGGGGCCGGTGTCAGCCGGGACGGGGCCGGCGCCAGCCAGGACGACCCGCGCACGGCCGGCTACCGCGCCTCGCGCGACCTCGTCACGCCGCAGCGGCTGCGCGAGTTCTTCGCCCCGCGGAGCATCGCGCTGGTCGGGGCGTCGGACAACTCCGGGTGGGCCCGGTTCATCGTCGCGAGCTGCGCGACGGCCGGCTTCGCCGGCCCGCTGCGGGCCGTGCATCCGCGGGCCAGCAGCGCGTTCGGCCTGCCGGTCGTGCCGAGCCTGCGGGAGCTGCCCGAGCCGGCCGACCTGGCGTTCATCCTGGCGCCGGTCCCGGCGGTGGAGGGCGTGCTCGACGACATGGGCGCGCTGGGCATCCGGAACGCGGTGGTGCTCGCCTCCGGTTACCGCGAGGTGGGCGAGGACGGCCAGGCGCTGGAGGAGGCCATGGTGGCCCGCGCGGTCGTGAACGGCGTCACCGTGCTTGGCCCGAACTGCCTGGGCTTCGTCAACGCGCACACCCGTTCGGCACCCTATGCGCTGGCCCTGCCGGCGCCGCTGACCGCGGGACCGGTCGGCGTCGCGCTGCAGAGCGGTGCCCTGGCCAGCGTGGTCCTGGCCTTCGCCAAGGCGCACGCCATCGGGCTGAGCGTGCTCACCTCGATGGGCAACGAGTCCATGATGAAGACCGCCGACGTGCTCGACTACCTGGTCGAGGACGAGGCGACCAAAGTGATCTGCCTGTTCCTCGAGGAGGTCGGCGACCCGGCCAGGTTCGCCCGGGTAGCGGAGAAGGCGGACCGGGCCGGCAAGCCGGTGGTCGCGCTGAAGGCCGGCTCGAGCCCGGTCGGCCGCCAGGCGGCCCTGGCGCACACCGGGTCGGTGGCGGGCGATGACGCGGTAGTCGACGCCGCGCTGCGCCAGCTCAACGTCATCCGGGTCGCCAGCCTGGAGGAACTGCTGACCACCGGGGCGCTGCTCGGCTACAACCGCTGGCCGCGCGGGCGGCGGATGGGCGTGCTGACGCTGTCCGGCGGCGCCAACGACATCATCGCCGACACGGCCAGCGCGCGGGGCCTGCAGATCCCGGACTTCTCGCCGCGGACGGCGGCGGCCATCACCCCGCACCTGCCCTCGTTCGCCGCCGCGCACAACCCGCTGGACGCCACCGCCTTCGGCACGCTGGCGAACCTGTCCGCCCGCAAGGGGACGCTGACCGCCATCGACCACGTGCTCGACATCGCGGTACAGGACCCGGACCTGGACTTCATCCTGTTCTCCGGGATCACCCTGCCCGAGGTCCGGCCGGCCGACGAGGACATGGCCAGGACGCTGGAGCACCGCCTGGACTGGCTGGCCGGGCGGATGGCCTCGGCGCCCATCCCGGTCATCCCGGTCGGCACCACCTGCGTGAACGTCAGCGACTACGGCCGGGAGCTGCTGCGGCGGCACGGCATCAGCATGCTCGCCGGGCTCAGCGTGGGGATCAGCGCGCTGGGCCACGCGCTGCGCTGGCTGGAGAACCGGGGACGGGTCCGGGCCGGGATGGGCGCGGCCCGCGGCACGGCCCCCGGCGGCCCGGCTTCCGGTCCCTGGCCCGCCGCTCCCTGGCCCGCCGCTCCCTGGCCCGCCGCTCCCTGGCCCGCCGCTCCCTGGCCAGCCGGTCCCTGGCCAGCCGGTCCGTGGCCGGAGACGCGGGCGCGGCGCCTGCTGGCCGCCGCGGGCGTGCCGGTGGTGCCCGGCGGGCTGGCCGGCTCGGCCGAGGAGGCCGTCACCATCGCCGGGCAGGTCGGGCTGCCGGTGGCGCTGAAGATCTGCTCGGCGCAGATCACCCACAAGTCCGACATCGGCGGGGTGGCCCTCGGGCTGAACTCGGCGGCGGAGGTGCGGGCCGGCTACCAGAAGGTCCGCGCCGCGGGCAACGCCGTGCCGGGCGCCAGCGTCGACGGCGTGCTCGTGACGCCGATGCGCTCCGGCGGGACGGAGCTGCTGGCCGGCGTCACCGTCGACCCCACGTTCGGGCCGGTGCTGGCCGTGGGCCTGGGCGGGATCTGGGTCGAGATCCTCGGGGACACCAGCCTGCGCCTGCTTCCCGTCGACGCGGCCGAGGTCAGGCGCATGCTCGGCGAGCTGCGCGGGCTGCCGCTGCTGCAGGGGGCGCGCGGCACGCGGCCCGCCGACCTCGACGCGGTGGCCGAGGCGATCGCCGGGCTCGGCCGCGCCGCCCTCTCGCTGGACGGTGCGCCACATGGGGCGCTGCGCGCGCTGGAAGTCAACCCGCTGTGGGTGAACGGAGATCAGGTCGAGGCGCTCGACGTCCTCGTGGTAACAGAACCGGAGTAAGCCAGATGATGCTAGGTACTAGCGCGGAGCAGGATGAGCTGCGCACCTCGGTCAGGCGTTTCCTGGCGGACCGGGCGCCGCTGGCCCGGGTCCGCGAGCTGATGGAGACCGAGGACGGCACGGACTGGGCCGTCTGGGAGCAGGCGGGCGCTCAGCTCGGCCTGCAGGGCCTGGCCATCCCCGAAGGCTACGGTGGCGGCGGCTTCAGCTTTGCCGAGCAGGCGATCGTGCTGGAGGAGTTCGGCGCCGCGCTGTACGGCGGCCCGTACCTGGCCAGCGCCGTGCTGGCCGCCACCGCGCTGCTGGCCAGCCCGGACGAGGGCGCCCGGCGTGAGCTGCTGCCCCCGATCGCGTCCGGGGCGACCGTCGCCACGCTGGCCTTCACCGAGGACGACGGATCCTGGGATCCCGGCGCGATCCGGCTGTCCGCCGTCAAGAACGGCGCGGGCTGGCGGCTGGACGGGCACAAGAGTTTCGTGCTCGACGGCGGGACGGCCGGGCTGATCCTGGTCATCGGGGCCACCGACACCGGGCTTTCGCTGTTCGCGGTGGACTCCGGCGCCGCGGGCCTGCGCCGGGCCGCGCTGCCCACGCTGGACCAGACCAGGAAGCTGGCCCGGCTGGAGTTCGACGGGGTCGCGGGCCGGCTGATCGGCTCGCCCGGCGACGCCGCCGCGGTGCTGGACCGCACCCTCGACGTGGCCGCGATCGCGCTGGCCGCCGAGCAGCTCGGCGGAGCGCAACGGGTGCTGGACATGGCGGTGGAGTACGCCAAGATGCGGCACCAGTTCGGGCGGCCCATCGGCAGCTTCCAGGCGATCAAGCACCGCTGCGCCGACCTGCTGCTCGAGGTGGAGTCGCTGCGGTCGGCGGTCGGCTACGCGGCCGCCGCAGTGGCGGAGAACTCGCCGGAGATCCCGGTCCTGGCCCCGCTGGTGAAGGCGTACGCGTCCGAGACCTACTTCCACGCGGCCGCCGAGAACATCCAGATCCACGGCGGCATCGGCTTCACCTGGGAGCACGACGCCCATCTGTACTTCAAGCGGGCCAAGTCCAGCGAGCTGTTCCTCGGCGACGCCAGCTACCACCGCGAGCGCCTGGCCACCCGCATCGGCCTGTGACGCCGTGGAGATTCCATGATCGCGAAGGGTTTTCAGTCCGCCGGGACTGAATAGTCTTCACGATCATAGAACTATGCACGCCTGGATTCGAATGGGAGTACATATTTCATGATCACGAAGGATTTGGTACGGTATCCAGTACTAAATCCTTCGTGATCATGGGCATCGGAGGGATCCAGCAGTTTGCCCCGATCCGAGATGCGTCAACGGCGTCCGGCCGGCGAGGGTTGCACGCTGAGGGTCTTGTTTTCTCACTGTGGCGGGCGGCGCGGGTAGCGGGGGGCGTGCGGGCGGTACTCGCCGGTGAGCCGCGCGCCGGCCAGCGCGGCCAGGAAGCTGGCCGGGCCGTCGAAGTCGGGCATCTCCAGATAGGCCGCGCCGACGCCGGGCGCGTCGTGCGCGTCCGAGCCCGCCGCACCGGGCAGGCAGAACGCCCCGGCCAGCTCGGCCGCCCGGTCGTTCAGCGCCTGGTCGGCGATCTTGGCGTTGAAGACCTCGACGATGTCCACGGCGCCCGCCGCGCACAATTGCGGCAGCACCCGGCCCAGGCTCGACCGGTCCGGGTCGAACGGGTGCGGCGCGTACACCAGGCCGCCCTGGTCTTTGATCCGGGTGACGACCTCGGCTACGGGAAGCACGTAGGGGATCCGCTCGGTCAGGAACAGCCCGATCATGTCGCCGTCCGGCGTCCTGATCTCCTCGCCGACGACGATGCGCACCCCCAGGTCGCGTTCGGTCGCCGCGACGGCGGCCGAGGTCACGTTGTGGTCGGTGATGCACACCACGTCGAGGCCGGCCTGCCGGGCCCGCTCGGCCAGCTGCTCCAGCGTCAGCACGGCGTCCCCGGACGCGACCGTGTGCAGATGACAGTCGACTCGCACCCATCCGTTCGGTGCGCTCGGGGGCGTGCCGGGCATCGGCGCGTCAGCCGTCGATCCCGGCGGGCCCGAGCCTGCGGCGGTCGCGCGTCATCGCCGGGCCGGGGCGCTGATGCCGAGCTCGGCCAGCAGTTCCTGGGAGTAGGCAATCCGCCCGGTCAGCGTCTTCGGCTCGCCGCTGCACAGCTGCAGCGCGGCCTCCGCCATGACGGCGGGCGGCTCGTTGTCCGGATCATCTTCGCTCGTCAGGTGGTGGAAGAGCGTGCCAGGAGTCGGGACCACCCGGCTCGGCGACAGCGCGTTCACCGCGATGTCGTCGTCGTACAGTTCGGCGGCCAGGCCGGTGGAGAACCGCTCGAGCGCGGCCTTGCACATCCCGTAGACGGTCCCGCCGCGGCTGGCCCAGCCGGTGGGCGGCATGGCGGGGTGCCGGGCCGCGATGGAGGAGATGTTCAGGATCCAGCCCCGGCCCTTCTCCCGCATCCCCGGCACGACCAGCTGCGCCAGGTGGAACGGCGCCTCGACCTGGACGTCGAACATCAGCTGGTAGCGGCGCGCGGTGAAGTCGGTGACCCGGGTGAAGTACGTGACGGCCGCGTTGCTGACCAGGATGTCCGGCTGGCCGAGCTGCCGGCTGGCCTCGCTCACCAGCTGCTCCCGGTCCTCCGGCTTGGACAGGTCGGCGCGGATCGCCACCGCCGTCCCGCCCGCCGCCCGGATCTGCTCCGCGGTCTCGCCGATGGTACCGGGGAGCGGCGACGTGCCCGTCCCGGTCGTCCGCGCGGCCACGGCGACCGCGGCGCCAGCCGCGCCGAAGCGGCGGGCGATCTCCGCCCCGATGCCCCGGCTCGCGCCGGTCACGATGGCCACTTTGCCGTCCAGGATGCCCATGCCCATCACTCCTTCGCGCCGCCGTTCCGGCCGGCGCAGTTCCGGTTGCCGTAGGCCCGGTTGCCGTAGGCCCGGTTGACACTCCCTGCGCCCCATCTGACAATACTTTCTAGAACTATGTTCTAGCAATGGGCGGTGCCTGCGGCGTCGGAGGTTTGGCATGGGGCTTGACCACAGCCTGGTGGGAGTACCGAGCGAGCCGCAGGAGCGGTCCTGGGGCAGCAAGGACGCCCTGCTCTACGCGGTCGGGGTCGGGGCTGGCCTGGGCGACCCGCTGCAGGAACTGACCTTCACCACCGAGAACTGCGAGGGCATCGAGCAGCGGGTGCTGCCGACCTACGCGGTGCTCATCGCCCAGGCCCGGCCCGGCCGCAGCCTCGGGGACTTCGACCGGGCCCGGCTGGTGCACGCCGAGCAGGCCTTCGAACTGCACCGCCCGCTGCCGGTCGCGGGGACCGCCCGCACGGTATCGACGGTGACCGGCATCTACGACAAGGGGTCCGGGGCGCTGGTGGTGACCGAGAACGTGGCCGTCGACGCCGCCACCGGGGAGCCGCTGGTGACCTCGAGGAGCAGCGCCTTCATCCGCGGCGAGGGCGGCTTCGGCGGCGAGCGCGGCACCGGCCCGCCGTGGGAGCGGCCGGACCGGGAGCCCGATTACCAGGTCATCCAGCAGACCAGGCCGGAGCAGGCGCTGCTCTACCGGCTGTCCGGGGACCGGAACCCGCTGCACGTCGACCCGAAGTTCGCCGCCCGGGGCGGCTTCAGCCAGCCGATCCTGCACGGCCTGTGCACCTACGGGGTCACCGGCCGCGCCCTGCTGCACACGCTCTGCGACTCCGACCCGGCCAGGTTCCGTTCCATGTCCGGCCGGTTCAGCCGGCCTGTGCTGCCCGGCGAGCCGCTGACGGTGTCGGTCTGGCGGCAGGACGGCAGCGACAGCGTGCTGTTCCAGACCACCCGGCCGGACGGCACCGTGGTGATCGACCGCGGCCGGCTCCAGGTGCGCGAGCCGGCCTGATGGCGCCGCCCGGTCGTTTACCGGATAATTCCGGGCTCGGCCCCGGACCGCTACGATCAGGTCCAGATGCTTGAGGTTCGCTCGGGTCTGGCGTGAAATTTCCGGATTGGAGTTACCCGCGTCGCCAGGCCGTGAGCGGGGGGGAGACATGGTGGGCGGTGACGTTCCCGGAGGCTTTGTCGCCGGCTTCGACGCGGGCTCGCGCATCGCGGGCTACCGGCTGGAGGAGCAGATCGGCCGGGGCGGGATGGCGGTCGTGTTCCGGGCTCGCGACGAGCGGCTCGGCCGGCTGGTGGCATTGAAGATTCTCGCGCCGGCGCTGGCCGGGGACACGGAATTCCAGGCGCGCTTCATCAGCGAGTCGCGCGCGGCCGCGGTGATCGACGATCCGCACATCGTCCCGGTCTTCGCGGCCGGCGAAGCGGATGGCGTGCTGTTCATCGCGATGCGGTACGTGGCCGGCGGAAGTGCCGATTCGCAGCTGCGCCGGGAGGGCTCGC
>Ga0335081_10006380_pt1 | contig 18770 bp, 18 predicted proteins | sample Lox_Sample_35_FD_206713 | JGI IMG/M metagenome (GOLD analysis project Ga0335081, IMG submission 206713) | Soil microbial communities from Loxahatchee National Wildlife Refuge, Florida, United States - Lox_Sample_3.5 | ecosystem: Environmental > Terrestrial > Soil > Wetlands | place: USA...
GGCAGTGAGAACAATCCCCAGTATCATTTCTGCGGGATGTGCGGCGCTCCGTTGCCTCACCCGACGGCCTCTCCTGCGCGCCCGAGTACACTCCCTCCTCCGCAGGTTGGCGGGCCCTCTTTCTTAGGCCTCAATGATCCGCCAAGACGGGACACCAGCTATTTGCTGGAGGACGACGATGAAGAAAGCGCGCGCAGCCCGTTGATCTACGTTGGACTTTTCCTGCTCCTGGCTGTGGCTGCGGGAGCTACCTGGTATTGGCATACGGGAAGCCTACCCTGGCAATCGCTTGCCTCTTCGCCGGCTGCGTCATCGGGCACCTCGGCTCCTGCGGCAATTCCTCCGGCATCGCCAGCTCCTGCAGAGAACTCGCCAACTCTCCCGCAAGCAGCTCCTCGACCAGAAAATTCAGCCGCTTCTCAAGTGCCGGGGGCAACGGCTGCAGACAGCAACACTGTGCCGCCCGAAAACTCTGAAAAGCAAGAGGCGTCCTCGCCGATAGCCCAGGCTCCATCACCCAGTGCCAGCGATAAGCCCGAAAGCGTCGAAGCTAAGGCGCCAAGCGTTACCACGAAGCCCGTTTCGACCACCGCTGAACCTGTTCCGAATGTGGCGCCAACAGAAGCGCCGCCAGCCACGCCACCTGCTCCCGTAAAATCAACTCCCAGACCAAAACCGGCGGCAGCGAAAACTGCTGAGGCCAAGCCCGCGGAAATCACAAACCCAGGAGACCCGCTGGTCGCTCAGGGCGAGAGATATCTCTATGGAAACGGAGTTCCGCAGGACTGCGACCGGGCGCAGAAGGACATCCTGTCGGCGGCCAAACAAGAGAATCCCAAGGCTTACACTCTGCTCGGCACGATGTACGCCACGGGACACTGTGCCACTCGCGACTTGCCAACAGCCTACCGCTGGTACGCCCGTGCTCTTCATCAAGATCCGGCAAATTCGCGCTTGCAGCAGAATCTGGAAGTCATCTGGCGGCAGATGACCCCGACCGAGCGCCAAGTGGCCACGCGCGGCGAATAGATACACTCTGACGACTCCCCTTTTCTCTCTTCGATCGATCAGCCCCACTGCCTTCTTAAGTCTCTTGTGGAGGTTCGGGGATGCTGGTATGGTTTCGCGGCGGTTGTTGCGAATCTGGCGGGAAAAGCGCCCGCCGGGACCCATGCTTGCAATCCGGAGCTCGGTCCCAGCCGTAGTCAGAAAGGACAGCTTTTTGGGCAGTGCTGAGCTAAGAGCGGGCGCGACCGACCTGGCATTGATTTCAGCCGTTCGGTCTGGAGATGAAACGGCAATGGCCCAGTTATATGACCGTTATTCTCCTATCGTTTACTCGGTAGCGTTGCGCGTCCTCGGCGACACCGCAGCGGCGGAGGACATACTACAGGAGGTATTTTTGCAATTGTGGCGCGACCCCGGCCTGTTCGATTGCAGCCGTGGAAATTTGGGGGCGTGGCTGGCCGTGATTTCGCGAAACCGCTCGATCGATGCACTGCGCAAGCGCAAGCCGGAGACCGATCCTTCGGAAGTTCTGCTTTCGGTTGAGCCGGACTTCGCGGGCGAGGCGGAACGGTCGCAAGCCATGCAGAAAGTACGTGGGGTTCTGAATCAGATGCCGCCTGCGCAGCGAAGCGCATTGGAGATGGCCTATTTTCAGGGCTTGACGCACACCGAAATTGCGAGCAAGACAGGCGAGCCGCTGGGTACCGTAAAGACGAGAATTCGCAGCGGCCTGCTGGCCTTGCGCAAGGCGTTCGGAACATGAGCGGGCACGAACAATTCGCGGAAGACTTAGCGCTTTACGCCCTGGGGACGCTATCGGGTGAAGATCGCAGCGCCTTGGAGAAGCATCTGGAGACGTGTGTCTCCTGTCGCCAGGAATTGGAACACCTGCGCGGCGATATGGCTTTGTTGGCCCTTTCGACGGCAGGACCCAAGCCGCCGCAGCGGGCTCGCGAACGATTTCTCCCGGCGATCGCGGACGAACCCCGCGGGAAAAGCAGTATTACCGTAACGCCACAACCGAAAAAAGCACGGTGGGTGTTTGTGCCGTGGGTTGCCGCGGCCTTCATGACGGTTGTGGCCTTTTGGTTTTGGCGGCAGGCAGATCGACTTTCCTTGCGCGTCGCCGATCTGCAACGCCAGGCAGCGCAACAGCAGGCACAACTCGAGCGCGCTCGTGAAGTAGTCCAGACCTTGACCGCAACGGATGCGATGCGCGTCACTCTGGTCGCCGCAAATACTCCGCCGCAACCACAGGGTAAAGCGATCTATGTTCGTGACCAGGGCAGTTTGATTTTCTTGGCGAATAACTTACCGCAGGTGCCCTCGCAGAAAGCTTACGAGTTATGGCTTATTCCAGTGAGCGGCGCCCCGATCCCGGCGGGGGTCTTCAAGCCCGACGCGCAAGGCAGCGCCACCGTGGTTAATCCACCACTACCCCCTGGTTTGCAGGCGAAATCCTTTGCTATCACGATAGAGCCAGAGGCGGGATCGGCGACGCCAACCCCGCCGATTGTGATGACAGGCGCCGGAGAATAAGGCAACCCTTGGACAAATTGAGCAGCATCGGCTTGGCGGTGGTCCTAGCTCTCGCGATTACCTCGGTTGCCACCAGTCAAACCACTTCACAAGAAAATGCAATTGATCAGTACGTTCAGTCCGAGATGGCGCGGCAACATATCCCCGGGCTGGCACTAGGTATTTATCGCGAAGGCAAAATCGTCAAAGCGCAGGGCTATGGACTCGCTAATGTCGAGCTGAACGTGCCGGTCAAACCCGAAACCGTGTTTCAATCCGGTTCGATTGGCAAGCAGTTCACAGCCACCGCGATCATGATGCTGGTGGAAGGAGGAAAAATCAGCCTCGACGACAGCATCTCGAAGTTCTTTCCCGGCGCGCCGACGAGCTGGAGCAGTGTAAAGATTCGCAATCTCCTGAGCCACACTTCAGGACTCAGCGAATATACGTCCGAAGATAAAACCAGGCCCGGTGGGCCAATCAACCTGCGGCAGGATTACACAGAAGATCAGCTCGTTAAAATCATCGAATCATTCCCAATGGACTTTCAACCGGGAAAGAAATGGGCCTACCGGAATACCAATTATCTTTTGCTGGGTGTGGTGATCCACAAAGTCACCGGCAAGTTTTACGGAGATTTTCTTCAGGAGCGGATCTTCAGGCCGTTGGGAATGACGAGCACGCGCGTCATCAGTCAAGCCGATATCATTCCCAATCGGGCGGCCGGCTATCAGTTAGTGAAGGGAGAACTGAAGAACGAGGATTGGGTTTCGCCGAGCCTCGATACTACTGCCGACGGCGCCTTGTACTTTAATGTCCTCGATCTTGCGAAATGGGACGGCGGGCTATATACCGAGAAACTGCTGAGCAAATCAAGCCTCGATCAGATGTGGACAATCGCCAGGCTCGAAAACGGCAAACCCAATGACGGAAATTACGGCTTTGGATGGGAAATCGACCAGATCAATGGCCACCGGGTCATTGAGCACGGAGGTTCATGGCAGGGGTTCACCAGTTACATCGCGCGTTACATCGATGACAAACTCACGGTCGTCGTGCTCACCAATCTCGATTCAGAACATTCCACGCCGAGCAAAATCGCCCATGATGTCGCCGGTCTCTGCAATTCGCAGCTTGCCAGCGGGCGGGCCCATGACTGAAGCGCCAATTGCTGACCGTGCTTTCACACTTCTTCGCTCTCTTTAAGCTTGGCAATCACGCTGAAGTCTTCGAGGGTAGTCGTATCGCCCTTGACTTCGCCGCTCGTGGCCAGCTCGCGCAACAGCCGGCGCATGATCTTCCCGCTTCGGGTTTTGGGCAGCATGTCGGTGAAGCGAATGTCGTCGGGCCGCGCCAACGCGCCGATTTCCTTGGTCACCCACTTTTTCAATTCATCTTTCAATGCGTCTGACGGCACTCTTCCCTGCTCGAGCGTCACAAAAGCCGAAATCGCCTGGCCTTTCAAATCATCCGGACGGCCCACGACCGCCGCTTCCGCGACTGCTTCATGCGCAACCAGTGCGGATTCGACTTCCATTGTGCTCAACCGGTGCCCGCTGACGTTGATCACGTCATCCACGCGGCCCATGATCCAGAAGTATCCGTCTTTATCCTTGCGCGCGCCGTCGCCGGTGAAATACATGCCGGGAATCTGTGACCAGTACTGTCGCACGTAACGATCCGGATCGCCGTAAATCGTTCGAGCCATGCCCGGCCAGGGTTGTTTGATGACGAGAAATCCACCCGATCCGGCGGGCACGGGTTGGCCATCCATGGTGACGATTTCCGGCGCGACTCCGGGAAATGGAAGCGTCGCTGAACCTGGTTTCGTCGCAACTGCGCCCGGAATCGGCGTGATCATGATGTTTCCGGTTTCCGTTTGCCACCAGGTATCGACAATGGGGCATCGCCCGCGGCCGATCACTTCGTGGTACCACATCCAGGCTTCCGGATTAATGGGTTCACCGACCGTGCCCAGTAACCGCAGGCTGTCCAGCCGATGTTTTCGCGGCCACTGCTCTCCCCATTTAATAAATGTACGGATCGCAGTCGGCGCGGTGTAGAGAATGTTCACTTGATGGCGGTCGATGATCCGCCAAAAACGGTCCGGCTCCGGAAAGTTCGGCGCACCTTCGTACATCAGGCTGGTCGCGCCATTTTGCAGCGGCCCATAGACGATGTAACTGTGGCCCGTGACCCAGCCAATATCGGCCGTGCACCAGTAAGTGTCTTCGTCTTTTAGGTCGAACACCCATTTCGTGGTGAGATAAGTGCCTACTGAATACCCTCCAGTCGTATGCACAACGCCCTTCGGTTTACCGGTTGTCCCGGAGGTGTAGAGGATATACAACGGATGCTCGGCATCGAGCGGCTCAGCTGGGCATTGGTCCGCAACCGACGCCATCAATTCATGCCACCAGTGGTCGCGCCCGGGCTGCATGCTGATCGGCGATGCCGTGCGCTTGTAGACGACGACATGCTTGACTGATGGGCAGGATTTCAACGCTTCTTCGACGGCAGGAAACAACTTGACTTCGGACCCTCGCCGGTACGAACCATCCTGCGTGATGACGGCGACCGCCTGCGAATCGTGAATGCGATCGACTAAAGCATTGGAAGAGAATCCCCCGAAAACCACGGTGTGCGTGGCGCCGATGCGGGCACAGGCCAGCATCGCGATTGGCAACTCCGGAGTCATCCCCATGTAGATGGCGATCCGGTCGCCCTTCTGAATCCCGAGCGACTTGAGAACATTGGCGAACTTTTGCACCTCGCGATGGAGTTGCTGGTAGGTCAGTGTACGGACTTCCCCGGGCTCACTTTCCCACACCAGCGCGGCCTTATTTTTGCGCGCAGTCAGCACGTGACGGTCGAGGCAGTTATAGGAGAGATTAATTTGGCCGCCGACAAACCATTTTGCCCATGGGACGTTCCAATCGAGGACTTTGTCCCACTTCTTGAACCAGAGCAGCTCTTCCCCCACACGGCCCCAGAATTTCTCCGGCTGCTCTACCGATTCGCGGTAAATGCGTTCGTAATCTTCTTTGCTCTTGATGTACGCATTTTGGCGAAAGTGCTGGAGCGGCTCAAACGTGCGCTGCTCTCGCAAAACTGAGTCGATGCTCTGGCTGGCTTCTTGCGTGGAAGCTTTTTCTGCCATCGTTGGCTCCTGCTCGCGGCTTTACGGCCCGGAAGATTTTACTGCGGTTTTACCCCAACTGCGCCGTACAGATCAGCGCTCTGGTAGAGGACACCGCCCTTCACAACAGTTCGCACATTGCGCACATCGCCCACATGCAGCGTGGGGTCGCCCTCCACCAGAATCATATCGGCCAGTTTTCCCGGCGCGATACTTCCCAGATCCTCATCGCGCTTCATCACCCGGGCAGCACCGAGAGTGGCGAGTTGCAACACTTTCGCCGAGGGGATCCCGGCTTCCTCGTAAAGCTCCAGTTCGCGAGGCAGGGTAAAGCCAGCCAGGGAATCCGTTCCTGCGACAATGGGAATGCCGGCGTCATAGAAGGCTTTGGTCATCTTCAACATCTGGCGGAAAGAATCCTGGTAGCGCTGGTCCATGCCTTCAGGCACGTCAAGTCCCCCATAGAAAAACCCTCGCCGAATTTGCGCCGGCATGCGGTCAGCAACTGCCGCGTACACCGCGGAGACCTTTCCCGGGCGGTCGTCGAACATGCCTTCGAAAACATTGAGCGTGGGGTCGAGGACGGTCTTGTGATCTTGCAGCAGCTTGATGAACGCCTTCACCTGCTCCGAGTTGGGATCGATTTCTGCCCCATGCGCCGCCACTTCGGTGAACCGTGCCGGACCGCGCGTGTCTTTTACTCTGTCAAACATGAAGTTGAGAAAGATGAAGTTCATGTGCTGGATTTCATCAACGCCATCTTCCACAAACTGTTGCGCAGTCATGAACGCAGGCACGTGGCCGCTCACGCGCATACCATGGCTGTGCCCCATGACTACGATCTTCGGCACCAGCTCCGGTTTGACTGAGCTGTAAATCTTGACCTGCACATAGGCGAGCTTGGCGTACTTGTCGATGTTCTCGCGGGCCTCTTCTTCCGTGTCGGCATAGACCTTGGTCGGCCCGACGTAAGGGCCGCGACCGTCAAGCAGGGCAGCCAGGAGCACCCGTGGCCCGATTTCCGTGCCCTTGTTAAAGCGCGCAACCATCGGCAGCAACCGCTCGCTGTCATTGCCCAGATCGCGCACTGAAGTCACACCCGCCGCAATATGGAGGAGGCCATCATTCGGCGAAAGGTGTACGTGCATGTCCCAGAGGCCGGGCATAAGGAACTTCCCGGAGGCATCGATAACCTCCGCTCCGGATGGGAGCGCAACTTTCCCGTCTTCTCCGACGGCTGAAATTCTCTCGCCGGTGACGACGACTGTTCGCATTGGCTGAACCGTCGCAGTCTCTGCATCGAACAACCTGGCCTTAACAAACACCAGCGGCCCTGGCGGCTTATGGGCCAGCGTGCGCGCCAGCATTGCCGTGCGTTGCTTGTCAAAGTCATCCTGCGCCTTGACAAGAGCATCAATGACCGGTTCCCATCCTTCCGTTACAACGGAAAAAAATGGGCCCGCCGTGAATGCGAAAAACTTGCCGTCTGGATCGAGCCAGACCGGATCGGGAACAAAATCCAGGCCGCTAATGGCGTATTGCACGACTGTGCGTGATTCTCCGTTGGCCTCAACTTTGAGTTCGCTGCGTTTTTCGATCGATGCCTCGCCCGCTGGAAGCAGCGGCAGCCGCCCTCCCGCCGCCAGCAAGGCTCGCGCCAGAATCGCCGATTCCTCGGGAGCGCCTGAGATGCTCACATAGAAGGCGCGCGGAGTTTGTTTCCCGCCCTCCTCGGCGCGGTTTTTCCAGGTCGCCTGCCCTTGTTTGAGCGAGAAGGTTTCACTGACCGCCGCCTTCATGTAATCGTTGCCTGAAAGCTCCAGCTCAGTCGGAATCCCGGCCTTATCCAGGACAATCCGCTCGTTGATTTTTGGCCCGCGGCCGCGGTCGTTGAACTCATAGTAAAGACGCAAGCTGCCATCGGGTTCCTGGGTCGATGTCTCAAATCCGGCTTTGCTGCCGGCCATGATGATCGAGTAGCGTGCAGTTTGGGCGGCGCGGTTCGCGCCAGGACTGCCCTGGCCAGCCGCGAGCAGCGCGCACGCCAGCAGAACGAGTGGGGAAAGTGCTCTCATAACTTCCTCGTGGTTGATTTCCTGCAACGATAGAAAGCGGTCAACAATTTACACCAAGAATTGACTGACTGACACTCCGGCGGTGCGCCTTCCGGCTCTTAGAGCAGATCGAGAAACTTCGGTTTGTCTTTTGCCTTCGGCAGAGGACACGAATCGAACTTGCCAAAGACGCGGTAACGATAGCGGGCGACCAGATTATATCCCCAGTCGCGAAAACCTCGAGGCAGCGCGCGCAACACAGAGGACAGAAGGCCCCACACCCCACCCAATTCGCGCAGTATCACAATGACCGCATCGGAGCGCGCCTCGAGCTGCTCATCCGGCCGGCCCCGCGCGAGGACGACGTAGACAGTATCCAAATCCGCTGGGTTAGCGCCAAATCGCTGCAGAATCTGGGCAGCCAACGGGCTCTGTAGCGATGCGAAGCGAAAGCGGTTCCGCTGATCGCGCTTGAGTACGAACTGCACCAGCCGATTGCATAGGCCGCAAACGCCGTCGTACAAGATGATCGGATTGGAAACCGCACCTTCCATACCCAGTTACCATCCTGTTAGATAATTGAAGAAGCAGAAAAGAACCTGTCCTCTCTTTGGCAGCAGCGTTTCAAACCCTTCAACGGGAACCCGCTGTGCGTTGCAGTTCGGGAACGAACTCCTCGATCGTCCCCTTTTCAAGCAAGTACACGCCGGGCCCTTGTTGCCCTCGCACCGTGCGGCAAAATTCGGCAACGAAGAATCCTGCCTTGAGAGTTTCGCTGAAGGCCCAACGCGTGACCTCGCGCCACTCCTTGGCCAGCTCGAAATCCTTCTGTTCAAGCGAATCGATATCAGTGGGAATCTCAATCGCCGCTCGTTGGCGCGAGAGCGCCGCCGCCAACTCCGCCTGCGCGGGTTTGCCATCGCCATTAAAGCGGACAAGTGGCGCCAGGGTAGCCAGCGAATCCAACAGCTCACCGCGCACATCTTTGCCCTGCAACCGTTCTCTGACCCGGCGGCTGGCCAGCGGCCACTTCACCCACAGACGGTCGGTGCTATTCCGGTGCAGCACGCTGGATGTCTGGGGGCCGTAGAAATCAATTTTGTAGGCATCAGAAACCACGCCCAGCTTGGCAAAATTCAAATGCGCATTCTTGCTTTGCAGGGGATCGAAAGTCCATGTCATCTCGTGAATGCGCATGGCAAGAGCGCTCTCCCTCTGCGCCAGTTTGAGCTTATAGCCCAGGTCGCGATCGCGGTACGATTTGCTCACTGCCAGCATGTGAGAGTGCACCATTAGCTGGCCCTGCTCGAGGCCGAAAAAACCGAAAGCAAAGCCAACCAATTCTTTTTCCTCAAAAGCGCCCAGCCAGATGTTACCCGCTTCCCGGCTCGCGATAGCCAGAGTCAGCGGCGTGGTGTCTGAGTCCGCGAGGCCCCAGACCTCCCGCTCCAAAGCTCGGGCCCGCGTTAAATCGTCAAAGCTCTGCAAGTCCCGGATGACGATACCCATTTCGCTTCTGCCGCCGGAGATGGACTGGAATTACAGCCAAAGTCGTTCAATATACGCGACTCAGCTTACGCCCGCCAGCAGGTGAGGATTGATCAGGGGAAGCGGCAAGAGGGCTGGAACCGGGGTATGCAAATTAGGGACGAAGATCGCCGAGCCGGCAACCGTGACCCGTGAACTGAGATGCTGGGTGGGGGAGAACCAAGCCCAGCTCTTCTCAATTACTGCTTAGTCGCCCCAACCGCAGTAGCAAATGCCGTGCCCGCTGCCCAGGATGTGGATGAAGAAACACTCGGCCTGGATGTTGGCGAGTTCGGTAGCTCCCAGGGTTGAATTCGACGATTCCGTCTCCGTGATCGGGAAGCCAGAACCCACTTTGTTCTGAATATGGGTCACCCACACGCGGAGATTGGCTGTCGGAGCAACGTTCGCGGTTGCATCGCAGGGATTGTTGTTGACCGCTGACGATACAACTTTGATCACACCGTTGTGCTCCCAAACACCTGTCAGCGGATTGCTGGTCAGGTCTTTGTTGATAGAGAGCGTGCGCAGACCATTCGGGGTCTCCAGACAACCGCAGCATTCTGAAAGCTGCTGGTCATAGTCGAACACGTAGATCATGGCGCACAAGTTCCCGCCCGTCACACCAGGATTATCGATCCTGACCGTGCCGTCCGGAGCATACGAAGTGTTGGCGTTGGAGAAGTAGTTGACTTTAAAAACATCTTGCGCCGCGGCAATTCCCGATCCTGCTGTAAGCAGGCCCAGAACCACCAAGGCTACTGCTAGAACCGGTAGCTTTTTGGACATCGGTTTCATCCTCCTAGTTTTGCTAGGCCGATGGGGCGGAGGATTTAGCCGAGCAATATCCCCATGAGAGTAATCTTTCTCCACCCGGCGAGCCAATTGCCCGCGTTGCCTAGTCAACGCGCGTAGTCCGAACGGGCTACACGCAGCCCCTGATCGAGCTATTGACAGCCATACCCCTCACGTCTTAAGTTGGGTTGGGTGATCCTTATGCCGCGGTGGAAATGGGCGCTGCTAATCTTCGAATTGGCGCTATTTGCCATCATCCTCATTTTGCCGCAGGTGGATCTACCCGACTTTACTTTTCACAATGGGACCGCACCGGTTGCGGCACACGCTCGCGTTTCATCGCCTCCGCCTCTGCGCACAGCAATTCTGGTTCTGGCGCCGGTTCTTTTTCCGGTGAGCAGCCATGAGGCGTGGTGGGAATCGCGCGATTCGTCTTCTCCTCTCACCCTGGATTACCGTTTGTCCTCGCTTTGCACCCTGACCTGCTGACCCTCTGCTAATCGCAGACTCTTGCTTTGTTTCACCTTGAGCTTGCCCCGTGCGCGGAGCGTACTTCCTCCTGGAGTACGCGGGGCGGACCGCGACGGGGCATGGGGGCAGCCGTCACAACGCAGCGCGCCGGTCTTCGGAGAGGTAGCCTGGCGCCGAGCATGCAATGGCTGCCCCAGTTCTTCGTTGCATTCCGTCTCTCTCCTGTCCACGGCACTACCTACCAGCGGCGTAAGAAATTCTGCGTAGAATTCAACACCGCGATCGGTCAGTCGATAGTGGGCAGCCGGTGGTCTGCGATGCCCGAGCAACTCGGGCTCAAACCCGTTCGCTCTAAGCCGCCAATAAATCTCATTTCCACCAACTCTGGGTCGTCTGGGAAGAACCACATCTGCGTCGCTCCAGAAATTGAGTAATCGTTTGCTGAGAGGGGTATAATCCAAGGTGTTTTCCGCCCGCGACCTGCCGCCATCTCTGTTTTGAGGACGTCAGGAACTTCAAGGAGAGGTGATTGGCAGATACAAAACAGATATCGCGCAGGCAGTTTTTTGCGTCCAGCATTGCCGTAGCTGCCCTATCTTCACCGCCTGCGCGCCAGGTGTTAGCCGACCCGAAGAACGCTCCCGCATGGTTGGCAGGAGACAGCCTACCAGTGTCTGCCTTGGCGAACCGCAACCCGCTCGCCTTCGATCCTTCCACGGGAGACAAAATTCGCAACCGAATAATTAGACAAGAGACGAACTATCCGCTGAGTGACGTCGCTCTCCAGCCCGGCCCAGACTCGGCAAATCGGTTTCATCCCGAAAGCCGGGGAGCCTTGCTCGGCGGTATATTGACTGCGCATCACACTGGGGTCACGCGTGAGAATAGGGCGTCGCCTAACCTGCTGTACCAGCGTTACTCTGGGACACCCCCCCAAACGCGGCCTGTACCACTTGCTTTCATCCCCTGTTATGCATGGGCTGCTCGGCAGTCCTCTGCCATGCAGGTTTGGACACCATTGTTCAAGGTTTGAGGCTCCGTGGAGCTCCAGCAGTTTGTACCGATTACCAGAAGGATGTGGCGGCCCAAGACAATCCGCATTCTGCTTGTTTTGCTGGTGTGCTCGGTTCGGGGCTGGACGCAAAGCGAAGACCTCGTTGGCTCCATCACCTCAGCGCTGCGGGCCAACAATTTCGAGCAAGCCCGCAAATTGATCCAATCCGCGCTTCAGCAGTATCCCAAGAATGCCCAACTCTGGACTCTGCAAGGGATAGCCTTTTCTGGCGAAGGTCGCAGCAAGGAAGCTCTCGTTTCCTTTCAGCGCGCTTTGAGTATCTCGCCCGACTATCTGCCCGCCCTGGAGGGAGCGGCACAAATCGACTACGCGGCTGGAAGCAAAGAAGCCATTCCACTCCTTAGTCATTTGCTCCAGCTTCGCCCGAATGATCCTACTGGCCACGCCATGCTGGCAGTTCTCGAGTACCAGCAGGGAAACTGCACGGCGGCTACATCTCACTTCGAGAAGGCTGGCGCCGTGCTGGAATCGCAGATTGACGCCCTCCACGCCTACGCCACTTGTTTAATTAAACTCAGGCGACTCGCGGACGCAGTCAACGTTTTCGAGCACATCGTGACCCTAAAACCGGACGATGCCAGAGAGCGCCATCTGTTAGCTTCCATCCAACTTATGGCGCACAAGCCCCACGACGCGACTGCAACCTTACGGCCTTTACTTGAAACCAACAATCCGGACGTCGACACTTTGGAGCTCGCGGCAACCGCTTACGAAAACGCGGGAGACACACCCACAGCAGTCGCCACGCTTCGGCGGGCCATCCTTTTGCAACCGCAAAATGTCAACCTCTATTTGGATTTTGCTAATGTTTCCTTCTCGCACCAATCTTTCCAGGTGGGTATCGAGGTGCTGACTGACGGCATCGGCTTGCAGCCAAGAGCCGCTCCGCTTTACCTGGCCCGCGGTGTTCTTTATGATTGATTCCACGAAAGCATCTCTTCGCGCTACCGCCGACTTGAGATGCAGCGGCCCAGTAACAAAGGCAATACGCGCGTGGCGGAGGGCGGCCAGGTGCTGTACCGCCTGGCGGATCCCGTTCTGATATTTGATGCGAATGTTGGAAATGCCCGGCGTATCCGGTCCCACATCCACAAAGACGAGCGGTACTTTGCGGAAGCGCAAATGTTCCAGCAGCGCTTCTTCCATTCCGAAGGTCAGAATCGCCACTCCGTCCACCCGGCGCTCAATCATGCGCCGCACCGAAGACTCCATTCTCTTGGGGTCGTGCACGGTGGACGTGAGCAGGATTTCGTAGTTATTCTCGACCGCAAGATTTTCGAAGGTTTGAACGATTTCCGGGAAAAAAGGATTGGTGATCTCGGAAACAATCAAGCCGAAAATGCGGCTCCTTCCAGAAACCAGGGCGCGGGCCTGAGTATTTGGATAATAGCCCAGCTCATCCACCACCTTCCAGACACGCTTGACAAGTTGCGGGTCGACGGTGGGAACCCGGTTCACGACCCGCGATACAGTGGCGGTGGAAACTCTAGCTTTCCGCGCAATCTCACGGATGTCCATAGGAGCACAGCGAACCCTGGCTTCGATAGCCATCCTAGCATGGCAGACACCGCTTGGTTGAGCGGATGCGGGCCTGGGAGGGGGATCGTGGGGAAACGTTTTCTCGCCCTTGCATCCGTTCGAGGGTAGGACCCTCTCAATTGCTGCCGGAAGGAGAAGCACGCATCTGGTGCCGCGAGGGTGAATGCATTTCGAAACGCTACAACCTACGTCGCCCACATTTGTTAAGAAACCAAGATCCGTTACGAAAACCGGGCAAGGTAAATTGGCGCTGGACAGCGATTTATTACAAGGAATTGTGTGTGTCAGTTCGACGAGGAAAAGGGATGTATCGATTGTCCTAACTTCTCGGAAATCGCGCAGGCATATGAGCGAAGGATTTCAAGACGGACGCGATACGGACACGGGAAACTAAGGCGGACACAGCACGGACACAGCACGGACACAGAATAACTACGGACATGAACTCAAAGGAGGAGAATCAGGAAATCCGCGTAAATACTGGCTATGAGTTGGCTGCCCCCCAGGGATTCGAACCCCGATATGCTGATCCAGAGTCAGCTGTCCTGCCGTTGAACGAGGGGGCAGCAGCGTGAGAGGTACATCTGCGATTTTAGGGGCTGTGCTGGCTGCGGTCAATAAACTCGGGTACCCACGATAGAATCGTCGTATCTTGGCCCGGGAGGAAGGCTTATGGAGTTCGCCCTCGACAATTCCGATACGCTCGCTCGCGAATACGGCGAAATTGCCCGCCGACCGCTGGAGCCCGACCAGTGCGTACTCATCGTCATCGATATTCAGGAGAAGCTTCTGCCACCTATTTTTCGTAAAGAGGATTTGGTTCGAAATTCGCAACTTCTGATTCGCCTAGCGAAGATCCTCAGACTTCCCGTCCTATTGACCACTCAATATTCCCAGGGGCTAGGCAATACCGTGCCGGAAATCGCCTCCCTGGTTCCAGAAACTCCGCCGATTGATAAACACATGTTTTCCTGTTTTGGCAGCGACGTTTTCTGTTCCCTGCTCAAACGCTTGCCCGGAAACCGCAATACGGCATTGTTGTGCGGCATGGAGTCTCACATCTGCGTTGCGCAGACCGCTCTGGCCGGCCTGCGCGAAGGGTATTTGGTTCATGTGGCCTCTGACGCCGTGAGTTCACGCACCGAATGGAACTGGAAAATCGGCCTCGAGCGCATGCGCTCCGCGGGCGCGGTGATCTCCTCGGCCGAAATGATGATCTACGAGCTGCTCCGGTCTTCCAGTGCTCCCGCCTTTCGGGAAATGCTGCCCTATCTCAAAGGCTAGGGCCTTTCGCTTCGATGATCCCCTGCCAATGCAGGAAGTTGGGCAGGTCTGGTCCGTTGGGCCGGGCTGGCGGTCTTCGCTAAACTCGGCCAGTGATCCAGCCGATTTATAACCCAAGTGGTTTCCCAAGTGGGAAGCCGGAGGGGAACCTCGCTTCTATGTTTGCTGCCCGGAAACTGGGAAGACTGGGGGAGAGCGTGAGGGCTACAGATTTTGATCTCTCCAAAGATATGAAGTTCAATCCGAAAACGGGGATCACCAGCTTCAAGAGCAGCCGCCTGGTGATCTTCGATGCCAATGCCATTGGGCTCCTCCGCCAAAGGATCATTGAGATGCTTGGCCGTGAGAAAGCGCGGGAACTGCTTTTGAAATTCGGCTACCAGAACGGTTATTCCGATTTCTTACAGATGAAACTGGCCTATCGGTTCGATTCGACCTTGGAATTGCTGGCGTCAGGGCCCGTGATTCATACCTGGGAGGGCCTCGTTCTTGCCACACCCCGGGAACTTCGTTTTAACTGCGAGAAAGGCGAATTTTTCTTCGATGGAACCTGGAGAAATTCCTATGAGGCGGAGCAACATCTGTGTTTCAACAAGCCCTGGGACCAACCGGTTTGCTGGACGCTGATGGGCTACGCCTCAGGATGGTGCACGGCTTTTTTTGGCAAACCACTGGTGGCCATCGAAACGCAATGCGCCGGTGCGGGAAGCGATCATTGCGAATTCCTAATTCAACCAGAGACTGCCTGGGGGGAAGCAGCAACGCCTTACATGGCGGCTTACAAAGAGTTTGCCGTTTCGCAGGATCCCGATGGCACATAGGCTGATGAAGTATTACCAATACACCTTTGAGCAATCCGGGCTGACCGGCAAGATGAGACTGATTCTGATGAGCCGGCTGCCCCCTGTTCAGGCTGCAATTGAAAAGGATGCCCCCGAGACAATCAAGAAATTTAAGCAGCTGGTAACCCAGATCACTGGCAAGCCTGCGCCCGATTATTAGGCTGGGTGTTTCACGCGTTTTTTTGTTTGACCCGGACGACCGTGACTTTCGCAAAACCCTCATCAAACGTCGGGGGACGCAGCTTGGCTGCCATGCGTCGCATCACATCTTCGGGAACATTGCGTTCCCGCCCTCGATTGCGCTCCAAACAGACTTCCACTGGCACATCAAAAAAGACCGCGTGCACTTCGTAGCCGTAGTCTTTCGCCAGCTTGATCCAACTGTGGCGCTCATGGGGTGTGAGGTTGGTGGCGTCAACGTAGTTGAGCGGCCGCCGGGCGATCAGGCGGGCCTTCAGCATCGCACGCAAGTTGGAGAAAACTAAATCCTGAAAACGCTGCTCGGTAGGATCATCAAAGAGGAGTGCGCGGAGAACATCGCTGGAAAGCGGCGTGATGTTGTGGCGCTTGAACCAGGAACTTTTGCCCGATCCGGGTAAGCCGATGGCCAGTACGACCACTCCTTTGGGAGGCCGTGGCGCCTGCGGCACTGAGGGCTTTTCCGGGGTTTGGGTCGAATCGGCCGGCTCAGGCGGTGCAGGAACGGCTGCCTCGCCCGGTTCCGGCGTAGAAGGAGCCTGCTTCGTACCCCCGTTGGTTTGGGTCACACTGCGTCGCGCCGTGCCTCGGCCGCCGCGTCCTCGCCGCCGGCGCCGGCGCTGATCGCGGTTTATTCTGTTTTGTTGTGGTGAAACCGGTCTGATTGCAGCCGGTGGTTCTGCGGGCGGCCCAGCCTCGGCGGGCTGCTCTTCTATATCCCCTGGGCGCTGCTTCTCTGGCTCGGCCGCACTGGCGCTCGAAACGGGCGGCTCAAAATAAGCCGGTTGCAACGGTGCCGGAGCCGACTCCGCCTTTCCCTCTTCGGTGGATTTTTTGCGGCGCTTCAGGCGCTCGCGCATCCATTTGCGCATGCTTGGCTTGTAACATACTGCCCCGGCGGCAAGCAATCAAAGCCGGGGAAGCGAACCAAGAGCGGCAGCCAGAATTTGCCCAAAACCGGCAGGCAAGATGAAAGGGAAGCTAAAAGGAAATATGGCAAACCCCATTCCGCCCGAAATTCACGGACAAAAGTACATCTCCCTCACTACCTTCCGAAAGAACGGTGGAGGCGTTCGCACACCGGTCTGGTTTGGCGAGGAAGGTGACAAACTCTACGTCATGACGCGAAGCACCATGGGCAAGAGCAAGCGCATCCGCAACAACCCGCGTGTGACGATTGCCCCCTGTACGGTGAGCGGCAAAGTCACCGGCTCGGAGTTCTCAGCGACAGCGCGTTTACTGCCGCCTGAGCAATTCACGCACGCCCGCCAATCCATCAACAGGAAATACTGGCTCGCGCGTATGCCTCTGCTCTGGCGCAATACCGATGCCTATTTAGAGATTTCACTCACAGCATGAAGTGACTGGACGCACAATAAGGGGTCTCTAATTTGCCGCTGGCTTCGCTTCCCTGCTACCATTTTCGTGTTCCGGCGCAAATAATCTTTTCATCTGTGTCCTTATCACTCTCGCGGAGGAAACATGGCTATCAAAGTAGGCATTAACGGATTCGGCCGCATCGGCCGCAATGTCTTTCGGGCCTCATTAAACGATCCCAATCTCGAGTTTGTTGCCGTCAATGACCTTACCGATCCAAAAACTCTGGCGCATCTGCTGAAGTACGATTCTATTCTCGGAAATCTGCGCAACAAGATCACGGCAGGCACCGACTCCATTGAAGTCGACGGCAAGAAGATTCGCGTCTTCGCCGAAAAAGATCCCGCCAAGCTACCCTGGGAACAGGTCGGCGCCCAGGTTGTAATCGAATCTACGGGCCGCTTCACCGACGCCAACGAAGCGAAGAAGCATATGCGCGGGCCGGTGAAAAAAGTGATCATTTCTGCGCCCGCTAAGAATGAAGACGTCACTCTCGTCCTCGGCGTCAACCATCAGGTTTACGATCCGGCAAAGCACAACATCGTTTCCAATGCATCCTGCACGACCAATTGCCTGGCCCCGATTGTTAAAGTCATACATGAGAACTTCAAAATCGTCAGCGGCACCATGACGACCATCCACTCCTACACCAACGATCAGGTGATTCTCGACTTCCCGCACAAAGACCTGCGCCGCGCCCGCGCCGCCGCGGTTTCGATGATTCCGACCTCCACCGGCGCGGCCAAGGCGTTGAAGCTGGTAATCCCCGACATGGCAGGCAAACTGGATGGCTTCGCTGTCCGCGTTCCGACACCCAATGTCTCACTCGTCGATCTCGTTGCCGTGGTTGAAAAGAAAACTACCAAGGACGAAGTGAACGCAGCGCTCAAAAAGGCATCTGAGGAAGGTCCGCTCAAAGGTTATTTGGGATACGAAACAGAAGAGCTCGTGTCGGCCGATTTCCGCGGCGATTCGCGGTCCTCCATCGTTGATGCGCTTTCCACCATGGTCGTTGGCGGTAACCTGGTGAAAGTCGTTTCCTGGTATGACAACGAGTGGGGATATTCGTGCCGCGTGCGCGACCTGATCAATTACTTCGGAAGCAAGGGGCTTTAATTATGGCCAACCGAGCTTCTACTGCTGCCAACGAGCGTGACGAACGCGCACATCACCAACGTCCTCATATCGTTACTCCATTCAAAGGCGGAGACCGCATGTCAAAACTTTCTATCCGCGATCTTCCATTAAATGATCATCGTATCTTCATGCGTGTCGATTTCAACGTTCCGCTCGATGATGGGCGGGTCATGGATGACACGCGCATCCGCGAAACTCTGCCCACCATCGAATACGCTCTGCGGCATGGGGCGCGCTTGATCGTGGCCTCGCATTTGGGCCGTCCCAAAGGCAAGCCCAATCCCAAGATGAGTCTGAAGCCGGTCGCGGAGCGCCTGCGCATGTTGCTGGATAAAGAACTGGCCCGCGGCGAAAACGTTGGCTTTTGCCCCGACTGCGTGGGTGTCGAAGCTGAAGAAATGGCCGGAAAACTGGAAAAAGGCCAGACTCTGCTTCTGGAAAATCTGCGCTTCCACGCGGAGGAAGAAGCCAATGACGAGAAATTCGCCAAGCAACTTGCCAGCCTGGCAGATTTTTATGTGAATGACGCCTTCGGCACCGCCCATCGTGCGCACGCTTCCACCGTAGGCATCACAAAGTTCGTCCAAAAATCCGCCGCCGGCTTGCTGATGGAAAAAGAGCTGGAATATCTTGGCAAAGCCTTGCAGCACCCGGAACGGCCCTTTGTGGCCATTCTCGGTGGCGCCAAAGTCAGCGACAAAATTGAAGTCATCCGGAACCTGATGGATAAAGTTGACGCTCTGCTCATTGGCGGCGGCATGGCGTACACGTTCATGAAAGCCCGCGGTGAACAGATCGGCAAGTCT
>Ga0335081_10006381_pt1 | contig 18766 bp, 16 predicted proteins | sample Lox_Sample_35_FD_206713 | JGI IMG/M metagenome (GOLD analysis project Ga0335081, IMG submission 206713) | Soil microbial communities from Loxahatchee National Wildlife Refuge, Florida, United States - Lox_Sample_3.5 | ecosystem: Environmental > Terrestrial > Soil > Wetlands | place: USA...
CCGGCGAAGGCGGTTGCGCAACTTGATCCGCAGCTGAAGTATTTCACTCGCTCGAAGGGATTTGTCACGTGATCTGGGACGACGTGTCGGCAGCAATGGCAGTGCCGACCGCATTGCTCGCGTGCGCCGCGTTGGCGCCGCATTCATCGACGGGCTGTGCGTGATGTCCAGCGATGGCCAACTCGATACTGGCAGAGCTGCCGTGCCATCGGTGCTTGTCGCCAATCTCAGTGCGCCGGAGATCAATCGTCTCGGGGTCGAACTCGAACGCCGCGGCACTCTGGCGCACTTCGTCAGACCGTACGTCAACAAGAAGCGCACCTGGGAGCGACTCATCGAGCGGGCGCCTGCACTGGGTCGGATGTACGGCCGTACGCTCGGCAGGCGTACGCCGCCGCCAGGCCTGCCGATTGAGAAGATTACGGAGGCAGGTGTGGGGCAGGACGTGCTCGCGGCCATCGTCAGCCGCCTGCCCATCGCTCGACGCGCCTGGCGGCAGCGTGTCGCCCACGCGTTGATATTCGCTGCCGAGAGATCGGTCGCGGACCTGGCCGGTGCAAAAGCTGCGGATGCGGACATCGTCGTTGCCAGCTACGGCACTGGAGAGAAGGCGTTCGAAGCGGTCCATCGCGCAGGCGGCAGGGCAGTCCTGAGCTACCCCATCGCGCACAACAACTTCCAGCTGAAGTTCTACCGCGAGGAAGCGCAGTTCGCCCCGGAGTTCGCCGCCGCGCTACCCCGGCTGGAGGAATTGCCGCGGGAATATTCGGCGCGGCTCGAGGCCGAGTGCCAACTGGCCGACACGATCCTGGTGGGCTCCACCTTTGTCCGGGATTCCTTCGTCGCGGAAGGCTTCGATGCCCGCAGAATTACCGTGGCATCGTACGGTGTTGACACGGAACGGTTCGTCCCGGCGGACCAGGAGCGGCGTGAAGGTCCCTTCCGTGTGCTGTTCGTCGGCCAGATCGGGCAACGCAAGGGCATCAGCTATCTGCTCAAGGGCTACGAGCTCTTTCGCCGTGCAGATAGCGAATTGCATATCGTCGGTAATTATGTGCGCGGGCACGAAGTGTATCGCCGCTATTCGCACTTGTACCGCCACACGCCCAACGTGCCCCAGAGTGAGCTTCCCGGACTCATTCGGAGTGCCGACGTGTTTGTTTTCCCCAGCCTGATCGAGGGTATGCCCCTTGTGGTTCTGGAAGCGATGGCGTGCGGGATTCCCGTCATCACGACGCGGCATGGGCCGGTCGACATTGTCCGCGACGGTCTTGATGGCTACTTCGTACCGATCCGGGACCCCGAGGCGATCGCCGCGCGGCTTGAGCAGCTCTATCTGGATCCGGATCTACGGCGGCGTATGGGACACAACGCGCGCGAGCAGGCACGGCGCTATACGTGGGACCGGTTTGCGCGCAGTGCTGCCGACGCGGTGCTGGCAGGGGAGGTGGCCAAGGGTAGCTAGTCCTGCAGGTCGAGGGCTGTCGCAGCGCGTCGATCAGTCAGGGAAGCGCTGGTAGATGCCGTCCATCTGCAGCACGCCTGCCGTTCGCGGATGCCGGAAGACGGGTTCGATCACCACGAGCGAGTACCCCTGATCCGCCATGAAGCGATGCACGTCGGGGAACAGCGCCTGACCTTCGTAGAGTGGCACGAGGGATAGCTCAAGCTGCACGATATCGATCCGGGGAAGACTCAACTGCGCCCCGCTCAGCACCTGACTCTCGTAGCCCTGCGTGTCGATCTTAAGGAAGATCTGCTCAACTGACTGACGAAGCTCTGGCAGGGATTCGTCCAGGGTTCTGATTTCAATCGTCTCCTTCGTCACGTATCTCGAATCTGGTGCGCCGTCGATGTGCGCTGGCAGAATCTCGAGCAGCGAGCTGCTGAAGGAATTGCCAGAGACATTGATTTCGGTGCGTCCGCTGCGTTCACCGAGCGCGCAGTTCATGACGTCCCAGCACTCGTCGCCCCGCGCGTGCCCTGACAGCACGGCAAAGGCTGAGTGCAGGGGCTCAAAGGAGACGATCCGTCCGCGATACCCCAATTCCTCGCGCAGCTCGCGTGCGAACTGACCCATGTTGGCACCGACGTCGATGACGAGGTCGATCGCACCGCGCTCAATCAACCAGCGCTTGCACTCCTGCAGGTCCGCGAATGGCGTGAGTCGCTGCGCCTTATAACCGATGCTCCGCAGTAACCGCTTCGCGGCGGCCCTGAAGGTGCTCATTTGTGGAGTCTGCGCGGCGACTGGGCGCGCCCCGATAACACTCCCACCCTGTGTTCGATCGCTACTTCCCGGTAGGGACAGCGTGCGGGAACAGCTGTGTTGATTCCGACAGGAGCAGCAGGTGCCAAGACGCTTGCCATAGGCGAGTGCAGCGATGGGGTCGATCTTTGGAACAACTCATTATGTTCTTCTGATCGAATGACTGCTGCATTGCAAGCCCGAGGAGTCCGAGGCGGCTCGATCTGCCCCGGGACCGGTAGGCTGCGCACCCACCGAAAGGGCTCCGGGCCTGAAGACCCCTTCACGATCGCTGCCACGGAACTGTCATGGGGCGGGTGAGAAAATACGCATTCCGCCCGGTGCCGCCGGACAGTCGGACGTCGCACTCGCGCCGACGTCTCTAATGGGGACCTCGATGCTGAAGCGTCCGACGCTCACGATTGCCGCCAGCAGAACCGACGACGCGCCGGAAGCGGACACTCGCTTCCAGGTGAACGAAGCTCGGAAGCGGCAGCTCTTCCGCAAGGCACTGACGGCCCGCTTTGTCGATGAGAAGCTGCTGGAGTTGTTCTCCCTTGGGCAGCTCCACGGGACCGTGCATACCTGCATCGGACAGGAGATGACCGGCCTCATCACGGAGTTTCTGCGACCGACCGACACCATCTTTTCCAATCATCGCTGTCACGGGCATTTCCTCTGGCGGACCGGAAATGTAGACGGATTGATTGCCGAGCTGATGGGACGCAGCCATGGCGTGTGCGGAGGCATCGGCGGCAGCCAGCACCTCTTTGAGCAGGGCTTCTTCTCGAATGGGATCCAGGGGGGCATCGTCCCGGTCGCGGCCGGACTGGCGCTCGGTCACAAGCTGACTGGCCGCGGGGACATCTCCGTGGTCTTCATCGGCGACGGTACGCTCGGTGAGGGCGTTGTCTACGAGACCCTCAACATCATCTCAAAATGGGAATTACCGCTCTTGATCGTGCTTGAAGACAACAAGTACGCGCAATCGACTGCTCAGGAGGAGACTCTGGCGGGCGACATCTGCGAGCGACCCCGCGCCTTCGGCATCGAAACTATCAAAGCGGACACGTGGGATTGGGAGGATCTGTACGCCTCGGCAGGCAGTTTGATCGAGCGAATGCGGCTCGACTCAAGGCCGAGACTCCTATACGTCGAGACCTACCGGCTCAAGGCTCACTCGAAGGGCGATGATACGCGGCCGCGAGAGATCGTCGAGCCCTTCGAGGCGCGCGATCCCCTGAATCGCTTGCTGTCATCGCTCCCCGAGGGTGACCGGGAGTGGATCGATGAGCTTCGTGCGCAAGTGAACCGCGCGGTGGAAGATGCCCGGCAAGCGCCGGTTGCGGTTCTGAATACGCCGGCTGCACACGCCATTACCACCACACCGGTCTGGTCCACGGCCGTACTGCCGGCGAAGACCCGCGTGATCAGCGCACTGAATGACACGCTGGCCCAGCTCATGCGCACGCACGAGCAGATGTTCCTGATCGGGGAGGACGTGCTTTCGCCCTATGGTGGTGCGTTCAAGGCCACCAAGGGCCTCTCCGAACAATTCCCGGGGCGCGTGCGCAATTCGCCGATCTCCGAGGCGGCCATCGTCGGCATCGGAACAGGTCTCGGAGTGATGGGCTTCAACCCCATCGTGGAGATCATGTTCGGTGACTTTGTCGGTCTCGCGTTCGACCAGATCGTCAATCACGCGGCCAAGTTTCACCAGATGTATAACCGGCAGGTGACCACCAACGTCATCATCCGAACGCCCATGGGAGGCGGACGAGGGTACGGACCCACGCACAGCCAGACACTCGACCGTCATTTCCTGGGTGTACCCGGTCTGCGCGTCCTCGCACTCAATCATCTGGTGCATCCGCTGGAATTGTACGAACCGCTCCTCACTGGCGAGCCCGGGCCGACCCTCGTCATCGAGAACAAGCGTCTCTACAGTTCCCATCTGCTCGCGCAGGCACCGTCCGGATTCGATCTGCTTTCCTCAGGTCATCCTTTTCCTGTGCGCTGGCTCAGGCCGCAGGCGACAGCCGTCGACATTACGTTGCTGGGGTATGGCGGCACGAGCGAGCTGCTGATCGAAGCTAGTCAGGTGCTGTTTGAAGAGCACGACATCATCACGCAGGTCTTGGTCGTAGCGCAGATCTTCCCGTTCAGCGTGGAACCGCTCCTCGAGACGGTGAGTGCGGCGCCGCGACTACTGATCGTGGAGGAGGGGCAGGGATTTGCTGGCTTCGGAGCGGAGGTTGCGGCTCAGATCAGTGAGTCGGAGAGCGGACGCGGGATCGTGGTGCGGCGGCTGGCGCCGCCAGCGCACTGTATTCCTGCCAGCGGCCCGCTCGAACAGGAGATGCTGCCGAACCTCGCAGGAGTGGTCGACCGGGCGCTGTCGATGGTCCGCTCATGATAAGCATCGTCTGCGCTCCCCAGATCAATACGAACGACGAGAGGGTCGAGCTCATCGCCTGGCATATCGCATCGGGAGAATTCGTGCAGGCGGGCCAGGACGTAGCCGACGTTGAGACCTCCAAGGCAGCCGTAACGATCAGTGCTGAAGGCTCAGGGTACATCGACTATCAGCTCCCCAAACACGCGATCGTACCCGTGGGTGCGCCGCTGTTCCGATTGGCGAGCACACTCGATGAGCTGAAGGAGGCAGAGCAGGCAGTCGCGGGATCCGCTGTTCCGGCGGTGCAGGCTGCGAGCCAACTCAACGCACTCGACGCTGCCAATCACGCCAGTCTCATTGAGATTACCGACGTGCGCGACGCCGGGCGCAGGCCAGCCGCAGCGCACGCAGACTCGAGCGCTGTCCGCCGCGCCACGGGCGCCGGCCCTGCCATGCCATTCACGACGACGCGCCTGTCGCGCCAGGCACGCCTGCTCGCCATTTCACAGGCTCCGCCTGAGGGCGAGCTTAAGAGCGCCGGCCTGGTAACAGCGGCCGTTCTGCGCCGGCTGCTTCAGCCGCAACCGCTGCAGTCCGATGGATCGCCGCTCACAACTCAGCCACCGGATGCCGCTGGAGACGGTGGATCGATGCCGGCTGCGCGTGTTGAACCCGTGTCGCTCTCGAAGGCTGCGGAGATTGCGGCGCTATCAGACGGAGCGCGAGGCAGTATCAACAGCACCTTAAGCGTGCAATTCGAATCGGCGTCCCTGCGGTCACGGTTGCTCACCGAGCGCCTGTTCGATGGCAATCCGCTACCGCTCGTACTCTACGAAGCAGCACGACTCCTCAGGCAATGGCCCGAGCTGACAGCGTGCTTCCGCGACGAGGCGATCCACTACTACGACCGCGCAGATATCGGCCTCGCGGTCGACCTCGGTCGCGGACTGAAGGTGATTACCATCGTAGGCGCCGATACGCTCTCGCCGGCAGAGCTCTTTGACCGAATACTCGATATCGGCTCGCGCTATCTCGATAATCGCGTGCGGCCGGGCGAGCTCGTCGGTTCGACTGTGACAGTTACGGATCTCTCTGGGCACGACATCCTGCACTTTCGCCCGCTCATCAACGGCGAGCAGTCGGCCATCATCGGCGTTGGCGCAGACCGCAATCTGGCCGGCCATCCGATGTGCATCCACGTCACTTTCGATCACCGCGTGACGACTGGCAGGCAAGTGGCGCTGTTTCTCAACGAGCTGCGCGCCCGACTCGTCAGCTACGCCCAGCCGGCGTCACACGATCCAAGCAGCGACGTACCGCAGCACACTGAGCCAGCGGCTCCGATCTGCTGCGATCGCTGCGGGGTCGAATCCAGCAAATACAACGGTAGCTTCAAACAAGACGCCTACATGCTGTCGTACTACCGGGAGGACGGCAGCATGGGCGCTGTGTGTCATCGCTGTCTCGGGGGATGGAACTAAGCAGCAATGAGTCGCGCGCAAGAGGTGCCAGCACATTGAATCGAGAAACCGTTATCCAGGCAGTCAGTCGAGTCTCGCGCAAGGGAATTGGCGCGATCGACGACGGCGCTTCCTTGGCCAGCCTCGGCATTAGCTCGTCACTCGGACTCAGCTTGTTGCGCAGCAATCTCGAGGCCGTGTGCAAACGGCCGCTGCAGGTGCTCGACGCCAAGCTGCGGGTCATGGATCTGATTCAACTCGCGACCGGCGAACGGGAGCCAACGGCCCAGAACGGCGGCAATGGCGCTGCAATCCGCCATGACATCTCGGTACGGGCGCCGACCCCGGCTGAGTCTTTGACAGCGGGTCCCATCCAGTCAATGCAGATCGGGCTCGGATTGGACATCCAGGACATCGACGCCATGCCGTTGACATCCGACTTTCGCTCGCATCCGTTCTATCACGATCACTTTGTTGCGACGGAGATCGCAACGGCGCTGCTGCGGCCTGATCCCCGAGTTCATCTGTGCGGAATCTTCTGCGCGAAGGAAGCTGCAAAGAAGTCGCACGAAGCGCTCCTCAATGAACGCATGACTGCGTTCACCGTTCACCACGATGCCGCCAGCAAGCCCCACCTGGGCATGACCGAGCGCCTGAACGGACAGGCGCACTTCCGCTTCATTGTCAGTATCAGCCACACCGAGCGCTTTGCCGCCGCGGCCTGTATGACGTTTTGGTCATGACAGGTGCCGGACGCGCACTCAACGAGTCCGAATTCAGCGCCGGATCGAGCGTCGGCACCTACCCGACAGCAGCGAACATCCGGATCCACTCAGCATAAGTTTCTCGTCCTGGACGGAATTCGCGGCATGGCCGCGCTGTTCGTCCTTCAACGCCATACCTTCATGAGCTGGGGCGGTGCGCCGTTCCGCAGTTATCTGGCCGTCGACGTGTTCTTCCTGCTGAGCGGTTTCGTCATCGCACATGCATACGACAGCCGCATTCAGCAGCGGGAGATCTCGCTGCGGAGCTTCATGCTCGTCCGGCTGATCCGGCTGTATCCGATGTACGCGTTCTCGGTGCTTGTGTGCGCAGCAATCTTCATCAGCAAGGCGATCATCGGCCCGGACGCAAGCGCGAGTAGATCTGTCATCGCCGTTCTCGCCAGCGTATCTTCAGCCTGCTTCGCTCCGTTCTACGTTGCAGGCAATCCGTACCTCTTCCCACTCAATCACACGTATTGGTCACTGTTGTTCGAGTTGCTGACGAACTTCTTCTACGCTGCCGTACGACCGCTGTGGAATGCACGCGCGCTGCTCGGCGCTGTCATCGTCAGCTGGATTGGGCTTGCCCTGGTCGCCGCAAGCACTGGCAACATGGACGTTGGCGTCGTGTGGAGCTTCGCATCGGTGCTCGGCGGGGCGTTCCGCGCGACCTTCGGCATCTTCTTCGGTGTCCTGCTGTACCTGAAGCGCGCCCAGGCCGTCTCCCTGCTGCGAGTAGGGGGAGTCTGGCTGATTCCCATGACGATAGTCGCGCTCGTACTGTGCTGTCCCTCCGTGGGGCGATTTGACTGGGCGGTCGACCTCTCACTGGTCTCCATTGTCATCCCGCTGAGCGTGCTCGCAGCCTCCGCCATCAGCGTGGAGCGCGGCGGAGCGATGCTCGCGGCCCTCGGCGCAGCCAGCTATCCGATGTACGTGCTGCACCTGCCGGCATCGCACGCATTCTCGAAGTTGATTCACAACGGCGACGTACGCTATGCGCCGTTCAGTGGCATTGCTTTTGCCGTGCTGATGCTGGCGTATTCGGTCTTCATGGAACGGGAGATCGACGTTCCCGTCAGACGCTGGCTCAGCACTCGTCTGATCCGAGGTTCGCGCAATCGCGCCGTACCGGGCCGGGTACCCGAGGGGATCCAGGTCATGCCGCGCGCACAGTCTCGTCCAGGGGCCTCTACCGCAGTCAGGACGAGCTTGCCTGGTAGCCAGACCAAACTCCTCGGAGCAGCCGCAGCCGGAGCTGCGGCTTGTGATCATGACGGGCCGCAGTCGACGTGAGCAACAGCAGGTACTCAAGTAAGTGCCGGGCGAAGAGCAACGGCTTGAGCAGACCGATCATTCGGGTGCGGTGTCGCGAGAGCAGCAGATACCGCGCCTGATGGAATCTGAGCGTGCGTGCCGCTGACCATTCGGAGGCCTGACCGAGATTGTCGTGATACACGCGATCCTCTTCGAGCACTGCCATCCGCTTGCCGACCTTACAGATCCGGAAGGCGAGATCCAGATCGGAATCCGAGAAGGGAAACGCGCCCGCGTCCATGCCGCCGAGGTCCGTCCAGACCGTCGAGCGGATCAGCAGCGGCGAGGTGAACACGACGTCGGCGTAGGCAAAACGACCGATGGGATTCGTTTCGGTCTGCCAAGCGACGCGCGGCGCGTCTAAGTGCAGAGTATGCGCAAATTGTTGTCCGACGAGGAAGGAAAGAACTCCTGGAAATCGCTCGCCGAATCCGGTCGCGGAGCCGTTGCGACGCCGGACCGTAAAGCCAACGGCTGCGATTTCAGGCCGGGTCTCGAGGAGTGCAATAGCGCGCAGCAGCGGCTCGGGTCCGTCCATGAAGTTGTCGGTCTCGAACGTAAAGAAGTAGTCCACCTCGCCCGTTGCCAGACGAGCGGCGCACGCCCGGTTCAGTCCAGCGGCGAACGACGAATCCTCTCCGGGCAGCGAATAAATGACATGGACCTTGCCGTGGCTCGAGGTGTGACGAAACGCTTCGATAATCTCTCTGCTGCCGTCGGTCGAGCCCGCATCGAAGATCACGACAGATACATCCATCCGAGTATCGATGAGATTGCGCGCGATGGATTCCAGGCTCTGCTTCAGGAGCGCAGCGCGGTTGTAGCTGTTGACGATGAAGCAGACTCTAGCCATATGAATCGGACCCGGGTCGCTCGGAACTAGTCGATCTCATCGGGATTAGTCTATCAGCCCAGGCATGAATGCAGCTCCACGATCCTGATCCCCGCGCTCTCAGATCAGGCGCTTCGGCCAAGCCTCGGGAATATTTCGTTTAGATGACATCGACAGCGCCACCCGGCTCGAGCGACGACCCATCGGTGCAACAGGTATGCTGTTCGCACGGTCGCGATTGGGCTTTTCAGCGGCCGGCCAGGGCATAAGAGGGCGGACAGAGCGATGATGAGCTATGGGGCGAAAGTGGCGTTCTATGCCCTGACGAGTCCGCTGATGCGGGTCAATGGCATTGCGTATCGCGCGATGCGGGCGCCGCGCCGCGGGTCGGTTAAGGTCCACCTCGGTCCGGGTCAACGCAATTACATCCAGGGCTGGGTGAACGTGGATGCGAACATGTTCACGGCGCGGTGCGACGTGTGGACTGATCTGCGATTTCCGCTGCCGTTTCACTCGAATTCGCTCGACGCCGTATATTCTCACCACGTGGTTGAGCACCTGCCGGATCTCGAGAGGCATCTGCGTGATGTCTTTCGCTGTTTGAAACCGGGCGGTGTCTACCGGCTCGCCGGTCCGAACGGTGATGCTGCAATTCAGAAGTTTGTCGAACGTGACCTGAGTTGGTTCAGCGACTTCCCGGACTGTCGGCAGAGCGTGGGCGGTCGATTCGAGAATTTCATCTTCTGCCGACGCGAGCACGTAACGATCTTGACGCTCTCATTTCTCGAAGAGCTGATGCAAAAGACCGGTTATCGAAGCCTACGACTGTGCAAACCCGTGGTGGAGACAAACTACCCCGAAATCTTCAACGATTGTCTCGCCTACGAGCACGAGTCTGACTCGACGACGCCGCACACCCTGGTTGTTGAGGCGGTAAAGCCATTAGCGCTCGAGCCGGTCTGATCCTGGGACTCATCCTGGTCCGAGCGGGGACTCCGTGTCGCTGAATTGTGTCTGACCGACACCTCGCTGCGGATGTCCGCACCGTACCTGCTGTAAGGAAGCTGCGAATCGGTCGTACACGTCTTGCCGGACCTGCGGCGTGCGCCGCGGAATTCGCCCCGCACTCACGAGCCTTGAGAACTCTTCCGTCCGAAACAGCAATTGATCGGGCGCGGACTCGGCTGTCAGACCCGTCCGCAGACGAACATCGGTGCGCGGGACGACAACCGCAAGGCCGTGCTCGATCATGCTCGCCACCGAGCCGCTCTTGCCGATCGCGAGCCACGGCGTCGTGGCGACACCGAAGTCCAGGCCCTGCATCACGAGCGATACCGCCTCGGGCGGCATTTCGCTCAACTCAACGATCCTGACGTCAGCGTGGAGAGCTTCGCGCAGCGCGACGAGATCGCTCTGACCAGCTGCATCCGCACGCCCGAAATGTACGATGACCAGACGGCGCGCATTGTCGCGCGCTGCCGCCGCGAGCCTGCGCAGCCACTCGGGCCGGGAGAATTCGGGATGTACGCTACCGAATACTCCTGCGAGCAGAACTCGCGTCGTATCCTCCTGGCCGAGCTGCAGACGCTCGAAGAGTGCGCGCCGTGCGCTCGCAGGGTCGCACTGGATGATGGGAATATTGCCGGGCAGACCAAGTTCCTCGGCGACGATCCCGGCTCGGCACAGCATCTGGCGAAACGCCGGAATGCTCGTGTGCACGAGAATCGGGCTCCACAGGCGCACCAGTCGCAGAAGCAGTCGCTTCTGCACCCAGCCGACGATGCGCGAGCGGAGCGAGCTGCCTCGCGCCTCACCGATCCACAGTTCATGAAACATCACGTGACGACGCGCCGCGGTGCGCAGGCTGGCGAATCGTCTTGCCGAACGCCAGAGCATCCCTCGGGGCTCATATCCGTAGCTCACCATCTGCAGGCTCACCCAGTCTGGCGCGAATCGCTCGAGCGCGTCGATCGCCGGCTGCAGATCGCCACGGTGCCATGCGGCCGCCGGAATGCGAACCAGATCGATGTCCTCATCCAAATCGCGTGCACGCACGGGTACGTCAACGTAGCGATCGGCAAGCGCCAGCACCTGGCAGTCATGCCCGCGAAGCCTCAGGGCGCGCACGAACTGCCGGACGTAGTCGCCCACGCCGTCCTTGCCCGGTTCAAACGAGATGCACAGAAAGGAGATCCGCATCGACCGGCCGTTAGCCAGTCGGCGGCTGCTGCACGGATCGCCGCAGCCATTCGAAATAGCCGGCGTGCAGGAGCCACTGGCCGACTGCGTAGAATGTTCCGATCAGCAGCACGCCGTGCACCGTATTCAACGGGAAGATCACGAGCAGACAAATCTGAGTGACAAGTGAATACGGCAGGTACAAGCGCGGCGGAACGACGATTCCGCGACTGGCGCCGAGGTGGTAGGCCACGCCGGCAAGAGTTGCAATCGCGGTGCACAGTCCCATGAGAAAGAGCTCACGCCCCAGGCCGCTGTACTGCGGTCCAAGTACCGTCAAGATCGGCGCGGGAAATGCGGCAAAGGCAAGTAGCGGTAGAGTGCAGGCCGCCGCCAACACGACCTGAATCTGGAAATATCGTCGGGCGATCAGCGCCGCTTGCTCGTGCGGCAGTCGCGAGAAGCGCGGTGCTGCCAGCGTGCTGAACACCGAAGTGACGACAGTAAATACCATGCCGAGGCGGCCGAGGGCGCCGATAGCCGCGACGCTCGATGCACTCCCGAAGACGGAGATCAGCCAGACCGTCAGCTGTCCGGAGAGTGCATAGAAACCGGCGGCCGGCAGCATCCGCTTCACCAGGCCGACGATTTGCCTGCGGACCTGAGAGTCGGGCTGAGTGCGCCACTTCGCATGGCGACTGGCGAGGCGGCGCATGCGTAGATTCGACCACCACTGCGACAGCGCAGTCAGTGTCATCGCGACCCAGGCCAGCGGCCAGACCGGCAGCAGCAAACCGATCAATGCCGTGCGAATCAGGTTATTCGCAACCTGGATCCGCTGCAGTGGGGCGAGTGCCTGGTGCAGACGCGGGACGGTCTCCAGGATGAGTCCGGAGGCGGTGGCCGCGAAGATCGGCACGACCGATGCGGAAACCAGGATCGTCTCGATCCAACTTGCGCCCTGGTGCCTGATCAGTAGTGCAACCCAGGGCAGACCGATCAGCAGCGCGATCAGCGACAGGTGCATCCGCAAGCGCAGCCCCGTGGCGACGACGCCGCCCAAGCGCTCCCTGTCCTGCCAGACCGCGCCACCCTGCGCGAGCACTCCGCTGCTGATTCCGCCGTCGGAGAATGTTGTAAGCGCGCCGAGGCCCGCCGCCGCAATCGTGTAGTAGGCGTACTGCGTCGGTGTCAGGAAGCGGACGGTCAGCAGGCCTGAAAGCAACCCGAGTGCCTGGATGAGCCCCTGTGCAAAGGCTGTGTACAGACTCGGCCACATCCACGTGCGCAGACGCGCTTTCAAATCGATATGCCGTGATATGAGGAGGGAAATCATTCAGCCTGCCGGTCGAATTCGCGAAGCGCGCAAGCGGTGACCATGGGCGGTGGCGTGCGCGCGATCAGTCTGCGAGCGTGGCACGCCATTCGCGCAGGTCGCCACTGTGCGGGCCAACGGACCGGACGAAGTAGCCGCAGGAGATCAGGTACCTTCGTGCCTCGTCCGCGCCAATCCCCAGCTGTTTCATTCGGACTGCATTTTCTTCGAACCATATCTCGCGCACGCGTCTGGCGCGCAGCAGCCCCTCACAGCCCATCAGGACCCACGTATCGGCTCCTTCCACGTCGATCTTCAGGAGCGCGATCTCGCCATCGATCGCGGACAGGTACTCATCGACCCGAACCATGTCGACCGTAATGGTCTGCGCGCCGGGCTGTGTCGCCGCGCCGCCCCACCCGGTCTGCTCGGAGGGCCCTGGATCGAACTCGAGGCGTCCCGAAGACCTCCCGGCGGCAACGGGAATGATGCGGATTCGCTCGCCGCACGGATTCATAGCGACATTGAGCCTGAGCATGCCCAGGACGCGCGGCGAAGCCTCGAACGCGATCACATGATTGCTGGCGTTCGCCGACGCCCACAGCAGGCTGAAGTAGCCGAGATTCGCGCCGATGTCGATCATCAGGCCTCCTTGGCGCGCCAACTCGATCGCTCGTCGCGTCGTATCCAGCTCGTAGATGCCGGTGAATGCAATGGAATCCGAAATCACATCGCCCGGAACCAGAGCGTTCATGCGAACCGACGGTGCATAGCGCAGGGAGGCGCTTCCGTAAAGGTGCAGCCACGAGTGCCAGTGGGAGCGGTAGCGCCGCGCAAACAGTGACATGCTCAGTCTGTCCGGCAGGACCTGCAGCGGCCACGGGCGCGCGAGTGAGTTCAGCCGTCGCAATGAAGCTGCCATGGATTCAGCGCGCGCTGCGACTCGCAGCGTCGGCTGACGGTGAATGACCAGGCTCCGGCGCTGACCGTGCCTCGTACACCTTGGCATCGACGAGCATGCGGAACCACAGGGCCTGAAAGAAGGCGTACTGGAATCCGGCCGCTCCATCGAGAAAGCCGAGTTGTCCAACATAGCGGAACAGGAAGTACGCCCAGGCCCGCACAAACGGCGGCGCGCGATAGTACAAACGCTTATAGGCCCGTCGGCGCATGCGAGGCTCGCGACCGAGCCGGGACGGGAGCATCTCAGTGGAGTCGGCCACGCGCAGCAGCTCGCGTGCCTCGAGATCGCTCCAGCGATTGTGGCGGGCGGTCCACTCCGTGAGCGAGCCAGCATTCAGATCATGCATCCATCCCGACAGGCGCCGGGTCGCGCCGGTGCATATGAAATGTTGATCGTAGAGCCGATCCTCGCAGCGCGCCCAGCCGGATCGAAACAATCGCAGGTGCCAGTTGCTGGCGCCGCCGAGGCGAAGTTCGCGTCCGAGAAAATAGGTTCGGCGATGCAGCAGAAAGCCGGCGTACTCGCGCGGATCTTCGAGGGCCGCTCTCAGCGAAGCGATCGCCTCGTCATCGAGCACTTCGTCCGAATCGAGATGCAGCTGCCACGCGAACTGGTCGCCAAGGGTACGGATGGCCCAATTTCGCTGATCGGCATAGTGCAGAAATGCACGCGAGTGCACCTCACAGCCGAGTCTGCGCAGAATCTCCGGCGTGCCATCGGACGATCCCGAATCGACGCAAATGATTCGGGGGCTTACCTTCAACGCCGCCGCAACCGTGCGCCCGATAACGGCCGCAGAGTTGAACGTCAGGATGATCACTGCGGATTCAGCCGACATTGCTAGTGCTCATTTCACGCGAGCAGCGTGCGAAAGTATGCAATCGTGGGCTCAAGGCCGTCCTCCAGCCCGATGCTCGGGTTCCATTGCAGCGAAGTCCGTGCCTGCGAGATGTCCGGGCGTCGTTGCCGCGGATCATCCGAAGGCAGCGGTTTGAAGCTGATTCGCGAGCGCCCGCCGACCTTGTGGATGATCTTCTCTGCGAGCTCAAGCATGGTGAATTCGGCGGGATTGCCCACGTTGATGGGACCAGTCAGAGCTGACGGACTGTTCATCATCGCTACGAACGCACGAATCAGGTCGTCCACGTAACAGAAGCTGCGACTCTGACTGCCGTCACCGAAGACCGTCAGATCCTCACCGCGCAATGCCTGCACGATGAAATTGGATACGACGCGTCCATCATTCGGATGCATGCGCGGTCCATAGGTATTGAAGATGCGCAGCACCTTGATTTCCAGACGGTGCTGACGGTGGTAGTCGAAGAACAGCGTCTCCGCACAGCGCTTGCCCTCGTCGTAGCACGATCGAATTCCGATCGGATTGACGTGCCCCCAGTAGTCCTCCGGTTGCGGGTGAACCGCCGGATCCCCGTAAACCTCGCTGGTGGATGCCTGCAGAATTCGGGCGCGCAAGCGCTTGGCCAGGCCGAGCATGTTGATCGCGCCGTGAACGCTGGTCTTGGTGGTCTGGACCGGGTCGTGCTGGTAATGAACCGGCGAGGCCGGGCAGGCGAGGTTGTAGATCTGTCTGACCTCGACATACAGCGGGAAGGTCACGTCGTGCCGCATGAACTCGAAGCGGTCGCTGCTCAGCAGATGGCGAATATTCGATTTGCTGCCTGTAAAGAGGTTGTCCACGCACAGCACGTCGTGTCCCTGCCCGATCAGCGCGTCACATAAGTGAGAACCGAGAAAGCCGGCGCCGCCGGTGACCATGATGGTTTCGTTCATCTGCGCGCTTACGTACCTAGTAAGGTGTCGGGACCTGATCCTGCACTGCGAACGGAAAACTATCGTGACGGCGTCTTTCCCGGATGCTGCGAGCCGGGACACCCGCGTAGACGTGCCAGGCATCAAGATCCCTCACGGCGACCGATCCCAGGCTCAGCACGGCGCCTTCTTGCACGGTCACACCCGGCAGCACGCTCGCCCGGGCGCATACCCAGGCGTATCTGCCGAGCGAGATCGGCGCGGTGACCATCGGGAAGGCGGGATCATCCATGTCGTGAGTCGCCGTGCAGATGTAAGCCTGCTCCGAAACGATGGCATGGGTACCGAGATGTACTTCGGCAGCGTTGTAGATCACGGCGTCATTGGCGATGGCGGCGCCATCGTCACAGCGCAGATTCCACGGTGCCCAGATCCGGGCTTTCGGGTAGATATGGCAGTCACGTCCCAGCCGTGCACCGAAGCAGCGCAGCAGTGCGGCGCGCCAGCGATGGAGGGGACGCGGGGAGGTGCGGAAGAGCAGTAGACAGGCCAGGCCCCAGAGGGCGCGAGCCGCTCGATTCTTAAGGGTGGTCTGCGCGGCAAGATACGGATTGTCGGCCTGGGCGATCATTCAGGCAGCGGCTTCCGCGCGTGGCGCTGCGTGTCGCTCGATCGTCGCACGGATGCTCTCCGCGGCGGCCTCGACGCGGAAGTGCTTGTCGAAGCAGGCATAGGCATTCACAGCCATGGCGCAGCGCTGCGACGCGCTCAGCGCGATCCAATCGCGCAGCAGCGCCACGGTTCCCTGCAACGTGTCCTCCGCGGCCAGACCGGCCTGGTCAGCGATGATCTCGCGCCAAATATTGACCTTGTTCGAGATCAGTGCCGGTGTCCCGCAGGCGAGCGCCTCGGCCACCGCCATGCCGAAATTCTCCTGATGGGAGGGCAGGACAAACGCCTCGGCAGCGCGCAGCGCGCCGAGCTTGGTGTCGCCCGAGATCATTCCCGTCCAGGTCACCGCATCGCCAACGCCGAGCCGGCGCGAAAGAGACATCAGTTGATCCTGCAGACCAACCTGGTCCGGACCGGCCACGACCAGGTGCAGGTGCGGATCTCGCGCTGCGACCGCGGCAAAAGCCTCGATCAGCAGGTCGCAGCCCTTCTTCGGATGAATCCGGCCGAGAAAGAGCAGCAGCCGCTTGCCGGCCAGGTGGGGAAAGCGGCGCAGGAATGCCTCCCGCTGAGCTTCCGGATCTCCCTGGGGCTCGGGCACGCCGAAGCTCACGACGCGCTCGTTCGCCCGGTACATGCCGAAGCTCAAACGCGCGGCGAGTCGCTCCTGCTCGCAAGTGAACAGCACCGCACGCGCATCGCGCAGCACCCGGTACTCGGCCCAAGGCCAATACAGCAGCTTCTTCAGGTGCTTAAGGGGATATCGGTGCTTGAACCACGGATCGAGCATGCCGTGGGTGTAGACGTAGTAGGGCACCGGAGAGCCGCGCAGCACACGCCAGGTGCACAGCCCGTGGTACTGCCACAGACCATTGACGATCACGGCGGCGAAGCGGTGCATATTGGCTCGCAACCAGCTGGCCAGGCGCGGTGCATAGCCATACTTCAGCAGGGTCGGCCCAAGGTAATGCACCGGGCACTGGAACTCGTCCACCCAGCGCTGCTCCGGCTTCTCGAGTACTGCGACTTCGACCTGATGACGCAGCCCGACGGCGACCGCCGTCAGCTGCTTGACCCCTTCGGCGGGCCCGCCACCCCGAGGGTCGAGCGAATGTATGACATGTAGATATCGGATTGTCATCAATCTTCCCGAAACCGAAAGAGGACTGACACAAAGGCCCCCTAGGCTCGCCAAGCGGTCGCCGGAACATCGGCTGGCTGACTGCGGAGCTCGTGAAGACACAACCCCGACAGCGCCTGCTCGTTGTTTCCCTGAACTATGCCCCGGAGCCGACAGGCGTCGGCAAATACGTCGGGGAGATGACTGAGTGGCTCGCGACTCGCCAGTTGGCTGTTCGAGTGGTCACGGCCCCGCCGTACTATCCGACGTGGGTATTACAATTCGGCTACACCGGTAGGCGGTATCTGGCAGAGCAATACGCCGGCTCGCGGGTCACGCGTTGTCCGGTCTGGGTGCCGCGCGAGCCCCGCGGACTGAAGCGGGTGCTGCACCTGCTGACGTTTGCGGTGACGAGCTTTCCGGTCATCCTCTGGCAAGCGCTTGTCTGGCGACCCGATGTCGTCTTTGTTGTCGCGCCGGCGCTCAGCAGCGCGCCGGCGGCTTGGTTCGCCGCGCGGCTATGCGGTGCACGCGCCTGGCTTCACGTGCAGGATTTCGAGGTCGACGCGGCGTTCGATCTGGGATTGCTCCCCAAATCGGGCCTGAGAGGCGCACTGCTCTGGCTCGAGCGCTCTCTGATGCGACGGTTCGACATGCTGTCGACGATCTCGGATTCAATGCGGGCCAAACTGATCTCGAAGGGAGTCGAAGCATCCCGGATCGAATCCTTTCCGAACTGGGTGGATACCGAGTTGATCCGGCCCTCGAGTCGCATCAATCCACTGCGATCCGAACTGGGAATCGATCCGACAACAAGGGTCATCGTCTATTCGGGCAACATGGGCGAGAAGCAGGGTCTGGACGTCATCCTGACGGTCGCAGAGCGTTTTCGAGTGGAGCCAGACGTGCTGTTCCTGCTCTGCGGTGCAGGCGCTGCGCGAGCGCGCATCGAGCAGGCCGCCAAGCCGCTCCGTAACGTTCGCTTTGCGCCCTTGCAGCCGCTGTCTCGCCTGAACGAATTGCTGAATCTCGCCGAGCTTCACCTGGTGCCTCAGCTGCCTGCCGCCGAAGATCTCGTGCTGCCGTCCAAGCTGGTGAGCATCATGGCCAGCGGTCGCCCCGTGGTCGCCTCCGCGCGGGCGACTTCCGACCTCGGCCGTGCGGCCGGACAGGGCGGCATTGTTGTCGAGCCCGGCGATGTCGATGGCTTCGAGCAGGCCATTCGTCGCCTGCTCTCAGACGAGGCGTTGCGTCGCAGGCTCGGGGAGTCGGCGCGCGCCCACGCCCTGAAGCACTGGCGCCGCGACGACGTGCTCGAGCGGGTCTTTTCGCGAGTGCCGGAGTTTGCTGCGCGCGTGCAAGCGCAGCCGCAGCCACCGGACACCGACCCGGCGAAGCTGGATGCGCCAGTCCTTATCCATGCGCAACGGTAGCCTCGTCACGCATCGCTGGAGCGTGTACGCGACCGTGGCTCTGGTCGCGGTGCTGCTGGTCGTCCTGTTCAACCATACATTCCAGTACCTGTACGCCAATTGGCAGCGCGAGGAATACAGCCACGGGTTCCTCATCCCGCCACTCGTTGCGTACCTGCTTTGGCAGCGTCGCGATGAGGTCGGGAGCATGCCGCTGAAGGAATCCTGGGCGGGCTTCGCGCTCGTGCTGCTGGGATTGGGGCTTCTGATCCTGAATCTATTCACGGCCATCGTTGGCGCTGATGCGTACGCGCTC
>Ga0335081_10006382_pt1 | contig 18765 bp, 15 predicted proteins | sample Lox_Sample_35_FD_206713 | JGI IMG/M metagenome (GOLD analysis project Ga0335081, IMG submission 206713) | Soil microbial communities from Loxahatchee National Wildlife Refuge, Florida, United States - Lox_Sample_3.5 | ecosystem: Environmental > Terrestrial > Soil > Wetlands | place: USA...
CAACTGCCACTGGCGTAACTTCAATGCCTTCGACATCATGTCGATGCCGGACAAGTGGGAGTACCCCTGGTACGCCGCGTGGGACCTGGCGTTTCACTGCGTGGCGCTGGCGCACGTGGACCCGGCGTTCGCCAAGTACCAGCTGATCTTGCTGTGCCGGGAGTGGTTCCAGCATCCCAACGGGGCGCTGCCGGCCTATGAGTGGGACTTCGGCGACGTGAACCCGCCGGTGCAGGCGTGGGCCGCGCTGGAGGTGTTCGCCATCGACGGCGGCCGGGACCTGGACTTCATCAGCCGGATCTTCGACAAGCTGCTGGTCAACTTCACCTGGTGGGTCAACCGGGAGGACGCCGAGGGCAACAACCTGTTCGAGGGCGGCTTCCTCGGGCTGGACAACATCGGGCCGATCGACCGCTCGCACCTGCCGGCCGGCGATGTGCTGGAGCAGTCCGACGCGACCGGCTGGATGGGGTTCTACGCGATCGCCATGGGAGGCATGGCCGTCGTGCTGAACCGGTCCGGCCAGCGGCCGGGCGAGGACCTGATCCTGAAGTTCCTGGAGCACTTCGCGGCGATCACCGAGGCGCTGGACGGGCTCGGGCTGTGGGACGAGACCGACGGGCTGTACTACGACCGGCTCAAGACGCCGAGCGGGGAGACCGTGCCGGTGAAGGTCCGGTCGATGGTGGGCATCATCCCCGCCCTGGCGGCCGCGGTCGTCACCGAGGAGGACCTGCGGCGGGCGCTGGTGGTCGGCAAGCGGTTCGCGGACTTCCTGGACCGGCGCGACCTGCGGCACCCGGACAAGCTCCGCGAAGTCGGCGTGCTGCGCGGGGACCCCGGCCAGCAGCGGCTGCTGCTGTCCCTGTGCGGGCCGGACCGGCTGCAGCGGCTGTTCGCCAAGGTGTTCGACGAGAGCGAGTTCCTGTCCCCCTATGGCCTGCGGGCGCTGTCGGCCTATCACCGCCAGCATCCCTACACGCTGGAATACGACGGCGTCACGGCAACCATCGATTACGAGCCGGCCGAGTCCACCACGCCCATGTTCGGCGGCAACTCCAACTGGCGCGGCCCGATATGGTTCCCGCTGAACTACCTGATGGTCACCGTCCTGGAGCGGTACCACCGGTTCTACGGCGACGACTTCACCATCGAGTACCCGACCGGGTCGGGCCAGCAACGGCACATGGGCGAGATCGCCGCCGACCTGTCGGACCGGATGATCTCGATCTTCACCAACGACCAGAACGGCCGGCGGGCCTGCTTCGGCGGGACCGAGCTCATGCAAACCAACCCCCAGTGGCATGACAACCTGATCTTCAGCGAGTACTTCCACGGGGACAACGGCGCCGCGATCGGCGCCTTCCACCAGACCGGCTGGACCGGCGTGGTCGCCGACCTGATCCGCCGCAGGCACGGGGACGTCGAGGCCGTCGGTGACGTCGTCCGGCGGCTGACCACGGAGGCCGGGCAGACAGAGGCGAGGCAATGAGCACCGTAGCGGCTACCCGGGTCCCGGAGACCGTCCCCGGTAGCCAGTTCCCGCTCGGCGCCACGGTCACCGGGACCGGGACCGGGACGAACTTCGCCGTGACCGCCGGCGTGGCCGACGGGATGCTGCTCTGCCTGTTCGACGAGAGGGGCACCGAGACGCGGATTCCGGTCCAGGACCGCGACGGCGACGTCTGGCACGTCTTCGTGCCCGGCGTCGGGCCGGGCCAGGCCTACGGGTACCGTGCGACAGGCCCCTACGACCCGGCCCGCGGGGCGCGCTGCAATCCGGCCAAGCTGCTGCTCGACCCGTACACGCGGGCCGTGAGCGGGGCGGTCCGGTTCGGGACCGAGGTGCTCGGCTACTCCGCCGCTGACTCAGATGAGCCGGATGACGCCGACTCCGCGCCTTTCGTCCCCCGCAGCGTGGTGGTGCCCGACGAGGCATTCCCGTGGCGCGACGGGTCCTTCCGGCGGCGCGGGTACCAGGACACGATCATCTACGAGGTGCACGTCAAGGGCTTCACCATGCGCCATCCCGGCGTGCCGCCCGAACTGCGCGGCACCTACGCCGGGCTCGGGCACGAGGCCGCCATCGCTCACCTGGCGGATCTGGGCGTGACCGCCGTCGAACTGCTGCCGGTGCACGAGAGCATCCCCGAGGCGTTCCTGGTGCAGCGGGGGCTGACCAACTACTGGGGGTACAACACCATCGGCTACTTCGCGCCGCATCAGGGCTATTCGGCCGCGGTCCGGGCCGGGCGGCCCGGCGGCCAGGTGGCAGAGTTCAAGGCGATGGTGGACGCGCTGCACCGGGCCGGGCTCGAGGTCATCCTCGACGTGGTCTTCAACCACACCTGCGAGGGCAACCATCTCGGGCCGACGTTCTGCTTCCGCGGCCTGGACAACCCGTCGTACTACCGGCTCGACCCGGACGATCCGCGTCACTACGAGGACACGACCGGCTGCGGCAACTCGCTGGACGTCGGAGACCCGGACACGCTGCAGATGATCATGGACTCGCTGCGGTACTGGATCACGGACATGCACGTCGACGGGTACCGGTTCGACCTGGCGCCCACTCTGGCCCGGCAGGAGGGCGAGTTCGGCACCCGTTCGGCATTCTTTGATCTCGTGTCGCAGGACCCGGTGGTGTCACGGGCCAAGCTGATCGCGGAGCCGTGGGACGTCGGGCAGATGGACAGCTACGACCTGGGCCGGTTCCCGCCGGCCTGGCGGGAATGGAACGGCAAGTACCGGGACGCCATGCGGGACTTCTGGCGCAGCCACCCGGTCGGCATCGGGGAGTTCGCCACCCGGTTCTGCGGCTCCTCGGACATGTACGGCCGCACCCGGCGGCGGCCGACCGCGTCGGTGAACCTGATCACCGTCCACGACGGCTTCACCCTGCGCGACCTGGTCTCCTACGACGGCAAGCACAACGAGGCCAACGGCGAGAACAACAACGACGGCACCAGCGACAACCGGTCCTGGAACTGCGGCGCGGAGGGCCCGACCGACGACCCCGCGGTGCTGGCCCTGCGCACGCGGCAGTCCCGCGCCATGCTCGCCACCTTGCTGCTGTCCTTCGGCATCCCGATGCTGCTGGGCGGCGACGAGATGGGCCGCACTCAGGACGGCAACAACAACGCCTACTGCCAGGACAACGAGATCACCTGGTTCGACTGGGCGCACCGGGATACCGCACTGCTGGAGTTCACCCGGCGGCTCATCGCACTGCGCACGGCGCACCCGGTGTTCCGCCGCAACCGGTTCCTGGCCGGCGCCGAGGCCTCCGAGCTGCGCTGGTACACCCCCGCGGGGACCGAGATGGACGGCGCCGGCTGGTCGGACCCGAACGCGCTGGCGATCGCGCTGTACCTGGACGGATCCGACGACCCCGACCGGGCCGCCGACGGCACCTGGCTGACCGACGACGACTTCCTGATCCTGGTGAACGCCTGGTGGGAGCCGCTCGACTTCACCCTCCCTGACACCAGGCCGCAGGCGGGATGGCAGGTCGAGCTCGACACCTACGACCCCGCGTCCCCGGGCGGGCCGGCTGGGAAGGACCGGACGGCCGGCGACGCCGTCACGGCCGGACCGCGCTCGGTGGTGGTCCTGCGCAGCCCGCTGGCCCCGGCCGCCCGCTAGAAACCGACCGAGCCTGGGCCGTGGTCGAGCTGGCGGTCGAGGTTGATCGCGGCGCTGATCAGCGACAGGTGACTGAAGGCCTGCGGGAAGTTGCCCAGCTGCTCGCCGGTGGCGCCGATCTCCTCGGAGTACAGGCCCAGGTGGTTGGCGTAGGTGTGCATTTTCTCGAACACCAGCCTGGCCTCTTCCAGCCGTCCCGCGCGGGCCAGCGCGTCGACGTACCAGAACGTGCACAGCGTGAAGGTGCCCTCGTCGCCGGCCAGCCCGTCGGGGGAGGCGCTGGGGTTGTACCGGTAGACCAGGCTGTCGGAGACCAGCTCGCGGTCCATCGCCTCCAGGGTCGAGATCCACATCGGGTCGCGGGGGGCGATGAAGCCCTGCAGCGGCATCATCAGCAAGGACGAATCGAGCACCTCGGTGTCGTAGTGCTGGGTGAACGCGCCGATCTTGGGGTTCCAGCCCCGCTCCATGATCTGCCGGTAGACCGCGTCGCGCTCGGTCGTCCAGCGGGTGATGTCGGCTGGCCGCCCGCGGGCGGTGGCCAGCCGGATGGCGCGGTCCAGCGCCACCCAGGTCTGGAACCGGCCGTAGGTGAAGTTCTTCCGCCCGCCGCGGGTCTCCCAGATCCCCTCGTCGGGCTGGTCCCAGTGCTCGCACAGCCAGTCGATGATGTTCGACAGCGCTATCCAGCCCTGGTGAGCCGGCTGGATGCCGCGGCTGTCGCCCAGGAAGATGGCATCGGCGGCCTCGCCGTAGATGTCCAGCTGCAGCTGGTCGGCGGCGCCGTTGCCGATCCGCACCGGCCGCGAGCCGCGCCAGCCCTCGAAGTGCTCCAGGGTCTCCTCGACCAGGTCCGAGGTGCCGTCCACCCGGTACATGATCTTCAGCGGGCCCGAGCCCTTGCCCGCCTGTTCGGTCGCCCGGTCCCGCAGCCAGCCGCCGAACGCGGCCGCCTCTTCCACGTAGCCCAGGCCGAGCAGCGCGTAGATGGAGAACGAGCCGTCCCGGACCCAGGTGTAGCGGTAGTCCCAGTTGCGCTCCCCGCCGGCCTGCTCGGGCAGCCCGGTGGTCGGCGCCGCGACCAGGGCGCCGGTCGGCGCGTAGGTCATCAGCTTCAGCGTGATGGCCGAGCGGGCGATCATCTCCCGCCAGCGGCCGGTATAGGTGGAGCGGTGCAGCCAGCCGCGCCAGAACCGCACGGTGTCGTCGGCCAGCTGCTGTGTCTCCTCCGGAGAGATTCTCCGCGGGGTGCCGCCCATCGACTCCAGCACCACGCCGCCGATCTCGCCCTCGCGCAGGGTGCGGGTCCACCGGAGCCCGTCGCCGTTACGCTCCAGCGCGATTCCCGAGTCCTTGACCGAGGTTCCCTCGGGGGCGATGCCGTGCACCGTCAGCTCCAGGCCCTCGGACCGGAACACCACGCCATGCTCGGAGATCTCCATCTGGTGCGGCTTGCGGCCGTAATCGAAGCGCGGCTGGATCTCGATCGCGAACCGCATGACCCCGCGGACCACCCGGATGTTGCGCACCAGCCGGTGCCGGCCTGTCACCGCACCCTCGATCACCGGCATGAAGTCATGCACCTCGCCGACCCCGTCCGGGGTCATGAACCTCGTGATCAGGATCGCGGTGTCCGGCAGGTACAGCTGCCTGGTCACGTAGTCGTCCCGGTCCGGCGCGATCCGGTAGAAACCGCCGCGCTCGGCGTCGAGCAAGGACGCGAACACGCTCGGCGAGTCGAACCGCGGGCAGCAGAACCAGTCCAGCGTCCCGTCCGTGGTCACCAGCGCCGCCGTCTGCAGGTCACCGATAAGCCCATGATCACTGATGTTCGGGTATCGAGCCATACGGCCACGATCACAGTGCGGGCAGGCCAGCACATCGCCCAGGGCGAGTGATGCGCGGCACGCGGCCGGATCGCGAAGACCTCGCCGATCACCCTGTACGGATGATTCCGGAACCTGTCCGGCTAGTCACAGTAATGAGCACATCGCGGAATGAGGGATGGTCACATGAGCAATGGCGAGAACGGCAAGAGCGGGCCGCCGATCAGGTCTGGCCCGCTGATCGTCAGCGCGGTACTGGTGGGAGCCGGTACCTTGATTGCCCTGACCGGCCTGGCCGTGGGCGGCGGCTATGTGGCATCGGTTACCCGCCAGTGGATCAGGGAGATGGAAGTTCCTCCGACCGAGCTGGCCAAGCTGAAGTGGGCCCAGGCCAGGGCGGCGGTGGCCGCCGGGGCGTCCGCCTGGCAGGACGGGACGCAAACCCAGGTTCCGAGCGAATCCTGACGTCGCCGATCACGGGCAGCCCGCTCCGCCGGGGCGGATTAGTGCCCGTCACCCTGGTTAGGTGATGACTGCTCACCCCTTCTTCGTTAGACGGGAGACATGGCGTAGCGGACGGGCTAGCCCGCGCGCGGCCTGACGCCATCATCGGGGCCGGCACGCGGCCGGTCGTACCGCTGATGACGCCGGTTGCCCACCGGAGAGGGGACGAGGATGTCCACCACCGATGCGGGCGGGACATCCCGCTTCCACTGGCATGCCGACGCTGACGACCCGGTCTTGATATCCAAGATCACCATGCCTGACCTGCCGGGCTGGACGGTCGCGCGTCCGCGCATCGACAAGCTCGTGGCCGAAGGCGCCCAGGGCCCGCTGACCTTGGTCACCGGGCCGCCGGGCGCCGGCAAGACCATGGCCATCGCATCGTGGGCCGCGGCCGGAAGCCGGCCGGGCGCGCTGGCCTGGATCACCCTTGACGACTACGACAACCGGCCGAGAGTCTTCTGGTCCTACGTCACGGCCGCCCTGCGGCGGGCGGGTATCGACGTCCCGCGAGTCCTGCCCGGGCCAGGCCGCGACACCGTGGATCACGCGTTCCTGCTGCGGCTTGCGTCGGTGCTGGCCGCGCAGGACCCGCCCGTGGTGATGGTGCTGGACGACCTCCACCTGCTGGCCGAGCCAGCGACCCTGGACGGCCTGGCCTACGTGCTGAGGAACGCGGCACCGGGCCTGCGCCTGGTGGTGACAGCGCGGACAGAGCCGCTCATCCCGTTGCACCGGTACCGGCTCACCGGGGAGCTAGCCGAGATCAGGGCCGATGACCTGTCCTTCAGCGTGGAAGAGTCCGGCATGCTGCTGGCCCATCACGGCATCAGCCTGCCCGCGGCCACGCTCGAATGCCTCACCGGGCGGACCGAGGGCTGGGCGGCGGGGCTGCGGCTGGCCGCCCTTTCCCTGCAGGGGCACCCCGACTCGGGGCAATTCATGACGGACCTGGACACCGAGTACAGCGCCATCACCGGCTATCTGGTGGACGAGGTCCTCAACACTCAGCCCGCTCCGGTCCGTGACATGCTCCTGCGGACCAGCATCCTGGACCTGGTCCGCGCGGACCTGGCCAGTGAGGTGGCCGATGACCAGCAGGCGGCGGGCGCCCTGCCGGCGCTGGCCCGGGCGAACGCGTTCGTCCAGCCGGCCGGCGGCGGGTGGTATCGCTACCATTCGCTGTTCGCCGCGGTGCTGCGCCGCAAGCTCCATATCGAGCACCGCGGGCAACTGCCCGACCTGTACCGGCGAGCGGCCCGGTGGTATCAGCGCAACGGCCGGCTCGGCGATGCCGTGCGGTACGCCGCCGGGTCGGGTGACTGGCAGTTCGCCGCCGGGATGGTCGTCGATGAGCTCGCCGTCGGCCAGCTCATCGAATCGCGGGACAACCAGCCGCTGGCCGAGGCGTTCCGGCGGATGCCGCGGGATGGCGCGTGGGCGCTACCGCAGCCGTGGCTCGTGCTGGCGGCGACCGGCCTGTCCAGCGCTTCGGCCGAGGCATGCGCCGGCTCACTCGCCGCCGCGGAGAGCATCCTCGAGCGCCTTCCCGCCGAGGACGAGATCCCGGCCCGGCTGGCCGCGGCGCAGGTCCGGCTGGCACTATGCCGCCGCACCGGGGACCTGGAGGGGGCCACGGCCGCGGCCGGGCGGGCGGAGGCCCTGCTCGGACAGGTGCCCGAGCAGGTGCGCGCCCGGCATCAGGAGGTTCGCGTCCAGGTGCTGGCGAGCCGGGGAGCGCTGGAACTGTGGGCGGGCCGTCTCGACGCGGCGGCTGCCGCCTTCCAGGCAGGCGCCAGGTCCGCCGCTCCGGACGGTGCCTGCGAACGGGCCGGCTGCCTGGGGCACCTGGCTCTGCTCGAGGCCTGGCAAGGACGGCTGAACTGCGCTGTCGAGCGTGCCGACGAGGCCGCCGAGGTGCTGAGGAGCGGCCGCGCCGAGCAGGCCGGGCCCATCACCCCGGCCGCTGACGTCGCGATGGCGTCGGTACACCTGCAGCGCGGCGATATACAGGAGGCGCATGGCCAGCTGAAGCTGGCCGAGGCAGCCCTCCGGAATTGCCCGGACAAGCTGATGAGCGCGCTGGCCTGCATGGTCGCGGCGCAGCGCCACCTGGCCGAAGGCCGCGCCGGGGCCGCGTCGGAGATGATCCACCGGGCCCGCCAGGACTGGGAGCCGACGCCTCCCGGCTGGCTCGAGCTCAAGCTGACGCTGCTCGAGTCACGGGTCAGCGTGGCGGCGGGTGACATCCCGGCCGCCATCGCCGCCGCGCGCCGGGCCGGCCCGGAATCCGTACCCGACGCCGCCGCGGCGCTCGCCTCCGCGTGGCTGGCCTCAGGAGATCATCAAGCGGCCCGGCACGCACTGGAAACCGCGCCTTCGAGTGAGGTGGCCCAGCAGGCCGGCCTGGCCGGATGGCTGGTCGACGCCCGGCTCAGCTACCGCACCGGCGACCGGGCCCGCGGTCGCCGGTCGCTCGAGCGCGCCCTGCGCCTGGCCAGGCCCGAGCAGATAAGGCTGCCCTTCGCCATGGAGCGAACCTGGATACGGCAGGTGCTGCGGCGCGACTGCGAGCTGGCCCGGACCTACGGCGAACTGCTCGAGCCGGGCCTGGCGAGCCCGGCCGCGGTCTCGGCCCTGAGAAGGCAGCCCCAGGACGGCCAGGCCGGGCCGGTGGTCGTCGAGCGGCTCAGCGAGCGTGAGCGGGAGGTGCTTACCCGTTTGTCGGGGATGCTCAGCACCGCCGAGATCGCGGCCGAGATGTACCTGTCGGTGAACACCGTCAAGACCCATCTCAGGAGCATCTACCGCAAGCTGTCGGTGGCGCATCGCAGCGAGGCGGTCCGCCGCGCCCGGCAACTCGAGCTGATCTGATGAGGCCCGGGAGCGTGATCTGCCCGCAGAATGCCCGTCCCGGGTCTGGTGTTTCACCCGTCGCGGGTGGGGCGCGGCGGTAGCCGGGTTGATGGACTGGGCGGGACTCAGCCGGCATACCGAGAAAAGAGAGAGCATCATGGCTGATCTGATCGCGATCGGTTATCCCGACGAGGCCACGGCCAGCGAGGCGGCTGACGAGGCTCGGCGGCTTGCCAGGGACCTGATCATCGAGCCCGACGCCATCGCGGTGATCACCCGCGACCAAGAGGGCAAATACCACACGCATACCAGTCACCACCTGGTCGGCGGCGGGGCAACCTGGGGCATGTTCTGGGGCCTGCTGTTCGGCCTGCTGTTCTTCGTCCCGGTCTTCGGGATGGCGGTCGGCGCGGGGATGGGCGCGCTCATGGGGAAGATCACCAAGTCCGGCATCGACAAGCAGTTCCAGGACCAGGTGCGCGGCATGCTGCAGCCGGGAACCTCATGTCTGTTCCTCATGGTGGAGAAGGTCACCCCGGACAAGGCCGTCGAGGCCATGAGCAAGTACGGCGGCACCGTGCTCAAGACCTCGCTGTCCAAGGAAGGCGAGGCCGAACTCCAGGAGGCCCTGCACGGCGGCGGCGCCTCCTCCTAGCCACGCCACCGCCGGCTGATCCGCCGGGGGCTGACCATACGGAAGGCCAGGGCCGTGCCGGCCGCCAGATTCTGGCGGCCGGCACGGCTTTTGCGTTCAGCGACCGGAGAAGCCGGCCGACGGCGCCACGCCGGGCGCCGCTCCCGGCCGTCCGGCGGGCTCCCTGCCCAGATCGTTCGGCATGATTGTTACTGGTGTTCGCGGCCGCCCGCCTGCTCAGGGCTCAGCCGCCCGCTCGGGAGATGAGCCCGCCGGGGCGGCCGGGGCCGGGGGTCCGGGCGCCTCGCGGGCCGCTGGGGGCGTCTTGGCCCCCGCAGGCGGGGGGAGTCTGGCCGAGACGACGTAGGCGACCGCGACGCCCACGATCACCAGCGGCAGGACCTCGATACCGTCCGTGCCGAGCAGCAGGGCGGCCAGCAGGGCGGCGGTCAGCGGGAGGTTGAGCATCGCCACCGTCATGGTCCCGATGCCCACGGCCACGGCGGGAACCAGCGGCAGTCCCGGCAGGTGCGAGAGGGCCACCCCGCCGGCCGCCCCGATGAATATGGCCGGGAAGATAGGGCCGCCGCGGAAGCCGCTCATCGAGATGCCGTAGGCCAGTCCCTTGCACGCGACGAGCAGCACCAGCGCCCCTACCGTATAGGTCGCGGCGCTATTGACGAAGGGGCCGAGGGCATCTTGCCCGGAGAACAGCACCTCGGAGGAGCTTTTCCCGGTTGCCTCGGCAAACGCGATGGCCAGCCCGGCCACGGCCAGGCCGGCCACGGGCGTGATCAGCACCATCCGCCGCTCGACAATGGGCCGGAGGAACAGGGCGAGCCTGCGGATGCCCGAGGCGAGCAAGGCCGCCAGCACCCCGATGGCCAGGGCCCACAGGAACTGGGCGACGTCGGGGTGGCCGGCCTTGGGGAGGTCGGGAATCGTCAGCGAGAACGTGCCGAGCCCGCTCCAGGCGCCGAGGCCGATGAAGATCAGCGAGCCGACGCCGGCCGCGACCAGGCCCGGCAGCAGCACGAGTTCCATGGTGGCGCCTCCCAGACCGGAGGCCTCCATCAGCAGGAAGGCACCGACCAGCGGCGAACCGAGCAGGGCGCTGATGGACGCGAAGCTGCCCGCGGCGGCCACCACGGCCGCGGTCCTCGGCGGGGCATCCCGCTTGACCAGGCGGATCGCCAGGACGCCGAGGCCTCCCCCGATGGCGATCAGGGGTGCCTCGGGCCCGAGGACGGCGCCCAGGCTCAGGGTGGCCAGGGCCGCGAGGATGATGCCGGGCAGCTCGACCGGCTGGGGAGCGCCCCCTCCGGCCTTGAATCCGTCGGCCGGCGAGTGACCGCCGGTCCCGGGCAGGTACCGGATAGCGAGCGCGACCAGCAGCCCGGCCAGCATCAGGCACGGGACGGGCCACCACGGCGGCTCCCCCTGGAAGCCCAGCCCCTTGGGCAAGTCGGTGAAGATCCAGCCCTGCAGCTTGCTGACCAGGGCGAGGAAACCCCAGGCCACGGCGGAGACGGGCACCCCGACGATCGCCGCCAGGACGAGCAGCGCGACATAGGACCGGGACTTCAGGAGTGCTTGCGGGTCAGGTGGCGTCGTCATCAGCATCCTCCCGGATCTGGCTGCGGAGATGGGTCGTTTCGGGGTGCCCGGGGCTGGCGCGTCCGGCTATCTCAAGATGTTCACCGCCCGGGAGACCACGAGGATCGCCACCACCAGCGAGATGGCCTCCTCGGCCATCATCATGAGCTCCGGCCGTGCGTGACCGGCGGGGCTCCTGATCTGGCCGGGCGGGCGGGCTGAGGCTGGTCATGGTCAGCTCACCAGCAGGTAGATGCCCTTGCCCGCCAGCGTGGTGTCACAGACCGCGCTCCGCGGTGAGCCGTCCCGATGCCACGGCCCGGACGAGTGCCTCATAGTCACGCTCGTTCTGGTCGGCGTAGGCCGCGGCGAACTGGGTGATGGCCCGGTCGAAGACGTCTGAGCCGCCCAGGTAGGCGCCGATGGCGACGCGGTCCCCGGAGCGGGCGTGCGCCCGCGCGAGCGTCCACCCGCAGGCCTCGCCGTACATCCGCAGGCCGGCGGGGAGCAAAGTCTCGATCTCGATGGAGAACTTCCAGTCCCGCAACTGCCGGACGTAGAAGTCCCTGGGCTGGTCGTCCACCCCCGCGTCGGTGTGCTGCCAGCCCAGGAAGATGTCGCTGCTCGCCTGCATCAGCCGCTGGCCCGCCACCACCCGCTGGCCCTGGTTGGCGTACTTGCTGGCGCCGACGAAGCGGCTGAGGACCGACGGCTCCGCCTCCTTCACCTGCAGGAACAGCGGATCGGAGTCATCGCGGCCGAGCATCAGGACGATCCAGCAGCGCGTCCCGACGCTGCCGACGCCGACGACCTTCCTGGCCATGTCGACGAACTGGTACTGCTCGAGCAGGTACCGGCGGTCGGTCTCCAGCGTGCGCCGGTACTTGGCGATCCCCGCGATGAGGAACTTCTCGATGGTGGCCGGGTCCGCCTCGGTCGTCACCAGCTCGTCGATCGGCACCAGCAGCGGCGGGTCGGAGATGATCCGCGGCCGCCCGTCCACCATCCGGGTGAGCTTGGCCACCTCCTGCATGCTGTCCCTGGTCCGGGCCTTGGCCAGGCCCTTGTCCAGCGCCTTGCGCTGCCGCGCCCTGAGCTGGGAGTCGAACTGCGCGCGAAGCTGGTCCATGTCCATGTGGGCGTACCAGACATCGAGGTTCGTCATCCCGGCGAACGTGCGCATCGCCTGCCGGTAGCGGCCGACGGCGGCCATCACGATCTCGTGGCGCTGCTTGCCGGAGAAGTCGTTGCCGCGGGCCGCGACCTCCAGGCTGGCCGCCAGCCGCTTGACGTCCCATTCCCACAGGCCGGGCAGCGTCTCGTCGAAGTCGTTGACGTCGAACACCAGGCGGCGTTCGGCCGAGCCGAAGAGGCCGAAGTTGGACAGGTGCGCGTCACCGCAGGCCTGCACCGGCAGCCCGGTGACCGGGGTCGAAGCCAGGTCGCTGGCCATCGGCAGGGCGGCGCCGCGGTAGAAGGAGAACGGGGAGACCAGCATCCGGCCCCACCGGATCGGCACCAGGTCGGGCACTCGCGTCTTCGCCTGTTCTTCCAGCAGCGCGATCGGGTCGGGCCGGTGAGATGGCGGGTCGAACACCGCGTGGCTCTCCCGCGGTACCTCGGCCCGCGCCGTCTTTCCCCTGGTCACACGTTCGGCGGTGGTCAGCCCGCTCACCCCCGTGTCAAGCTGGTACCGGAGCACCGGCCGCCGCGGAGCCTCGGCTGTCAGCTCAGGCATGATCGGCTCCTCTCCGGCCCCTTGACCGGCCGCGAGACGCTGTTCACTCGACCATGCCGCGCCGGGCTGCCCGCTACCTCACCCGGTCTGGGTGAGGCGGCCCGCCGTCTGGCCTGGCTTATCCTCGGAGCGGACGGATCGGTTCTGAGGGTCGATGTCCGCGTTTCAGGTGTCTCGTTCCGCCGGCCGGATCCCCGGTCCGCCCGGCGCAGGACTGCTCGTGAGGGGCATCCCACAGTGACGGTCGAAGGGAATGCGTCCGAGCAGCCGGCCGTCGCACGCGACGATGACGCATCCGGCCGGCCGTCGGCGCCGGGCGACGGGACGGTGCCCCCGTCGCGGCGGTCCAGCCGGCGAGAACAGATCCGGCGGCTCGTCGTGGCCATCAGGGACAGCGATCTGGCCGCCGCGGACGAGGTCGTCCTGCGGCTGAGCCGCTCCCGGCGGTGGCTGGCCCCGCTGGCCCTGCTCGTCGGGGCCTTCGCGATGCTGCTCGTGGGGGTGAAGCTCCTGTTCACCAACTGGCGGCTCACCCTGATCCAGGTGCTGCCCGCGATGTGGATCTGGGCCGCCATGTTCGACCTGAAGGTTCACGTGCTGCCGCGGTACGGCAAGTCGTTCACCCTGATCTTCGGGCCGGTCGTGCTGCCGATCGTGCTCGGCATAGCCGCGATCACCGCGGCGAGCTTCTACCTGAACGCGGTATTCGCGTACGCGATCGCCGAGCCGGGTCCGCCGGACATCCGGTCCGGGTTCACCAAGACCCGGTCGCATCTGGCCATGGTGCTGGGATCGGGCGCGGTCGTCGGGCTCTTGCTCGGCGTGTCGGCGATCGTCGTCCCCCGCTGGGGCAAGTACTGGTTCGGGCTCTCCCTGGGCATCGTGGTCGGGCTGATGATGATCAGCTACGTCGCGGTGCCGGCCCGGCTCATCGGCATGAAGACCAGAACCTCCAAGCGCGACAAGCTGGCCGCCACCGCGGTAGGCGGGATCGTCGGGGCCGTGGTCTGCGCGCCCGGGTATGTCCTGGGCCGCGTCGGCCTGATCATGCTCGGCTCGTCCACGTTCTTCGTTCCCGGCGTCATCGTCTTCGCCATCGGGCTGACGCTGCAGGCGGGCACCACGGGCGCGGTGAAGACGGTCAAGATGAGCGCGAAGCTCGTCTCCGGACGCCGGCTGGAGGAGCTCAGCCAGCCTGAGCAGGCCGAGCGGGCAGACTAGCGGCCAGGTTCCTCCCTAACGGATGAGGCCCGGACGGCCGGGCCGCGGGACCATTACCACGATGCCTGGTCCGGCGGCCGGCCATCGCCAACGCGGAAGGACTGACATGCGGCGTAATGTGAAAAGACTTTCCATCCCGGTGGCCATGCTCGCGGCCGGATGCCTCGCGGCGGGATGCGGTACCAGCATCGGGAGCAGTGCCCAGAGCGCGATCAGCAGCCTGTCGAGCCGTACCGCGACCGATACCGCCACTCCGGTCACTCCCCCCGCCACGACCGCCCCGGTCACCCCGACCACGACCACCACCGAGACCGTGACGGCCACCGCCGCGCCGTCCACCCCGGCCGCTACCACGCCCGCGGTGGTGCCCTCGGGTTCCCCGGCGGCCAGCGGGTCGGGCAGCAACCTCCTGTGGCTATGGATCCTGCTGGGCGCCCTCGTGCTCATCGGCCTGATCCTGCTGATCGTCCGCTCGAGCCGGCGCCGTTCGGCGACCGCGGCCGACTGGCGCACCAGGCTCGTCGACGCGTACGCCAAGGGCTCGGCGCTGCACGACGCGATGAGCGTCGCGGAGACGACGGGCGGGATCACGGGGCCCGACGCGGGCGCCCGGTGGGCTGACATCCAGCGGCGCGCGGACGACCTGGCGCAGACGCTGTACACGCTGCGCGACACGGTCCCCGACCCCGGCGACCGCGACAGGATCGCCGACACGCTGGTTTCGCTGCAGGCGGTCCGCTCGGCGATGGACGCCGAGCGGGCTCCGGGCGGGGCCGGACCGCAGCAGGCTGACGTCGTCCGCAGCCGGCTGTACGCCTTCGAGACGTCGCTGCGGGCGCTCCGGGCCGGCGACCAGGAATACCCCTGACCGGCCCGGGAGGGCCTCCCTCCCTCATCCTCAGCGGGTGAGGGAGGGCACGGCACGGCACGGATAACTCACCTGAGGAGATGCGATTGTCCACAACCGCCGCCTGGGCTACTGGCCTGGCCGCTCTCTACCTGGTACTGCTGGTGACGCTGGCCGTCCTGACCTTCCGCAAGGGGCACTGGGTGCTCGGCCTGATCGGCTTCATATTCCCGCTGTTGTGGGTGATCGGAGCCATCCTGCCGAGCCGCAGATATCGCTGACCGCACGGCCAGCCAGCCCCCGGCTCAGGCCCCGGGTCAGGTACCGAACAGCTTGGCCTTGGCCGCGGAGAACTCGTCGTCGGTCAGCACGCCCTGCTGGTGCAGCGCCGCCAGCTGGTTCAGCTGGTCGATCATGGGCGACGACGCGGCCGGAGCGGGCGGCGGCGCGGGCGGCGCCGGCGCGGGCGGCGGCGGCGGCGCCTGCTGGTACTGCTCTGGGGGTGCCTGCTGGTACTGCTGCGCTTCGAGATCGCTGATGCGCTGGTTCTGATCAGCCTCTCGTTGCGCCGCCTCCTCCTGGCCCCGGGCAACGTGCTTTCCGGCCATGTACGCGCCACCGCCTACCACGGCCGCGCGGAGCAACGGGCGTCGCCTGAACATCACTGCCTCCTTAGCGGCCGGGCGCTATGCGCCGTCGGGCAGGGTCAGGCCGAGCGCGACCATGAGCTCGGGCGCGGCCGCCACCAGCTTCGGCCCGCCGATCTGCGGCGCGATGGCGATCAGGACGCCCAGCAGGTCCTCCGGGGTAGCCCCGGCGTCGAGCGCGTTGGCCACCTGCCAGAGGTAGGAGGCCGGGGGGGCGTCGAGCGCGATGATGGCGGCCAGCTTGACCAGGGCATAGCTGCGCGCGTCCAGGCCGCTCCTTTCCTTCCATTCCGCCCGCACCTCCAGGCCCGCGGCCAGCAGGTCGGGATCACCGAGGGTCAGCGCGGCCAGCGCCTCCCTGGTGACCTCGTCGACGTCTACCTTAGATGGCGTACTCATGGGTCAGAATCCTTTCCGTCGCCACATCCGTCACCACACGGACGGGGAACCGCACCGCTTGAGTCAACGATGACGGTGGCCCGGCCGGTATGGCGTCACCCGCAGCGGATGGGCGTTACCGCGGTCCGGGGCACCGGGACCACCCCCGCGCAGGCCCTATGCGACCCGGGTGGGTAGCCCGCCTGCCGGGTCGGCAAATCATGCGCCGCGGATGATGCGGGACAGGCGGCCAGGTGGTTCGCGGTCAGGCCTGCTGTGCGGTCAGGCTCCGGCTTGGTTCGCGATCAGGTTTGATCTGCGGTCTCAGGCTCGGCGGCGGCGGCGGGCCTGCCGATCAGCTCAATCAGCCCGAGGACCAGCAGCAGCAGGATGACCAGGACGATGACCACGAGCACGGTGGGCGAGCCCAAGAAGACGAAGATCAGGGCGAACAGCGCCACCGCCCCGATCCGGAGGCTCCTGCGGTGCAGGTACGTCCACTCGCCGACGGGACCGGTGGACACGCCCCGGCGCTCGCCGTAGTGCCGGATCCAGTCCGCTCCGGACTTCAAGGCCGAGCGGGTCTGGATCGCCGTGCGCGAGGGCCCGGTGAAGAACGCCCCGATGGCGACGACCAGCCCGACCAGCAGCACGACCCGGAGCCCCACCTTGATGAAGTGGACCATCGCGTCGAACGCGGCGGCGGCGGCATCGGCGGGCAGCACATTGCTAGGGACGCTGTTGAGGTAGATGCTCCGGGCGATCAGCAGGCCGATGCCCAGGATCAGCATGGACGCGGCTACGCCGAGCGCGGCTCCGACCAGGGCGCGCCGGCGGCCCCGGGCGACGTACACCCCGGCGGCGAGCAGGAGCAGCGCCAGGATGGGCAGCACGATCCTGAGCGCCTTGATCAGCCGGTAGGCGGCCTGGGCCTTGCCGAGATCCTTGGCCTGGAACAGCGCGATGGTCGGGCTGACCGGCGGGATGTTGCTGGCCAGCGAGAAACCGTGCTGGATCAGGTCCTGCTTGACCACGGCGATGAACGGCCCGAGGTTGAGGGTGATCTGGCCGTTACTGGTGCTGATGGCGCCGTTGCCCTGCCCGGAGAGCACCTTGACCAGCGCCTGGTGCGCCACCGTGTTTACCTGGACCCAGATCTTGGCGACGGCCGGGCTGGTTATCACCGTGTGCACGGTGCTGTGGATGAAGCCGGTCACGGCGCTGGCGATCTGCGGGCCGAACGTCGTGAGCAGCGAGCTGATGCGGGTCAGCCCCTTGCTGTTGAGCTGGGCGGAGGCCTGGTTGATGGTCCCGGTCAGGTTGAGCTGGCTGGTTATCTCGTTCGTGATCTTGTCAGTCAGGGCGTTCTGGATCGCCGGGTCGTGGATCAGCGGCTCCACGGTCGCCACCCACCGGCCGGTGTCGGAAACCTCGTTGCCGGCCCAGACACCGAGCACGGCGACCGGGGCGAGGATGCAGCCGAGCACGATGAGCACGATGGAGACGGGGGTCCGCCAGCTGAAGTGCCGCCGATGCGTCGTGCCGTTTCCCTGGTGCTGATGCCCGGCCGACTCGGCGCGGAGCCGTTCCAGCTCGGCTCGCTCGTTCTGGCTCAGGCCGGTGTTCTCGACGGCCGGGTTCGGCTCACCGCTGGTGGCAGCCATTGTCACCTCCGCCGGGTCCGCTGTGTGTCGTGTCCTGCCACGGTGCCTGGCCGTGACCAGCGCGCACCTCATCCGGCCGGGGTGATTAAGGGCCGGCACCACCCGGCACGGATGAGGTTCCGGCGGACGCGGACCCAGATGATGGGATGCATCAGGGCGCGACGGGAGGCAGCCGATGACTAACGTCGATCTGGCGCGGGTCGAGTTCGCGTTCGTGACCATCAATCATTTCTTCTTCGTGCCGGTCACGATCGGGCTGGCGTTCCTGACCGCGATCCTGCAGACGACGTGGTATCGCACCAGGAACGATGAGTACCTGCGGCTGACCAGGTTCTTCGGCACGCTGCTGGTCATCAACGTGGCGATCGGCGTGGTCACCGGCATCGTGCAGGAATTCCAGTTCGGGATGAACTGGGGCGCCTACTCGCGGCTGGTCGGCAACATCTTCGGCGCCCCGCTGGCGATGGAGGGGCTGGCCGCGTTCTTCCTGGAATCCACGTTCCTCGGGCTGTGGCTGTTCGGCTGGGACAAGCTGCCCCGCCGCATCCACCTGCTGACCATCTGGGCGGTCTCGCTCGGCAGCGCCCTGTCCGCGGCGTTCATCATGGCCGCGAACTCCTGGATGCAGCACCCGGTCGGCTACACCATGGTCAACGGCAAGCCGCAGCTGAACGACATCTGGGCCGTGTTCACCAACCCGGTGTTCCTGTGGGGGTACACCAAGGTGCTGTTCGCGTCGCTGGTCACCGGGGCCATGGTCATGCTGGCCGTGTCGGCGTGGCAGCTGCGGAACGGCCGGGACCGGGACACCTTCAGCCGGTCGGCGCGGCTGGCGCTGATCGTGCTGGTCCCGGCGATCTTGTTCACCATGCTGGTGGGCGATGAGCTCGGGGTCATCGAGGCCAGGTACCAGCCGATGAAGATCGCGGCCGCGGAGGCGCAGTGGACCACCTGCCAGCCGTGCTCGTTCTCGCTGTTCCAGATCGGCGGCGGCAGCAACGACCAGACCCCGACCGAGATCATCGCCATCCCGCACCTGCTGTCCCTGCTGGCCACCAACTCCTGGAACGGCCAGGTGGTCGGGATGACCCCGCTGAACCAGCAGTACAACAAGCAGTACGGCAAGGGCTACTACGTGCCGAACGTGTTCATCCAGTACTGGGGGATGCGGGTGATGGCCTACCTGGCCGTGGTGGTCTTCCTCATCGG
>Ga0335081_10006384_pt1 | contig 18764 bp, 19 predicted proteins | sample Lox_Sample_35_FD_206713 | JGI IMG/M metagenome (GOLD analysis project Ga0335081, IMG submission 206713) | Soil microbial communities from Loxahatchee National Wildlife Refuge, Florida, United States - Lox_Sample_3.5 | ecosystem: Environmental > Terrestrial > Soil > Wetlands | place: USA...
TCCTGCAAAATCATACGAGGGAATTCTTATTGTTCCCGGATTGTTCCTTCGAAGCGTCGGAATTCCGAACCCAAAATCTACGGACGGATTGGCACCGACGCACTTACAGTTTCTCGCTTTAGGCAGAGTTTCCTACCATCTTCCTCACTCACGACAGTGGACTTGCGAAAAGCAGGAGGCAGCAAAAGGCAGCATTAAGAGTGAATTTCGTCGGCTCCGAGATTGGAATTCTGCGGTGCGGATGGCAAGCCGGCGATCTAAGGCGCGGTTCTCGCGGCGCTCACCGAGTGTCAACCCTGTGCTGGCGTACCCGCGGGAGTAACAACGCAACAACTTGCGCGCGGGAAGCGGTAGGCAAAGCTGCCTGGCGAACACCACCATCAGAATGACCGGATAGGTAATCGTCAGAATGTGGTTAATTGTCATGAGTGAATTGCAGCCCCGTTACTGCGATCATAAGTCTACGAATGACACACGAATGGGCATCGCTTGCATCGCTTAATGAAACAGGTTTTGCAAGGCGTCGAAATCCTTGCTCAGAAGCCAGCGCTCGGCGTCTTCTGACTCTTCGCCGCGCTCCAACACATCCATAACCGCTTGACGGACGACCGCCACGAACAAACGCTCGGCAGCTTTTGATTGGAATTCGGTGACTTGTCCTTGCATATTAGGAAACCTCCTCTTTGGCTTCAGAAAGAACTGTGACCTTCGTTTTCGCAAAGGGCTGCCGGTGTCTTACGCTGACGTGGGCACCAAGAGCCTTGAGCCCAGAACCAAGCTTGCGCAACCATAAAGCCACGACGTAGCCGAGGGCGCACAGAGCGCCGATCAGCGCCACAACCACAAGCCCGAGCGCCAGGACCGCTTCCATGAAGACCAGTTCCCGGACGTAGTAAAACTGGAGAAGGAAGACTGCTGCAATAAGACCAAAGCCTATCTTGACCATTCTCTTGGTGCAGAGTGGATGGCCGGAAATTGCAACTAGGGGTCGACACGTTTTCACGAGTTTCACACGTCACTCCAGCCTTAGAACAGCACGACAAGAACCAAATACCAAAAAGAAGGTAAGTGGTAGCAATCCGTGAGGATGCAGGCCTCAATCCGTTGCTGTGACCTTATTAGAGGACGACCGGCTTTTCGACAGTAGTGACCCTCCGCTGGCAGGTCAGAGGTCGGTGATGGTTGCAGAAACGGGATTGAATCTGGCAGAATCGCGCCGGAGCCGCTCCGCTCTAGGTCAGCCTTATGTACAAAGTTCCCCTCCTACTGCTGGCTCTCTGTTTGTCTTTGTATCCCTGCGCGGTGCGGGCGCAGACCACGAATGGTTCCATTACTGGCCGGGTCACGGACCCGTCGAAGGCGAGCGTTCCGGACGCGAAGGTCACGGCCGTCAACCTCGGCACGAATTTCCGCTATGAAACCGTCACCAATGGCGCGGGCGAATACACGCTGGCGAATCTGCCGCCGGGAACCTACCGCATCGAAGTGGAAAAGACCGGATTCAAGAAGCTCATCCGGCCGGACGTGACCCTGTACGTGCAGGATGCGCTCGCCATCGATTTCGAAATGGCGGTTGGCTCCGTCTCGGATAGCATCACCGTGCAAGCGGGTGCGCCGCTGGTGAATACCACCTCCGCCACGGTCAGCACGGTGGTGGACCAGACCTTCGTGGAGAATATGCCGCTAAATGGACGCAGCTTCCAGACGCTCATCATGCTGACGCCGGGCGTGGTAGTGACGCAGACGGCGTTCGACGATCAGGGGCAGTTCAGCGTGAACGGGCAGCGCGCGGACGCCAACTACTTCACCGTTGACGGGGTGAGCGCAAATTTCGGGGTGACCGGTTATTTCCCGCTGGTGCAGACGGCTGGAGGTGCACTGCCCGCGCTCAGCGCCTCAGGTGGAATGAACAGCCTCGTGTCCGTAGACGCTATGCAGGAGTTTCGGGTCCTAACGTCCTCGTTCGCCCCAGAGTTTGGACGAACACCCGGCGGGCAGATTTCCATTCTCACGCGTTCGGGAACCAATCAGTTTCACGGCACGGCGTTCGAATATTTCAGGAATAGCGTGCTCGACGCGAACGACTGGTTCTCGAACGCCAATCATCTTCCAAAGCCGGAGGAACGCCAGAACGATTTTGGCGGCGTCTTCGGCGGCCCGATTCTTAAAGACAAGACCTTCTTCTTTTTCTCCTACGAAGGTCTACGGCTGCGGCAACCGGCCACGCAGGAAACCGTGGTTCCGGACCTAACATCGCGACAGCAAGCTCCCACTGCCATGCAACCGTACTTGAACGCTTATCCTATTCAGAACGGGCCAGAACTCGGTCAAGGCTTGGCGCAATTCAACGGCAGCTATTCCAATCCCTCTTCACTAAACGCCTACAGCATCCGTGTAGATCACGTCATCAACTCGAAGCTGAACCTTTTCGGCCGCTACAACTATTCGTCCTCGGACTTTTCGCAACGGGGTCCCTACATAACCTCGGAGCGAGTACTCAGTACGAGCCAGTACATCTCATCTTCAGTGCAGACCTTCACGGTCGGCTTAAACCAAGTCCTGACCCCACGAATAACCAACGAGATCCGGGCGAATTACAGCAATGACAGAGTTAAGACCAAATACGTCGCGGACAACTTCGGCGGAGCCGTACCGCTGCCCGATTCCCTGGTGTTTCCTTCGGGGTATTCATCCAAGAATGCAAGTTTCGCATTGAACATTGATGATGCCGGAGTATATACCCAAGGCAAAAACGCCACTGACGAACAGCGCCAAGTTAACGTAATCGATAATTTTTCGCGGAGCAAGGACAACCATCAACTGAAATTTGGCGTGGACTATCGCTGGCTTTCTCCTTTCACCAGCCCGTACGCATATAGGCAACAGGCGGAGTTCTCAGGGGTGACTTGTCCTGCTGCGCCACCATGTCCCGGATATGCTATCTCGGGAACGTCTGTGTATGCTGCCACTTTTAGTTGGCAAAGCAACGCACTACTTTCCGACAACTTCTCGGCCTATGCTCAAGACACCTGGAAACTTACACCGCGCTTGACAGTAACGTATGGGCTAAGGTGGGACATCAACACGCCCGTAAAGGGGAAAACTGCGGCGAACCAACCCTATACGGTCACAGGGCTGAATGATCCAGCGACGATGACTCTTGCGCCACGCGGCACTGCGCTTTACCAGACTACTTATGGAAATGTGGCGCCCCGTGTGGGACTCGCATATCAGTTCGGTGGACCAGCGAATTCGCAGACCGTTGTGCGTGCAGGGTTCGGAGTTTTCTACGACTTGGGCTATGGGTCTGTGGGAGGAGCGTTTAGCTACTGGCCGTTCGAAGCTCTCAACATCATTCCTGCTGCGACGCTGCCGTTAGCAGGAACAGATGCGGCATCACCACCGCTCCCAGCCAGCCTACCAGTCGACACGATGGTTGTTGCTGACCGGCATCTGAAACTTCCGCGCACGTATCAGTGGAACGTAGCATTGGAAAAGGCGTTGGGAAGCAGCCAGAGTGTGTCGTTTACCTACATTGGCGCAATCGGACGTGACTTGCTACGCGTGACGAACCTCGTAAACCCGAATCCGGATTTTGGGTTCGTCGGCGTAACCGACAATTCGGCGACTTCCGATTATCATGCGCTTCAAGTCAAATTCCAGCGACGGTTGTCGCATGGGTTGCAAGCGCTCGGCTCGTATACCTTCTCCCACTCAATCGATATTGCTTCCACCGATGCGTTTGCAAATTACCTGAACGCACCAGCCTTTGTCTTGAATCCGAACGTCGATCGCGGCAATTCGGATTTTGACATCCGGCATTCGTTCACGGCGGGCGTAACGTATGTTCTACCCCCGCCCAAATGGAACAAATTTGCGAGGGCCACATTGGGCGGCTGGTCGGTGGACGCTTTTGTTTTGGCTCGATCAGCTCCGCCTGTGAATATCATCGGGTCGCTGTTTGTTGCCGAGGGCACAGCCCTCTACCCTCGACCGAACGTAAACCCAGGAGTGCCGCTGGAGCTGTACGGCTCGCAATACGCGGGCGGGAAGATTTTCAACAAAGCGGCGTTTACTCCAGCACCCACAGGCCAACAGGGCGATTTCGGGCGCAACGTGCTGCGGGGATTCGGAGCGACGCAAGCGGACGTGGCGTTTCAGCGGCAGTTTCGCCTCACGGAACAGCTGAACCTGCAGTTTCGGGCGGAGTTTTTCAACATTTTCAATCATCCCAATTTCGGCTCCCCCAATAACAGCCTGACCGACCCATTGTTCGGGCATTCGACGCAAACGTTGGCGAGCAGTCTCGGCTCCGGTGGCGCCAATGGCGGGTTCAATCCGCTGTACCAGATTGGGGGTCCCAGGTCGATTCAGTTGGCGTTGAAGCTGGCCTTTTAGGGCAGGTTGTTCGTGTCGAGACATACCAAGGCGCGTCACGCAGCACGTGGCACGGGGTAGAATGTTGCTTTCTATGAGCAACGCGCGCACGCGACAACTCACTCGCCATTTCTTCTTCCTGCTGGCGTGCCTCATGCTGCTCTGCACCCGCACCGCGTTGGCGCTTGATCCTTCGTTGGACATCAGCCAGTACGCGCACACCGCGTGGAAGGTCCGCGACGGTTTCACCAGAGGCGGGATTTTCGCTATTGCGCAGACTCCCGATGGCTATCTGTGGCTCGGTACTGAATCCGGCTTGTACCGCTTCGATGGCGTTCGCGCCGTCCCCTGGCAACCGCCAGCCGGTCATGAGCTCCCAAGCAATTTCATCAATAACCTTCTGGTTGCGCGGGACGGCACGCTCTGGATTGGAACTCATAAAGGACTCGCCAGCTTTAAAGACGGCAAGCTCAGTCAATATCCGGAACTTACCGGGCCAGATATATTGGCGCTAATTGAGGATCGCGAAGGCACTGTATGGGTCGGTGCATTCGGCACTTCGGGCGGTGACAATCTCTGCGCAGCGAGGGACGGCAGCATCCATTGTTTCGGAACAGATACGCTTGGGCGCGGGGTGACAGCTCTCTATGAAGACCATAAAGGCGATCTGTGGGTCGCGGCTGAAACTGGTCTTTGGCGGTGGAAATCCGGTACTCCCCAACACTATTCCTACCCGTTCCCGAGAGGCGTGGTTGGGGTCGACTCGCTTATCGAAGACGACAGCGGCAGCATATTGTTAGGTACCGACAAAGGCTTTGAAAGACTCGCGGGCAGAAACATTGAGAGCTACTCACTTCCGGATGTCAAAGTGCAGTTTAGACCAACCCGCATGCTTCACAGCAGCGATGGCAGTCTGTGGGTCGGTACCTGGCAAGGCTTAGTGCACGTGCACCAAGGCAAGACCGATGTATTTAGAGCCGCTGGCGGCCTCTCGGCCGATTTCGTAACTCTTATTTTCGAAGATCGCGAAGGCAGTGTTTGGGTCGGCACGCAAGACGGATTGGACCGGTTTCGCGATCTCGCGGCACCAACCATTTCCCTAAATCAGGGCCTCGCAAATATTGCGGCGTGGTCAGTGGAAGCAACGCCGGATGGAAGTATCTGGATCGGCACCGCGGACGGACTGAATCGGTGGACAACCGGCCACATCACTGTTTACCGCAGCCGAAAGTCGCTTGGTCAAGACCACCAAGGTGATCGGGGAACCAGCGGCCGCTCAAGTGAGATTGCGAACAGCGGACTATCAGGCATACCGCAGGCCCTGGGACACGATCAACGAGGTCGCCTTTGGGCTTCGACAAGTGAGGGCGTCTTCTACTTTGAAAATGACCGCTTTATTCGCGTCCCCGGCGTTCCCGGCGGATTTACGGAAATCATTCTTGCAGACGGCCAGGGAAATGTTTGGCTCAGCAACGGGGCTGGTCTTTATCGCCTGACGCCAGAGCTTACGGTACAGCGCATTCTCTGGTCTCAGTTTGGGCATGAGTACGCCCCAGCTTTGCTTCCGGATCGGCTGCAGGGCGGTCTATGGCTCGGTTTTGTAGACGGTGGAATAGCCTACTTCAAAAATGGGAACGTCCACGCCTCATACAGTACCGCCGACGGGCTGGGCAAGGGCCTAGTGAGCGGACTTCGATTCGGTTCACGCGGCACGCTTTGGGCCTCGACGGAAGGTGGCCTAAGCCGCATCAAGGATGGACACATCGCGACGCTCACTAGCAAGAATGGACTGCCCTGTGACGCGGTCCATTGGTCGGTGGAAGATGACGACCATTCCGTTTGGCTCAACATGCCATGTGGCCTCGTGCGCATCGCGCGTTCCGAACTCGACGCGTGGGCGGCTGATCCGAAACACACGGTGCAGACCACCATTTTCGACGCCTCAGACGGAGTCCGAACTCCGGGAATACGTGGTGGTTATATGCCAGCCGTGGCTAAATCCCCGGATGGAAAGATCTGGTTCTTACCCAGAGACGGCGTGAGCGTCATCGATCCGCGGCACCTCCCCTCCAACAAAGTTCCGCCGCCGGTGCGTATTGAGCAAATCACTGCGGATGGCAAGAGCTACTGGCAGAACTGGTCCGGCGATGCGTCCTCCTCGCCCCCGAAACTGCCGCCGCGGGTGCGCGACCTGACAATCGATTACACGGCGCTGAGCCTGGTGGTGCCGGAAAAGGTGCGCTTCCGCGTGAAGCTCGAAGGGCAGGACAAAGATTGGCGCGAGCTGACCGATCGTCGCGTGAGTTTCACAAACCTAGCGCCGAAGCATTACCGATTTCGCGTGATTGCCTGCAACAACAGTGGGGTGTGGAACGAAGAAGGCGCGGCGCTGGAGTTTGTGATTCCGCCGGCGTGGTATCAGACTTATTGGTTCCTCGCGGCGTGCGTGGCCGCGTTTCTGGCGCTGCTCTGGGCATTCTACCGATATCGGCTGCACCAACTGGCGCAGCAGTTCAATATGCGCCTGGAAGAGCGCGTCGGCGAGCGAACGCGCATCGCCCGTGACCTGCACGACACGTTGCTGCAAAGTTTTCACGGCATTTTGCTCTTCCTGCAAAGCGGAATCCATCTGCTGGACGAGCATCCAGCCGAGGCCAAGAAAACTCTGAAGACCGCGGCCGAGCAAGCGGAACGAGCCATCATCGAAGGACGTGAGGCGGTGCAAGGGTTGCGCGCATCGACGGTGGAGCGCAATGATCTGGCGATGGCAATTAAAACGCTTGGGGGCGAACTCGCTGCCGCCGACAGCAACGCGCAGCGGCCGGAATTCGACGTTCAGGTTGAGGGCATCCCGCGCGAGTTGCATCCCATTCTACGCGACGAAGTGTACCGAATTGCCGGGGAAGCCATGCGCAACGCATTCCGCCACGCGGACGCGAAGCAAATTGAAGTGGAAATCCACTACGACGAACGTCGGCTGCGCGTGCGCGTGCGGGATGACGGCAAGGGCATCGACCCGAAGCTGCTCAGCGATGACGGGCGCGAAGGACACTTTGGCTTGCGGGGCATGCGGGAACGGGCCAAGCTCATCGGCGGTAAGCTGACAGTGTGGAGCGAACTGGATTCGGGCACAGAAGTGGAATTGAGTATTCCCGCGAGTCACGCGTACACGGCGCCCGATGGGCAGCGGTCGTGGCTCGCCGAAAAATTTGCGAAGTTATCAGGAAAAGATAGGGAACTGAAATCATGAGCGATCAGCCAAGCTTATTCCCATTCTAGTGTGGCGACCGTCGTGTCGAGTGTATGGGTGTTGTTGTAACATGAACCAGAAAATGAGCGGAGCGCCCAGGCCAGGCCCGTCCATGCACGTCCGCATGATCCTGCTGATTTGTGCCGCGCTGTTCTGTACCGCACCTGCGTTCACGCTCGATCCGGACAAACGAATTACGCAGTACATTCATACTTCGTGGCGAGTTCAAGACGGTTCCTTGCCCGCGGGCATGTACCACATTGTGCAAACCCCCGATGGTTTTTCGTGGTTCCTCTCTCTACCCGCGGACATCTACCGATTTGACGGTGTGCGGTTTCTCCCTTGGCGTTTGCCTGACGATGTTGCGATCGACAGATCAATGAACATTTTCGCCGACCACCGTGGTGGATTTTGGGTCGTCGGCACGCTTGAAGTCGTTCGACTGAAGGGCGCGGCAGTAACTTCCCGCTTCCAGATGGAAGTTGGGATGTTTCAAAGCATCAGCGAGGCGCCGGACGGCTCTTTATGGGTATTGAGACGAGGCTCGGGCGCGCCCCTTTGCCACCTAACGGAGTCGGTTCAATGTTTTGGAAATGCGGATGGACTGGCGGGTTCTGACTTCCAATCTATCCTGGCTGACGGTAACGGAGGTTTTTGGCTGGGAGGACGGGCCGGAGACCTTATCCACTGGCACGCCGGGAAGTCCGAGAGGTACAAAGTCGGCGATGAGGTCCAGAGCTTAGCACTTGGTTCGGATGGATGTCTATGGGTCGGGCTATCGGGAAAGGGTCTTCGGCAGTTGAAGGACGGTGTGGTAAAGCCGTTCCTGATCCCGTTCCTAAGGGAAGGCTTTGATGTCGGCACCCTGATGTTCGACCGCAACGGTAATCTCTGGGTCGGCACGGTCGGAAAAGGGCTCCTTCGTATCCGTGGAAATGCGGTAGAGCATTACGACCATACGAATGGACTTTCCGGCGATTCCGTGTGGGCGCTTTTTGAAGATCGCGAAGGGATCCTCTGGGCGGGAACGACAAGCGGCGTGGATAGCTTTCGCGATCCTCGCGTCACCACGTTCTCGCCTTTGGAAGGATTAAGCAAGGATTTACCTGCGGGCGTTCTGGCCAGCAGAGACGGAACGGTGTGGGTCGCCAATGCCGGATCGCTCGATCACATTGTCAACGGCACGATTTCGTCGATTCGCGCAGGCAAAGGCCTTCCGGGCGAGCAAGTGACCCGACTGCTTGAGGACCGCTCCGGCAACCTGTGGGTGGGAATAGACGACGGGCTGTATTTGTTCAGAAATGGGCAATTCCGGCGCATTCCCGGACCTAATCATCAGCCACTTGGAATGGTCATCGGATTGATCGAGGACATTGACGGGAATGTCTGGGCGGAATGTGCCGGCAAGTCCAGGAAACTGCTGCGCATCCGCGACTACCAGGTGCGTGAAGTGTTTTCTGCATCGCAGATCCCGCCTGCTTGGCAATTGGCTCCGAATCCAAATGGGGGAATTTGGATTGCCACTAGAAAAGGCGAGTTGGTGCTGTTCCACGACGGTGCTCTGCGGACTTTCTCCATAAATGCAAGTGCCAAGAGTCCCGCGCCTCATATGATCGTAGGACAAGCCGACGGCTCGGTGCTTGCCGCCTACGACGACGGGTTCGCAGAATTTCGTGAAGGTAAGGTGCAGCGGATGACCACGAAAAATGGTCTGCCGTGCGACTTCATCATTTCATTCATCCAGGACAAACAGAAACGATGGTGGTTGTACACTCGCTGCGGAGTGGTTGAATTCTCAGACTCTGAGCTTCAACGTTGGCGGGCCAACCCGGATACGATTGTTCAGAACCGTCTTTATGACACTTTCGATGGAGCTCAGCCCAATGTCCCTGCTTTTAACTCCGCGGCCTGCACTCCGGATGGGCGTGTGTGGTTTACCAGTGGAGTTGTCGTGCAGATGGTTGATCCGTCCAAGCTCTCGCAAGCGCCAGCGCCCGCGGCGAGTTACATCGAATCGATCACCGTTGATCGCAAAGAACTCGCGGCAAGCAACAACCTCCGGCTGCCCGCGAACCCCCGGGAGTTACAAATCAGCTATACGTCTCCGACCTTCACGGTTCCACAAAGGGTGAAATTTCGTTATCGGCTCGATCCGTATGATCGCGACTGGCACGAGGTCGGCACGCGCCGTCAAGCTTTCTATGCGGACTTACCGCCAGGGAAGTATTCGTTTCGTCTGATCGCAAGCAATAGTGATGGGGTCTGGAACGACAGCGCCGCACACCTGGATTTCTCCGTAACTCCGGCGTACTACCAGACCAAATGGTTTCGAGCACTCTCCGTGGCCGCGTTTGTGGTGTTGCTGTGGGCGCTGTACCAGTATCGGCTGCACCAAGTGGCCCGGCAATTCCAGATGACACTAGACACGCGCGTAGCGGAGCGGACTCGGCTCGCCCGCGATCTGCACGACACCCTGCTACAAAGTTTTCACGGCGTTTTGCTCTTTTTGCAGAGCGGAATTCATCTGCTGGACCAGCATCCAGCCGAAGCCAAGCAAACTCTGAAGACCGCGGGCGAGCAGGCGGAACGAGCCATCATTGAAGGACGCGAAGCGGTGCAAGGGTTGCGTGCATCGACAGTGGAGCGCAACGATCTGGCGATGGCAATTAAAACGCTCGGGGGCGAACTCGCTGCCGCCGACAGCAACGCGCAGCGGCCGGAGTTCAACGTTCAGGTCGAGGGCATCCCGCGCGAGTTGCATCCCATTCTGCGCGACGAAGTGTACCGGATTGCCGGGGAAGCTATGCGCAATGCGTTCCGTCACTCGGACGCGAAGCAAATTGAAGTGGAAATCCACTACGACGACCGGCGGCTGCGAGTGCGCGTGAGGGATGATGGCAAGGGCATCGACCCGAAGCTGCTGAGCGATGACGGGCGCGAAGGACACTTTGGCTTGCGGGGCATGCGGGAACGGGCCAAGCTCATCGGCGGTAAGCTGACGGTGTGGAGCGAACTGGATTCGGGCACCGAAGTGGAATTGAGTATTCCCGCGAGTCGCGCGTACACGGTGCCCGATGGGCAGCGCTCGTGGCTGGCTGAGAAGTTTGGGAAGTTTTCTGGCAAAGATACGGAACTAAAATCATGAGCGATCAGGCGAGTCCAATTCGCATTCTGGTGGTCGATGACCATCCGGTGGTGCGTGCCGGCATACAGAGTCTCGTGACTGGCCACGCAGACCTGATCATAGTCGCGCAAGCGGCGAATGGCCGCGAAGCGATTCAGCAGTTCCGCACGCACCGTCCCGACGTTACCCTGATGGACATCCAGATGCCGGAGATGAATGGTTTGGACGCGTTGATGGCGATTCGCAATGAGAGTCCTGAGGCGCGAGTTATCATGCTGACCACGTATGCCGGCGACGCACAGGTGATGCGTGCCATAAAAGCCGGCGCCCAGGGTTATTTACTCAAGAATGCCCTACATCGGGAACTGCTCGACACCATCCGAGCGGTACACGCGGGCAAAAAGGCGCTTTCGGCCGACGCCAGCTACGAAGTTGCCGAGCATGCCGCCGACGATGCCCTGACACCGGCGGAAATCCGTGTGTTGCAACTGATTGCCAAGGGCAATGCGAATAAAGAAATCGCCGAGCAGTTGTCCATAAGCGAAGAGACGGTGAAGGGGCAAGTTCGAAACATCCTCTCCAAATTGGGCGCCAAAGACCGTACACAAGCGGCGATGATCGGGCTAAAACGCGGAATCATCGGGTTGTAGCTCTCCCCAAAGAGTCTCCCGTGTAGATCTTCCGAGGGTTGTCTCCGGTCGGGCGTTCGTAATCTGATTATGTTGTGCGTAGACTTTTCTCCACTTTCGCCCACGGTGCGCCCGGCCTGGGACTCCTCGTGCTCCGGTTGGCTGTCGGCATCGCTCTGGCTTCTCACGCGGTGATGGCACTGCGCAGCGGTTCCCCATTCGGGGCTACGGTACTGAATGCGCTCGCCGGCGTGGTTGGAATGCTCTTGCTTGTCGGTTTGTGGACCCCCGTCGCTGGGGCCATTCTAGCGATCCTAGCTGGGTTAACTGCCGTCATGCATCCCGCCGATCCGTGGAACTGCATCTTCTTGGGTGCTCTCGGAGCCGCCCTAGCTCTCGTCGGACCGGGAGCATGGTCCGTGGACGCCTATCTGTTCGGGTGGAAGCGCATTTGATCGTTTCACCAGAGCGGCGTCCCGATTCAGGTAGTTCTCGAAAGGGCAACGTGGTCGGGTTAAAACTGAAGCAAAGGACTATCCGATGAGCACCTATCTTCCAGAGCCACTCCCGCTTTTCTGGCAGCTCAAACCAGTATCTTCGGCTCCCGCCGGAGTCGAGGTGCTCAACGACGGTCGCAGGAAGTACTGGATTAAGCACGACGTCCTGAAGAATGTCACCCCGCGGATGCTCGCCTGGTGGTTCGGCCACATGGAGGGCGATGTCGAGATCCAAGGGCAGCAGTTCCCGCGCTACCGCGTGTGGCATCCGCTGGACCATGTGTACGCGCGTTACGTCCGCCGCATGCCTGATGAGCCGGTGCGTCCCGGAACGCAGATCGCCTTGTGCGAATACCTGGGCCGCAACCCTGCATATAAGATCGAGACCGTGTCGACCATTGAGAAGCTCGACCAGACGGGGTTCATTCATGCCGTGATCCGGGGCGGTGTCCAGATGGCACGAATGGAGCACGTCTTCACAAAAGCTGCGGACGGAGTGCGGGACGAGAATTCCCTGATTGTCCCCGGCACTGCGCGACTTGGGCTCTTCGCCAGACTGCTGGGTCCGTTTCTGTTCCCTGACGGAAAAGGCCAGGCTTGGCTTAAGCACAACATCGAAGAAATGGGCAATTTGGAGAACTTCTTGCCGGAGCTCTATGAGCGCGAAGCCAAGCAAGAGTCTGTTGACCTGGTCGCGAGCGTTTAAGCCATTCGAGACTGGCGCGAATTCGAATGGATTCGTGGAGGCCCGCCTGCTGGACGGTCTGATTACCCACGAGAACGGCTACCACAAACCTGCTTTGTTACCTGACACCGGATCTGATCTCCGGACCAAAAGAGCTAAATTCCTACCCCCATTTTGAGGGCCTTCCACACCAAAAAAGATGTTCCAGATCGCCCCTCCGTGGCCCCAACTCCCAGCCGATGTAGTGTCCCCGAACTACCGTTGTAGGGTTGCCCCCAAATGGGACTGCGAGCACACTCGCGGACATACCAAGGTCATTCTGGCGGTCTTGAGGGGGATAAGATGAGCGCAGCGGCAGCGAGTTTCACTCAATTCGGCGGCTATCGACCAGTTCCGCCAATGAACGATGCGTTTCCGCTTTCCGATACATCACTGACGGACGAGCCGGACCAGGCTCCGACCTCATTCCTGGACACGATCGTCGGAAGGCACGGCGGGTTGCGGCCAGTCCTTGCGCAAGTGGCGCTAGTGGCGCCCACCGACGCCACAGTATTGCTGACCGGCGAGACCGGCACTGGAAAAGAAGTGATTGCCCGGGCCATTCACGAACTCAGCCCGCGGCGAAACCGGAATCTGGTGAAGGTGAATTGCGCAGCGATTCCGGCTGGACTGCTGGAGAGCGAACTATTCGGACACGAGAAGGGCGCGTTCACCGGCGCGCTGATGCAAAAAAAGGGCCGATTCGAACTGGCCGATGGAGGCACTCTCTTTCTGGATGAGATTGGAGACATTCCGCTCGAACTGCAGGCGAAATTGTTGCGGGTGCTGCAGGAGCAGGAATTCGAGCGGCTGGGAAGCACCAGAACCATTCATGTGAATGTGCGTATCGTTGCCGCGACTCACCGCAATCTTGCAGAGATGATTCGCGAGGGAAAATTCCGCGAGGATCTGTTTTACCGGCTGAACGTTTTCCCGGTTGCCATCCCGGCACTTCGTGAACGGCGAGAAGACATACCGCTACTGGTGAACTATTTCGTATCGAAGCTATCCCGGCAGATGGGAAGGCGGATCACAACCATTCTTCCGCGCACAATGGAGCTATTGACGAATCACCCGTGGAGAGGGAACGTGCGGGAGTTGGCGAACTTTATGGAGCGTGCCGTCGTCCTCTCACAGGGCGAAGAATTAAAAGTCCCGGCTGGGGAATTGACTGTATGCCACTCGTCGGAGATCACTTCAATCTTCACCTTTGAACAGGCAGAACGCAACGCGATCGTGAATGCGCTGAAGGCCTCTTCAGGAAGAATCGCCGGTAAGGGTGGAGCCGCCGAACGCCTGGGGCTGAGGCGCACAACGCTGCAAAACAAAATGCAGAAACTGAACATCAGTCGCGCGGACCACGCCGCGTAGGAATCTTCTGGCGAGTCTAAGGTGCGGAAGTGCAACAGTGAGGTTTTTGGACATTCGGTACTCGGGAGGGATTATGTCAACGATTCTCGGATTTGCCACCAACTGGCTTCGTTGGTACCGCGTCCTGCGATACGCCGAAGCATTCAGCTTGGTCGCCTCTGTGCGCTTTGGCCTATGGCTGGCGCGTAGCTAATTCGTTTCGGCTCGCGATCAGCGGCACAGAAACAACGGAAGGTGCAGATACATGCTGCGTTTCTCGAAGTTCTTCATACTGCTGCTGCTGTTGAGCCCAGCCATGGGTTTTGCCACGGAAGTGCCGAGCGGCGATGCACCGGCCTTCACAGCCGTGCCGGAGCTTAGCGCAGGATTCGATCTCCTGTACGAGCAGAAGTTTGCAGAAGCACGGCGGGTTTTCACAAGCTGGGAGTCCCGGAATCTGGAGGATCCCTTTGGCGAGGTGGCCGTAGCGGCCAGCTATCTCTTCGAGGAATTGTGCGATCAGGGCGTACTGACTAGCGATTTCTTCCTGAACGAAAAGAAGTTTCTTCATGGAATTGATGGCAGGCCGAACCCGGAGCGCATGAGCCATTTCGGCGAAGCGCTAACTCGCGCCCGTGAACTTGCCAAGGCTCGCCAGAAAACAAACCCCAACGATGGAGAAGCGCTTTTTGCCCTGACGCTCGCTGCCGGAATGGAATCAGATGCCGAATCGATCCTGCAGAAGAGGCATATGGATGGCTTGAAACGCATGAAAGAAGCCAACAAATATGCCGACAGATTGCTGGCACAGGACCCGGATGCGACCGACGCTTACATCGCCCTTGGCATAGCAAATTACGTTATCGGATCGCAGAGCGCCGGTGCGCGCTTCGCGCTTTGGTTCGATGGAGTTCACGGCAACAGGCAGCTCGGGATGGAGCAGGTCGCCAAAACTGCGGAGCACGGCCACTACCTGCGACCCTTCGCAAAAATCATCCTTGCCCTTGCCGCCCTCCGCGAAAAACAGGTTCCCCTCGCACAAAAGTTGTTACGGGAACTGTGCGAGCAGTATCCGGACACTCAACTGTATGCTGCGGAGTATGCCAAGGTATGGAGCCCGCCGCTGCGGGAGGCCTCGGTTCGCTGACTTCTCTCTGCGTCTTTCACTAGCATCCGACTCCCGAAAACACATCGTCTCAGTTCAGATTGGTGGCCGATGATCATCCCGTCGTCCGTGAAGGTGTTGGGGGGGGGCTTGTGGGTGGTCAGCCGGACATGAGCATCGTCGCGGAACATTCGCAGGCGAAGCACGTGCGAGTGCGGCTGACGCGGTCTAACGGCCGTGCTCGCCTTACGGTATCCGATGATGGGTCGGTGGGTTCACCTGACCAGGCCAGAGGTTGAGTTCCAAAGCGAGTCCGGCCGCGGCAGCATCGTCACGGTCCCTTTCGCCCCGCGTTGTAAGCTCGCCGGTATTCTGGTTCAGTCAGAGTTGTACGACAGAAAGGCCGGGAATGGCCTGAAAGTGCTTCGCGTTGAGAGTGACGACGCCGAAGCCGAGATGCAAGGCCGTGGTGCCGATGATCAGATCCGGGAAATCGATGCCGGTGCCCCGCGCCATCTGCTCACCATGGATTCGCCCGGCCAGTCGCGCTATCTCTAGCGTGAGTGGATGTACAGCCACGGCCTGATAGAGCTCTTCGCAAAAAGCCTCCCGGCGCTCGCGGTCTGCATCGCTCTTGGCCCGATAGATGCCGTGCGTCAGTTCCACAACTGTCACAGCGGAAAGGGCTGAGGCTGTTGTTCCACACACAGATTCAACGCGCTGCAAGACCTCCCAAACACTGTCTCTACGTCTTTCGCCTGCAATCAAGATACTGGAGTCGAGGATCACTCCCATGCAGGCGGGTTCCACGGTTTGCGGTTGCGGATGATCTCTTCCAGATCGGCGGCAAACTCTGGATCCATGCGCGGTTCGTAGCCCAGTTCTTGTGCGTGTTTCTTAGCAAGAGCGATGGACTCGGAGAGCAAGCGGGGACGAAACTCTTCAGCGACGGCCCTCACTACAGCGATGGGCTTGGCATCTCGCTCGATGATAACCTCTGCACCTTGTCGTACTCGGGTCATCACCATAGCGAAGTCGTTCGCTGCTTCCGCCTCCGAAATGTGGATCACTTCCTTAGTCATGACGGCCATTATATAGCTTCCCTCCTCTCGCGCATAACGTCAGCTTGAAGCAAAGAACAAGATAGTCCGCAGGCCTCACCGGACGCTTTAACAGGTCACTGAGTACTGTATAGTTGACATAGAGACCTGGATAGATTACCATGAATGGGTGGGAAGGAGCAATATGACGATCCAATCCACCATTACAGCGGCAAAAAACCGACGGAGGAACACGCTCCGCTTATTTTATGTTTTGGTTGTCGCCGCAATCGTCGTTTTCACTTTGGCTGCAGGCTCGCCTGCAGCCCTGCGACAGGGCGTGCTGATGGTTGTCGGCATTGTGCTGGCCGCCGCTGGCATCTGGAGCTTTGTTCAATTCCTCAAAGCAGCAGACACTCACCAAAAGCTCATCAATCACGATGCCACGAGTTTTGCCTTTGCTGCCTCTTTGGTACTCACGCTGGTGTTCGGCCTCCTGCAACGATTCGGGTTCCTTCTCGGCGCATCGCTGCTGCTCCCGGCGCTGATGATTGCCTTGTGGAGCATTGGCCTAATCCTGTTCTCTTGGCGGTATCAAGAATGAAGACGCGCCTTCGTGTTTTAAGAGCGGAGAAGGAATGGTCCCAGGCTGAGCTTGCCGACGCCGTCGGTGTGACCCGCCAGTGCATTAATGCGATTGAAACAGGCAAGTATGAACCGGGGCTCGACTTGGCCTTTAAGATTGCCCGGACTTTTGGAAAGAACATCGAAGAGGTTTTCCTGTATGACGACAGCCAAATCGCTCCGGAGCGCCGTTAGATTTCGCTGCGGGCACGTGACGTTGGCCTACTTAGTGCGCGTATTTCATTCTGAAACTGTTACCCGTTTTCTCGAGTTAAGTTCGCAGGAGCGATCTCATGTCGCGCGGCTTTGATGGATTCGATCGCGAGGATTTTCGGGATTCCGATTGGGGATCGGGCTCTGACAACGAGTCCTGCACACTCGAATCGTTTGGCTTTGGCCGAGAGATTGGGCGTGGGAACGGTGGCAGTTCGTCAGACCCTAGCGCCAGATTGCGTATGCAAAAGCTGCGCGATGCAGAGTCCGCGTCGGATCGTGCTGTGATTCCAGAGCGCCAGCGCAAGGAGATGAGTCGGGCTCTGGCCTCGCAAGATTCTCGCCAGGTTGGCGGTCACCGCGAGATAAGCCGCGCGAGGTACACAGACCGTGACCGAAGCTATTCGCTGCGAACAGCTGAGATTCAGACACTCATTGAGCTCGGGAGGTTTCGTGTCGTAAGTGTTGAGGACCTTGCCCGATTCGCTTATGCAGGTGACCGCGAACGGCTCAAGAGCGACCTTCGCAACCTGACGGAGCAGGGGCTTGTTCAACGACGTGGAACCAGTGCTCTCAAGAAGGAATCACGCCAAGCCCTCACGCTCACGAGAGAAGGCGAGCGCCTTCTCCGGCGCCAAGGTTTTGTTCCTGAGGATCAGGCCGTCTACTCAGGCCTTGTAAAGCCAAAGGAAGCCGACCACGACTCTGCACTCTACCGGCTCTACCAAAAGGCAGCCGCAGAGATCGAAAGCAAAGGCGGTAAAGTTCTTCGCGTCCAGCTCGATTATGAGCTAAAGGAACAGCTCTACCGCAAGCTCGGACGCGCCAAAGTGCAGGATAAGAACGAGGCGTTCCACCTGAAGAACGGCTACGCGCAGCAAATGTACCTTCCCGTGGTCAATGGCAAAGTCAGCTTCCCGGATCTGCGCATCGAGTATGCGAACCAGGAGATGGAAATCGCTCGTGTGGACCTGGAACTCGCCACCGGCCACTACCATGCAGGGCATCTCGCGGACAAGGCTCGCGCCGGCTTTCAGATTTACGCTCGCGCTGAGGATGTGTCAGGCCTTCGCCGCGTTCGAGACGACCGCGAGATCATGACTTCCATCCTGAGCCTCTGACCATGCAATTTCCTGAAACCAGCATCGAGAATCTCTGCGGCCTCGGCTACACCGAGGACGAAGCTCGATTCCTGTATGTGGTCGCCACCCATTCGGGCTATTTTTCCACGCGACAATACCTGACTTTCACGGGAGCGAAGGCCGGCGAGAAGAGCATGGCCTTGACGAAAAAGCTCCTCGGAAGGGGGCACGCCAGCGCCCGGCTGCTTCTGCGGAATGGCCGCGTCTACCACCTGTATTCGCGGCTTGTTTATCGCGCCATGGCCCGTGAAAACCTGCGCAACCGGCGCGAGCACTCGATCGAGCACATTCGCCTCAAGCTGGCCATTCTCGATTTTGTCCTGGCACATCTTGACTACCGCTATCTGGAAACCGAGGCCGACAAACTCGACTACTTCTCGAAAGAGTTGGGCCTCAAGCGCGAAGTTCTGCCCTCGAAGCGCTACGCGGGAGCGATTCGGGAACGAACGACGGACCGCTATTTCGTGGACAAATTCCCGATGTTTTTCGCGTCGAATTTTCCTGATCCCACTGTGGTCACCTTCAGTTTCGTCGATCCGGGATTACTCAGTCTGACCACTTTCGACAGCCACATTTTTCATTACCTCTCGCTCTTTGCGGCCGTTCCTAAGGTGAATCTCGTTTATATCGCGACCCGCTCAACCCACTTCGAAGCCGCAAAGAAACTGTTTCTGGCGATGGCCCCGACC